>RCNC010000243.1_pt1 | contig 32613 bp, 25 predicted proteins | sample 2041301 | NCBI WGS metagenome assembly RCNC01 (sample SAMN09708231, study PRJNA481090) | Marine sediment metagenome, whole genome shotgun sequencing project. | biome: marine sediment; feature: ocean; material: sediment; isolation source: Sewage treatment plant 13A marine sediment (STP13A) ... | reverse complement strand
TGGAGATGTAATGCTTAAAATAAGAGGGACCATAGATGCCGACGCCGGATTTCTGGATGCCCTTAAAATGATCTACCGCAACAAGGTTACCGTGTTACCCGTGTACGAAGGGGGCAAACTGGTTGGTGTTTTGCGGGATTCAGATCTGTTTCTGGCTGCTGCAAATGTTCTTATAGAATAATGAATTTTAAAATGATACTCAAGGAGGAATAAATGGCCGAACCTGAAGAGATGTATCAATGCCAGACAGCTAATTGTGGATATATTTATAACCCCGACAAGGGAGACCGAAAAGGAAAAATTTCTAAAGGGACCCAGTTTGCCGATCTGCCGGACGATTGGAAATGTCCGGTGTGCGGTGCTGGAAAGAAAATGTTCAAACCCCTTGCCGGGCCCGGTTCAGTTCTATCCGGTGGTTGAACAATAGATTGAATACGACCTTGCAGGTCGTGTCAATCCTTAGAGGTTAGAATTAAGCCTTACCTGAAGTGTCTTTGAAATCGGATTTGTTTCAAAGGACTAAATTGTTACATAAATTCAATAAAAGAGGAGGATTCAAATGGACAAGTATGTATGTACGGTTTGCGGTTATGTTTATGATCCGGAACAAGGTGATCCGGACAACGGTGTTGCTCCGGGCACAAAATGGGAAGATGTGCCGGATGGCTGGGAATGCCCGGTTTGCGGCGCATCAAAAGATGATTTCGAAAAAGAATAATAAAAGGACGGGAGGAAGATGAGACCTGTAGAAATAACAAAGGGAATCTATGATGTCGGCGTTATTGATTGGAACATAAGAGATTTCCACGGATATTCGACGTATCGAGGTACCAGTTATAACGCATTTTTAATCGTCGATGAGAAAATCGCGCTCATCGACACCGTCAAGAAGAGTTTTGCGGATCAACTCCTTGATAATATATCGAAAATCATTGATCCGAAAAAGATTGACTGTGTGATTAGCAATCATACGGAAATGGACCATTCCGGCGGGTTGCCACGGGTGATGCACAGGGTCGGTGAGGACAAGCCGCTTTATTGTTCAAAAATGGGCGCCAAAAATCTGGCCCGACACTTTCCTCAAAAGTGGAATTATCATGCGGTTGGTACCGGCGAGGAGTTGAGTCTGGGAAACCGGACCCTGACATTTCTCGAAACCCGCATGCTTCACTGGCCGGACAGCATGTTTACCTACTTGAAGGAAGACAAAATTCTCTTTTCCAGTGACGGTTTCGGACAGCATTATGCTGGGCATGAAAGATTCGATGATCAGGTCGGAGACGATATCATGCTTCACGCAAAAAAGTACTATGCCAATATTTTGCTTCTTTATTCGCCGTTGGTTCTAAAGCTTTTGGATACGGTTGCCCAGCTGGGCCTTGAAATCGATATGATATGTCCGGATCACGGAATCATATGGAGAAAAGACCCGGGCAAGATCATCAATGCGTATGCAAAATGGGCCAAACAGGAGCAAGAGAAAAAAGCTGTCGTGGTCTACGACACCATGTGGCACAGTACCCAAGCCATGGCCGATGAGATTGCGGCGGGAATCGCCGGTGAGGGGGTTTCGGTAAGACCGATGCATATACGAAGCTCCCATCGCAGTGAGATTATGACGGAAGTCCTTGATGCCGCGGCCATCGTTGTGGGATCGCCAACACTTAACAACCAGTTGTTTCCCACGGTCAGTGATTTTCTGGTTTATATGAAAGGGCTCAAGCCTTTAAACAAAATCGGTGCTGCCTTTGGTTCTTACGGGTGGAGCGGTGAAGCGGTCAAGCTGATCAATAAAGAACTCGAAGCCATGAAATTCGACGTCATCGATCCCGGCATCAGAATTCAGTATGTTCCGGAAAAGAAGGGCTTGGGGGCCTGTTTTGAACTGGGTAAAAAAATCGGACAGTCAATAAACGAAAAAATATGAAAATACCGTCTGTTGATCTGGGTCGATGCAGTTTATGCGGCGCTTGTATTGAGGTCTGTCCTTTGGTTTTCAGACTGAATGATGCCGGATATATTGAAGTAATCGAGCTATCCTCTTATCCGGAGATCGAAGTCAATGAGGCCATAAAATACTGCCCTGAAGATTGTATTTACTGGGAAGAGAATTAAACTCTTTCGCTCATTTAGGGTTAAAGAAAAAATGGTGAGCTTGATATGGGGCAAACAAATGGGCAGCAGGCAGCTCAAGAAAATACTTCCGGCACTTTTAAAAAATGAAGAATTTGAAAAAAGCCTTGAAGAGATCTGCCTCATACCGGCTAGAAGGGTCGTCAATCCGCTTTTTTCCTTTTTTTACAATCTTGACGAATTGGTCAAATGGCGTGCAGTTACGGCAATGGGTGTCGTAGTTGCGCGTCTTGCCAATGAAGATCTTGAGTCTGCCCGCATCGTCATGCGGCGGCTGATGTGGAATTTAAATGACGAATCCGGAGGGATCGGCTGGGGCTCTCCGGAAGCCATGGGAGAAATCATGGCCCGTCATGACGGACTGGCGAAAGAGTACGCCTGTATCCTGTTATCCTACATTAACGAGGCCGGTAACTTCCTCGAACACGAGATGCTGCAACGGGGAGTGCTCTGGGGATTGGGCAGACTTGCCCATGCGCGTCCTGAACTTGTTCGGGATGCAGCAGCTTATCTTTGTCCGTTTATGCGATCAAAAGATGCTGTCCATCGTGGACTGGCAGCCTGGGTGGTTGGGGCGATACCTTCAGAGATGACAAAATCCTTGCTCAAACATCTGGTCACCGACAAAGCAAGAATAAACATCTTCATCAACATGAATCTGGAGGAGCGTACCGTGGGGCAACTGGCTGTTGAGGCGCTTTCTCGAACTGTTTCTTGAAAAATTTTCATCATCGATCCATAAGTATTCAATGGGGTGCTTCCCCGTTTAACGACCAGACACGCAGGCGCCGGAGCGAAACGGGGAGGCACACCCCCTGAATATGTACATTGGTTCGACTATTGAGTTCCACTGACAAATTGTAATGTTTCCCATTCGCGACACAATATCTTCCAAAAATTATCCGGTTGTAAACAACACAATTATCGGTATCAACGTTGTCCTTTTTCTGTTTGAAATGTCCCAGGGGGCCAATTTAGACCGTTTTGTTTATATTTACGGCCTGGTTCCCGCCAGATATTCAATGCCACAAATTTCATCTTATTTTACCACCGGTCAGCAGCTTTTGTCTTGGCTCTCTTTCATGTTTCTTCACGGCGGGTTCTGGCATCTTCTGGGCAACATGTGGTCCCTTTACATCTTTGGCGATAACGTCGAAGATCGTCTGGGTCCTTTTCGGTACCTTGTTTTTTATCTGCTGTGCGGCATTACATCGGGTCTTTCCCATCTCCTTTTCAATCTTCATTCCAATATGCCCACCATCGGGGCCAGTGGCGCTATTGCAGGTGTCATGGGGGCATATTTGATTCTCCATCCCCATTCCAAAATATTAACCCTGATTCCCATTATCTTTATTCCCTGGTTTATTGAAATCCCGGCGTTTTTCTTTCTGGGTTTTTGGTTTGTTTTGCAGTTTATAAATGCGGCAGGAAGCCATGGCAATATCGGTGGAATTGCATGGTGGGCCCATATCGGTGGGTTCGTTTTTGGAATCGTTTTGTTAAAGATTTTTCTTATGTTACCCGAAACCGGAGTCAGCAATAAAATGCGTCGCGTCACTGCTAAAAGAAAAACGCACCGCCTTCAGGTTGTTCGGCCCGGTGGCCTCGGAAAAGATCCTCACCTTTATGGAGCCATTGATATTACATCATTCGAGGCGCTTGCAGGAACACAAAAACTAATCAATATCCCAAAAGGATTCCATAAACGGATTGTTAAAGTGATTGTCCCTCCCGGCGTGAAAGAAGGGAGCAAACTGCGGTTGAAAGGTTTGGGTAAAACAGCATCCGACGGTCAGCGAGGAGATTTGTATCTTAAGGTGATGATAACATCTTAATCAAAATAGCTGGGATCTCGGGGTGTTTTTATTTGTCGGATCGCTCCATGGATCATCCATTCCGCTCTCTAAAGCGTAGGCTAATATCCAAGGATTTAGAAGAAAAACTCTCCGATCCCTAAAATAGTTAAAATGAATGAAGATACCAAAACAGAACCTTCTCTCCAAAGAAAACAAATGACATTGCCCCAATGGAAAGAAATGGGCCGAATGGAATGGCAAATTTCAGATTTTTCCCCTTTAGCAGCATAACTATCATTCCCACGAAAGTCCCCGCAAGCGATGCAACAAAAATGGTAAAGAGAACTCCTTTCCAGCCGATAAAGGTTCCAATCATCCCCAGAAGTTTGATGTCCCCACCCCCCATGCCTTCTTTACGGGTGATGAGACTGTATGACCATGCTACCAGCAAAAGGCTGCCCCCTCCCACCAGCAAACCCAGCAGAGAGGATTTAAACGTCATGGCAGGCAAAACAAAAGAAGCCGCAAGGCCGAGAGGAATCCCCGGGAGTGAGATAATATCCGGGATTATTTTATGATCGATATCAATAAAGGTAATGACCAGCAGCGATGAAATAAAAACAAAGTATACGACACCTTCCAGAGTCACACCAAACATGAAAAGAATGGCGATGGCAAGAATTCCGGTCATCAACTCAATCAAAGGATAGCGAAGTGAAATGGATGCCTTGCAGTTCCGGCACCGGCCTTTGAGCCATAAGTAACTAAAAACAGGAATGTTGTCATAAAATTGTATGGCACTGTTGCACTGCGGGCAGAATGATCGGGAAGGATTTATAATCGATGTTGAGGATGGTAGCCGATAGATGCAAACGTTTAAAAAACTTCCAATGCACATGCCGAACATGAAAATCAGGCTGACGAATAAAACGTTAATCATGTTTTATTAGGTGTCCTCTTGAATTTATCACAGGATAATAGTAAGTGAACATATTCAGGGTTGGGGTGTTTTTATTTGTCGGATCGCTCCATGGATAATGCTTTTTTTCAAACCGTTGAAACTCCCTGTTTCCTCAACATATTGTGTTGAATGTTCTTGTCTATATATGGAGTTGCGGCTGGTGTCAAAGCAACTTTTAAACATTCTAAAATTATCATGAAATATTTGGGTTGGCGGTGTGTCGGCGTTATGAAATATTGGGGAAGAAAAATGAATAAACCTTTGATTAACGTGCAATGGAGAAAGGGGTAGATGCTATGAGTATGAATGTGGTGGAAAGGATAGATGATTTTGTCAAGGTCAGACATGTACTTGCAAGTGTTTTTGATAAAAGTGGTTTGGAAACGTTCATACCGGAACTTATCCGGATAAATCCTGAGGTAAAAATTTTTTCAACTGGCGGCACGTACAAAAAAATCAAAGAAATTCTTGGAGACACAGCGGATTCCTGCCTGACACAGGTTTCGGATTACACGGGTCAGCCGGAGACTCAGGGTGGTCTTGTGAAGACTCTCGATTTTAAAATATATCTCGGACTGCTCACCGAAACCTACAATGATGCCCACAATGAGGACCTCCAGCGGACAGGTTCTGCTCACATTGATATGACCCTATGCAATTTATATCCTTTTAAAGATACCATTTCAAAGGAAGGCGTGACGGTTGAAATGGCTCGCGGCAATATAGATATTGGCGGGCCGTGCATGATAAGAGCGTCTGCAAAAAATTATATAAGGGTTGCATCGGTGGTCGATCCATCGGACTATACAGCGATTTTATCAGAAATGAATTCAAATAACGGCTCTATATCGCTGGGACTTCGCTACCGTCTTGCCCAAAAGGCATTTGACCACACGGCTGTCTACGACCGGACCATCGCAGACTTTTTGGGTTCCAGGACATTTGATGAGATGGCGGGGTGTTACACCTTATAGACGGGTATCGTATTTTTTTTTAACCACTACCGCTTCAGGTATGATAAAATTTTTGCTGAAAGAACTCGTGAATAAGGGCTCGTAATGAAAGAACCTGCCCGGACTATTAACAAATGTTTTGCTTTAATTGGAAATTTAATTCATAAAGTTAGACCGCCGACGGTTCTTTCAAAACGATCCCTAATCCACTCAGACAGCTTCCAGCCAAAAATTTAATCATACCTGAAGCTCTTTCTATTTGGGCCGTTTTGCCCCGTCGAAGCTTGAAGCGAAGACCAATGAAATCGATTTTTTTTAAAGGAGTTAACTGAGCTCCCGGGGAGTTTTACTTCTCAACCCGTAGCTAATAGCGGAATGGATGATCTTTTTTTAAAACGGGTGCTGTTTAAGTGGCTTAGGAATCGTTAGAAAGAACAGACGCATGCCGACATCGCATCTTTAAAAGAAAATTCAGATTGTGTGGCAAACTTATTAATTTTTCAAAGATAGATTCCTGTTCTTTCTTTACGAGTCCTTACAACGAGTTCACGCGTTTTAAAAAAAGATTATCCATGGAGCGACGATTTAGAAAAACGCCCCGAAGTTCAGTTAACTATTACGAAAATATTAACAGTCTTCAAAAAAAGGAGAAAAAAATGGCTGAAGATTTAAAAAAGATGTATCGGACAATAATGGACGATCACTTTCCACCTGATATGGAGATTAGTTTTGTGGATCAGGATAAAAGACAAACCCTTTTTTATGAAAAAGTGGCCTGGACCATCGATAACATCCAAAAAGGGCTCAGATACGGTGAAAATCCGGGTCAGGAAGCCGCACTTTACAAACTGATCAATGGGAATCTGGTTTTAGGAGAAAGCGAATCGATTCAGCCGGGACAGCATCTGGCTTCAGACATTGAGCTTTTGCAATCCGGTAAGCATCCCGGCAAAACCAACCTGACCGATGCAGACAACTCTATGAACATTTTAAGATATTTTGTGGATAAACCCACAGTTGTCATTGTCAAGCACAACAATCCCTGTGGTGTTGCCCGCTCTGATACATTGGTAGATGCGTATCTAAAGGCAAACATGGCAGACAGGGTGGCGGCATTTGGAGGATGTATCGCCCTAAACAGGGCGGTTGATCGGGCAACGGCGGAAGCCATCACCGAACAATACGCTGAAGTTGTTGTTGCACCCGATTTTGAAGACGGTGTAAGGGACATCTTTGCAAAGAAAAAAAACCTCAGGGTTATACGTATTGGTAATATCAACAGGCTGCAAAGCTTTGTGGGACAAAGATGTGTGGAATTCAAAAGCCTGATTGACGGTGGTATCATCGCCCAGTGGTCTTTTGTGCCGGCAGCCCGGACAAAGGCAGATTTAAAACTTGCAGCATGCGAATATAAGGGCAAACAGTATCAGGTCAACCGTGAACCCACCGAACAGGAATACAACAATCTGCTTTTTGGATGGCTTGTTGAATCCGGTATTACATCCAATTCCGTCATTTATGTCAAAGACGAGGTTACCGTCGGCATCGGTACCGGTGAACAAGACCGGGTGGGTGTTGCCGAAATTGCAAGGGACAAGGCCTACCGAAAGCTGGCGGATCGTTACTGCTTTGAAATGCATAGTATCCCCTATAATGATTTGAAAGATGAAGATAAAAGGTTGGAAATTGATGCTAAAGTGGCTGATGAAAAAGGGGGATTGATCGGCTCCGCAATGGTCAGTGACGCCTTTTTCCCTTTTAGAGACGGTATTGATGTTGGATTGAAAGAGGGGGTTACTTCCGTGATTCAACCGGGTGGATCTGATAATGACTACCAGTCCATCGAGGCCTGTAACGAGGTGGGTGCGACAATGGTCTATACCGGGCAGAGAAGTTTCAAGCATTAATCCGGATTGACTCACACCAGATGTTTCAAGGTCTTGTGCTGTTCAGTCCGACAAAGGTACCACCGTTTCTCTGACATAAAGCGCGCATAAGCGTGGCAAAGCGTTCGCCGGTGTTGCCGCGTTGGTTCGTTTGTTCCATAACGACCGGAAAACCAACGGCATGGATCCGGACGCGTCGAGAACCGTCTTTTGCTGCCCTGTTAATTCTATCCACTGCATTGATGACCGGCTGGATAGCAAGACCGCTGAATTCGTCACCAAATACATAAAGACTTATTTTTTTATCTTTCGAATAAAACATATTGATCGCTGCAGTAATACCTTCCACCGGACTGCTGTTGCTAAAAGAGTTCCAGGTACGCAGGGCTGAGATGATGGCCCTGCGGCGGGCCGGGGTGTCCGGTATCCATTTCCCGGCATACTGGGAAAACAGGAAATTTCCCATATCGTTCATTATCTGGATGCCTTTTACTTTCGGATAGATTTCGAGTGTCTCCCGCATTTTTTTCTGGACCAGGCTCCAGGCATTTCGCTGCATACTTCCGGATGTGTCGATAATAAAAACGATGTATTCACTGTCCACGGGGATACCCCCCACCGAACGGGTCATTTTTTTAGGAAGGCTTTTATAAAGCCGCTTCATTTCTTCGGTCAGCTCCTGACGCGCAAGGGCCAGTTTGCCTTCAATAATATTTTGAACCATAGCATCGTCTTTGGATCCTGCGAATCGGCCCTTAATCGCCGACAGATCGCCCTGGAGGCGGGCAAGCCTTTTCTTATCTTTTGACAGTTGCTCCTTTTTTGCAGTCAAGTCGCGATTCAGGATGTGAGTGTCACCCCGGATTTCAAACAGTTCCTTTTCCAGGCGAACAATCTCAGCCTGCATGTTTTCTTTGATTTCTTCAATAACTACCGGTTCTGCAAATTTGGATAATACAAACAACAGAATAATAGCGCCGAATCCGCAGCAGATACAGTCAAGAAAGGAGAGGCTGAATATATCTATGTCCCGTCTGCGTTTTTTCATAAGGTTAAATCCATGTCATCCGGCACTGTATTTACGGCCAGTTTTTCGAGGGACAGAAAAATGATCCCTTGGTTTTCTTGGCCAGGCGCCAATAGGCGTCAGCAGCCATGGGATCCCCCTCCATGGGATAAAGTATGATGTTCACCGGCACCCTTTTTGGCAGTTGCGAAATTGCTTCGTTAAACAGACTTGCCCGTTTTTTACTGGAAACTCTTGTTCGCCATGGCTTGCTGCTTCCCATGGTCGGCAACCCATCGGTCAGTAAAAATATATTGTCCGGAGTCGGTTTCATCTCGTTGATCGATTTGATCGCGTTCAACAGACTGGTTCCTTTTTCCGGAACCAGCCGGTACAAACTTTCTGTCGAAAGGTTTAATGGGTCCATCGCGCCGGTATCCAGCCAGGTCCCTTTTGAATGTTCAAGCAAAGGGCGTGCGGTTTCGTTAAATATGTATATTTGAAATTGACTGGTTGAAGGAAGCTGGGTGATCAGCCAGTTCATGGTTTTCACCGCCTGTTGCCACTTGGGAGCGCTTTTTTTCTGGACATTTTTTAAATTGCGTCGGCGAATAATCCCGACAACGGTTTCATCCAGCATACTGGCAGAGGCGTCCAGGAGAATAAAGATCCGTTTTCCCCCCATTTTTAAATCCGTAAGGTACTGGCGATCTCCTTGCCCTGGAAACGGGCGCAAACTGGAACCCAGGTCATCCTGTGTTTTGGCTCCGGCTTTCAACCGCCGAAGCTCCTCTTCAAGAGACTTTAAATCAGCTTTTAACTTATTGATGTGTGTTTTGCTTGCCAGGGTATCTTTGTCCCTATCCGCCACTTCAACCTTTTTTTCATTGAGTATTTTTATAATTTCACGGGATCTCCCCTGTGTGGTCACCAGGTCGGCATCAATTTCAGAAAGGATGTTGCGAGATTCAATCAGGTTTTTTTTATCGTCCAAAACCTGCTGTTCTATTCTGTTCACTTGGGCACGCAAATCCGATGTCACGGCGTCTCGTCGATGAGCGCTTTTGGCGTTTACCACAACAAATAAAAGAATAATCGCCCCTAATCCGCAGCAGATGCAGTCAATGAAAGATAAGCTGAATACATTTAATTTTCTACGTTTCATCGGCGTCCAAACAGGCAATGAGTCTTATGGTTTCTCGGGAAGTCCCAAGGCGAACGACTTGGCCGAGTTCCAGTACAGCTCTTTTGTTGATCTGTCGATCATCTAAAAACGTTCCCTGGCTGCTGTAGTCCGTCAGGACAATACGGTCATCTTCGCGCTGAACCGTACAATGCTTTTTGGAAACATCGGATGATTTCGCTTCAACATGAATGCCTTTTCCAAAAGGGTGTTGATCGCAGCCGATGATGAGAGGTTTTTCGGAGATGGGATAGGCCACATCACGATAGAGTAAATGTGAGGGACGTATCGTATCGGAGGTTTGATCGGAAATGGCTCGGGAAGTTTCAGATTCTGTCTGCTGCCAGGGACGGCTGGTAAAAAAAGATGCCCCATTTCCCAAGTGCCGATCGGTCAACTGGTCCCAGAGCTTCAAAACTCCCAGAGCACCGGCTCCGGGTTCGAGCTCAATGATTTTGCAGTTTTCTATTTCTAAAAGTTTATCCTTTAATCCCGGCAGACAGGCGACTCTATGGGTCGCCTGAAGGACGGTCAAGAGATTGTTTTTACCATGGTCATCTCTCATTTTTTCAATGAATCGGCAAATTTCATCATATATCTTCTCGCTCTTTTGAAACAATACATCACGGAGAAGGGTAATACGATAAGAATGTTTTCCGTGTGATAGTTCAAATAAAAAGGAGGGTTGGTTTTTAAAAATATCAAGGGCAGCGGCCAGGCGGTTATAAAGCTCCTGTTCCGTTGCGGCCTGATGAAGGGGGTCGAATCTTGTGGCATGCACAAATTCTTCGGCAATGGTTTCCACCCAGCTCCGGTATAGCTGTTCCAGGCTGATTTCACCGAATGTCACTGAGTTCTTCGCTGCTAGATATTCACCCTGATGAAGATGAGTGATTTCAAATCGGTGCAAATGGATGTCCAGATGCAACAGCATTGCATTTGGATAAGCGTGATATGATGCGGCTATGGGCAGGGATACAAAACCTTTAACGGGTATGGAAAGCTCCTTGGCCATACCCAGAATAAGTCCCAACTGCTCTTTGCTGTAAAAGTTGGGTGCGGCGATGATCATCTCATCGCCATACTGTTTAACGATTTCCCAGACGTGAAATAGATGGGCGTATGCGATTTCAGCATGATTTTGCGTATGCCGGTTCTTCTGTTTTAAAGGTTCCGTATTCAATTGATCCCAGAATCTGTTGATGACTTGAAGTGGAAAGAGGTGTGCCTTGTCTGATGCCGGTTTTCCGACGAGCAGACGCTCTTTTTCCGGGATGGCGAATCCGGGACTTTCTTGTTCCTGTCCGTCAACGGTTAGCAATCTTATTGGATTGTCGCCGGCAACCAGGATTCCGGCATCGCTGAGTTCAAGCCCTAAAAGTGTCATTTATATATCCCATCAAATGGATTTATTAATAAAGTTAGTGTCCATCCAGAAATGGTAGATTTTGATTCGAGACAAGGCCGCAGTTCTTTTGAGACCACAGTCGTAGTTTTACTACGTCGAGGATCGCAAAAGGACGAGAACACCGTATCGTGTCGAAAGATGCCATTTCTGGATGGACACTCATTGTGTATGCAAGTGCCTGGTCAATCTCTCCTCACAATATGCTTCTGTTTCCAAGACATATCTTTCCTGAAGCAGCTGCAGCTGGTGCAGCATAAACATGAGAACAATGCTGATAAGAAGGGCGATCAAAGTTGAGTTAAACGCGACCCCCAGGCTGCGGGTAACACCGAAAATTTCTCCTTCAATGGCCTGATGCGCCAGCCCAAGTGCATCTCCAATGCCACGTACCGTGCCGATAAATCCGATGGAGGGAATGGCCCAGGCAATATATCTAATCATAGACAATTCAGATTCCAATCGTTCACCTTCGGCCGAACAGTAGGCATGGGTGGCATCAGCGACATCCTGAATATTTCGTGTTGAACTGAATCTCTGCAAACCGGCCAGCAATGCTCTGGGAAGCAATCCGTTTTGTTGATGCGTCGGCAGCGCTTGAATTTCTCGGGACAGTTCCCGGGTATCTTCAGGCAATATACGAACCTCTTCGGCCAAAGGAATCAAATCCTGTTGTAACAAGGAACGGTGTCTTATGGTGGTAACGGCCTTAAGGGCCATGATGGCCAGCGCCCAAAACATGAGAATAAAACACGCTTCCTGCTCATAATCGCGAATCAACACATAGGCAGAGCGTTCGGTTGTTTGTGTTTTGTCTTTTTGGAGCATTTCGGCCTGACGGGCCAGAATGGCGTCGGCATTTGGACGAATGATGCCGACGTAAGCGGCATGAACAATAATGATAATCAGAATCAGAGAGAAAAACTGGTAAATAAACTCCATGGATATCGGCAATGTTTTTTTCATAGTGAATTCTCGATGTTGATTTTACTTACCAATAAGTAAATTAGATGCTCGACATAACCCTTACCAAAGAAAATGTTACCGAAGCCTTCTCACAAGTGCCTAAAGTTTGAAGTGAACTAAAGTGCCTAAAGTTGAGGTAGCACTAACGCGCTGTCATTAAAATATAATTGGCAAAAATTTCCTCAACTTTGGCTCACTTTAGCCACTATTAACTATTTTTGTTTTAATATCAAAGTTAGCATATCAGTAAAAAATGTCGAGTAGGATTTGTACTTCTTAGTAAAAAAAGTTTTCCGGTCTGCAATGCGTTGTTGGCGACGGATTCGAAACTAAAAGTGTCAGATATCGTATGGAAAATCCACCCCCTGATCTGCCGGAATCGTTTCCGAAGGGATGAACGGTTTCACCGGTTTTGTCTTTTTGGGAACATTTTTCTCTGGTGTCAAAGTCTTTGGTTTGTTTGTATCTTTATGGGTTTTTGAGGCATCATCGGCAGAAGCGTTGTCCGGTGATTTCTTTGGGTCATTTTGGGCAAAATAGGTTGATCCTGAATGTTGTCCGAGCGGTACGTTTAAGTCATACAAGAATCCTGCCGGCACAGTTCCTGCCCATGTCGCTCCAAAAAGACATGTCCCCAATAAGGCAATTGCTATAAAAAATCTGTTTGCCATGGTCATTTCAGATATCTGCAAACCCGAAAACCGACATCCTCACGCTTGTCATCACCGTAACTGCGATAGGCCAGTCTCAAGGTGTTGATACTTCCATGTTTCCAGCTGGACCCTCTGATCACATGGTGTTTACCATTTTTGGGTCCGGTTGGGTCCACATATGTTTTTTCGGTATCATAACTGTAAATTGAATAAAAATCGTGACACCATTCTGCCACGTTACCGCCCATATCATACAGCCCCAGGGTATTGGATTTGAATTTTGCCGGCGGAGCTGTTGTTATATATCCGTCATTGTAACCTTCGAGAACGGTGGGAAGCAAGTTTTTTGCGGATTGATCGGAATAATTCCCGGATAATTGAACAGGAGGAAATTTGTTTCCCCATGGGTATTTCGAAAATGCTTGTTTACCGGTAAACCGGGCACAGTACTCCCACTCTGCTTCGGTGGGCAACCTGAAACCGGTATTTAACGGCTCCACAGCAATCAACGTGTTTCCTTTTTGAACATAAGCCGGTGGCAGTGACGCTTTGGCGCTGAGCCAGTTGCAGAACCGGGCTGCCTGTTCCCAGGTGACTCGAACCGCGGGCTGAGCAGAATTGTTCAGACTCTGTGATTTAAAAAAGCCTGAATTGTGTTTGGCCATGAATTTTTTGAATGCCTGGTTGGATACTTCTTTAAGGCCAATGTAAAACGGCCGTTTTAGTATGACCTTTCTAAGAGTCTCATTGGATCTGTGACCCTGTTCTCTGCGTGAAGATCCCATGGTGTAAGGCCCGGGCTGGATTAAGTTCAACCTGTAGCCTGTTTGGGTTGTAATCACCAACGGTTCAGTTTCTTTGGACGCCCCCTTTTTCTTGAGCGTAACTTTCAATTGTTTTGGAAATCCAGGCTGGGGTGTGATGTGGATCCGATAAGGATGAAAGCCCTTTTTATTGAATTCCAGTTTGTGTTCCACGGCGATCAGATTTATTTTTTTCGGAACAACGCCCCATGATTTGCCGTCTATTATCAGTTCGGTGTCGGGCGGTTCAACCGACAGGCGGACGATGCCTTGTCTGGGTTTTAAATTCACATTGAGCGGTTTTGATTTAGCCGATGCAACTTGTACGTTACGGTTTGTTTTTTCATAACCGGCCTTTGAAATTTGAACAACATGAGGTTTGTCCGGAAAAATATCGAGTGTCAGCGGTGTCTGACCGACAAAAGTCCCGTCAATTATGATATTGGCTCCGGCAGGTTTGGTGTTGATCGTCAATTTGCCGTCTGCCGGGTGAAGCCGTACATCTCTTATTTCTTGGGGTTCATTCGGTTTTACATTCAGACGGTGTTTCCATGTTTTAAAAAGATCGGAACTGATTTCAAGAAGATAAGATCCAGGAGACAGTTGAATGTGTAAGGGGGTGTTTCCGAAGAATTTCCCGTCGATCAAAACATTTGCGTCTAAAGGCACGGAACTGACGGTGATATCCGACCAACCCGGAAGCATCGCCATGTTAAACTCCTGAAATTTATCACAACCTTGTACGTTAACATCGGTTTGAAAGTTCTGATAATTCTCGGCACGAATTTCAATTTTGTGTAGACCCGGGAGTATTTCAAGATTCTCTATGGGGGTGTTTCCGACCACAGTACCATCGACATATGCCTGTGCCCCTAAAATGATATTTTCTGTATCACCCGAATCATATGTGCGGATCATCAGGCGACCGGGACGTTTTTGCATCTTTAGACGCAGGTTCTGGCGTTTTTCATCGCTGACCCAAAATGTATGGTCAAGGGGTAAAAAACATTCTTTGAGAGCTTCCAGCGTGTATTTTCCGGGACGCATCAGGTAATAGGCACCGATTTTCGGCGTCAGGATACCCCCTGAAAACACGATACGTTCCGGAACCGGCTCTATGTCTATCACTACCTGCCGGGCAATGAAGACAAACCAAGTCGAGATACAAAGAAAAATCAGGATGACTCCAATAAGAACACCGACAATCCATTTAAAAATTTTAAAGGGCTTTGGTCTTTTAGATGGCGGTTTTGACCGAAAGGATATGGGTTCGATTTTTGTTGGTATGTCTGCCAATGTTACACCTTAATGTTACAAATTATGGATACGCGCAACGATTTCTGGCCGGGTTTCACGGTGATTTTCAGCCGGACATCCTGGTATCCGCTGCGTGAGCCGACCATTGTATACGTACCGGGTCTTAGCGATAACTCGCGAGTGGTAAATTTGCCGAGTTTTCCGACTTTATAAACGGCGATTTCCGTAAGGTTATCGGACTCGATCATCACTTTAACCGGGGTTCCGGCGAGATCCACCAAGGTTTTTAGCTCGTTTAATCGGGCGTTTAAATGCGGACCTCTTTGTTCCAGTTTCTCGGCCTCTTCGATCAAACGTATCGCATTTTCAAGCTGTTGGTCCGATTCCATGACGCCGGGTTTTTCAAGAAAAAATCCAATCCGTTTGGCAACCCGAATTTGTTCCAAAGAGAGTTTTTTACCCTGGACGGCAAAACTGATATCAGGATCAATTTTAAGAACTGCCAGATAAGATTCGAGGGCCTGTTCCCAATTTTCAGCCTGTTCAGCAGACATTGCTTTTTGGTGCAGTTTTTCAATTTTATCTAACCGGATGGCCTCGTCAACCTGCAATAAAGCGCTTTTTACTTCACGTGAATCGGGTCGGAACGATTTTGCCTTTAAAAGCGTTGTTCTGGCGAGTTGATAATGGCCATTGTGATATGCCGTCAGCCCATCTGACATGAGTTTCTGAAACTGTTCATTGACGATTTTTTCTTTCATCCGAATTAAGCCGTTTTGAGCTTGCTTGGATTCAGGGTCCAATTGCAGGGCCATCTGAAAATCGGCATGTGCAAAAGCAAACCGATCATTTTCTTCATGGTTTTTCCCCGATGTTATCAGGCGGTTCACTTCATCAAGCTTTTCAGCCCGTTCCAAATTCCGCCGGGCGGATTCATCGGACGGCTGAATCCTTAAAGCCAAAGAAAATTTTTGTTGGGCAATGACGCTGTCACCGTTTTCAAGAGCCTTCTGACCGTCCTCTGTCAGTTTTTGAAACACAGTTCCGGTATTATTGATCAACTCGGTTGCTTTATTGGCAGCTTGAGCATATTTTTCAGCTGCTAAAGCAAACGAACGATCCATAAGCAGCCGGTCTCCTTCCTGACTGAGTGCTATCATGGCTTCATATTCTTCACCACCCCATACGGAACCATTTTTTTCTTCTATCTCTTTTTTAAGTTTCAATAACTTTGCCAATTGTTTGTCTGCCGTTTCTTTTTCCAGTTCAAGTTTGGCGGTGTCGTCGGTTTGCACTGATGGAATTGCCGGTTGTTGCCCTGAGGGAACGAAAACCGGTTCTGTCGTGGAGTCGATATGTTCTTTGTTGGTCTTAGGAACATTCAGGCCCTGTTTTTTTAAAATTTCGGTTTCCGATGGTTTTGTTTGCTCCGTGTCTTTAGCCAGATTCACCGGATGTTTCGATAAATGGCGAATAAGAAAAAAACCGCCTGCAACCATTGAAAAAAGAATTATGAGAAACAATAAAATGGTGATAGAGGTTATTCGAAAAGAACGATGTGGGTCGGGCTGGTCGCTTTCTTTGCGCACTTCAAGGGGCGTGATTATTTCTACGCCAAAATCTGAAGCCTCTTTACTTTGAGGAGGTTGAGTGGGTGTGTCGGACGGCATAATTGGATTTGATGCTCGATTTTATTCCGAGTCTTCGGATGTTATTTTTTCACTATTTTCCGATGAGATATCCGGATCAAAGCCGGTTTCTGTGATATATATCTGTCGCAGCAATTCACGCCAGTGTTTAAATTGTTCTTCGGCGGTTCCGGTCAGCTCATACTGCTTGCCTTCGAATTCCATGACAATTGGTCGCATCTCACTTCCAAACGATTCGCTCAGTTCCTTGATTGCTGCCGAGTGGATTTCAGCTTCTTTGGTAACATTAAACCCGTTGACGATCACCTGGCCGCCGATTAAAATCATACCCATCTGAAGCGCGCCGGTGTTATTGACTTCTCCCGCATTCAGTGCAATAGCCCCTGCCAGTAGCAACATGCCGACTAACTTTTGATTTAAGGCGCTACGTTCAATCTTCTTGATGGCCTTAATTTCTTCATAGTTGAGCTCGCGCCAGTTCTCATAGGAAGACCACATGTTTGCATAATATTCTTGATAGTACTCATTCAAGGTGTCCACATACATGTATTCCCGCTCCCGTATCTTTAGCAGACGGGTCATTATGGTGTCCTCATCGGCAGGCAGGCGATTGACGGCGATGAGATCTTTTTTATCTGTTGTCAGATATCCATTGTAAACGGATGGCGCAAAGTCTTGTGCAAATTTTAATTTCGAGACGGTACGGATTTTCTTGATCTCTTCAGGGGGCAACTTTTTGAGATAAGTGGCGATATCATTGGAGATGGTATTGTATAGATCCTGATACGCATCTTTTTCTCCGGCTCGATTTCCCGAATAGAATGCCAGGGAGGCTTCGGATTTATATTTTTTGCTGAACCAGGTTTTCCGGGTCGCATCCGCCACATCGATTTGAAGTATCAAATGCGCCCCGTTGGATTCAAGAACTTTACCTTTGACCAGAACGTCGATACTTTCCGTTTTACCTGGAAGAACACGCACTGCGCCCCAATAGCTGCTTTGCTGTATGGTGCTTTTCAAATGATACGGCATGAAATGATGTTCTGCTTTTCTGATTTCTTGACTGGTATGTTCTTTTTTGGCTTGATCCTCTGTAATTTTGTCGGATTCAAAAACCGGGATGCCGACATCGAGCAGTTGGTCTTCAAAGATTTCTTCCTGGGCTTTCATCATTGTCGTAGGACCCACCTTTTGAGCATTAAAGGTGGCACATCCTGTGAACAAAATTAAAATAAAAGTCATTAATAATAGGTTATGATGAACGCTAAATCTCATCTTAGCACCCATTTTGATGGCCTTACTTGCGCACATTTTTTTTATATTGTTCATATTCTTTCCAGAGCTTTTCCTTAAGTTCAGGATCGGATTCTTTTTCTGCCGCTTCGCGAAGCTGTCTGGCCACAATGTCATCATCTTTAGAATCGTAACGATTTTTAGGATGACGTTGGGAACCTTCCGCCCCTTCCCGGGATTTGTCTTTAGTGGTCATTGCAGTGTCATCCCCGGCTTCTTTAGAGTTGCTTTCCTTTTCGGCTTCTAAGGCGTTTTTTTCTTTTTCGGTTTCTTTCGGTTCTTCGGATGAATCCTGACGGGAATCAGCGTTTTCTGCTTTTGAATCGGTATCTATCTCGATGCCCTTGTCACGCAGGCGTTGTGCAGCAGCTTCAGCTTCTTGGGCCAGATCCTGCAGTTTTTCTGATGATTTTGCCTGGATCAAATCCAATTCCTTGAGCAGCACCTCATCGAAATCGGCCAAGGAACTGTCGAGTTGGCGATCCAGGGCGGTCACTTCATCAACGACCTGTTCCTCGGGAATGGAAGGGTCCAGCATCGCTGAAGTATCATCCGTATACGATGTCCCGTAAGTTGCTTTTCGGGTATTATATTTGGCGCTAAGTGCTTCCAATTTGTCGACTTTCTTGCGGTTTTCAGCAACCATGGCCTGCACTCGAATTAAGTACGTATCATAATCTTTTATGGTATCCGGTGATATATGCTCGGATTTTTTTAACTTTTCCAGCTCAAAACAGATGCGTTCCTCGGTGGCCATGCTGATACGTAAATCCTTGCGTGCCGATTCAAGGGCAGATTCAATTTTTTGCATAGAGGCGGCATATAGGCTGGTAGACAGCACAAGCAATAACACTGTGGCCGGAATAACTTTCCACCATTTGGAAGCGTTCATAATCATTATTGAAACCTGTTTGTTAATAAATTAAAATCTGAATCTTGCATGAAAATCAATGAGAATCTTAAAGTTATTTGATTAAAGAGGGTGTAAGAAAAATCATATCATCGTTCATTTTACCCGAATGGTATACCTGCCTGCCTCTGCGAGGCACGAGCGGGCAGGTCGGAATATGATCTTTTTTTCTCATCAATTTTCACCCAAAGGGCGAGCCGGAGGCTTTCATCTCCCCGCAATAAGCGGGATCTTCGAGCTGCGTTATTAAGGGATCGCATATGAAAGCATCCAACTCATTCAAAATTCAGGCAAAATGTGTCTGAAAACAATACAAAAATGACACTTGCACTGGCTAAATATAAGAAATTTGAGCAGTTGTGTCAAGGTGGGAACGGTTTTGTCTCGGGCGGTGGATCAATTTGGATAAAAAAGGATAAGTATGTAACAGTGATAACTTTGGCCTGACTTCTTCGTTGGGCACAAAGGAGACGGTTTGAATACAAAAAGTGAAGTAGCAGCTGCAAAATTCTCGGAAGGTTATAATTGTGCACAGTCCGTATTTTATTCATTTTGTGATGTTCTCAAGTTCGAAGTAGTGATAACTATGAAATATAAATTATCATTCTGTGAAATCGAACAATTATCAGACAATATTTTTGAAGTGACTATAAATGAGGGTGCTATCATTGATGAAAAGTGTGCCGAGGAAGCACGAATATTTTGGCATGATTTAAGAAAAGAGCCTTATGGGCTTCTTGTTAATAATAAAAATCGGTTTTCATTAGCAAATGTCCTGAGGAACTATTTCAGGAAGTCTTAATGCATATAGAACCAATTTTGTTTTAAGTCCCAAAAAAATACCGATAAACCTACAGTTTCAAATCCGGATCTTTGACCGCTTCTATTGTATCCGGCTGCCAACGGGGATTGTCATCCTTATCCACCAAACGCGCCCTTACACCCTCAACATAATCGGGATGATTCAGAATAAAACGTGCTGCCAAGAGTTCCGTCTGAAAGACGTCTTCAATAGGGAGATGCTCGTTGTGCCGTAAAAGTTTCAGGGTCACCATCAGTGCCGTGGGAGATCTTTCCGCCAAGCGATCAAAGACCTGGTCGCAAAGGCGGGTTTGTATATTGCATTGTCTCAGCGATTCTATGAGTTCTACAAGAGAGCTTTTACCTTCGAAATAGGCTGCCACCCATTCGTCCATATCGGTGTTGGCGGCAATGTCCTTTTTAAAAAATGGATCAAGTGCCGAGGCCAGCTGCTTTGCAGCCTGGTTCCTCGAACTCGGCAGGTTTGTCTCATATCCTTCCAGAATATTTATCAGTTCCGGCAGCCGATCCGATGGCGACAAATGGGTGGCAAACCCTACGCGCACGGTTTCGGCGCCATTCATTTCATAGCCTGTCAGACCCAGATACTCGGGATAACCCGCAGGGCATTTATCGAACATCCAACCGGTTGAGCCCACATCCGGGAAAAAACCGATCCTGGTCTCCGGCATGGCCATTCGGGTGCGCTCTGTGGCCACTGCCATGTCGGACGAAGCGGCCACCCCCAGTCCTGCCCCCATGGTGATGCCGTCGGCAAGGACGATCACCGGTTTGGGAAACCGATGGAGCCGCAAGAGCATATCGTACTCTTGTTCCAGAATCATATCTGCACCCATGTCGCTCTTTTGCTGTATGGCCTGGGCCAGTGCCTTAACATCTCCACCGGCGCAGAATCCTCTCTCACCGGTGCCATACAACAAAACGAACCGGCAGCGTTCGTCGGCCTCTATTTCGTCTAAGGCTTTCCCAATTAAACGGATCATTTCAAGATTAATGCTGTTCAACGCGCGAGGACGGTTGAGTACGATGCTCATCATCCGATGCCGCCGTCGAATCAAAACTTTAGATTCTGGCTGAACGTTTATTTCATTCATTCCTTTTCACCATTAATCAGATAGATAGTACTCTAAAGTTGAAACAACTCTGATTTTTTTAATGTGGGGATTATTTTTGTCCCTGTTATTAATTGAAAATTGCCCTTGCCGTGCCTTTTTTATTTTTCCTAACTTGCTGTTAGAATCCTTTGCGAATTTCTCGGCAACCTCTCTTGCTTTAGTTGTGGCTTCCTCCACCATGATGGGTTTAATTTCATTCAATCTCGTGAATAGGTATTCAGTGGAATTTTGATAGCTGTGACCTGTAAAAGCAATTCCTTTTTTTCCAAGTGCTGCCATTTTATTCATTGTAGCTCTGACATCTTTAATCTTTTTTGAATAAACCGTAATGGTTTGTGTGGCGGTATATCTAAATTCAATCTTTGATTTTTCATAGCCTTGGGAAAGTTTATCGATAATACCCGGAGGGGATACGGTTATTTCTTGTTTTTCAAATCCATTATCTTTTAAAAAACCAATAATTTCATTGGTATCTTTTTCAATGGATGCGTACAACTCTGCTAACTCATTGTTTGCGGATGAAAAATTGATTGGCCATAGAGCAACATCGGCAGGATATTCTTTTTCTGAAAGCCCTTTTACGGTGACTGTACGTTCAAACTCTTTAAACTTAATGGCACTAGACCCTAAAAAAAATCCCAAAAAGGCCAGGCCCAATAAAATACAGATGCCTAATATTAATGCACTTTTATGATTTCCTTCCTGCATATATTTCTCCTTTTGGTCATCAACGTCCTGCATTCACCTTTATAAACTCTAAGAGTGCATGGTTAAAAATGTTTGACTGTTCCATATGAACAAAGTGAGCTGCATCGGGAATAATCGTCAATGCCGAAGAAGTTATCCTCTGGTGGATGTATTTCCCCGCCGAAACCGGCGTACCGGAATCGTGTTCCCCGACTATCACCAACGTTGGAGTCAAAACGGTGCGTATGGTTTCTCGCTGGTCCATATCTCGAATCGCGGCACAGCAGGCACAAAAGCCTTCGACAGGTGTATTCAAAAAGATGCGTCGGACCTTTTCAACCGAGGATGCCAGGTGCGTTTGACCCGCTTTGGTGAACCATCGGTCAATGGTTGCGTCGACGACGACCGCCATACCGTTCTTTCGAACGGTTTCGATGCGTTCATCCCAGATTTCTTTGGGGGCCATGTAGGCTGACGTAGAACTGAGCGTCAACGAGATCAAGCGGTCGCCATATTGCGAGCCCAGCATCTGGCCGATCATTCCTCCCTTGGAAAGACCACAGAAGTGAACCTTCTCCAAACCGAGCGCATCCATTAAACCCACGGCGTCGGCCGTCAGCAGCTCGATGGAGTAGGGGCCTTCGGGCACCGCCGAATGACCGCGACCACGGCTGTCATATCGGAGTATCCGATAGCCTGCCTCGACAAGCGCGGGAACCTGAAATTCCCACATGGTGAGGTCCGAGGCCAAAGCGTTCGAAAGCATTACGACGGGTCCTTGGTTGGGGCCATCGAAACGGTAGTGGAATGTCGTTCCGTTTGCTTCAGCAAGTGGCATGGTATTTTCCTTTTAATTATTTAAGATAAGAAATCATTGTTTCACTTCGTAAGTTGGTGCATTTGGAGGCGATTTCCCCCTGAGTACCTGATGATAATACTGATATGTAAGGGGTGCGCCTTTTTTCAAAATTTCGCTGCTAACCACGTTACCGACAAAGATCGTGTGGGTTCCCAAATCAATCTGATCAATGACTTCAGCTTCTAATACGGACAGAGCATGTTCGGTGATCAGCGGACAACCGGTAATACCCTCTTTGAATTCCACTTTGGATAATTTATCGATATCTCTTCCTGACCTAAAGCCAAAAGGGCCCAAAAAAGTCATGGGAGTAGATTCTTCTAGCACCGTAGCGGAAAACACCTTGCTTTTCAAAATAAATTCGTGGGTGAGATTCTTTTTGTTTATAATGACCGCAACCCGTGGCGGATCAGAGGTGACTTGTATTACCGTGTTTACCACTTGACCATTCAACCGGCCTTCAGTGCTGGATGTCACAATATACAAGCCGTAACTCAAGTCACGAAAAACAGCTCGCTCTATTTTTGGTTCCATAACGAAATGCCTCCTCAAATTAAAGTGTTTTGTTAATATTTTTCTACATCTTGGCCTTTTTAAGGTTCGCCTTTAATTCATCAAGGGAATAAAATGTGCCCCGCCAAATAATTCCTCTGTTTATTGTAGTGGTTATGGCAGCTTTTAATGCGATGTATATGTAGATGTAAGAAGTAACAAGCGCCCAGACCGAATACCAGGGGTTGATACCTGTATTTGAAAATCCACTGGCAAAAGATAAAATACGGACCATAACTGCAGCTCCGAAAAGGCAACGGGTAATTCCGGAAGTAAAAAAGAACGCCAAGAGCGGCAGGATATTTATGATTACAACAACAAGGACGCCAAACAGCACATTGGCCATTTTGTAATTATAAAATGCAAAAGTATTCTTCATTAAGCCGTTAATAAACTCACGCACAGTAACGTACCATTCAGCCTGTATAAAGTTGTGGCCAAGAAGGCAATCCTGTAAAAAACCGCTGTGTTTAATCACCTTTCCAAGCATTACATCATCGATTGGATGCATGGCAATGGTTTTGTGGCCGGCTATTGCTTTGTAGACATCGGACTTGAGGAGATTGAACGCACCGACTCCCATATATCGCTTACTTTTTGGATCTTTTGCCTTCCAAGGTTTGAGCAACAGCATGAGTTCGCCGCCGGCATCCAGAATAAGCGCATTCAAGAGTCCGCCAGGGGCGATGTTTTTAAAAAACATGCTCATGTGGTCCAGTTTATTTTCAAGCATATGGTGCATGGCTCTGGCAAGGGAAGACTTTTCCATGATGATATCAGCATCGGTAAAAAGAAGATATTCTCCTCGGGCCCGTTCGGCACCATACTGAAGCGCATGATTCTTTCCCAGCCAGCCTTCAGGAAGCTCTGAGATGTCATAGATCTGTAGGCCGGGATATTGTTTTTGTATCTGTTCGAGTATGGCGCCGGTCCGATCTACAGAGCGATCATTAACAACAATGACTTCCAGGTCGGCATAATCCATTGCCAATATGGATTTTAAAGCCGGTTCAATGGTTGCCGCCTCATTGCATGCCGGGATGATGACGGAGACTTTCGGAACATTTTCCTGTTGGAGGGGCGAAACATTATCAAGGTCAATCATTTGCCGCATTCCCCAGGTAGCTTCCAGTGTACAAACAACCGTCAAAAAAAGAGAAATTATCGCAAGCCATAAAAGAACAAGCATTTTCGGTTCCTTGATTCACCCAAAATGGGGTCAGGCCAGTCTATTAAACATGAAATAACAGTAACGTGTCCATCTTTCAGCAATCAATAACATACAAATAATACCCCATTGTGCGTTTTCGTTCAATTGGAGTTTTAAAATATTAATAAAGACATAATTCATATCTCACTCCTAGTAGAGATATTAAAACGTCGTCGAATCATCGAAATACTCAATGAAACTCCCTGCAGCAAGCTAGAGGGAATTATCAAGTTAAAAAAAGTAAATTACCAAAAAACCCTTGATGCTGCTTGTTGGAGCTTATTACACTTACATTAAGGCTTTAAAAAGACAGACAGTTCCTATATGGTGTTAAGCATGAAATCATCGTTGACTTGTGAGGCATTGGGATATGAGTAAAAGTGATACGATATTTGAAACAAATCATTCATCATCCTTTTTTGATCAGGACAAATTTATTGATATACAGAAGGGTTGCGAACCCATTGCCATCATTGGAATTGGGTGCCGTTTTCCGGGCGGTGTTAAAAACCCTGTTGAATTCTGGGAGCTTCTTAAAAACGGCAAAGATGCCATAACCGGAATCCCTGAAGACCGATGGAGCATAAAGGAATTTTATCATCCTGAACCGGGAATACCGGGTATGAGCTGCAGCAAGTGGGGTGGTTTTCTTGAAGATATTGACAAATTTGAACCGGAATGTTTTGGCATTTCGCCACGTGAAGCAATAAATATTGATCCCCAGCACCGGTTGCTTCTGGAAACCACATGGGAAGCGCTGGAAGATGCCGGTCAGGTTATTGACAGGCTTGCAGGCTCAAATACCGGAGTTTTTGTGGGTATTTCCACAAGCGATTACCAACGGCTTCAATTTGGCCCGGAAAACAGGCGGATCATCAATGCCCACATGGGTACCGGAAGTGCATTCAGTGTAGCAGCAAACCGAATATCATACTGTTTTAATTTTACTGGTCCAAGCATGGCAGTTGACACAGCCTGCTCGTCTTCACTGTTTTCCACACATCTTGCCTGTATGAGTATCTGGAAAGGCGAGTGTGAGATAGCCCTTTCAGGGGGTGTCAATGTGATTATTACCCCTGAAAACTTTATTGGTTTCAGCCAGATGTCCATGCTTTCCCCGGATGGGAGGTGTAAATCATTTGACCATAAGGCCAATGGGTTTGTCCGTAGCGAAGGTGTGGGTGTCGTGGTGTTAAAATCCCTTTCAAGGGCCTTGGCTGATAGAGACAGGATATATGCGCTTATCCGGGCTACCGGGGTAAACCACGCCGGCCGCACCAGCGGCATTACGGTTCCCAGCAAAGAGGCCCAGATGAGGCTGTTGAACAGTGTTTATTCAGATAATGACATATCTGTCTTGGATATTTCTTATGTGGAGGCCCATGGTACCGGCACAATCTTGGGTGATCCCATTGAAGCAACTGCAATTGGCGAAATATTTTCCAAAAACAGGAAAAATCCCTGCTATATGGGTTCTGTAAAATCCAATATCGGACATCTTGAAGCGGCGGCCGGAATTGCAGGACTTATTAAGACCGCATTGATGCTTAAAAACAGGATTATTGTGCCAAACCTGCATTTTAATGACCCTAATCCTGAAATTGATTTTCTTCGTTTAAAATTAAAAGTTCCCACAAGCCTTGAACCCATGGCAGAAAATAATAAGTTTATTTTTGCCGGGGTTAACTCCTTTGGCTTTGGTGGGGCAAATGCACATATCGTCATGTCTTCAGGATATTTGGAAACTGAAAAAAAGGCGACCGTCGAACATGAAAACTATCAGGGGCCGTATTTTCTTGCCCTTTCTGCGCGATCCAGAAAAGCCCTGGATATGCTGGCCCGGTCGTATGAGAAAATGCTGAATGAGGATCATCCGGACCACAGGATCGCACTAGAGGATATCTGTTATACGGCTTCCATGCGAAGAACTTTTCTTGACCACCGCCTGAGCCTGACAGGATACAACAAAAAAGAAATTATCGAAAAAATCGAGACATTTCTTGAAAAAAGAGCCGTACAGGGATTGCACGTCAATCGCAGAATCCTTTCTGAAGACACAAAGACCGTGTTTGTATTTTCCGGCCAGGGTCCTCAGTGGTGGGCCATGGGCAGGCAATTGCTGGAAAAGGCGCCGGTTTTTATCCGTATTATTGAAAAATGTGATGCATATATCAGGGAGCATGAGGACTGGTCCCTTATTGAAGAACTGTCAAAGGATGAAAAGGATTCTCGTATCCACCAGACCGCCATAACCCAGCCGGCATTGTTCTCCCTTCAGGCCGGACTCTTTGAGCTGTTAAAATCCTACGGAATCAGTCCTGATGCAGTTATCGGGCACAGCATCGGAGAGGTTGCGGCAGCATATGCCGCGGGTGTTTATAGCCTGAAAGATGCGGTAAAAATTATTTTTTACAGGGGAAGCTCCATGGACAGGGCCTCTTCCAGGGGTAAGATGCTGGCGGTTGCACTGCCTGTCAAAGAGACGTTGCAGTATCTTGGAGAATTTAAAGACAAGGTGTCTGTTGCTGCTGTTAACAGCCCTTCAATGGTAACTCTTTCCGGTGATTCTGGTGCACTGGATAAACTGGCCTCCATGTTTGACGGACAAAAGATTTTTCACCAGTTTTTAAGGGTTGATTATGCTTTTCACAGCCATAAAATGGACCCTGTAAAAGAAAACCTGTTTAAAAATCTTGAAGGATTGCAGCCCGGACAAACTAGGGTCCCAATGATTTCAACCGTTACGGGAAATCAGATACAGGGCCGTGAACTGTGCAGGGAATACTGGTGGAAAAATGTTCGCAACGGTGTTCGTTTTGCAGACGGGATCAACAGATTAATTAAAGACAGATACAATATCTATATTGAGATCAGCCCCCATCCGGTCCTGGCAAATTCCATAAAAGAGTGCATGATCGGCCAGAACCAGAAAAAGGGATTCATACAAACAACCCTCAAGCGCGAAACAGATGAGCTATCGTCAATCCTCGGTGTTGTTGGCGCCTTGTATACTATGGGCTATCCGGTTGATTTTGAAAGGCTGTGGCCTGAAAAATGTCCTCCTGTCCGTTTACCCGCCTATCCCTGGAACAGGGAAAGTTTCTGGCTTGAATCCGATGAATCAAGATCCGAAAGACTCAGTGATAGTCCCCATCCGCTGTTAAAGCCAAATCGTAAATCTTCTGATCCTACATGGGAACTGGAAGCGGATACTGTGAGGTTCCCCTGGTTAAGGGATCATAAAATCCGCAACCAGATAGTTTTTCCGGCAACCGCATATCTTGAGATGTCTTTATCTGCTGCAAGCCAGCTTTTTCATGAAAAACCCTTTGTTCTGGAAGAGATTGATTTTTTAAATATGATGGTTTTGGAAAAGGACGGCCCTCCCTCAACAGTCCAGCTGGTTTACAATTCAAACACTTCCGGTTTCAGGATTTTCAGCAGGCCTGCCTATGACTCGACCTGGACGCTTCATGCGAAAGGGCACATCGCACGGATGACCGGGAAAGCAGTTTCTGAAAAGATAAATCCGGACCGGTTAAAGCAGGAGTATCCAAGGCTGAAAAAAAGGGAAGAAATATACAGGGTCTTCAATGAAAAAGGGCTTGGCTATGGTCCGTTCTTTCAGGGTATAGAACAATTATGGTGCGGCGACAAAGCCGCCCTGGGAAAGGTCGTAATTCACGAACGGATCCTGCCTGAAATCCAAGATTATTTTTTCCATCCAACCCTTTTTGACGCCTGTCTGCAGGTATTGCTGGGTGCAGTGAATGAAACCGTTGAAGAACAAGGGCAGGATCTGTTTTTGCCGGTCCAGATTGAAAAAGTTGTTTTATTTGATCGCCCCCAAAAAAGTGTCTGGTGCAGATCAAGGCTGACGCGTCAAACACCGAAAACCATTGAGGGAGATATTACTGTTTTTAATAATCAAGGTCTTCCTGTTTTAGAGATGCAGGGACTGCAGTGCAAGTCCATCGCCGAGATAAACAGACCTTCATGGCAAATTCCGGAAGAATGGATTTACAAAATGAATTGGCGGCATAATCCTGATTTTGATAATCATCCGGATAGGGGGAATAAAGCGGGCCCGGATCTGTGTCTTGAAGCTGTGGCAAAACAGGTTGAGCTAATGGAAAACAGCCTTTCATCCCACCTGGGCTGGTACAGTCAATATAGAAAGCTTGAATCAACATTTGACCGGTTGTCCTGTTTGTATCTGTTGGATGCCTTTCATACGCTCGGGTTTCCGGTGAATTCCAAAGAGTATTTTTCAATCCCGGCCATTATGGCAAAAACTCGAATTATTGAAGAACATAAAAAGGCGCTGGAATATCTTCTGGAAAAACTGTTCAAGTTGGGTTTTGTTCATAAAAAAGAGGAAAATTACTGTTTTACCAAACGCTTTCATAAAGATGATTTAAAAAAGACATTGCATATGGTCCTTGAAAAGTTTCCGGCGTATTATGCTGAAATCAGTCTGACCCATAGATTCGGCTCCAGTATTTCGGATCTTTTAAAAGGGGATGCCCATGCCCTGGGACTGATGTTTCCAGGCGGGTCAACCGACTTAATGGAAAACATTTACCAGGACTCTCCTTCTTTTCAGCTTTATAACAGAATGCTGGCTGAAGCATTGAACCTGATCATCGGCAAACTGCCGTCTGACAGGAGATTGCGGATCCTTGAAATCGGTGCCGGAACCGGCGGCTTGACAACCTATGTCCTGCCAATGCTGCCGTCTGACAGGACCGAATACTGTTTTACAGATGTAACCAATGTGTTTCTGCTGAAAGCAGAACGCAAAACAGCTGATTTTCCTTTTGTTGAGTTTAAAATTCTGGATATTGAAAAAGATCCTGTAGAACAGGATTTCAAGCCCCATTCATTTGATTTTATACTTGCTTCTGATGTGCTGCATGCCACGGCGGATATCCGGAATTCCTTGACCCACATCAAGCATCTTCTGGCCCCTGAAGGAATGCTGTTGCTGCTGGAAGCAAATCCCATCTATAATTCATGGTCTGATCTTGTTTTCAGCTTTACCGAAGGCTGGTGGAAATTCAGGGACCATGATCTTCGGGGCGACTATCCATTGCTTTGTGGGAAAAAGTGGAAAGAAATTCTACTGGATAACGGTTTTTCCAAAGTGGCAACCATACCGGAGACTGACGCTGAGCACATGTCATTTCAGATCATATTAATGGCCCAGGGTCCCATGCTTGATCCGGTATCTGTAAAACATTCACAACCTGTCGACATGACCGGTCCGGTTCCAGTTCCCGGGAACTGGCTTGTTTTTTCTGACAAGGCCGTTGGTGACAGGCTTGCATCCGGGTTTGGAAACTGCATTCTGGTATACCAGGGAGAGGCGTACAAGAAACTTGATGAAAACCGCTATGAAATTACACCCGGCTCGGGCAGGGACATGGAAAGGCTGTTTGACACTCTTGTAAAAACAAAGGATGTTCCTGACACAGGGATCGTCTTCTTATGGGGTCTTGAACCGGGAGCAACTGATTTAAACCATGTTATGTCCTTAAAAGAGTCTGAAAAAAAAGGATGTTTAAGTCTTTTTTACCTGGCGCGCACCCTGATCCGCATGGATATATCCCTGTCCCATCTTTATATCGTCACGCGGGGGGCGCAGGCTGTGGGCCGGTCCAATACCCCAATTGATCCCAGGCATGCGCCCATATGGGGCCTGGGGCGTGTTCTGATCAATGAAATGTCCAATGTTCCCTGTAAATTGATAGATCTTGATCCCCTGTTTTCAGACAGGGATGTGGATATCCTGATGGATGAGCTGACATGTGAGGATGCAGAACAGGAAGTTGCGTTTAGAAACCACGGTCGATTTTATCCAAGGGTGGAAAAAGTCGTTCTTCAGGATGAACCGGAACCTGATGCGCCTTTCAGCCTCAGCATATCAAAATATGGCATCATTGATGAACTCCATTTTGCCCAGATTGACCCTGTAAGGCCGGGACCGGGGCAGATCGTCATCAAAGTGATGGCCGCGGGTTTTAATTTCAGGGATGTTATGAAGGCTTTGGGGATCTACCCTACTGATGGTGATGATTATATGCTGCTTGGAGATGAATGCGCAGGCATTATTACAGATCTGGGTGACAGGGTAAAAGGATTTGAAATTGGTGACGAGGTCATTGCCATTGCACCGGGTTGTTTTGGCTCCCATGCAGTGACCATTCCCGAGTTTACCATTAAAAAAATGGAAGGCATGACATTTGAAGAAGCTGTTACTTTACCCATATCATTTATTACCGCCCATTACTGCCTTGTTGATATTGCCCGCCTGAAACCGGGCGAGACCATACTCATTCAGGCGGCTGCAGGCGGTGTTGGTCTTGCTGCTGTCCAGATTGCCCTTTCCATAGGGGCCAGGGTTTTTGCCACGGCAAGTGAAGGAAAGCAGGAACTGTTAAAAGCTTTTGGAATTGAGCATGTTATGGATTCCAGGACCCTTGCCTTTGCTGATCAGGTCATGGCGCTTACACATGGGAAAGGTGTGGATGTTGTTTTGAATTCACTTTCCGGAGAAGCCATTAACAAAGGCATTTCAATTCTTTCCGGCGGCGGCAGGTTTGTCGAGATCGGAAAACGGGATATTTATGAAAATACAAAGATCAATCTTCGGCCATTCAGGGATAATCTTTCATTTCATGCAGTGGATCTTTCCAGGATAATGAAGGAAAACCCCCAGTATATAAAAGAGATGCTCAACAGCTTGCATGAAAAATTTACCCGAAAAATATATCACCCTCTCCCCCACAGGGTTTTTCCGGCAGGTCGGATTTTGTATGCGTTCCGGCATATGGCACGGGCAAAGCATGTTGGGAAAATAGTGGTCTCTTTTTATGATGCACATGTTAAAGTCAAACTCTTAAAAAAACCGGCACCCCGGTTCCCTTCAGATGCAACTTATTTAATTACCGGAGGTATGGGAGGTTTCAGCCTTGCCATGGCCGACTGGCTGGTTGAAAATGGCGCACGGAATCTTGTTCTGGTGGGCCGATCCGGTGTTTCAAACGACCGGGCGGCAGCAGCTATTGGAAAACTTGAGAAGATCTGTGCCAGGATCATTATTCAAAAAGCCGATGTGACCCAAAAATCCCAAATTGCGGATATCCTTAACACGATTACAGAACAGATGCCGCCGTTAAAGGGAATCATTCACGGAGCCATGGTCCTGGATGACTGCTCTTTATCGGAAATGACAGGATCCCAGTTCACCCGTGTCATGGACCCCAAGGTTGCGGGCGCATGGAACCTACATGAACTCACACGGGATCATTCCCTTGATTTTTTCATCATGCTTTCATCTGTAGCCTCTCTGGTAGGAAATTCCGGGCAGGCCAATTATGTTGCGGCCAATACGTTTCTAGACATATTGGCCCATTTTCGAAGGAATTTGGGATTGCCGGGAATTTCAATCAACTGGGGCTTTATATCCCAGGTCGGATATGTGGCCGAACACGCTGACGTTGCAGAATATTTTCATAAAATCGGTATGAACGGCATCTCGCCGAAACAGGCCATGGATATACTGGGGACCGTAATCAGGATAAAACCGGTCCAGGTGGGTGCCGCCCACATCAACTGGCAAAAAGTGATGCGGAACATGGGAATGTCGGACAGGCCGGTAATGCGCACATCGGATCTGATCGATCAAAACATTGCCGTCAGCCAGCATCCCGGCGAGGAAAGCAAGATCAGGGAAATGCTTGACAAGGCAAAAGCAGATGAAAAAGAGGTGATCTTAAACAATTATATTAATGACCAGCTGTTTCATATCCTTGGAACATCTGCATCCAGGATAGATCCTGAACAGTCCCTTGCCGAACTAGGGATGGATTCTCTTATGGCAGTAGAGCTTAAAAACAGTATGGAAAGCGATCTTCTCATTAATCTTCCCATGTTTGAGCTGATGAAAGGGCCTTCTGTTGCAAGGTTGACCCAGATCATAACCCGGCAGATATCAAAGGGATCTTCCGGGATCAGGCAGGCACCGGAACATGATGACAACGCATTCAATAATCGCATCATCCGGTTGAAAGGTAGCGGGAACCGGCCTCCATTGTTCTGTATCCACGGAGGCGGCGGGGATGTCAGTATATTCAGGCGCCTGGCCGATAGCATGCCGGAGGATCAGCCGGTATTTGGTATTCCGTCAAGGGCTCTGGTGAGTGAGGAAAACGAACATGATACGGTTGCCGACCTGGTTGATGAATACATTGATCTCATCCGGGGATATCAATCCCATACTCCGGTGGGTCTGGTCGGTTTTTCATTTGGCGGGCTTTTGGTCCTGAACATTGCATCCAGACTGGAACAGCTGGGTGATGAAGTTGTCTTTGCCGGTCTGGTTGATCCGGATATTCCCACAAACAATGAGCCTGGCGATAAACGGGTTTTATATTCAAATCTGATTTCTTCCATGGCGACAAGCCTTTCGGCCAGATCAGATGACTTTACCGTTTCTCCTGAGATGCTGCT
>RCNC010000241.1_pt1 | contig 32624 bp, 21 predicted proteins | sample 2041301 | NCBI WGS metagenome assembly RCNC01 (sample SAMN09708231, study PRJNA481090) | Marine sediment metagenome, whole genome shotgun sequencing project. | biome: marine sediment; feature: ocean; material: sediment; isolation source: Sewage treatment plant 13A marine sediment (STP13A) ... | reverse complement strand
GCTCATTATAAATATGATATTGGGCTGAACCTTTTCCTCTACCTGGTTACATGAAAAAAATAGGATTGGAGACAGAAGAATTAAAATTGATAGGTATGATCTGTATATTACTTTCATTGTCAAATTTTATTTTTAGTTCAATTAAGACACTTATAAATATTTAATTTTGGTCTGGTAGAATCAATATCTCTACTTTTCTAAATTCTGTTGGATGGCTTTCAGCCTGTAGGGAAATGTATCCTTCATGTAGGGGAGTGCCCTCTGGAAGAGGATAATTCTCAGGAAGATTTCCTCCACCAATAACCGGGTTAGTATATGAAAGAACTGTATCCCCTTCAACTACATGTTGAATGAGTCGGTTGCCATGAACAAAAATTTCTGCAGTAACCCATTCTTCCCCGTAATAAGTTTTTGAGCTGGAGTTAGTACAATGGGTTGTAAATAGTTCATTATTTAAGGTAACATTTGTTCCTGGAGTACATAAATTTGCAGTGGGACGCTCCTCATTATTGTATCCGCCCAGTAGCTGAACCTCTATGGAAACTGGAAAATCCTGATCGATTTCCATACTTTCTGCAGATTGAGAGTGAATCATCACTCCATTATTTTTTATAGCCCATCCGGGGCCTCCTATAACCTGTTCCCCAACAAAACGGTATTCAACTCTCAATATATAGTTGGAGAATTTCTCCTTGTTATAAAAAATATGACCAAATTCACCTGCAAACTCATCGTATTCATCATAAGATACTTTCAACAATCCATCTTCAACATAAAAAGTATTCTTATAATTATCATTTAATTCAGAACCAGAGAATTTTATCGTCCAGTCAGACAGGTCTTTTCCATTAAACAATTGAATCCAATCTGAATCTGTAGATTTCTTGGAATTTTGGCTGCAAGAGGCAAATGTAATTGCGGATAGAATAAGTAAGTATTTCATAATTAAAGTATTAGGTTAAAATCTTGTTGGCTTTCCATTAAATTTATCTATTGCACGCAGCATTGCAATAATATTTTCAAGGGGAACATTTGCCTGGAGGTTATGAATAGTATTAAATACATAACCACCATTTTTTGAAAATATCTCACAATGATTGAGAACCTGGTTTTCTATTTCCTTTTGAGTACCAAAAGGAAAGACTCTTTGCGTATCAACTCCACCACCCCAGAATACCAGAGAATTTCCATATTTATCTTTTAGCTGCTGTGGATCCATGCCTGCTGCATTAGTCTGAACCGGGTTGATAATATCAAATCCAGCTTCAATAAAGTGTTTCATGAAGGGTTCTACTGCCCCGCATGAATGTTTAAAGGTTTTCCATGTGGTATTTTGATGAATCCAGTGATTAATTTGCTTATAATAAGGTGCATACAAGGATAGAAATGTGTCCTGGGAGCAGAATTGCGAATCCTGTGTGCCAAAGTCTGTGCCACAAATGAAGGCTACATCTACCTGGTTCCCAACGAGACTAAATATTTTCTTTAAATTGGAGACTGCAATTTCCGTTTGTTTTGAAAATATTTCATGAATGTAATCTGTCCGCATCACTGTGGACATATACCATTCAGTTACATCACGAATCCCTTTTGGCTTTTTTAAATTAAGTCCTGGCACAAGGGCGATATCTCCAATGGCTGTACCTCCAAAATTCGCTACAATAGCTTTCCCTGAATTAGAATACTTGTCTACCTCTCTCTTGAAATGATTTAAATCAAGATCAGAAATTTCATTAAATTCTTCAAGGTTGTCCATTGGATCCAGCTTCCCTTCTTCAATTGGTTCCTGGCGAATCAAGGCATCAAAGAAAAAGCCATTTACGGGCATTTTTGCACATGGTTCAATGCTAAGATCTCCTTCGGGATACATCAATACATCCCCGGCATCAGTAAAGCTGACATTAAACTGCCCTGGCACAAGCACCACTTGTTTCCAGGGAGTTTTAAACTCTTTAAAATTCTCATTGGGGAATCCGAACATTGTATTGCGAGGAGAAATGCCTAGGGTATCTATTCCAAGTATTTCTGAAAGGTCTTCTTCAATTTCACCAAGCATCTGGTATGGTTCAGTTACTTTAATAGGTCTTTCTTCCAGGTCGAAAAACTCTCTGAGGTTTTGAATGGCCAGAACATGAATTCCTGTTACTGGTGTGGCTCCAAAATCCACAGCTAATTGATCGATTGATTCATGGTTTAAGGAGGCCTTTATTCTATCTTTAGATTCCATAATACATGATAAAAATAATAAAAACTAAAAATACGTTTATTGATCGATATATCTCAGCCAGAATTCACAATTTTTCGTCCAGATATTCACGTATGGCTCCCCAATTCCCAATGAAAAACCATGGCCACCCTCAGGAAGAATTAGTAATTGAGACGGAGTGTCATATTCCAATAAGGCATTGTAAAAAACAATACTGTTCATAGGAACTACACCTTTGTCATCTCCTGCATGGACCAAGAAAGTCGGAGGAGTCTCTTTAGTAACCTGCAATTCATTGGAGAATTGTTCCACGAGTTCTGGTGTTTGATACTCTCCAAGCAGGTTGGATTTGGATCCTTTATGACCAATTGAATCAGAAAATGAAACTACAGGATACCCCAGAATCATAAAATCAGGTTTTGAACCTAAACGATCAACAGGATCGCCTGCATCTTTATTTCCATTATCGAAATGGGTACCAGCGGTGGATGCAAGATGTCCTCCGGCTGAAAACCCCATAATGCCTACTTTTTCGCTATTTATATTCCATTTTTCAGCATAATACCTTGTTAAGCGTATTGCCCGTTGAGCATCAAGCAAAGGAGATTTATAGGGGATAATATTACTACTGGATTCAGGCAGCCTGTACTTTAGTACAATACCTGCAATACCAATGGAGTTCAGCCACTTGGCTATATCTGTCCCCTCCCAGTCAAAGGCCAGTATTTTATATCCGCCACCAGGGCATATTATAACAGCCTGTCCGGTAGAGTTTGACTTAGAAGGTAGGAAAACTGAAATTTCCGGATTCTGTACATTGCTTATTCGAACAATCCCATTGGTATCAATTTTTTCTGTTTCATTGGATTTTTTCTGGTTCGGGATTTTACCATTCCATAGCGACAATACCCGATTTTGACTTGAAAGGGGGCCTGCAACAATTAAAAAAAAGCCAAGAAGGATCAATATCCTTTTCCTCATAATATTATAAATTTTAGTTAATGAATTACCAATCAATATTGTTTTCAATAAACCTGATAAGAACTTTCGCCATGGCTTCATGTTCTTCCACCTTTGGATGACCTGGGGTGTTCTTGTAAGGGAAAAAACAGGTGTATAAATTATTATCATTTAATTCCTCAACGGCAGTGTTAATATAGCCTGGCCAGGGAGAATCATTTATAGTTGCATCCATACTCCCTAGAGTGCAAATAATTTTACTGTCGGGATAAACACTCCTAAGGCTGATAATGAATTCCTTATAGGCCTGGATAATTATTTCTTCCGATGGTTCCTCTGTCCCAAATCGATGGATGAATTCAGGATAATCTGGCATATTTATCAACCAGGAGTCATTTTGAAACAAATTAACAACTACTATTTCTGGTTGATATGTTTTAAAATCCCATAAGTTTTCAGGATCTAAAGGATCAAGTCTATTATATAATTCAGGCATGATCAATGGAAACCAACTTACCAATATGCCAATGCCACCTCGTGCAGTGCAATGATACTCTGCATTGAAATGCCGGGCAGTGATAGCTGCGTAAGACATATAATTGTTAGTGAAAATACTGTCTGGTGAATCCCCGCCAGAATAATCCTCATTTCCATAGCCAGCTGTTACGGAATTTCCGAAAAATTCGATACTTCGTTCTGATTTGGGTTCAGGGGGTAACAATTTTCCATTGCTACTGAAGGAATATATGCAGGTTTTACCTCGATCCCATTCGGTTCGTTTAAAAAGTGTGATTGTATGTTCCCCAAAAGGTAGATCAGAGGCAAGAGTATACCATTTTTTTATTGAATCTGTATACAATATGAATGGGCTGTCAGAGTCAATAATGACATTATAATAGTTCTGACCCCTTTCATCTTTCATTAAAACTTTAAGCTCTGTTCCTCTGAATTTGACTTCTACTGAAGTTCCCGGCCAGTATAGCTCGGCTGCCTTTTCAATTCCCAGCTCAACCCTGCCCGTATAATTTAAGCTGGCATCATTAAAACTATAGTAGGATGTTTTTTCTTTACATGAATATTGAAGTAGAAGAAGGATAGTAAGAAGGATCCAGAGCTTATTCATAAGCAGGGGGGTAAATATTTTATTTTTTAACTGTGACTTCTTCGACAGGGCCCTGACATCGAAATTCCAGGCTTACCTCTCCACTTTCTGTTCCGGAAAATGTACCATCAAATAATATTGTATGATTTCCCGTACTTAGTTTTATTTCCGGAACATCAAATTCCTTAATTATGTGCCAATACTTGTCATAAAGGACTGCTTTTGTACCCTCTGTAACCTTAAGTATTTCACCGTTCTTTAAAGATACAGGGATTTGAACAGTCTGGGTATTATCAAGTTCAAGGTACATTTTCTTAATACCTAGATCCTTAACTTCACTATTTAACCTTATTGTGTAGCTTAGTGATTGCTCCTCATAAGGGTTTAAGTACTCATAACTGGAGTGGACCGGCTCGCCTGGTTGCCTTATTTTATTTTGATGTTTGTTATTAAGACTTACGTGTACAGGATATAAATGCCAGGCATTCTCTCCATTGGGAGCGAGGTGAAACTCATTCCCTGGATCTTTCATTTTTTCTTTCTGTACAGTGGTAAAAGCCCCATTTTGTCGGGCATATTCCCAATTTTTTACCTGCTTAAGAATTTCTTTACTTTGTCCATTAATACTCAGTACCCTCTGAGATAAAACAAATGCATAGCCGGCATCGAAGCCTGCTGATCGAGCCAACATCCATTCAATGTCTTCAAGGCTAGTAAATTCACGCAAAGAGAACCATCCGAGCATTCCTGGCATCATGTTCCTATTAAAATACTCCTGGTTTTTAAGCCTGTATTCTGTCTGACTCTCACGAAATCCTGCATACCAAGGTTCACCCCAATTCATCCGGGTATATGTGTGCCAGAAATAATGGCTTGTTCTACTGGCATCAGCAATATAATGTGCTTTAATCTCATCATCTAAATTCTCATACCAGGTATTGGTAAATAGTATTTCTCCATAATTCCCCATGGCAGTAGAACGATTGCCCTCAAGCCCATCAAATGATATTTGACGTAAGCCTGTTTGATTATAGAGGGAAGCGAGGTTTTCAGCCATTTCAATGGAAAGGTCTGCATTGCTCAGAAAAACTTTGTACCCATGATCGGAAAGCAGGGAAATCTGATCTCCCTTTTTGTGTTCAGAGATATTGGTATTAAAAGCACCACGCCTACAATTGACAAGCTTCCATGGTGTAGTGTCACTCACTGAAGCGTATTGAATTAATTCCTGGCCAATTTGAACTGTTTTTAAGCTGTTGTTGGTCGGATCTCTAAAAACATCGATTGACTCTACCGGGATTTCAATATGTTTTGAATCTATATTTTCCAATAAAACACTAATACCGGCTTTTGCCAGTCTATCGTCTGGAATGGGAGTAACGTATGGATCATTTGTAGTAATGAAGTTGGAAAGAGTATGCAGCCCCATGTAAATTCCTTGCTCTTTTGCCAGGTCAACGCAAAGTTTCAACCCCTTAATACCATTGGGAAACTGGTCATTTAATTCAAAATGCCCCCATGTTTTAAATGGGCCGGGGTGGTATAAATATTTTAATCCAGCCTGCCGTGTTATGTCAATGGCTGCTTGAATATCTTGTTCACCAAATGGCATTATTATATATGCTGATGATGCTTCTATTGATTTTTTGGCCCACTCACCATTCAAGACAGGATGTGGCAGGTTTTCTTCAATTTCAATATTTCCGATAGTTTCCAATGTTTTGTCAACGGGACAGCCAAATAGAGCAATTTTAGAACCCAGAATGCCCCCATCCTCAAAAACAGGTGCCGGATAGGTATTATGTCCCCAATTTTCAATTTCTCTATCCTTATTACGGTTTCGACAATAGGCTTGAAGTGTGCTTCCAAAATCTGTAGGTTTAGCTGCCTCCACCCGATACAATACATGACGTTTTCCTTCTTCGCTTAAATCTGTCAGATCCTCATTTTCAAAAATATCAAGTTGAGGCATACAGTCATTTTCATCCCAGGGATATCCACCAAGCGTTTTCGGATTTAGGGCCTGTAAGCCTAAGGCAAACTCTTCTCCTCTAACCACGCCAACTGTTTCTCCAATCAATTTATTGATTAAAGTAGGGTAGGGCCCCCAAACTATCAGTTCAATATCATCAAAATTCTCGATTGAAACCAATTCGAAGTTAATAGAATGTTTTTTTTGTTCCACCTTTATTTGAGCCTTGATGCCATCCATGGGATATGAAAGAAAAATACTTTTTTCATCGGATGAGTACGACGAAGCATTAGGGGGAATTATATCTCCATTTATCCTAATTGAAAGTAAAGCTGATTCCTGATTGTTAGCGATATATTCTTTCTGGAGCTCTTTTGAGAAAAATGAAGTCAAATTTCCTTTTTCATCAATAGAAATTCTTAAATCGTCTGATTCAAAAGTTGTTTCTGCCCTTTGGCATGAAGTCAGAATGACAATCATTACAAATAGAATTACGGATGCTCTTTTCATTTTATAGTATTTTGAAAATGGTAGGTTATTCATGAGTTTTTATATTTCTGATTCAAGTTCCTCAAGAGTTTTTTGTTTTGTTTCAGGTACCTTTTGCCAGATAAATATAAAGCCTAATATACAAATGATTGCATATATCCAAAAGGTTGTAGGACCCTGGAGGGTATTCATCATTATAGGAAAACTTAAGGTAAGTAGAAAACAAGCCAACCATAAAAATAGAGTAGCAATGGCCATAGCCACTCCCCTGACTTGGTTGGGGAAAATTTCGGAAATAATTACCCAGGTAACAGGAGCCAATGAGGTTGCATAGAATGCAATGGTTATTAAAATAACAATTAAAAACCCAATGCCATTTATGTTATCAGAGTAAAATAACGCCCCAATTACTATATAACAAGCTGCCATACCCATGGAACCATATAAGAGGAGGGCTTTTCTTCCCAATCGGTCTACAAGAAGCATTGCCACAATGGTGAAAGTAACATTTACCACGCCAATTAATACGGTTTGTCCTAATTGCCCTTCCACGCCAATGCCAGTTGCAGCAAAAATGTCAGGAGCATAAAAGAAGATTACATTTATACCACTCCACTGCTGGAATACTGCCAGTGTAATTCCAATCAGTAAAACTGACTTTAAAGGCTTTTTAAAAAGTATCTTGAATGATACCTGGGTTTTTTCAGAAAGTGTTTCTTCAATATTATTTAGAGTTTCGGCGGCATAGGATATGCTTCCAATACGTTTTAGGATATTAAATGCTTCATTTGACTTATTTGCTTTAACCAGGTATCTCGGACTTTCAGGAATAAATATCATCCCAATTAGGAAAAACAGAGAGGGAACTGCTTCTGAAGCAAACATCCATCGCCAGTTATTCGGACCAATTCCAACCAGTAAATAATTTACAAAATAGGCCAATAGAATCCCTATAACTATGGTAAACTGATTAATTGAAACAAATTGCCCACGGATTTTTGCGGGGGCCAGCTCAGCAATATAAAGTGGAGAAAGAAGAGACGCCATTCCTACACCAAAGCCACCAATAAGCCGGTAAATAAAAAACACCTCAAGGTTTTTTGCCAATCCGGATCCGATAGCTGAAATAGTAAATAGTAAAGCAGAAGCAATAAGCAGGGGTTTTCTACCATATGTATCGCTTAACTTCCCTGATAAACCAGCACCGATCATGCAACCAATATATACACTGCTTACAACGAATCCTTTCCACCAATCATTTAATTCAAAGTATTCTGTTATAAAAGGTATGGCTCCAGAAATAACTGAAATGTCGTACCCAAAAAGTAAGCCTCCAAGTGCTGAAATTAGGGATAAGATGAATATATATTTTAGATTAAATTTTGATGCTTCCTGCAAGATGATTCTTTCCAGTTGGTTGTTTTATAAAATACTCTTTTCGAATACCCAATAAGTTTCTATTTAACTATTATTTCGTCAATAAAAATCCAGGCCATACCTCCAGCTGCAGAGTGCCAACTGGGACATCGTTTTATATTTTTGGCAGTTATTTTTAAATAGCGGGTGCTGGTGCCATCCAGTTGAATATTAAAATCATTTCGAAATATACTGTTATTCTCTGCAGGGTTTGAATTTCTCCCCTTATAAGTTTTGGAGAAGTCTTTGCCATCAGTTGAAGAGGAAACTTCAATTTCTTCCGGAAGGAAAATCCAGTAATCAGTGTTCTGGAGGCAACCAACAGAAACTGTTTTAACAGCTTGGTTATTTCCCAGATCTATTATTCCAATCATATCTTCGCCTTCAAAACCGGTCCATTGAAAGAAATTATCCAACTCTCCTTTTAAACAATCAGTTAGAAGATTTGCACTTCCATATTTAGGGCTGGGTTTTGTTTCCACTTTCACCTCTTTTTGGCATGCCAAATGATCAATGGTCTGTAGTACTTCTCTTTCACAGGCCAACCAAACAGCCATTTCTCCAACTCCCCTATGTGCCCATGCATAATAGGGCACAGCTAAAAAATCTTGCTTGATCCAATTATCCTCATTTTGTGATTCTCCGCTATTCATGTACGCCTGGCCTGATAATAAATTAATTCCCTGAAGGATTTCCGGGTGAAATTCACTGCTGAAAATATCATATTTTTCTAAAAGAAGTTTCAGGACTTCACCGTCATTGTCAATGCTTTCAGCTGCATATACAATCGGGCCTTTCTCAAGAGCTACTTTACCTCTATTATCCTCCACATTATGGTTTGATATTACCTTACGCACTGGCATAGGAATATTAAATTCAATGAAGTCACCATCATGCCATGTTTTATCAATTACGGCATAGCCATTTTCAACCTGGAATTCTATTTCTTCATCGTTAATATAAATTCTGATTCTTTCATTGCGATGGACTAAATATTTATATAAATCACCGGGAACGGGTTTATTATCTGCCCATCCGGGAATTCTAATTTTCAAAGAAGCATTTACATTCTTTTCAGGCGAGATAGAGATTTTTACATTCCCATCCCAGGGATATTCTGTTTCCTGTGTTATTCTCAATTTCTTGTTTTTCAGTTGAATATCAGTTTCGCTATTGATAAATAAATTCACATAAATATTTTTATCAGAAACGGCATAAATATAACCAGGTATAGAAGGAATGGTTCTAACAATATTTACAGGGCAGCAGGAACAATTAAACCAGGGAGATCGACACACGGCACCCTGATTAAATGGATATTCACCATTAAATTCGAGAGGGTTGGGGTAAAAAAAGTTTTTACCATCAAGTGAAATTCCAGCTAAAAACCCATTGTACAAGGTTCTTTCAAAAATATCCATATATTTTGAATCGCCTTCCAGTAGAAACATACGATGATTCCATAGCATGTTGGCAATAGCAGCACAAGTTTCAGTGTAAGCTGTGGCATTTGGAAGATCATAATTTTCACTGAATGCTTCCCCATGTCTGCTCGCTCCAATACCCCCTGTTAAATAGAGCTTTTTTGTGACAACATTATTCCAAATCTCATCTAATGCTTTAATATACTCTTCATCACCTGTTAATGCTGCTACATCAGCCATTCCAGAATAAAGGTATCCGGCTCGAACACTATGTCCTACAGCTTCATCCTGTTCGGTTACCAATTTATGGTCCTGGGCATATTCTCCATACAGTTGATGCCCTTCAGCATTTCCACGTTGATCGATAAAGAACTTTGCCAGCTCGAGGTATTTAGAATCGCCAGTCACACGATATAGTTTAACCAGACCAATCTCAATTTCCTCATGCCCCGGTACGCCCATATTTTTTCCAGGCCCGAAAACATCATCAATCAGGTCAGCATTTTTAATTGCAACGTCGAGTAAGCTTGTTTTACCAGTAGCCTGGTAGTGGGCTGCTGCCGCTTCGTACATGTGGCCAACATTATATAGTTCATGGTAATGATTTAGGCTGGTCCATCGCTCTTCACCAGCTTTGTCAGCAGCTTTTTTAGGATTTATAGTTCTGTTGGTGTAGAGGTAGCCATCTTCCTCCTGAGCGGCGGCAATTTTTGCAATCAACCCATCAAGGTATTTATCCAACTCAGGATCGGGATAAATTTGCAAGGAATAGGATGCACCTTCTATGACCTTAAAGACATCAGAGTCGTTGAAATATATACCTTCAAATTCACCTTCTTCCAGGCCCCCTGCTTTTGCAAAATTGCTAATCCTACCTGTTTCTTCACATTTTTCAAAGTTATAAGGTATGGTTACTTTTCTGTTAATTTCTGATCTGTTATACCAGAAACCTTCTGTGAGTTTCACACTTGTAAAAGGTACAGGTTGAATTGGGTAGTCCTTGATTTTATTACTTTCATTGTTGCACCCTACGAATAGGATTACCCAAACTAATATGAGGAGTTTTTTCATAGTCGTATGCATTAGTTTTACACGGTCTATTTAAAAGCCAAAAGTTGCTTCTTAGTATAAGCTGGTTTCAGAGTCCAAAGTTGTCTTTTGGTCATCTCAACCAAACTATTCAAATCAAGGTCATCACGATGCACAGGCCAATATTTACAATTCATGACCTCTTCTAGAATCTTTTCTTCATTGTAATTGGGATATCCCTGGAAATTATTTACTTGATATCCTCTTTTTTCCTCATTAATTACCAGGTCAATATATATATTGCAAAAAAGAGCCAACAAAGATCCAGTACCAATTTTATTCCCATTAATAGCTAATTCAGTTGGTAGTTGGTTCTGTTCATCAATAAAGTTGTTAGATTGTGAAGCTAGTAGCAGTCCTTGTTCAATCGAAACCTTCTTAATTTCAGGTTTTGTAATTGGCATTTCCTCAGGACCAAAAGGTCTCCTGATATTTATTTTTTGAAGAAGGTTACCATTCGCTTCATAGTTGGAAAGAGATGTTGACAGGGCTGCAAAGATTTCGGAAGGAGAGTAGAGATTATCAATAATAATAGATTCTGATTCAATTACTTTAAAAGCAATATTTTGCAATTTTTCTTTGGATATTTTCTCTTTCTGGGTAGAGAATTCTTCAGCCAGCTTACCGTAGGTGGTCAGTTCTATATCGTCTTGCTCCTTAAGATACCTGACCAATCTTCTAAAATTCTTTTTTGCCGTTTCCATTGTTTCCAGGGGTCTTAATTCTGGTGTTTTCCATTCATCTGGAGAAGGATTCGCTCCTTTGTAATAGTTAAAATCCCAAAATTGAATGCTCCTGACCTTACTGGGGTGATTGGCAAAGAAAGACACTACTTCTACACCTTTGGTCAATTCAGGTATTTTTTCTTCAAGCTCCTGAAATAATGGGTCAAATAGATCATCCCTGTAGTAGGTGTCATCGAAAAAACCAAAATCTCCTTCTCCATGAAAGTTTAAAGTGTTGCAAAACCAAATAGCATTGTGTTCTGGCAAACTTATCGGGGAGTAAATAAATGCTGCACCCAATTGACCCAATGATGCAACCAATTGTGGGCCATACGATCCGCCATGTCTTGCCAGAGTATTAGGTCTTTTGCCAAAGATTTCCTCCAAATCGTTGAAGCCCGCTGATTCGTTTTTTAACATGGTGGTGATCCCTTGGTTCCATGCTGCTTTCTCTAAAATTTCAGTTACTGTGGGATGAATGGAACCATAGTTGGTATGACTTCCGATATCGTGTTTGGCCATAGCTTTAATTACATCTTCACGACCTCTTTTCTTCATTGACCGGGCCTTCTCTCCAATGACAAAAAAAGATCCTGTAATGTCTTCTTCAGTAAGAATTTCAGCCAACCATTTTGGGATATCATCCATTCTAGCTGATTCAGGTGATGTATAATCCTCTACATCAAAGCAGATAACCATAAATGTTTTTTTTGAAGGTCCCATGTTATCAGAGTTACAGGCAAAAATAAATAGTAAAATAATAAGAGGTAGACCAACAATTTTTTTCATCTTCAAGCAATTAGAAGCTTACAATTTTCTCAATAATTTTCTTGCTATCCTTTTCCATCAAAATAACTTTCGTCTTTCCATCGGGCATTTGTTCTTTTTTTACCAGGTAATGATTTTCGTCAAAACTTTCCTTTTCTGTTTTATTATTATCTGAAATTTCGCCTCTCCATATCTGCAGGTCAATCGCTTCCCATTTTTTTGATTTTGAAGAACGATAGCAGGCATCCATAATGGTATTTACAATATACCCATCATAGAAGGACTCCATTGGTTCAGAACCATTATCCAGGGCATTGAAAATATCGTTAAACATGTTAACATATCCGAGTTCATGTAATTCATCTCCAACAGGAAATAGCCAACCGGTATTTGATTCTGATTTCTCAGCAACATAAGCCTTATTATTATCGGCAGCAAACATTTCATAACCTGTTCTAAGGAAGTGGTTTAACCAGATAGTACCTTCAGTTCCTGATACTTCATCCCTGAGGTCCATTCCACCTCTGAAAGTCCAGCTTACCTCAAATTGTCCAATAGCACCATTTTCATATCGGACCAGACCAATTCCATTGTCTTCCGCGTCGATGGGGTGAACCTGGGTATCTGTCCAGCACATAACTTCGAGTGGCCGAGTGTTTTTACCAATAAAATTTCGGGCAATTTCAATGCAATGGCAACCCAGATCAATAATGGCGCCACCGCCTGCTTGCTCGATGTCCCAAAACCATTCACTATGAGGGCCACTATGGGCTTCACGTGAACGCACCCATAAAATTTTACCTAAATCACCATTTTTAACAGAAGTCAGAGATTTTAAAGTTTTTGGTGTATAGGCCAGGTCCTCAAGGTATGCATGGAATATACCTGCACTTTCAACTATTTCCAATAATTCTTTAGCTTCAATAGCATTTCTGGCCAAGGGCTTTGTGCAGAGAATTGCTTTTCCAGCTTTGGCTGAAAGTTCAACAGCTTTTTTATGTAGGTGATTTGGCAGTCCAATAACCACGACATCGGTTTCAGGATCGTTGATTGCTTCTTCCATGCTGGTATAATAATTCGGTATATCCCAATCTTGAGCAAACTTTTTTACTTTTTCCTGATTTCTGGAATACACGGAAAATACCCTGTCTACTCCCCGCTGATTGTGCAGAGTCATTGTATAAAACATACCTATAAGTCCAGTGCCTAACATGGTTATTTTGTGCTCATTAGCCATTATTGTTTTTTTGTAGATTAGTATTGTATCTAAAAATACTACTAATTTCAGAAACAGAAACAAAATCTGACTAAGAATTTAACTGGAAAATGGTATGACAAAGCCCCTGGAAATTGATGTTTAATATTTTGTTCTGGCTATTTGTTGGATCGCTATATTTAAAACTGTTCACTCAAGTCTGGATTACAGACTGTTTTGCAATCATTTATGATGAATTGTATTCAATCTAGGATCTTTTGCCAGTTAAAAGATTCTAAATTGATTGATCAATGTGAAAACCTGTATTTAATCAAGGGAATTTAAAGTTTTTTAATGTATTTTTGTAAGTTGAATTGCTAAATCGTTTTAACACTGAATTGTTCAGTTATTTATTCGATATATTTTGTGCATTTCTCAGATTGCAATAGACAAAATGACTGGATTGATGAATGGTGTAATTTTTTTAATAGCCTAAAGATTTAGAATATGTCAGGAAAGAAAATTTTAATTGCTGTATTGGCTGTTATTGTACTTGCCGTTTTAGCCTATTTTGTTTACAGATATACCTTAACTCCATCTTTGCAAACAGGTGATTTTGAAACTGCTTTTGTTGATCGTGGTAGTGTCACTGAATCTCTCCCAGCGCAAGGAGTCGTCCAACCAGGAAGTGAAGTCCTGATATTAAGCCCGGCTGCTTCAATAATTAAGGAAATTATCAGTGAACCTGGTAGTCATGTGGAGGCTGGAGAACAAATTATTGTATTAGATCCAGAACCAATTCTGAATCAGATTGAAAACATAAAGGACCAATTGGAGGTAAAGGAAAACAGCTTGCAGAAAAATTTGCTTAATGCCCGTAGTACGAGGGTTGATTTGGAGTACAATGTTGAGGTAAAGAAGTTGAAAATTGTTTCATTGAAATCAGAACTTGCTGATCAAGAGCAACTCTTACAGGTTGGAGGGATTTCCCCTGCTAAATTTGATCAGACAAAACAAGAATTGGTACTGGCAGAGAAAGATCTCGAAACTATTATGGAAAAGAATTCCATCAGACTGGAGCAATTAAATGCAGACTATGAGGGACTAAAATTGCAGATAGAGATCCAGGAAAAAAATCTTAATGCAACCGCAGATTTACTAAAAAGAATGGTTATTCGAGCTCCTTCTTCTGGCATTATTTTGCAGGTTTATGGCAAAAAGGGTGAAAGAGTCAGCAATCATAAGCTATTGGTGAAAATGTCCGATTTATCAGCGTTTAAGATTGAAGGTACCATTGAAGATAGTTATGCTGGAATCTTAGAAACTGGAAAAACTGTATATGCATTAATTGATAATGATAGGCTTTATGGTCAGATTGGGAATATTAGCCCTGAGGTTGTAAACAATCAGATTGAATTTGATGTTTTTCTTGAGCAAAGTAACCACAATAAGCTTTTGCCTAATATGAGTATAGAACTAATGGTCGTAAACGCTCATAAAGACAGTGTCTTACGAGTAAATATTGGGCCAGCATTGAGCAAAGGTGAAGAAATGGAAGTGTTTCTGATTAAATCAGGTGTTGCAAAAAGAAAAAAGATAACTACTGGTTTATTGGGTGCGGAATATGTTGAAATAGTTTCAGGAGTTAATGAAGGAGACCAGATAATTATTTCGGATATATCAGTTTTTCGAAATATTGAAGAAATTGACATTCAGTAAATGATTCAATTGTTGCCAGATGAAAGTTTTAAGAATATTATTATTGGTTGCAGGATTACCTTTCTTATTGATAGGTGAGAAATCATTTGGACAGACAAGCCAAAGCAAAACGTCTCTTAGTCTAAAGAATGTTATTAGCCTGGCCATTACACAATCTTCTGCCATTAAATACGCACAAAACAGGGATGTAAACTACTATTGGCGGTGGAAAAATTTTCGAACAAGGTTTAGACCTCAATTAGTCCTCTCGGGTGATATTCCTAATTATGCACAGACAACCACCCCTGTTACCCAGCCAGATGGAAGTGTGGAGTTTAAAAATATTTCTCAACTTGCAGCCTCTACCAACCTGGCGCTTAACCAATTTATTCCTCAAACAGGGACATCAATATATGCAGTAACTTCTTTATACGGGATACAGGACTTCAACAACAATACCACAAGCTTCTCAGGGAATCCGTTTTCAATTGGTTTCACCCAGCCTATTTTTGCCTACAACTGGGCAAAATGGGCAAGAAGAACTGAGCCACTTGTATATGAGGAGGCGCAGAAAAACTTTATTGAGTCAATAGAGGAAATTTCACATGCTGCTACGTCCAGGTTTTTCCGATATTTAACCATTCAAACAAATTTCAGCCTGGCTGAGAGCAATTTGAAAAATAGTCAGGATAACCTCAAAATTGCTCAGGTAAAACAGAGACTTGGTGAAATTTCCGAAAACGATTTCTCCAGGATAAAACTTTCAGTATTAAATGCTCAAAAAGCCTTGAGTAAGGCTGAAATGGATTTGAAAAATGCCGATTATGAGCTGAAAAGATACACTGGATTAGATCAGGATATTATAATTGACCTCGAGATCCCCTTAGAAATGATACTATATGAAGTTGATTCAGAAATTGCCCTGTCAGAAGCATTGCAGAATAGGAAAGAAACTCCGGAATTTGAAAGAAGGCTTATTGATGCTGAAAGAGGTTTGGTTCGAGCTAAAAGGAGCCAGGGATTGAGTGCAACATTGAGAGGTAATTTTGGACTTTCAAACAGTGCTGATAATATTCCAGGGGTATATCAAAACCCTGAACAACAACAAGCTGTGCGTCTTTCTATGAGTATTCCAATTTTGGATTGGGGACGGTCTAAATCAGGTGTGAAATTGGCTGAGTCTAGACGCGACTTAATTATATATGATGTAGAACAAGATAGGTCTGATTTTGAACGACTTATTATCGTACAGGTAGAGCAGTTTAATTTGATAAAAGATCAGCTACTTACAGCACATGAAGCAGATAAAGTTGCCGAGGATGGTTATAAAATTGCTTTGAAAAAATTCCAGAATGGTGAAATTAGTATTACTGATCTTAACATATCCCTTGCAGAAAGAGAATCGGCAAAGCGTGATTATATTTCATCTATAGAGAACTATTGGGAATCATACTACATGATAAGGATACTCACACTTTATGATTTTGAATTGGGTGAAAAGATCTGGTATGATAATCCAATGCTGGATGATTAGTACAGTTTTTTATTTATTGGGCTTGGACAAACATACTTATTTATCTGAGCTTAAAACCCATTAAAGATGAGTCAGGCTTTCCAGAAAATCACAATACTTGATTAAAACGTTCCAGTATTAATTCTTTTAAGTATCGTTGTATCCAGTTTTATAATTTTTCTATCGTAGGTAATAAGCCCGTTTGTTTCGGTTTCAACATCAGATATTTGGGTATATACGGCAGCACTGAGGCCTTTCTCTTTTGCAAACCTCCAAACCTCAGAATAAAAATCTTCATAACGTTGGAGTAATTCCTGTTCTGTTTGCATTTTTCTATATCCCCAGTTTTCATCAACCCAGGTATGGCCTTCCAATGCAAGGCCAAGGCCACCAAATTCTCCTAAGACAATAGCCCTGTTTTCTTCTGGTTCTGGACAAATTGGTTCAGGATAGTGGTGCAGGTCCAACATGTCACCTACACCCCTGTCAGTCCATCCACTTACACTGTTAACAAGGCGATTGGGATCAATGTCCTTAATAAGATCAACAATTTCAGCTGTTTTATATTGGCCCCATCCCTCATTAAAGGGTACCCAAATAACTATGCTCGGATTATTAAACTTAGTTCTGATTAATCGGGATAATTCCCATTCAAATTGCTCAGCTGAATCATCAGTTCTTTTAATATCCGGTTTATCGCGTCCAAGGTATTCATCACCACTGGGCATGTCCTGCCAGACAAGAATTCCCATTTTATCGCACCATGTATAGAACCTTCTGGGTTCAATCTTAACATGTTTCCTGAGCATATTAAATCCCATGGCTTTAATCATATCCAGGTCGAATTTCATGGCCTCATCGGAGGGAGGAGTGTAGAGTCCATCTGGCCAGAAACCCTGATCAAGCGGACCATTCTGGAACACAAAAGAATTATTAAGGAAAATTCTGGGGTTCCCGTTCTCATCTTTTTCTAAGGAAATCTTCCGCATCCCAAAATAAGTATTTACCTCATCAATTACTTCATCATCTCTCAAAAGCTGAATTGTTAGATCATATAATTGTGGATTTTTAGGAGACCATAGTTTTAATTCAGAAATAGCTACGGTTTGAGGAGAGGATGCATCAAAAACCGATTCATCAATTAAATTATTATCCAGGAAGGTAAGAGTTTTAATTTTGTCATTTTTCTCCAGGTGCTTGTTAACTACAGAAATGTCATATGATTTATTATCAATGTCTGGAATTAATTGGAATGACTCAATATAGGACTGTGGCACTCCTTCCAGCCATACTGTCTGCCAAATACCTGTTGTTGATGTGTACCAGATACCCCCTGGATCATTTACCTGTTTTCCCCGGGGTTGAGTACCATCACTCGTTGGGTCCCAAACTGATATCTTGAGATCTTGCTTTCCAAAACGATTTAAAAGTTCAGTGATATCAAATGTGAAAGGATCGTATCCGCCTTTGTGCATGCCTGCTTTTTTACCATTTACCCAAACAGTTGTCATCCAGTCAACCGCTTCAAAATGAAGCAGAATTCTTTTATTTTTCCACACTGCTGGTAAGGTGAATTGTCGGTGATACCATAAAACACTATCTTTTCCAACCTGTTTTTTAACACCAGAAAGAGCTGATTCAACCGGATAAGGTACTAGTATGTCTCCTTCCCATTCTGTGGGGCTTTCAAGTCCGTTAGCCTGGATTGTATACTTCCATAGCCCATTTAGGTTCGACCACTGGTTTCTAACAAGTTGAGGTCGTGGATACTCTGGCCAAGGGTTTTGAGAATCAATTGATTCAGCCCATTGGGTTTTAATGGGAATATCAGCTATTTGCCAATCTGCCTTTTCCGTCTGGCAGGAAGGATTCAACAAATTAATTAATCCAATTAGAATAAGACTAAACTGTTGTTTAATAATCATCTTATAGTATTTTTAAGTTAGACTCAAGTTTAAGTAGATTTTAGTTTCCAGGAAAGTAATCTTGAGGAAGTGATTCTGCGAGTTTTTCTGAGGCCCAATTTCCATATACCATTATCTCATAAGGCTTATTGAAATATCCCAAAACATTGAATTCAGATTGGGTTTTGCTCATTTGTATCCACGACTGCTGGAATGGAATAAATTTATACTCAGGATTTGCAGTGCCAACAAAATAATATTCTTCCCCTTCCTTAGTGTAAACTACATAGAGGTAATTTCTAAAATGTAAATTTCTTTCATAATAATAGTTCCCGGGTAATATGTTTATGGCTGTTCCGACAGGTTCCTTATAAGGGTCAATTTTTTTCTGAAGCTCATCATAATTTTTGAAGGGCACCATTGAAGCTGTGGAGATTACAAAATATCCTTCTTCAGTAAGGCTATTTTTATAAAGAGATCGCAAAAAGTGCTTGATTGAACCGTAATACGCTTTTTTTCTGTTTGACATCCATGACTTTTCTTCTTCAGGGTTGGAAGCTACCTGAGGTATAAAACTGGCACTCCCAGAATATTTAAAAGAGCCATCTTTTTGCAGTTCGAAATTTTCAAGAACATACTGAATTTTATATCCCAATGCATTGTTTTCAATGGTGAGCATATCAGTTGATTCTGCAGTAAGTACCTTTTTATTTTTATCATAATGAAACCTTAGCTCCAGAGGATTCAAAATCTTACATTGTTGTGCATTATTACTGGTACCTATAAAGTTTTCCTGAAACTTTTTTAAATTTTGTTTCCATTTATTCTTCGATTTCTCAGCACTTACCTGAATTTCATTTAGTTCTACATCTAAGTTCATTAATTGTATGTTTTGAGAGAGCTTTGCCTTATTCAATTGTATCTGTGTCTTTTTAAACTGGTAGCCCACATAGGATACAACCAGCAAATGTGATCCGTATGGTATATTTGGCAGGGAATATTCACCTAATTCATTTGTAATTGTACCAAAAGTGGTGTTGGCGATAAAAACAGAGGCATATTCTAATACAATCCCTTCGGTATCTGTTACTTTACCATATATTATTCCTTTTTCTTTTTGTAAGTTTAAATCACCAGAAAAAGCAGTTGAATAATTGTTGTTTGCAAAAAAAATAATCGTCAGGAATATAAAAGAAAGTAATAGTTTTTTGATATACATTTAAAATTTGAAATTGATGAGAAATATAAAGGAACAAATATATTAGATAATAGCTACGCTTTTTTACTAAATTTATCAGGTATATTTAGCTGGGATTCTATCCCATTAGATTTTACTGTATTTGAGAAGATTGGTATCCACCATATGTGCTCCTATCTTTTAATGTAACACCTTAATTATGAAAAACATATATCTATTATTATTAAGTATTATTATTATAATAAGTTCTGCATATTCCCAGGAAATCATAACCCAAGATGAGGTACTCTTAATGGGCTTCTCTAAAAAGATTTCAGGTAATGACTTTGCTTATACAACCACCATTCCAGGATATAAAGCGTGTCTTCTTATCAGGGCAACTACTGGGAATCAGATAATGGAATGGAAAACTGAAGCTGTTCCTGAAAATCTAGGCCAGAAGGATGTTGTTTTTCTTTGGCTGGCCGGCATGGGCAGTAACCTGGGAAATGCAAAGATGATATTAACGGTGAATGATACAGAAGAGCTGGATTTTTATACTTCTAGTAAAGATAGTTGGGAGGTGACTAGTCCAGGAGGTGTCCGCTTAAACTTTGTAGCAGATGGTGTGGATGGTGCCGGAGATTTATTTGGTTTTATGTTTCTAAGAGTTCCTCAGGAAATGCTTCAGAAAGGAAAACCAATAAGAATCAAAGTAAGAGGTAGTGCATCTAATAGTCAGGCCTGGTATATGGCTTTTAAGAAACCGCTTGAATCAGGTATATCAATGTCATCAAGTCCTGCTCTAATTCTTACTGAAGCAGGAAGTGAACAAGTGATAGGCATGAACATATATCATTTCGGACCAGATGAAAGTGGAACTCTTATCATGGGTGGAAAAGTAATTAAAACTATGGAGCTCACTTTTGGACACCAGTTTCATAGAATTACAGTGCCAGAAACTAAAAAAGTTAAGGAAGTAGATGTTAGAGTGGAAAGTAAATCAGTAAGTTATGAAAAGGAAATTTCAATAGATCCTGTGCGTAAATGGAACGTTAATTTTGTACAACACTCACACACTGATATAGGGTATACTCGCGCACAGGTTGAGATTTTGGCTGAGCATTTGCGTTTTATCGATTATGCCTTGGATTATTGTGATCAGACGGACGATTATCCAGATGATGCAAAATTCAGATGGACCTGTGAAGCCGCATGGCCAGTGGATGAATACCTGAAAGTAAGGCCAATAGCCCAGATTGAGAGATTAAAAAAGAGAATTCAGGAAGGCCGAATAGAAGTAACCGGAATGTATTTTAATTTTGACGAACTGCCTGATGAACAAACCCTGGCTGCATCCCTACAACCACTGAAGAGATTTAAAGAATTTGATATACCTGTTACAACGGCTATGCAGGATGATGTTAATGGAATAGGATGGTGCTTTAGTGAGTACTTTCCACAATTGGGGGTGAAATATTTGAACATGGGCACACATGGCCACAGGGCTTTAATATGCTTTGATAAACCCACAGCGTTTTGGTGGGAGTCACCTTCCGGAAAAAGGATGTTAGCCTTCAGAGCGGAACATTATATGACTGGCAATAGCTTTGGGATTCATTCAGGTGATTTTAACCAGTTTGAGAATAAACTACTTAATTATCTTGAAGAGTTGGATAAGCTTGATTATCCCTACGATATCATTCACATTCAACATTCTGGATTTTTAACCGATAATTCACCTCCATCAACCTTATCAAGTGATATGATTAAGAAATGGAATGAGATTTATGAATGGCCTAAACTAAAATCAGCGACGGTAAGTGAATTTTTTGAGGTAATAGAAGCAAAATATTCTGATAAGTTGCCTGTGTATAGAGCAGCCTGGCCAGATTGGTGGACAGATGGATTTGGGTCTGGGGCCAGGGAGCTGGCTGCTTCCAGGGATGCTCATGTAGACCTTATTGCTAATACCGGGGGAATGTCAATGGCCATGGCCATGGGAGCTACCATGCCAGATGGTTTTGTGCAACGTGTCGATGAGGTAAACCATGCCTTATTGTTCTATGATGAGCATACTTTTGGATCATCAGAAAGTGTTCGGGATCCTTATGGTGAAAGTACCATGCAGCAAAGACGGCAGAAAGAGGCTTATGCATGGGAAGCTTTTAAACGAGCACGGATAATTGGTGAGGAGGTAATGGGCCAACTACAGAGTAAAGTTCTTAAAACCGATGTGCCTACTCTTGCAGTGTTTAATACTCTGAATTGGAAACGTAGTGGTATGATTACAGTTTATATTGATCATCAAATAATCCCTAAAGAAAAGAATTTCAGAATTGTAGATAAAGAAGGTAATGAGTGTAAAGCACAGGCCTTTTCGCATAGGAGTGATGGTACTTACTGGGGGATTTGGGTAGATGATATTCCAGAATATGGATACAAAAATTATCGTATTGAACTTCTGGATGAGTATGCTAGTAAACCAGAATCTTTGGTTTTTGAAAATCCTATACTAGAGAATAAATGGTATAAAATAAGTATTGATGCTGAAAAAGGTGCCATTACCAGCATTTACGATAAAAATTTAAAAACGGAACTTGTTGACCAGGAAGCTGAGTATCCAATGGGAACCTTTATTTATGAACAATTGGGAAACAGAAGTCAAATGGAAGCTTATACGCTTGTTGATTATAAACGTTCTTTACTTGATACAGTATATGTTGAGTCTGTAGTTAAGGGAGCCATGTTTGATTTGATCCGGTTTGCAGGGGAGAGTGAAGAATCTTGCTATAGTCCAAAAGGATTTAAGTCTGAACTTCGTTTGTATCATACAGAACCTTTGATTGAAATGCATTTTACAATAGAGAAAAAGCCGGTAACTGATCCAGAGGGAATATACATAGCTTTTCCTTTCCAGGTTGAAAATGGTAGAATTTTCTGCGATGTACCTGGAGGTGTCATAGAGGCAGGTGTTGATCAAATCCCCGGTTCATCTAACGACTGGAATACAGTTCAGAATTTCGTTTCGGTTCGAAATGAGAAGATGCAGATACTTTTTGGAAGCCATGAGGTTCCTTTAACACAGTTCGGCGGAATCAATACGGGTCGGTTTGAGGCAGGTGCCACTCCAGAAACAACCCATCTTTATTCATGGCCTATGAATAACTATTGGGTAACAAATTTTAATGCCGATCAACAAGGTAGCTTTTCATGGAGCTATTATATTACCACAAGAGATAATAATTTTCTTAAGGAAGCAAACCAGGTTGGTTGGGAAAATAGGATCCCATTTTTATCAAGAGTAATACCTGCTGGAGATAAGGAAAATGCCCTGACTTCGGGTTCGGTGTTGGATTTTTCAACAGAAGATGTTTTAATCATTAATGTGAAGCCAATTAATGGTTCAATGCTTCTACTACAGATGAGAGAAGTGAATGGCAAAAATGCTGAACTTAGTGTTTTGCGACCGGATAAATCGGGGGATTATAAATTACAGCAATCAGATGTTACAGGTGAGCCTATTGCTGATCCGGATACAAAATTGTACTTCAAGCCTTATGAGACAAAATTTTTGAGAATTAATCTTGAAGATTAAGGCTAAATTGTGACTTATAGGTAGAATATAGATATTTATAAATAAGCAAGCTAATATGAAACCAAAACCATATATTTTAGCTGAAACAAACTGGAAATCAGTTAATGGTTTAGAATTCCAGGTTGCCATTCTTCCCTGGGGGGCAACTGAGCCACACAATTATCATTTACCCTATGGAACAGATACTATTCAAACGGATTATATTGCTGCAGAATCGGCTCGAAAGGCCTGGGAGAAAGATGCGAAAGTAATTGTTCTACCAACTATTCCATTCGGTGTAAATACAGGTCAGATTGATATTCCCCTCACCATAAATATGAATCCAGGCACTCAGGAAGCTATTTTAATAGATGTATTGGAATCACTGTCTAATCAGGGGATTATGAAATTAGTAATCCTAAATGGGCATGGTGGAAATAATTTTAAGCAAATGATTCGGGAACAAAGCCTCAATTACCCGGATATGTTTATTGGAACACTCGATTGGTATAGGTTGACTGACAATTCAAGCTTTTTTAAAGAACCTGGCGATCATGCCGGTGAGATGGAAACAAGTAATATGCTATTTATAGCTGAAGATCTTGTCCTACCATTGTCTGAAGCCGGTAAAGGAGAGGCAAAGACGTTTGCTATCAAAGCATTACGTGATGGTTGGGCCTGGACACCCAGAAAATGGATTCGAATTTCAGAAGATACCGGAGTTGGTAATCCCGCTGCAGCCACAAAGGATAAAGGCAGGGCTTTTTTGGATCACATAACGGGCATGATTGCAGGATTCCTAATAGATGTTGCAAAAACTGATCCGGATGACATATATGAAAAATAGATAATTTATTACGAATAAATAATTAAGCTATGATTAAAAATGTGGTGCTATTTTCAATGGTGTTTGTCTGCATATCTTGTAGTCAGGTCCCCGAGAAAAAGGGTATTTTAGAGAGACCAAATGTTTTGCTAATAATTACCGACGATCAGGGTTATGGTGATCTGGGATATCATGGTAATCCTGATATCATTACACCAGGACTTGATCAACTTGCATCGGAAAGTGTAAGGTTTACGAATTTTTATGTTTGCCCGGTCTGCGCACCTACTAGATCAACTATTCTCACTGGAAGATATCATCCACGCACCGGTGTATATGATACATATAATGGTGGTGCGATTATGGCTACCGAGGAGCTAACAATAGCTGAAATACTTAGAGAGAATGGCTATGCTACTGGAATATTTGGGAAATGGCATTTGGGTGATAGTTATCCGTTTCGGCCAGAAGATCAGGGTTTTACTACCTCTTTAATTCATCCCGGTGGTGGTATGGGGCAAGTTGCTGATATTTATAATTTTTTTCGGGGTGATAGCTCATACTTTGATCCGGTCTTACTGGAAAATGGTAAAAAAAGTCAGAAAAGAGGATACTGTTCTGATATTTTTGCCAATGGCGCCATAAATTTTATCAGGAAGCATAAGAATGAGCCATTTTTTGCTTATTTATCCTTTAATGCTCCGCATACTCCACTGCAGGTTCCTGAAGAGTACTATGCGATGTATAAAAATATTGAATTCGATACTTCCAAATATGCGATTAAGGGCCATCCAATAAACCAGATGGATAGTAATCAGCAGGAAGCTGCCCGTAAAGTGTATGCTATGGTTTCAAATATCGATGATAATATCAATCAATTATTTTGGGAATTGGATAACCTCGGTTTAAGAAATAATACTTTAGTTATCTTCTTAACAGATAATGGTCCGCAACAAATCCGTTATACTGCTGGTTTAAGGGGTAGAAAAGGTAATGTCTACGAAGGTGGCATCAGGGTGCCCTTCTTCATGGATATACCTGGTGAGCAATTTCAGGATAAAGATGTTCAGATTAGCGGGGCACATATTGACCTTTTACCTACTATTCTGGAATACTGTGAGATTGATTTGCCTGAGAATGTTGAGCTGGATGGAAAGAGCCTATGGCCAGTTATTAGAGGCGAGGAGGTTGACTGGAAAGACAGGGCCCTATTTTTTCATTGGCAAAGGGGAATGCCTGAACCCTATCAAAATATTGCGGTTAGAAAGGGTGACTATAAATTGGTGGGTAAAACTGAATATACGGCTTCTGTTGAAGATTTGGAATTGTATAATATTAAAGAGGATCCATTTGAACAGTTAAACCTGATTGACGATAAGTTGGAAAAGGCCAGGGAACTAAAGGCTGATTTTGATTCGTATTATACGAGTATTATTCATAATAATAACCTGGATCCACAGCGAATTCATTTAGATGGCCCGGAGGAGTATCCTGTAATTCTCAACCGAAATGATGCAAAGGGTCCTCCAGGAATTTGGGCACAAGACAGAATTTACGCATATTGGGCTGTTAGAGTAGGAAAACAAGCTCTCTATAATATGAACTTTGTTTTTAGAGACAATATTCCTGGTGAGGGTAAAATGTTGATGAAAGTGGGTCCTGTCCAGCGAACCGTTGACTTTGGTGATACAACTTCAAATAGTATTCAAATGAGAAATGTTCCCCTTATAGAGGGAGACTTCTTATTTGATGCATGGTTTCTATATAGAGGGGAGACCTATTTGCCGTTCTATGTAGAGGTAACCAGCCAGCCAGATTCAGAATTATAGAACCTTAAGAAATGTATTTCTTGAATTAATGATTTAATCCATGAAAGTGAAACAAGAGAAAATATTAGATCTTGATTATCAGACTATTGTTGAGCTTGAGATTTTAAGATTATCAGGTATTGGACAAAATATTTTTGATATCCTGGATAGAACTACAACAGTCGGAGGGAGGGATTTACTAAAAAGCAAATTTAGGAGGCCTTCAAGTGATTTTGAGGAGATAACAGCGATACAGGAAGCTTTGAAATTTCTCACAGATAATAGGGCTCAATGGGACATAAAGGGGTTCAAACCAATCATGGATCAGGTTGAGTTTTATTATTATTCCAAAGCAGACCTGATGAACAGTGAAAATAGCATAGGTGTCTTTTTAGAAGGCTTGTTTTTTTATTCCAAGTCTAAGGAATACAGAAAGACGATAAGCTCAGGAGCTAAAAATGCTATTCAATTAATTCTGAAGTTTTATGATTATTATGCAAAGAATAATTCGGGGAAGCTTCCGGTTTATCTGAAAAATATCTTTCATGAACTTGAAAAAGTTTTTAGTCTACCCCTCATCAAGAGGATATTGACTAAAGGAGCAAGCCATTCATGGACTTTGTTTGATTTGTTTCAGTTTGACAGGGCTTTTAGAGATGTAAACAAGGTTGAGACATTGAAGCTCATAAATCTTTTTTATGAAATTGATGTTCTGCTTTCAAAAGCGGATGCAACACAAGAATTGGGATTAGCTTTTCCTGAGTTCATTGAGTCTGAGGTAGCCTTACTTGAGATGAAAGGTGTTTACCACCTCTTCCTAAAAAAGCCAGTTGAAAATTCAGTAGACTTCAATAATGGCAGAAACTTTTTATTTTTAACAGGACCAAATATGGCCGGGAAAACTACCTTCCTGAAGTCGAGTGCTATTGCTGTGTACCTTGCTCATTTAGGTATGGGTGTTCCTGCGTCATCGATGCGACTAACTACATTTAATACTATTTTTAGCAGTTTAAATACTAGTGATAATTTGAGCATTGGCTACAGCTATTTTTATAGTGAGGTAATGCGCGTTAAACAGGCTGCAGAAGCATTGAGAACCCATTCAAAAGCCCTGATGATTTTCGATGAATTGTTTAAAGGAACTAATGTAAAAGATGCTTTTGATGGTTCAGTCCTTGTTATTGATGGATTGGTTAATTGGAAGTCTAGCGTTTTTATACTTTCATCACATCTTCTAGAAATAGAGAAGAAAATTGAAACATATTCTAATATTTTCTTTCAGTATTTTGATTCTAACATTCAAAATGGAAAACCCGAATTTAATTTTAAGTTAAAAGAAGGTCTATCAAATGAGCGATTGGGTTTACTTATTTTGAAGAATGAAAAGATTGATGAATTGTTGAAAAAATAGTGTAGAGTTACTTATTCCAACCTTTTGAGAAACAGATATGAACTCATTCCTGGGTTCATTTTGTTCTTTTCCCAGATAACTAATTTCTAGTCAGTACGTATTATTAGTCATGTAATATATCATTTACTTAAGCGTTATACAATGACATTTTGGTTATTAAACAGCTTATTGAAAATTGAAATTTATGAAATCAAAAGGAATATTTCTAGCACTTGCTATACTTATTATAAGCTTAAGCTTTCCCTTATATGGACAGGATAATGGAGGAAAGTCTTCGAAGGTTTCTGTTGGACTTATAACTGGTTACAATAGAGGTTATGGAGTTCAGGGTAACTTTACAGTTCATAATTTTGCATCTGAGTTCCCTTTTGAACTCCGCTTAGGCATTGGTTACACATGGGTGAATCCAGGAAATGCGCCTGATGTCCGTCGTATCTTTATAAATAATGCTACCAATGGTACGCCCGAGAAAAAGGGTGGTTCATTTGATTACAGGCTTGACTTTTTATTGCCAAAATCTATTTTCAAAATTGAACATTCATACATCGTTTTTGGCCCCAGGTACTCCACTTTTAAAGGTAATTTTAAATTTATTGGTGGAAATGAGGACTTTGATGTTACTTCCCATCAATGGGGAATTGGTGGAGGTATTGAGAATCACTTTAAAATGACTCAAAAGCTGGATTTGGTTCTAGTCTTAGGTTTAGATTACTACTTTCCTAGTACTCTAAAAGGTCATGACACCTCTTATAGTCCCGATAATGACAATGTGAATCCACGAAATGACAACCAGGATGACGATACACCTTTCACATACAAAGATGCAAATAAGGCCATTAATCAACCCACATTTATGCCCCGTGTAATGATAGGTGTTAATTTTAGCCTATAAGGTGATTCTTAGTTATTCAAGTCCATAACTATTACTAATATCTAGAGGAGGCATAGGCCCATCTAAAGGCTTTTTCTCTTTTACATACCAGTCAAGCCACTGCATGTGGCGGTACAAAACATCAATTTGCCCGACTTGTTTGCGGTTTCCATGCCCTTCACCTGGATATTGAACCAGTCTTACAGCAGGATGATCATTCATTTTCAGCCGGCGATACATCTCAAAACTTTGTGATGGATGCACCCGGGTATCTGAAGCACCTCCATATATGAGTACTGCAGTTTTGCTTTGATGAGCCCAATAGATCGGACTACGTTCCAGGTTCATTTTCCATTGCTTTTCCAGTTTTTCACCAGAGTGGACATAAAGCTCCTCATAGGCAATGTCAGTTGTCCCTCGCTTACTTATCAGGTCACTTATTCCAACAAACATACATACAGCACGAACATATTTTGTGTAATACGTGGCAAACCATCCGGCAGCATAGCCTCCATATGACCCACCCGCTAAACCAACCCTGTCCTTGTCAGCCAAACCCTGTTCAACCAGGTAATCGATGCCATCGGCGATATCATCAAATTCAACTCCGGCAGGATCTTCATATCCAGCCAGGGCAAAATCTACGCCATATCCAGTACTTGCACGATAATTTGGGTAAAAAACAAGGTATCCTTTTCCTGCCAATACCTGCCCGGCTTCACCATATCTGCTAACCCACCTGTTTGAATAATGAGCCTCTGGCCCTCCATGTACATATACTACGAGTGGGTAAGTTTTGGTTTTATCGAAGTTATTTGGATGTATTAACAAGCCTTCAATTTCCACTCCATCACGAGCATTATACTTTACAACCTGCTGTTTCCCTAGAATCGATTCTTTTACCTCGGGATTAACATCTGTTAACTTTTTTAAATCATTTTTTCCGTTCCAGAAATAAACATTCCCTGGATCATATGCACTGGATCCTGTGAATGTGAAATTTTTAAAATCTGACGTAAAATCAGGTGAACCGAATACCAGGTTTCGATCTTTTCCATTTAGCAGGATATTTTGTTTTCCATTTTCAATATTAACCTGTCTCAGTGTTGGCCATACTCCTTCACCGGAATGATAGACAATTTCTTTATTATTTTTCCATCCCGACCAGCTTACATGCCCTTTGAAATTGGTAGGAGTAAAGTTCTGAACTTTGCCGGTTTCAAGATCGGTGAGAAACACCTGGCTAACCTGATGGTCTTTCTGGTTGTATGCAGCTGTATAGGTGAGTTTTAAACCGTCTGGGCTAAATTCATAGTTGCCCATTTTGCCTTCATTTTCTGAAATCTGTTTTGTACTTCCATCTTTTTCATTTACCAGGTAAATTTTTCGGAACATATACCGGTAGTCTATCAGGTTTTTATCCGTCATGCTTGCAGCAAGCTTTTTGCCATCAGGGCTAAAGTTGAAATCCCAAACCGTTTTTTGCTTAGTAATCTGTTTTGTCTCCTGAGGCTTCCAATCCTGATTGAATGTAGAAATATACAGATTTCTGGTTTTTAGATTTTCTTCATAAAAGATAAATCCATAACCTCGTTCTTTTAAATCTTTTTCATGTTTAGAAACAGGTGATGTAGACAAATACCCTATTTGGTTCACACCAGGTCTCCACTTAAAAGATGAAATACTTGTTTCCGAGTTGGTGAGTTTTGTTTTTTCGCCACCAGTAGAAGGAATCATCCATACCTGGGTAACATCATCTTTTTCTCTATATAAAAAGGCAATCATTTTACCATTGGTACTCCACTTTGGAGAGGAAATGTTTATTTTTCCTGTAATCAGTGGAGTAATCTGGCTTGTTTCTGTATTTACTATGAATAGTTCACTATAAGATCCTCCTGGTTTTTCATTGGCGGTCCTAGGTGTGGATACTGTGTATAAAATTTCTTTTCCAGCAGGACTTATATGGGCATTACCTGCATTCTTTATTCTGAGAAGCATCTGAGGCGTTAATACATCCTGTGCCTGAATTGTCAAGAATGAATAGGGTAACATACCAAGTAATAGAAAGGCAACCAGCCAGATGAGCTTAAGCTTTGATCTTTTCATTGTTTTGATTTTTTTAATTCAACGAAGGATATAATGGGTTTAAAAAATTCCAGGGATCAAAAGGTGAAATTAAATATTTAAAATAGATTTTTTAAATAAATCGCTCCCTTTTTTGAAGATTAAACAAGCCGTAAAGCAAAAATACAATGGATCCAACTGTAAGGAAAATCCTGTTCTTGAAAGTTATACTTTGCCATATTACTTCATTCATATCCCAAGGTGGTTTATAGGGGTTGAGAAACACATTCCACATGGATCTATCTAATTCATCCGATAAAATAAGCATGACTACTCCCATAATGACCATTACCACTGCAGTGCCATTTCCATTTCTTATTATGGTTGAGAACATAAAAGCCATAAAACCGATAAAAAATAATGGAAACATAAGTTGGCCAGCCATTTCCCAAACATTTACTGGCAGAAGTGCAATAGATCCCAGAAATGCAAAAAGAACCAGAATTACGTATACCAGAATGAAAATCATCACCAGGCGGACCAACCAGACTTTATATCTATAATTTGGAATCCCGAATAGTATTTCTAATACTCTGGCATCTTCATCATTTTGAATTCCAAAAACAGTGGGGTAAAAGATCAGTAATATCCCTGGAAAGAATAGGGAGCCATAGATAAATCCTTCGTCAATTGGCTCATTGTTCCAAACAAACTGAAATGATATAAAAATATAGAAACCTAAGGCAGCCAAAAGAAACCAGATAAACCGATTGCCAAAAATGATCTTCAGATTATACCTGGCCACCTTTGTTAACCATATCAGATTATTTGTCAGACTATTTGCCGATGATTTCATTTGTTGTTATTCACTATTTAACTTTAATGTCATTTAATAGACATAGGTAAGCATCCTCCAAAAGTGGAGTAGCACTTTCTGCATTTTCCCGTGGCTTCGATGAAGAAATTATGCGCACCCTTACTTCATCACCTTCCTGCATATGATGTACTATAAGTTCTTTTCCCATTATTTGATTAAATTCCTCAACAGGGAGTCTGAACTGCCAGACCAATCCTCTGGCCAGATTTACCATTTCTGACGGAGTTCCGGTATAACTGAGTAAGCCTTTATTTATAACTGCAACATTCTTGCAAGAGCTTGAGATATCCTCAATAATATGTGTCGAAAAAAGAACTATTCTTTCCCGGCTTAATTCAACTAAAAGATTCCTAAAACGTATACGTTCACGCGGATCCAATCCAGCAGTTGGCTCATCCACCACCAGAATTCTAGGCAGGTGAAGCAATATCTGGGCAATTCCGATTCGTTGTTTCATTCCACCTGAATAAGATTCGATTTTTTCATTTGCTCGGTGGAACATGTGGACTGACTTTAATACATATTCAAGCCTCTCTCTTCTGATTTTATAATCTTTAATACCTTTCAATATAGCTTGATAATCAAGGAACTCAAGTGCTGTCATTTTTTCGTAGGTTCCAAATTCCTGAGGAAGGTATCCGATAAGTCCCTGTAACTCTTCCCGTTGCTTTTCAGTATCAATCCCGTTTATCCAGATTTTGCCATAGCTCTGATCCAGAATTCCACAAATAATTCTCATTAAGGTTGATTTTCCCGCCCCGTTAGGCCCAAGCAGTCCAAACATACCTGTTCCAATTTCTAGAGATACACCTGATAGTGCCTTAAAAGGTTGATTCTTCTTGCCAATTATTGGAATGCGTTTTACAATGCGAAGTAAGTCTCTTCGAATGTTTCCAAATTTGCCGGTAATCTGCTCAATTCTAACGTCTTTCGTGTATAGAGTCTGCGAAATCGAATATATAATTAAAGCAAGATACCAGAGAATTCCAACTGTGATCACAATTCCAATAGTATCCCAGGTTTGGGAAAAGAAGTAAATATTTAAAAGAGGAATCCCCCAGAATAGAAGTTTGTAAAGTATTTTTTCTAAGCGCAAATAAAATTTTGATGAAGAACTGGCAGCTTTATTTTTAAGAAGTTCGCTTATTGGATGATAAAGTAAGAATACAAATATGTAATCAATTATGGAAAGAAAAAGAACCCAGAATCCTTTTTGCAAATAGAAATAAGTGAAATATATCAAAAACCCAAACAAAAGAACTTGCCAATAGAGGTCATAAAAGTCTCGAAAACTTTTATATTGTTTCTTTAGTCCCGCTTTTTCCCTAATTTTTTGTCCGCCTTTCCATTCACGTTTGAAACGACTATCCCGATCATATATTTTTACAAGGTTCTGGATAACAATAGTTATTGAATCTTTTTCTGGAATAACCTCAGCCCTCGCCATTTTTAAACTGGAGGATATAAACCAGGTTAGACCTGGAACCAGTATAACTAAAAGAATAAACAGGAGCATTTGCAAGCTGCCTTAGAAAAAGCATTTAAAGAAGAT
>RCNC010000239.1_pt1 | contig 32697 bp, 31 predicted proteins | sample 2041301 | NCBI WGS metagenome assembly RCNC01 (sample SAMN09708231, study PRJNA481090) | Marine sediment metagenome, whole genome shotgun sequencing project. | biome: marine sediment; feature: ocean; material: sediment; isolation source: Sewage treatment plant 13A marine sediment (STP13A) ... | reverse complement strand
TACGAAGACTACCATTAAGGGGGTTACCCATGGGCATGTACAATCCTCCTCATCCGGGAGAAATCATTAGAGGGTTTTGTATCGATCCTCTGGGCCTGACGGTTACAGAGGCAGCGGAAGCTATAGGGGTCACCCGAAAAACCCTTTCGGCCTTGTTAAACGGACGTTCCGGCATAAGCCCTGAAATGGCACTCAGGCTTTCAAAGGTGTTCGGTCGTTCACCTGAAGGATGGTTGAAGCTTCAACTTCAATATGATTTGTGGACAACTCAGCAGAAAGTAGACCTGAAAAACCTCAGACGAATCAAAGCTGCATAGAAAAACCGGGAAAGAACCGGGCACTAAAGACCGGTAAGAACCGGGGACAGTCACTGGTTTTCTTTGAGATGCCCGACCGGAATCCATGATCCATCGGATCGGCGGGTCACCCTATCTGCAGAAGAAAGGGCCACACCCCCCCAAGGGTGCAGCCCTTCGACCGAAAAAGACTATCTTCTATCTTCTCCTGCGCACGACCACGATACCGAGCGCCGCGGCCACGGGGATCAGCAGGAAGGCCAGGAGGTTGAGGATGCTTCCCTCTTTCGCCGCAGGCGTGGGCTGAACCGAGGCCGCCGCGGTTCCGGCGCAGGTGCCGCCGCAATCCGAATCCGCCCCGTCGATGGCGCCATCACAGTCGTTGTCCTGGCCGTCGTCACAGACCTCTGTGGTTCCCTGTGCTATGGGAGCGACACAGTCGCAATTGGTGTTCGAATTGCCCGGGTAGATGTTTGTATTCGAATCGTTGCAGTCGTCGCCGCCGACGACACTCGGATTACCGCCAACCCAGGAAGTGCATTCCACGTATCCATCGGAATCATCATCCGACTCATTGGCAGGAACACTCGGATAGATCGTGCAGCCGTTGTCCTTGCCGTCACAGATTTCTGTTGCACCCGGGAAGGTGTTGGGGTCCAGGTCATCGCAGTCGCCCCCGAAACAGGCGACGTCGAAGGACCCGTCTCCATCGAATTCGCACGCTCCGGGCGCTGCGAACGGGACGCTGATGGCATCGATATCGACGAAGACCGTCTCATTTGGAACGATACCAAGACCTAAACCAGCCGGGGTCGGAACGGCGGTTACCTTGTCGTCCAAGAACAGCGCGGTTCCGTTGAGGCAATCCGTTATGTAGATGTCGCCCGGATCCATCCCCAAGGGTCCGGGGGGTGGGGGAACGCTGTCCACCGAGAACAGAAAGCACAAAGGACCGGTACCCAGTGGAGGAAACATTCCGCAGACAGCGTTGGGAACGAGGTGCACAGCGTCAACGTCGACGGCGGGTAGTGGGTCGCCCCCAGTAATTCCCATCCCCATGAAGTCATCACAAAGCATAATCGGCGCCGCCCCGGCGAGATTGCTGAAGTAGATATCGCCCGGATCGAGCCCGGGAACGAAACCGAATGTATCCCAGTCAGGCGAGAAGAATGCGCCCGGAGGACCGGGCCCCGGAACCATTGTGTCTTCGTAGGCGTCCACGTCGTCGTCAGAACCGGTCGGAGGTGGGTCGTTCAGGAGGCCAAGCATCGCCTCGGTAGCATTCGTGGGGTTAGAAGCATTGACAGCCGGAACCGGAGAAAAGAACAGCTCGGTTGCGTTGTCCGGCAGGACCCCGACGGGACCGATGTCCCCGTCGTCAATCGAGAACAGCACGCCTGGGGGGGCACCCATAGCAGGTGCAAAGGGATCATTGGGCGCACCCCAGCTGAAACCGTCCGTATCGTAGGGAACCCCAAGCACCCCCGGCACGGCGAGTGTAAACGGCGCGCCGGGTATGCCGTCTCCATCATCCACAATCGGGGCCGCCCCAAGCATGAAGATATCTCCAGGATCCAGCGGCATCTCAGTGGGCGGCTGATCGATCGAGAAGTCCGCCCACGCTCCCGGGCCGATCCCCAGGACCAGGGCCATTGCCAGAACAAGTCTCATCAGGTTCTTCATGTGTCTTTCCCCCTTCCTCTGCGTCTTTGTGAGGTGTAAAACTGTTTTAACTCATTGAACTCCCAGATGCAACCGTTTTCTTCTATAGAGAGGGTTTCGCAGGGGCAATATACCCGGGCCGTGTGAACCGGATGTGAAGCTTGAGCAAAACTTCGGTTTTTGATTAAGTGTTATGAATCAAGAACGACTCACCAACAGGAGGGCTCCGAAGTGAAAGACCGAGCATTTTCCGCTCTCGTTCTGGTCCTGGCAAGCCTGGCGTTTTGCGGCTGCGCCGCCAAGGCGGTCAAGACGACCGAGTGGGGAGACTTGAAGGCGGACCGGAGGGTCCTGATCGCCACCCAGAGAAGCGAGTTCAAGGAGGCAGTTGTCTCGAGGGTCGTGGAGGATCTGGAAAAGGATCTCTGCTACGTGAAGGTCATCGACCTGAAGAGGCTCGAGGACGAACCTGCAACGGACTACGATGCCATCGTTGTGGTGAATACGTGCAAGGCGTGGCGGCTGACCGGGGACGCTTCAAAATTTGTGAAGGCATTCCCCGACAAGGACAGGGTATTCCTTCTTACCACTGCCGGTGGGGAGGACTGGAAGCCGAAGGCAGTCGAGGTCGACGCGATCACCTCCGCCTCGAAAGATCAGAAGGCCGACCCCGTGGCCGACGAGATCTCCCGCAAGGTCCGGAAGATCCTCGATCTGTAGCGGCGTGACTTGGAAATATCGCTATGTTGCGCAAGAGGCTCGACGTTCGGTGCTGTCCGGGGTTCCGTCTCCGAGTTGCTTGGGCTCCGTCTCTCCCTCCCCCGAAGTCGCCCTGCACAAATCTCCGACGGAACCCCGGACAGCACCGAACAACTCTAGCTCGGTATGGGAAACATAGCGATATTTCCAAGTCACTTTACCAGCCCAACAAGAGACCCAGCTGCTGGGAGGTGAGGGGCCTTTGGTGCCAGCCCTGTTCCGAATGCGATCTGCGCAGGGCGACAGCCCGTTGATAAATTGCTGATTCGCAGGCGCTGAAAAGAAGCGACCAGCTGTTGGGAGGCGTGGGGCCTCTGGTGCTAGCCCCTGTTCCGATTTCGATTTGTGCAGGGCGACTTCGGGGGAGGGGGCGACGGAGCCCAATCAAATCGAAATCGGAACAGGGGCTAGCACTCTAGCACTCCATGAGTTGGCCGCCCGTGATGTTGATCGCCTGTCCGGTCAGGTAGGAAGACGCCTCCGAGGCGAGAAAGGCCACGACACTGGCCACCTCTTCCTTCGTGCCGATCCGTCCGAGCGGGATGGTTTTGCACATCTCCTGTTCCTGCTCTTCCGGGGTCGTCCCGAGGAACTGGGCCTCCAGGCTGAAACGCCACTTCTCCAGGTCGGTCATGACCTGTCCCGGGCAGATCGAATTGAAACGCAATCCGGTGGGTCCCAGCTCCCTGGCCATCACCTTGGTGAGCATGATGACGCCCGCCTTTGCCACTGCATAGGCCCCGTTGAACAGGGGAGGGACCTTCCCGGCCCTGGAAGCCGTGTTGATGATGCTTCCCTTCCGGCCTTCCATCAGGGGGAGCAGGGCCCGGGTCACCCGGAACACGCTGTGGAGGTTCACGTCGATGGTCTTCATCCAGGCGTCTTCGTCATAGGTGTGTACGGCGCTCGGGACGCCGAAGCAGGCCCCTGCGTTGTTGCAGAGCACGTCGATGTGTTCGAAGGCCTCTCTCACCCGCTCGACCATGCGGGCTATCGAGGCGCCGCCCGTAACGTCCATCTCGACCGCCAGGGTCCTGACCCGGAACCTTTCCACCAGATCGGCGGCGATCTCCTCCATCTCCTGCTGTGTGCCTGTTCGAACGCCGCCGGATGGGTCGGAATCCTGACCCAGGTCCGTGACGATGACGTTCGCACCGCAGGAAGCGAGCTTCTCCGCAATGGCGTATCCGATGCCGGTTCGCTTTCCCGAGCCCGTGATCAGTGCCGTCTTGTTCTTGAGGTCTTCGTACATCGTTCCTTGATCCTTTCGGCAGAGTTTCGAATGAGACTTGCTGTAGGAGGCTGTCGAGAAACGGTCATATGCAAGGTGCACGAAACTTGCCCCCGCGAAGGCGGGGGTCCATGTTACAAAGAGGCGTTCGTAGTTGGTACGCCGCAGTGACGAAGGATGAGTGCAACGCCGCAGATGGCCGTTTCTCGACAGGACTCCTCAGGAGATGCCGATGATTCGGTTTCCCACCCTCACGGCTTCACCCGCGTCCGCTGCGTACCCATCCGCCCCCACTCTGTCGCAGAATTCCTGGTTCACGGGCGCCCCCCCGATGATGAATTTCGCCTTGGGGTCGTATTCCCGGATCGCCTGGATCACCTTCTCCATCACCCCGATCGTGTTGGTCAGGAGGGCGGAAAGGCCCACCAGGTCAGGTTTTTCCTTGTGATAGGCTTCCAGGAACTTGTCCGCCTTCACGTTGATGTCCAGATCGATCACCTTGTACCCTGCCCCTTCGAACATCATCTTCACCAGGTTCTTCCCGATGTCATGGATGTCCCCTTCCACCGTTCCGAGGATCATCGTGGCCTTCGGGGCGACTCCGTCGCGTACGATGGCCGGCTGCAGGACCTCCATGCTGGCCTTCATCGTCTCGGCCGCCACGAGGAGTTCCGGCAGGAAGGCCTCTCCCCTCGAGAACCGGTCTCCCAGAGTCTCCATGGCCGGCCTCAGGCCCCGTTCCAGGATGTCCTGCGGGGTTGTACCTGCGCTCAGTGCCTCTTCGGTCAGTCGCTTGATCTCCTCCAGGTTTCCGGCGAGGAGCGTCTCTCCCAGGTTGGTCATCAGCTCGTTCATGTCCGCTACCCCCTTTTTTGCTCATTTGGCGGATCGACAGGAAACTGCTCATACGGCAGAGCTTGAGTTCAAATATTGATCGGATAGGCGCCGTATTTCCTGGCCGCTTTGACCATGGCTATGTAGTTCTCCGGCTTGCATCCCGGATGGATGGAATTCGAAGAGCTGATGATGTAGCCCCCGCCCGGGGCGGCTGCCGCGATGGTCTCCCGTACGTTCTTGTCCACCTCCTCGACCGTTCCGAAGGGAAGGAGAAAGCTGCAGTCGATGTTCCCGACTACCGCTGCCTTGCCAGTCAGGTGGGCCTTTGCCTCCTTGATGTCCATGCACTGTGGCTGGAACGGGTGGATGCCGTCGAAGCCGGCCTCCACCAGGTCATCCAGGATGGGCCAGAGATTCCCGTCCGAGTGCTTGACCGCCTTCATCCCTTTCTCGTGACAGAACGACACGATCTCCTCGTGATAAGGCTTGATGAACTTCCGGTACTGGTCCGGGCTCATCAGGGTGCTGGTGTTGAAGGCCAGGTCCCCCTCCAGGATGATCACGTCGGCGCCATGGTCCCGGGCCATCCCCAGGGCGGCCTTGCAGAAGTCCGTGGTGACCCTTGCCAGGGCAAAGACCAGTTCTTCGTTCCTCATGTAGTCGAGCAGGAGCTTGTCCATGCCACCCCGGAGTTGCCAGGAAAACCGGAACAGGTCCGGGATCGCGAAGAAATGGGCCACGTCCTTCCCCATCGTCGATACGAGATATTGGAGCATGGCGTAGTCGCCCGGGTCCGGCTCGAAGGTGAGCTTCGCGATGTCTGAGACACTCTGTACCGGGCCCTCCACCGGGACGGGTTCTCCCACCTCGGAGAGGTGGTAGGTTGTGCCGTACTTGTCTCGCGCCAGATCTCCGCCGACCCTTTCCTTCCGGATGATGAAGACCGTTGAGATGCCGTCGTTGCCCAGCTCCTTCAGGATGAGGGAAAGAAGGTCCATGTAACGCAGCTGTTCTTCGAGGTCCATGTCCGTGATGTGCTTGACTGCGGGCACATCATCCGTGAACAGCTTTCCGAGGTTCACGATGCTGGCCTCGTTGATTCCCATCTCGAACACGGGGACCGTGTCCGGTTCCTCCAGTTCCAAGGCCTTGAAAATACGCTCTTTTCCGGTCATCACTGGGCTCATGGGTTCCTCCTCATGAGATCACCGTAAGGGGTTGGTTGATCGCAATCCGGGCTTGACAAGGCATCTGTCCGGTTTCGGGATGCCATCTTGGCCCGGGCAGGGCCCGAGCGCCCGGTCATGCTATCCGGGAGGCCATGGTTCCGTCAAGACGTGTCCGCACGTCTGTGGTACGTGGGAAGTGACATAATGGGTTGAGTTTTGGGCGAATTCTACCGAATAAAGGTGTTTGCAAGGGTCGTTCAAACACAAGGGCAATTCTTCAAGCCATGGAACCGAACTTCATCCCCGTAGATATCCAGCTTCTGCACCCTGATGTTGAGAAGCCTTTTCAGCTGTACATTCTACTCGGAGACCGTTTTGTCCCCTATTCGCAGGGAGACAACTTCACAGAGGAGACCCGCCAGAGGCTGTTTCGAGAGGGGATTCGGACCCTTCACATCCGCGAAGAGGAGAAGCACACACTCCATAACTACATGACCCGGAACCTGCAGGGCATTCTTGCCGACCCTTTCATGAGCCAGCGAGAGAAGTCGAGCATCGTGTACGATACTTGCATCTATCAGCTCGAGAAGCTCTGGCAGGCACCTGAAGCGAAATCCATCGAGGAGAGCAAAGGAATCTTCCGTCAGACGGTTGACCACGTCATTTCTTCCAACCGAGATGCCGTTCAAGACATGATCCTGATGATCACGCACGAGGTGAGCATCTACAAGCATTCTGTGAACGTTGGGCTCCTCGGGACGAACCTGGCCCGTGAAATCTATCGTGACTCGGACAAGGATCTTCACGAAATCGGCTACGCCATGTTTCTTCACGATATAGGCAAGACCGCGATCGAACATCGGGTTCTCAACAAGCCGGGCCGTCTGACGAAAGCGGAATGGGAAGTCATGAAACGCCACCCGGAGCATGGCTATGACCTCCTCTTGAGGGAGGGAAAGCTAACCGATGAGTCCGCCGTTACGACCCTTCAGCACCACGAGACGTGTGGTGGTGGGGGATATCCGGAAGGCCTGAAGGGCGATGAGATCGATGAGTTGGGAAAGATCTGCAACCTGGTGGATTCGTACGATGCCCTGTTGGCCGACCGCGTCTACAAGCCGGCCCTTTCTCCCTACGAGGCCCTGAAGATCATGAAAGAAGAGATGCAGGACCAATTCGATCGAGAGATGTTCAAAGAATTCCTCTACATGCTCTACTGACCGGTTGGAAGAGTAAAGAAGAAGCTGCAGCCTTTCCCCTTCTCACTCATCAGCCCGATTCTTCCTCCGTAGTGGCCGATGATCTCCTTGCAGATGGACAAGCCCAGTCCCGTTCCCTTCGGCTTGTCGTACAGGGCTTCGGGAGAGACCTGAGCGAAGCGATCGAAGATGATCTCGAAATCCTTCTCATTAACCCCGACCCCTTGATCCTTGATACTGACCCTGACCCGCGCGTCCGGCTCCTCTTCCGAAGGGTCCGGGGGTCTCTCTATCTCGATCAGGATCTGGCCGCCTTCCGGAGAGAACTTGGCCGCATTGTCCAACAGGTTGAGGACGACCTGCTGGACCCTTTCCTTGTCTGCAAAAGCGAGGGGGAACCCGGTAGAGGGGGCCAGGGACACGTGAAGGGACTTCGCCTCGAGGAGAGGTGCCTGGGCCTTGATCGCGTACTGGAAGACCTCCTCCAGGGAAAGGAGTTCGTCGTGCCAGACCATCCTGCCCGATTCAATCTTCGACAAATCCAGCACATCGTTGATCAGGTGTGTGAGCCGTTTGCTCTCGTTGTGGATGACCTCGAGAAACTCCTTCCGCGTTTGCGGGTCCTCCTCATCGTACCGAAGGAGGATCTCCGAGAAAGAGCGGATGGAGGTGAGGGGGGTGCGGAGCTCGTGAGAGACACTTGAGAGAAAGACATCCTTCATCTGATCGAGTTCCTTGAGCTCCTCGTAAGCTTTCTCGAGTTCCGCCGTTCTCTCTCGTACCCTCTGTTCGAGTTGCTCGTTCAGGTTTCTTATCTGTTCCTCTGCCCGCTTCCGTTCCGTGACGTCCCGCAGCACGGCCTGCAGCGCATTCCTGCCACCCGCAGGAAACGCCTTCAGGGAGACCTCCGTTTCGATGACCGCTCCGCCCTTTTTCAGGACCTGGCAGCCAAAGGTTTGTTGGCTCCCGGCCAAGACCTCCAGGGCCTTTTCCTGAAAGTACTCCGCTGAGCTGCGACCGTCGGGTTGAGAGGGAGGCAAGAACGCGGTCAAGGCCTGGTCTACGATCTCTCCGCGCTCGTAGCCCAACAGCTGACATGCCTGGTCGTTACACTCATGGATCATGTCCGTCAGCAGGAACAGGGCGTCAGAGAAGCTGTCGAACAGCAACCGGTATTTCCCCTCCGATATGGAGAGGGACCTCGTTAACACCAGTTCGCGGTTCGACTCGGTGAGCAGGTCGAAATAGGACTTCTTCTCGTCCTTCTTGACTCCCATTGTCTGGGCCGCTTCCCACACCTTGTCGTCCAACTCCGCTGCGAGCTGAGAGACTTCTTCCTTTGTCAGGCCGAGGGATGCCAAGGCCTTGGGCTCGATGAACCTGGGGATTTCGTCGCCACCCGACCCGATCTTCTGGATTCTAACGATCGTGTCCGCGAGCCTGACGACCTCGGCCAGCCTCGCGCCCGGGTCCTGGCCTGCCTTTTCGGTGGGGGGGTGATGATGGAGATGGATCGCGCGCGTCTCGTGTTCGGGGAGTCTCCAAAGCCTGAGCAATTCGCTGCCCACCTGCGCGTGATCCACGTCCAGGACCGCCTGCTCTGCCTCGGCGATGGTCAGGTTCTGCGTTGCTACAGCATCCACGACCTTCTTGTAGTCGCCCGGCAGGTAATTGTTCAGCAGGATCTTGCCCGTGTCGTGGAGCATTCCGCATACAAAGGCCTCTTCTGCAAACGATGCAGGCCCGCGAATCTTCCTTCCGATTTCTCTGCCACAGATCGCACAGGCAAGAGAATGCAGCCAGAACGCCTCTGTATCAAGGCCTGTATCGTTGGCGGTTCCCTTGAAGACATCCATGAAGAACACGGTCAGGATCGTGCTGCGCAAGGCCCCAAAGCCTACCAGGGCCACAGCGTCCCGCAGGGTGGAAATCTTCCCCGATCGGCCGTAGTAGGCGGAGTTCGCCATTCGCATCGTCTTGGCGGCCAGGGCCTGATCGGTCTCGATCAGCTTGGCAAGATCGAGCGCGGAGCTGTTCTCGTCTTCCGTCACCTCGAGCAGCCTGACGGCGACGGCCGGGAGCATGGGCAGCTTCTCGATTCCGCCCAGGACTTGCCGGATTCTCTCGGGAGGGTTGGAGTGTTCAGTCATGACCCGTTCAGGGACCCATTTGTGATTTCTGAGTTACAAGACGGTTTCCCAAGTAAATAGTCGGATTGTATCGAAATTTCTTGAATTCCTATCCCTTTGGCTGGGAGAAACTGATCGGGCACGGGCACGCACACGGGCACGACAGCCACTCCCGTTGATTGCGGACGAAAAAGGGGAATCGGGGAAGGGGCGAAGGGGTCAAGTCTGGACATTGGACAGTCCGCAGCAAACATTTCTGAGCAGAGAGGAAGGTCAAGTGCCTATTCCCACAGTCTTTTTAGGCCCCTTCTAGACTGTCCAATGTCCAGACTTGACCCCTTTGGTGTGGGGAGGTAAGGCGCGGGGAATCTGGTGCGAGCCCTTGTTCCGTTTCGGTTTTTGCAGGGTGACTGGTGGAGGCTTCCCGAGGCCCCCGTTGCGGGCCGGAGCACTCGCCTCCGGCGCCCAAGTTCCGTATTGGGGGACGAGGGACTATGTTGCCGGAACATGGAGGCCAAGAAAATCGAAACGGAACAAGGGCTCGCACCCTACGGCGCCATGTCGAAGAGCTCCTTGAACCCTGAGGGCTCGTGGGGTCCCAGGATGAGCTGCTCAAGGACCCCGAGGCCCTCCTTCCCGCCCATGCGGACGCGGCAGATTGCCTGAATGTGGAGATGCAGGGGGGCAGCCTCGTCCACGGAGGCCAGGTCGATCGAATCATAGGCCACGGCCAGCTCGCCCCTGTCGATCCCGTGCCCCCATTCGGGGTGGAGGTATCCGATCCCGGACATGTAGAACTGGTAAAGGGGCTCCAGTTCGAGAACGATTTCCTCTCCGCTCTCTCGCTGAAAGAGGATCTCTGCGGACTCCGCGTGGCGCGTTCCGGAACGGTAGTGAATGCGGTTGGATACAGCCTTCATCGTTTCCGGGGTGCCGCCGTGGAGCGGGGCGATGACGCCGTGGGTGTGCCAGGGTTCGCCCTTTTCGTCCGAATTGAGGTCGTAGAGCGCGATGCAGTCCTCGAAGTTCAATGGTGCCCACAGCCAGTAGAACTGGAGCATCAGGGCCTGTTGCGCGGAGTCGTCGGCCTTTCCGACCGGCCGTATGCCCCAGGATCGGTCCCGGGTCCCCAGCCAGGCCTCGGGCGTGACCGTGATACGGTCTCCCTTGACCTCTATGTTTCCTTGATAGCAGCCGTTCTGGGTGAGGCGGGTGTAGTCCATCAAGAGGCCGGGCCCGAGCTCGCGCGTGAACCGGGGCTCCTCCAGGGCCACCGCTCGAGCGGTGAAGGTCAGGTCAGCCTTGATTCCGCTCTCCTTGTCGTCCACGAGGATCCGCAACGACCGGAGCGGCTCGAGGACCTCGATGGCGATCGGGCCTACATGGATGTCCATCCGTTCCCCGCCCAGGTGTCTCGAGGCCCTCAGATTGTGCTGGACGCCGTCGTGGATCACGCAGAACGATGCGTCTATGACGTTCCGGTTTGGGTAGACGCCCAGGGCAAGGGCGAAGAACTGCCGGCCTTCCCTTGCGTAGCCGTTGAAAAAATAGCGATCGTAGAAATTCTTGTCTGTTCCGGGCTTGGCGATCGGATCGGGTCGCTGGTGGATTGGAAAATCATCTGCCTTCGTCAACATTGTCAATCCTCCTACGAGTCGAAGATGATTTTGGTCAGAATAGGCATGGCCAAGTACGCCCCGACCGAGCTCCCGAGGTTGGCAAACACGACGACCAGCAGGATTCGAGTGACCGAGTTCCTCCAGAAGCCTCTGACACTGAGGATGTCTTCTTGGAGTCGCTCGAAATCCGCAACCTTGGGTCTCCTCAAGTACGCCTCGCTCAGCCCCGCGAACCATCCGGCCGCGAGGGTCGGGTTCATAGAGGTAATGGGCGATGCACAGGCCGCTACGATTACCGAGATTGGGTGTCCAAGGGCGAGCGCGGTCCCGAGGGCGGCGAATACGGCGTTGCTTATGAACCACCACTTCACCATCTCAACGCCCCTGTCCGTCCCCCCGAAATAGAACCCGCCTGCCACCAGGGCGAAGATCACAAGGGGAACGAGCCATTTCCAGAGTGCCCTCTTCTTCTCCGGCACGTATTCGAGGGGGGAGATGTCGTCGATCGGGTCCTTGAGTTGCTCCATCAGGCCCTGGAGGTGACCCGCGCCGACCACGGCAAGAATCCTGCTCCCCTCGAGGTCTGAGATCTTCTTGCCCATGTACGCATCCCGCTCGTCGAGGAACACCTTTTTCACGGTCGGAGCCCTCTTTCCGATTTCATCCACAGCGGCCGTGAGAACGTCCTTCTCCTTGAGTTTTTCGATCGTATCCTCGTCCAGATCCTCCGTCTCGAAGATGGCGGTGATCGACGAGGCGATCAACATGAAGCGCTCTTTGAAGGAGAGCATTCGCCACGTTCGCTGGAGGGTGATCTGGACGGGTCTGTCAATCAGGGCCACCGGGATGCCCGCGGCCTCGGCCACCACGATGGCCTCGTGCATCTCCTGGCCGGGCCGGACGCCGAGCTTTTCGCCAATGCGTTTCTGAAAGGCCGCCAGGACGAGGTTCGCGAAGAGGAAGGAGGCCTTCTTTTCCCGGATGATCCCTACAATATCGGTGTCCTGCCAGCTCTTGGGGTTCCTGAGCACATCGTACCTTCGCTTGCACAGCTCCACGGCCACCACATCCGGGTTCGTGGCCTGTATCGACTCCCGTACCTCTTGGACCGAGTCCCTGGAAACGTGTGCGGTTCCTACCAGAATGATCTCTTTGGTGCCTATGCGAATGGTTTCGGTTGACACAGCGTCCTTTCCTGGATCCAGAGGCCTCGCGTGATTCCTCTGCCTTCGTTGCGGGTCAGCGTGAGTACGCCCCTTGGTGTCGCCAAAGGCGCCCCCTGGAGGGGTTTTCGATTCTTCCTCTTTTGCATCATACGGGATCCGTCCCCTTTTTGCATCGTCCTTACTTGTCTTGGACTTGACCCCTCTATCCTTTCGCCGTCTGAACCCTGGCCCCTGATCCCTGCTGTGCAATCTCTTGACGCACGCCGGAGACCGTGCCATTCTTCACAGAATCCTCGTCCCCGTGGCCCCTCTGCTTGCATGGGGGGTCGTGTTCTGGCGGCCCTGACAATGACGGCCTAGTATGGAGGAAGCCGGCCAGGGGTATTCTGCATCCAAGAGAGAAACGGGGAATGGCCCGGTCGGGCAAAATGTCTTTGGACGTGCTGGAGACCCTACATGGCGAAGGAACCGCTGGAAACGATCGAACTGTTGGCCGAGAATGAAATGGTGATCAGCCGGATCTACAGGGTCTTCTCCGAGAGGTTTCCGGATTACCATGACTTCTGGGAAAAGATGGCAGAGGAAGAAATACAGCATGCCGACATGATTCGTTCTGTCGTTCCGGAAGTGAAGGAAGGAACCGTTCGATTCAAGGCACAGCGCTTCGATGAGACCTCGGTCGGTATGTTCCGTGATTACCTGAAGGTCTCCCTGGCCCGTGCCGGGGAGCAGGACATCCCGCTCAAGGATGCCTTCGAGACCGCACTGGCCATCGAGCACGACCTGATCGAGAGGAGTTTCTTCGATTTGTTTGAAGCGGACACAGGGGAGTTGAACCTCGTCTTTGAGGGCCTGGCATCTTCCACACGAGAGCATCATCTCAGACTGGTGCAAGCCGTCGAGAACAGTAGGCAGTCTCCGGAGTAGGGTCGCTCCAGGCCGGGTGCGTCCCGGAATCCAACGAGTGAAAACCAGAGGTGCAGAGATGAAGAGGACCATGATACTCCTTTCGATCCTGCTCGCCGGATGTGCGGGGACGGTGCCGCAGACCGCCGAACCACCCCGGATGGAGGCGCCCAAGGCAATCGAATCTCTCGACATACCCCTGCCGGGGCCGTCCTCAGGGGCGGACGCAGCCTATCTGGGCCTGGAAGAATCGACGGACGACTTCCGCATGGACCAGATCAAGGCCGGGGTGCTTGTGGTCGAGGTGTTCGACATGTACTGCAGGTTCTGTCAGGGCATGGCGCCGAAGGTGGACGAAGTCTACGAACTCAACCTGCGTTCAGGCTTCGCGAGCGAGGTGAAGATGATCGGTATCGGGCGAATGAATACGGCCCTGGAGGTTGCTACGTTCAAGGAGAAGTACAAGGTGCAGTTTCCCCTGTTTCCCGACAATGACCTTTCGATCACCCGGGCTTTGCGAGCACAGGACGAGGGCACGCCTCATTTCATCGTGATCAAGATGGCCCCGGGGGACCAGATGCAGGTCGTTCACACGTTCACGGGGGCGTTCGAAGATCCGAAAGTCTTCTACGAAGTCATCCTCGATCGTTCCGGTCTGAGAAAGGAGTGAAGCCGTGAGAAGACTCTTGGCGGTGTCGCTGGTTCTGATGGCAGGCCTTTTTGCGGTGTGGATCTGTGGAGCCCAGGGGGAAGGGCTTCAGGATAACATCTACCAGGTGGGAACGCTGAAGCCGGTTGACAGCCGGCTCAAGGTCGAGGTGGGTCAGTCGGCTCCCGATTTCTCCCTGCCCTCCCTGAAGGGCGAGGAGGTTCAACTGAGCCAGTACCGTGGGAAGAAGAACGTGGTCCTCTCGTTCGTGCCCGCCGCCTGGACTCCCGTGTGCTCGGACCAGTGGCCGGGCTACAACATCGCGAGGGCAATGATCGAGAAGTACGATGCCGTTCTTCTGGGGATCACCGTGGACAACCTGCCCACCCTGTACGCCTGGACAAAGCAGATGGGAGGTCTCTGGTTCCCGGTCCTCTCGGATTTCTGGCCTCACGGTTCGATTGCTGAACAATACGGGATTCTCCGGTCGGAGGGCGTTTCCGAACGGGCCTTGTTCGTCATCGACAAGCAAGGGATCATACGGTACATCGATGTGCACGATATCAACACGAGGCCGGACCTGGACGCGCTGATCGGCGCACTGGCAGATCTGTCAAAGCCCTGAAGGCGTCGCTCTGCGAATCATTCGGCCTCTAGCTCGACCCCCTCGACCAGCGCGAGATCCTGGTTGTAGAACTTGCTCCCCATGTAGAAGAAGACGGCCGCCATCATCCCGAAGGCCGGGACGATGAGCATGGCCTTGGAGAGGCCGATGCGGTCGCTTATCGCCCCCACGAGCCACGGCGACCAGATGTCTCCGCACATGTGCTGCACGATGACGCACAGGGCATAGCTGAAGGCCCGCAGGCCCGGGTGAACCAGGTCCTGTGTGACGGAAGCGGCAGGCGCTATAAAGAGGGTGGCAAGGGTTCCGTAGCCGATCATGATGTATAGCTGCGCCCCTTTTCCGGGGTTGAGCAGGGCCACGAGGAGGACCGCCGCTGCGGCCAGTGAAGTCAGTGCCGGAAAGATCATTCTTGCCTCGGGTTTCCTCCGGCGCCAGGCGTCGGAGAGGAATCCTCCCAGGGGGGCACCGACGAAAACAAGCGCGAAGATGGGCATGGTGTACGTCCCTCCTTCACCCGGTTTGGCCAGTCCGGTGCGCTCGAAGTAGGAAGGGAGCCAGGTCATCAGGGCGGTCGTGACCGCCACGTTCATCGCGAATCCGAGGTAGGTGAGGACCAGGGAAGGTCTGCGGCAGAGCTGAAGGGCTTTCGCGACGAATCCTCGAAGGTCTTTGACGCCTTCTGCCGAGGATTCCGCACGAACGGTCTTGTAGTCAGGCAGGAACCAGGCGGCCAGAGCGAGAAGCATCCCGGGGAAGGCCACCAGCCCGAAAGCGTTTTGCCAGCCCCAGTGTTTGGCAATCTGCCCACCCGCGAAGAGCCCCACGCCCACGCCCAGCGGGATCGAGGCGTTCCACATTCCGAGCGCTTTGGCCCTCTTGTCCTCGGGGTAGGCTGCGGAGAGCATGGCCGCCCCGCCCGGTGCGTAACCCGATTCACCGATCCCGATGAATGCCCGTGCCACGAGAAGCTGGGTGTAGTTCTTCGTGAAGGCACACGCGAGCGTCGCCAGGCTCCAGAGGAAGACCATCACGGAGACCATCTTTCGCCGGCTCCATCGGTCGATGAGGATCGAAGCGGGTACGGTGAAGACCGTGATGAACAGGAGCACGACGCTCATCAGGGTGCCTGCTTGTGCGTCGGTGATGTGCCAGTCCCGCTTTATGTAGTCGATCATGCTCGCGACGACGTACCGGTCGATATAGTCCGACATGTAGATCAGGAAGAGCACGATCAGGATTGCGTGGGAACGCATGCCGGTGCCTGCGTACGTTCCCGCACCCGGGATTGCAGCGGCTGGCGACTGTTTCATGAGGGGGGCCCTTCGAAGATTAAGGGTTCCTTTGAAGAAGGTCTTCTCCAATACCTTTGTGAGAAGGGGGAACTCCCCTGCTTATACCAGCACGGGAATGCTTTTGAAAGGCCCAATTGAGAATCGCGTTGCAATCCGAGGTCCTTTTTCCGTATACTATGGGGCCTCGACGCCCTCGAACCATCACTGCATTTCGGAATCGTGCCAGCAAGCGCCCGACGGCTGCCCGAGGGCAGCGAGCCCTGTGCCTGGGTCCTCATGGAACCAGCCTTCTGGAGATAGGCGGCCTTCACCCTTTCTGAAGAAGGAGATGGTATGTTGAAGAAGCGAAAGGATACGGAAGACGGCAATGCCTCGGGCTCTTCTTTTGCCGAGAACAGCTACGCGCCCGGCTCCAAATCTGGCTCCGCGGAAGAGAAGACCATCATCGGCGAACAGATCTCCATCGAGGGCACAATTTGCGGCAAGGAGAACCTGCTCATCGAGGGCTCCATGAAGGGCAAGATCGAGCTGGAGGAGCACCAGGTCATCGTGGGCTCCAAGGGCAAGGTCGAGGCGGAAATCCACGCCAAGGACGTGACCATCAGCGGCCGGATGACCGGAAACATCCAGGCCCTGGGCAAGGTGGAAATCACGAGGGCGGCCGAGTTCAATGGAGAGGTCAAGGCCCGGAGGATTTCGGTCGAGGACGGTGCATACATCAAGGCGGTGATCGAGCTCGACCGTGACGACCAGAAGAAGCCCTCCTCGGTGGGCAAGCCGGATCTACAGGTGGCTTCCTCCGGGTCGAACCAGGAGCCGATCGCCCTGTCCGGCGGCGGAGCCGATAAAGGGAAATGACCCTTGCCGAGGCATGCTGAGCCCCTACGGAGTCCTTTTCACCGAGACCCTCCGGATGCGAAGGCCTACACCAGTCGGATTCTTCCCCTGTTTGTCGAGTATCTCGACGATCATCCCCAGGGGAAACTGCTCGACGTGGGGCCGGTTTGTGGAGAGAACATCCGGTTCTTCGCTTCCCGAGTGGCGAAGCTCTATGTGTGCGACTTGTTCCAGCGGCTTTGCCAGGAGACGAGGCAAGGTCGGTCTGCCAGCCATATCTGGCGTGACCTGAACTACCCTGTCGGGTCGTTCGAGGCCGTCCAACTTTGGGACCTGGGAGATCACCTGGAAGACCGCGATTTTACCAGGCTCGTTGAGCTTTGTGTTCTGATGTTGAAGCCGAAGGGAATGCTGATGTTGATTGCCATGGGAGAGCAGGCGGACAGCACATTCTCGAGCGCTCTGGCCATCGGGGAAGCCTTCCGGCTTCATGTGCGGGCTCAGCCGGACCTGGATCTTCCGCGGCATCATCGCCACAACCGCGAATTGATTGCCATGTTGAGCCCATTCAAGCTCATTAAATCTTTCATTTACCGGAGCGGGCTCAGGGAATTCCTGTTTCAGCACCCCTGACGCGTCTTCCGCAACCACACAAGAGGAGAAGTGATTTGACCAACAAACACCTGGTGCTGTTCTTCTTGATGCTGTTTCCCTTCTGCCTATCCGCTGCGGCGGATGTAACGGCGGACGCAAATGAAGGGGAGGCGACTTACAAGGCCCGGTGCAAGGTCTGTCACGGCGAGGACGGGGTCCCCAAGAGCTTCGCAAAGGGTTCGCCTGCCTTCAATGACCAGGCGTGGAAAGATGCGACCTCCGTGGAGGCGATCGAAAAGGTGGTCGCGGAGGGAAGAAAGAGAATGCCCTCCTTCCAGAACAAGCTCACACCCGAAGAAATCAAGGCCGTATCCGCCTACCTGAAAACCCTGTAGAAGGTCAAAGTTAAAAGGGTCAAGGCGAAAGGCCTCCCGCCTCACCACAGGAATTCGTCTTGTGCCGAACCTTACTGGGGGCCGGGGGGTGGCCCCTTTCGCCGCGGGCCAGTGGGCGGACAGGAGGCTGTCACCATGCTTTCGTGGCAGGGCTCAAGAGGGTCGGTGTTGCCCTGGGTTCCCTCGGAGATTTGCGCCGGGCGACTTTGTAGGGGGAGCGGGAGACGGAGCCCAAACAAATCGGAGAGGGAACCCAGGGCAACACCGACCGGCGAGCTTCACCCGAAACACAGCCATGCCTCCAAGTCACCCATCTAACCATAGGGGTACATGCCGTCTTTAATCTTCTTCAAGCTGGACAGCAGGCGGTTGTGTTTCTTCTCGTCTTCCTCTAAGTACTTCAACAGATACTCCTGGACGAGCATTTTCTTGCCCTTGAGGGCGGCGAGGGCCTCTCTTGCCAGCTTCAGGGTCTTCTTTTCGATCTTGATGTGCTCTTCGATCAACTCCCAGACCTGGCCGAGCTCATCGGGGGTCAGGGAGATGGTGGTGCGTTCCAGGCTGTCCGCGATCAGGCCCTGCACCCTGTGATGCATCTGGGAGTCGTTCTGGATGATTTCCATGATGAGACGGACGATCGGGTTCTCGGTGGCCCCGATGACCTGGCCCGTGGAGGCCACCGAAGCGTTCTCGATTCCCTGCCAGCGCCTCATGTTCGACACGATCCGTTCCTGTAATTTCTTCGTTGTCATGGCGGCCTTCCTCCCTGGGTTCTCAGCTATTTCTTCCAAGCATAAGAGTCCTGCCTGTTGGGGTCAACAGAAATCTATCCGAATCTGCAAACGATAGCCGTCTTCCTGCATCTAACATGGGAAGGAAGAAACGTACCGGTGTCGGCTTTTTGCCGCAAGAACATCGACCCCCTCCGTCTGTTCAGGCCATGTGGGGGCGTTCAACCATTGGAGGTATTTTCGAAGATGAAGGATGATAAAGACCTAAGATTGCAGGAAGTCACTCTTGAAACGGCCGAGCCCGAACCCGAGACTGCTTCGGATTGCGAATTTTGTAGCCTCCTGTGCGGGAGCACGCCCGCGAAAAGCCCTGCCGATCCACCGTCATTGCACTTCATGACCGAACGGGAACTCCAGGTTCTGGCTTCCATGAGGCGCCTTAAGCAGGAGGTATCGGAGATCAAGGCGCGCATGCGGGAGATGGAGCAACAGGGGATTTCGGAAGACGGGTCGGCCCTGCCGGTGCGGTTGGCAGACCTGAGAGCAGAATGGAAGAAGCTGGACAGAGAGAGGATGGATGCAGCCGAGGAGAGGATGAGGCTTCTCGGCCACATACAGTGAATGAGCTAGCCCGTATTGCGCTCTATATGGATGACCGGCTCGTTCGAATCCACCCCTCAACCGGGCCGGATGATGTTTCGTCCGCATCGAAGAGGTAGGAACTGTGTGCCACGATACGGTTTCTCCCGGATTCCTTCGCCTTATAGAGGGCAGTGTCCGCGAGCCGAACCACTTCCTGGATCGATCTCCCGTGGTTCGGAAAGCATGCGACTCCACCGCTGATCGAGAGAAACCCGAAGGGCTGTTTCTCCCTGTGAGGAAAGGGGTGGTTGGCTATCGCATTCCGCAGGTACTCCGCATACCGAACGGCATCCTCGGTTGAGACATTGGGCATCATGACGATGAATTCCTCTCCCCCATAACGCGCGACCACCGCGTCATCGGGCGTGCACCCGCGCAGGAGCCCACCGAATTCGATGAGCAGCCTGTCTCCCTCGTCGTGTCCGTTTGTGTCGTTGTACTGTTTGAAATAGTCCAAGTCGATCAAGAGGATCGCAATGGACGTCTGCTCCTGAGTTGCCTTCTCGACGAATCTCCGGGACATTCGGTAGAAGTAGCGACGGTTGTGCAGGCCGGTCAGCACATCCGTATCCGCATTGTGCCGTGCCCTGATCAGGAAGGATTGGTGGTACAGCACCATGCCGGCGATCTGCGCGACGATGCTGAGCAGATCCTTCTCCGTTCCCTTGGAGGAACCCGGTTCCCCAATCGCAATCACCCCGAGGACCCGTTTGTCGAACAGGATGGGAGCGGCCATCCAAAGCCTTCCGTTCCCCCTGGGAAGACCATCGTCGTAGAGATGTTTTCTGTTGAAGTACTCGTTCGTTATGATCATCTGATCCTTGGCTGCCGTGCCTACCAGGCCCTTCCCCATCGGCCGGACCACCTGACCTCTCGCGCCCTGGCCGAGGCCGTCCACCCTCTTCAGGACATCATCCTCCGGATCGTATGTGTAGAACTCGACAACATCCGTGTGGAGGATGTTCTTCACGAGGGACGAGATGGTCGCCGCCAGATCCTCGATCTTCTGGCGGAAGTCCACGTTCCTCATCACGAAAGACATGTTCGTGATGAGATTCAGGTAGCCGTCCCTCGCATCGTCGAATGAACTGATTTTGTGCTGGAGCATCTGGATTTGGCGGTTCTTCAACTGCACATCCCGATGGAGGGAGGTCTCCGTCTTGTTGAGGGTCCGGCTCAGCCTGAACATCCAGACCGCGCTCAAAAGCAGAAGGAGAAGGAGAAGAATCGTGGTAACGAGGAAGATTTCTCCGAAATAATTGAAGGTGTGGATTGTTGACAGGAGTATTTTCATCGATCCCCAATCGCGATGTTCTTGTCTAGCGTGTTTTAAAGCAAGGGCAGTGCCAAAACGCGGCGGGAAAACGGCATTGACGGTAACAGGCTGAAATTATTCATAAAATATGCGTAATTGGCCCTCCCGATTCGGCCCAAACAATGTTACATGATCGAGTCAGTTCTCATTCTGATTCTCATTTCCCCAGGCATGTTTTCTCAGACTGATAATCACATCTCTTCAAGTTTTTCTTGATTCTGTTCGATGGAACATTAAGTAGAGTTCGGATCCCGTTGAGGAGGGAGAAGAAACCGTGGAATCAGCCGCCGAAAAAGGGGTCGCGGACGTTCGCGAGGGGAGCATCTCCGAGGTCGTCCGTAGCTGTTGGGTCATCTATCAGAAGGCCGCCGATGCGTACCGTGTCCTGGCCAACAATGCGATGAGCGACGAGATCTCCCATCTGTGGAGAAGCATGGCCGAGGGCATGAACAAACACATTCTGTACTGGAAAAAGATCTCTGAACGGGTCGAGAAAGATCCGACCGTAGAGGCTCTCGGGAACCCCCATGCGGTGCTAGACCAGCTAAGGGATGTGGAAGCGAAGATCGACACGATCCAGGAATCCTGCACGGCCTTCAGGAGCGTGATGGACTACTTCTACCTGGCCTATAGCCTCGAGGTGCAGCTGATCCACCCTGTCCTCTGCTCCTTACCCGAATCGATCATGTCGGTGCCGGACAGGGAAGTAGTGAAGTGGGACTACCAGACCAACCTGAAGAGCTTCCTTGCGGGGATGAAGAAGCACTGTGAACCCCACTATCTCCATGTGGCGCTCATGGATTCCCTGGAACGCATGTGGGGCCAAAACAAACGGTTGGCTAAACAGAACAGTGTCGACCACGTTACGGGCGCTTACAACAGGAAATCCCTGTTGAAGATCGTCTCCTCTTATTCAAACCTGGCGGAGAGGGACGGCCACAATGTCGCCATCATCATGATCGGCGTCGAAAACATGGATGAGCTGTACACGACCTTCGACATGAAGACGGCGGATGAGGTGGTGCAACGCTTCTACAACGGAATCAAACCGGGCATTCGAGTTTCCGACATCATCGGTCGATACGATTTTTCCTCCTTTCTGATCTACTTGTCGAAGGTGCACCATCAGTACCTGTATGAAATCGCCCATCGGTTTGCCGAGTCTAGCCAATCGATACACAAGGCGGGCTTCATCATGTCTGTGCACATAGGCGGGTCCTACGGCCCGATCCGGGGCGAAGCAGGTCAGCGAATCGGGTACTACTTGACCCGGGCCAGGGACTGCCTGATGCGCGCAAAGTTGTCGCGCACCCAAAGGATTGTCATTGAATGAACCGGCCATGAAGGCGGCCGTCGAAATGATGCCGCCAAGGAAGCCGGAGACGAGAGGTCTCGACGAATGACTCGAGGAGTAGCGTTGAAGGACGACCCGGTTGCGGATTCCAGGGAGAGGATCCTGTCGAAGCTCTCTTCGGTTGCCGCCATACCGACCGCGTCTGTGGAGCTCGTTCGGCTCGTCCAGGAGCCGGATGCCCCGAACTCGAAGCTGGCGCAAGCGATCGAGTATGACCCCTCCCTGACTTCGAATCTCCTGCGCCTGTCCAACTCTGCCTATTTCGGGTTTTCCAGAGCCGTCAGCACGGTTCGTGACGCGATCTTCCTCCTGGGCCGGAACGAGATCTTTCAGCTCGTGGTCGCATCCGTTGTCGGAAAGATGACGCAGAAGTCTGTCAGGGGGTACGGCCTTTCTCCGAGTGAACTGTGGGACCATCTCATGGGCGTGGCCGTCGTTTCGAGGCGACTCGGGGAAGCCCTCCACCCGAAGATCCCCAGCTACACCTTCACTGCGGGTCTTCTCCACGACATTGGAAAGATCGTGCTCGGAACCTTCGGGGAGGTGGACCCGGAGCCGATTATGGAACTGGCCGAGCAGGAGCAGATAGACCTTGTCTCCGCGGAACAGCGGATTCTCGGGATCGATCACGCAGAGGTGGGCGCCCGACTGCTCGAGAGCTGGAACGTGCCCGCCTACCTGGCCGAAGTCGTCCGGTGGCATCACGAACCGGAGAAGGACCCGGGTCAGGCGATCGTTTCGGGGTTGGTCCATGTGGCCGACGCCCTCTGCATCGAGGCGGGGATCGGGACGAATGCAAACGGACACATTCGCTGGCTCGCAGGAGAAGTCCTGCAGAAGGCGTGCCTGGAGACGCACATTTCTGATGAGGTCATCGAACAGGCCCTTGAAGAACTCGAAGGACTCCGCGACATATTCAGATTTTAGCCCCCCCACGAGGGTGCATTTCTTGCTGCCCGAGAAGCAGTATTCCCCTTTAGAAATTCCAGGAAACGTCCGATGAATGGTGTGGGAGATTTCTGCCGCGGCCTCTAGGCGTACGCACAAAAGGAGTTTTCTGTGGCCCTTTCCGGGAAGAAGAAGAGAATCGGTGAACTTCTGGTCGAATCGGGGATCATGACCCCTCAAGACTTCGAGAAGATTCTTGTAGCGCAGAAGAACAGTAACAAGCGGATTGGTGAGCTCGTCGTTGAAAAGGGCATCTGCACCGAGTACGACATCGCCGCTGCTCTCTCCTCCCAGCTCGGGATGCCGTGCATCGACCTGAAGACAGTGGAGATCGAGCCCGCCGGGGTCGAGATCATCTCCGAGAGGCTGGCCCAAAAGCACCAGATCGTCCCGATTAAGGTGCGGGGCAGGGACCTGCACGTTGCGATGGCCGATCCTTTCAGCCACGATGCGCTGGAGGATGTTCAATTCGCAACCGGATATCGAATCCAGCCCTACATCTCAACCTACAGCGATATCATCTGGGCCATCGAGAAGTACTACAACGTCGGCTCTTCGGTCGATTCCCTCGTGAGCGATATCATTCCGGAACAGGTCGAAGTTCTCGAGGCGGATCGAGAAGGCCAGCCCGAACTCGGGGACCTGAAGAAACAGAGCGAGGCGGCACCGATCATCCGGATGGTGAACCTGATCATCACGAGGGCGGTGGAGGCGAAAGCCTCGGACATCCACATAGAGCCGAAGAAGAATAAACTCCTCGTGAGGACCCGGGTCGACGGAGCCCTTCGGATCGACCTGGAACTCCCTCAGACAGTCCAGGGCGCCATCGTCTCGCGACTCAAGATCATGTCGAGCATGGACATTGCGGAGAGGCGGGTCCCCCAGGACGGAAGGATCACGGTCAAGCTGGGCAACAAGACCCTTGATCTTCGCGTATCCACACTGCCCACGACTTTTGGGGAGAAGGTCGTTATCCGAATCCTGGACTCGGAAGGCTCCCTCATTGGCCTGGAGAAGCTGGGCCTGGACGGGGAGACGCGCGATAAATTCGTTTCCCTCATCTCGAAGCCCCAGGGGATCGTCCTGGTCACCGGGCCCACAGGGAGCGGGAAGACCACGACCCTCTACACCGCGCTGTCCCACATAGCGGATGTGGAGAAGAACGTCAACACCATCGAGGACCCGATCGAGTATGAACTGGCCGATATCAACCAGGTCGGCGTGGACGAAAAGGCGGGACGTACCTTTGCAGGCGTCCTGCGGTCTCTCCTCAGGCAGGACCCGGACGTGATCATGGTCGGGGAAATGCGAGACGTCACCACCGCCACGATCGCCATGCAGGCGTCGCTCACCGGGCATCTCGTGTTCAGCACGATTCACACGAACAACACGGTAGCGACCATCACCCGGTTGAGAGATCTGGGGGTTCCCTCGTACCTGATCTCCTCGACGATTATCGGGATCATCGCGCAGAGGCTGGTTCGGGTGATCTGTCCCTTCTGCAAGGAGGAGTACCAACCCCATGAAGACAGCCTCAGGGGGCTTGCGCTGACCCCGGCCCAGGTGAAAGACCACAAGTTTCTTCGTGGGAAGGGATGCGGCAAGTGTGGCGAGACCGGGTACAAGGGCAGGGCGGGGATCTACGAGATGCTGGTCCTGAGCCAGAAGATCAAGGAGGCGATTGCCACCGAGGCCTCGGAGGGTCAGCTCAAGCAACTTGCCGTTGCCGAGGGGATGAAGACCCTTTCCCATGCCGGGGTGGAAAGGCTCATGCAGGGAACCACCACCGTGGACGAGGTTCTTCGAGCCATCCAGACCGATGAAGACTTTGGCAGTTTGTGCCCCGCCTGTAGTGCGATCCTCGGCGCGGGGTTCATCGCGTGTCCGCAATGCGGCGAGAAGCTGATCGAGACCTGTCCGGCGTGCAGCAAGACGTTGGATGCGAGCTGGAAGTACTGCCCCTATTGTGCGGACCAACTGCCCGGGGTCAAGCAGGCTCAACAGGTGAAGAATTCGAAGATCATACCCATGGGCAAAGAAAGAACCGCTTGACCCGTCAAACCCTTGACGCCCGGCGTGCATTGCCGAACGAAGAAGAGGGAATGAATAGGGGTCTTGGGGAAAAGAGTAGGAGATTTTAACCATTTGATGTCATTGGATATTTTTATGGGACGAGCGGTACGAATCGGGGTGTGGAGACCATCGGGTTACGAATTCGGCACAGACCTTGCTGTGCCCTTGTTCATCCGCCTTAAGAAAACGGTGACGTACCAATGACGTACCAATGACGTACCAATGACGTACCAATGACGTACCAATGACGGACCAATGACGTACCGGTTAACCAAAGAGGAAAGAAGGAGAGTACCATGACGGAGGCAGCCTCACAGTTGGCCTTGTCCGAGGTTTCCGGATCGGGTGACACAACAGAAGCATCTCTTCGGAGCCTGAAAGACTTTTCCCGTCTCCTGGAAGAAGCCGACCGATTCGCTCGCCTGGTCGAAAAGACGCAGAAGTACAGCGATATGGTCCCGCCCTATATCCTGGAGCAGGTGCAGGAGGATTATCGCAAACAGAAGCGGGAGGTCGACGCAAAGCTGGAGGCCCAGAAGGACGGGTTCCGACAGGCCTATGAGGAACACCTGTCTGAAAAGGAGGTCCTCGAGGACATCTGCAAGAAGCTGCGAGACCGAATCAAAGAGCTGCGCTTCCGCCGGATCGTGGGGGAGTATGAGGAAGATGACGTTCAGGATGAAGTCCGTGATCTGAAAGGGCAGCTTTCGGAGAGCATGGAACGCATCGACCAGATGGAAGAGATCCTGGACCAGTATGTCATCATCGGCTTTGACGACCTCATGGAACAAGAGTCCGCGGAAGAGGAAGAGTTCGAGCAGGTGGACGAGCCCGAGGAAGAAGAAGAGACCCCGCTTCCCATGCTGGAAGAGGAAGAAGAGCAGAGCCCGGTGTATACGAGTGCCCAGGACTCTGCATACACTCCGAGCGGCGATGAAGCCGCCCGGCCGAAGACCAGCTCCTCTGCCTACCCGCAAGGGTATCTCACCATCCTGGACGGAACTCGCAAAGGGGACCGCGTTCCTCTGATCCCCGCCGACATCATGCTCGGCAGCTCGCCGAATACGGACGTGATGTTGACGGACCAGGGGATTTCCGAATCTCACGCCCGGATCTTCTTCAAGGATCGAAAGTACTGCCTCGAGAACCTGGACGTCCTGGGCCGGAGCTATGTGAACGGAATCCAGTCGAAGGTCGCCGAATTGAACCACAACGACGTGATTCGTCTGGGGAACCTCAACCTTCGAGTCGATTTCACGCCCGCCGGCTAGTTCTCGGGACGAAGGGTAGAAACAAGGCCTTCTCCGTCTTAAGACCAAACCAGGCACCCGATCTCACGGATCGGCTGCCTGGTTTTTTTATGTAATTCCCTGCCCTGCACCTGCGTCAAATTGATTGCCGACCCATCTTTGCCCTATAATTCCCCGTTGCGTTGGGCTCCAAGCCATCTCGCCCGACTCGTCCGGCGACCTGATACAGAAGGGGGTAAGAAATGAAGGATTTGCTGTTCGAACCGATTCGTATTCATGGGCTCGAGATAAAGAACAGGATCTTCATGCCTGCCATGCATATGAACATGGCCGTGAATCACGAGGTGACCGACCAGCTGGTTGATTTCTATGCGGAACGGGCCCGGGGAGGGGCAGGTTTGATTTCTGTAGGGTATGCCACGGTCGATGAGATGTCCGGCAGCGCCACCAACATCGGTGCGCACAAGGACGAGTTCATCCCCGGCCTGGCCAGGCTGGCGGAGGCCATAAAGGAGAACGGGGCGCGCGCTTCGGTCCAGATCAGCCATTCCGGCAGGTACAATTTCTCCTTTTTCCTCGACGGCAAGCAGGCGGTCGCTCCTTCTGCCGTGGCGTCCCGAATGACCAAGGAGACCCCCCGGGAACTCGGCCTCGATGAGGTCAAGGAGATCATCGAGAACTTCGGCCAGGCGGCCCTCCGGGTGAAGAAGGCGGGCTACGACGCCGTAGAAGTGCTGAGCGCCACGGGCTACCTGATCAGCCAGTTTCTGTCCGAAGTAACCAACAAGCGCACAGATGAATACGGCGGATCCTTTGACAACCGGATGCGGTTCGGCCTCGACGTGATGCGTGCGATCAAGAAGGCGACAGGGGATGATTTCCCGCTGGTCGTCCGGATCAACGGAAACGAGTACATGCCCGGAGGCCTGGGACGCAAGGAACTCCAGGAGTATGCCAGGAACCTGGTGTCCGTCGGGGTCGACACCATCTGCGTGAACGTGGGATGGCACGAAGCCCGGGTGCCTCAGATCGTTGCCGAGGTCCCGCGGGGGGTCTTTGCCTATCTTGCAAGGGGCATCAAGGAGGCGGTGGACGTCCCGGTGATCGCCAGCCACCGCATCAACGACCCGGACCTTGCCCGCGAAATGATCGGGGACGGCCTGTGCGACATGGTGGCCTTGGGCCGGTCGTTGATCGCCGATCCGTACCTGCCCGAGAAGGCGAGGACCGGCCGTGAGGGTGAAATCGTGCACTGCATCGCGTGTGCACAGGGCTGTTTCGACAACCTGTTCAAACTGAAGCCGGTCGAGTGCCTCTGCAACCCGCGGGCGGGGCACGAGCGGGAGACCCACGCCGTGAAGGCGAAGGACCCGAAAAAGGTGATGGTCATCGGTGGAGGGGCTGCCGGGATGAGCGCCGCGGCTGCAGCGGCCGATATCGGCCATGAGGTCACGATCTATGAGAAGGCGGACCGGCTGGGCGGCCAGCTCCATCTGGCCGGGGCGCCGCCGGGACGGGAAGAGTTCGTGCAGCTCGCTAAGGACTTGCAGAGTCAGCTCGTTGCCCTGGGCGTGAAGATTGTGCTCAACCAGCAGGTGGATTTGCTCATGGTCGAGAAGGAAAAGCCTGACACCGCTATCATCGCCACGGGCGCCGTCCCGATCACGCCGCCGATTCCGGGGGCGGATCTGCCGCACGTGGTGCAGGCCTGGGACGTGCTCGAGGGCAAGGTGCGCACCGGAAGGCGCGTCGTGATTATCGGAGGCGGAGCCGTGGGCATGGAGACAGCACTCCTGCTGGCAGAGAAGGGCACGTTATCCGGCGATGCACTGAAATTTCTGCTCCTGAACAATGCGGAGGCCCCGGAAGACCTCTACGAGCTGGCGAGCCGAGGAACGAAAAAGGTCGTTCTCCTGGAGATGATCGCCAAGATCGGCAAGGACATCGGCAAGTCCACGCGCTGGCCCATGCTTCAGGATGCGGACCGGGCGGGGATCGAGATGAGGACCGCCGCAAAGGCCCTGGAAATCACCGATTCCTCGGTGAAGATAGAAACCGGGAGCGGCGTCGAGGAAATCCCTGCGGACACGGTCGTGCTGGCTGCAGGGTCAAAGGCGTACAACCCGTTGCAGGAAGCCCTGGAGAAGAAGGGCGTATCCTTACAGGTGGTAGGCGACGCCATGACGCCGGCAAAGGCCTTCGAGGCGGTGCATCAGGGATTCGCCGCCGGCCGCAGCCTATAGCGGGGTGACTTGGAAAGATCGCTCCGTTTCAGGAGAGTCTGGGCGTTCGTCCTGTCCCGGGTTCCCTCTCCGATTTGCTTGGGCTCCGTCTCTCCCTCCCCCGGAGTCGCCCGGCGCAAATCTCCGAGGGAACCCGGGACAGGACGACCAAATTGAGCTCTTTCCTGAATGCTGAGAGAAGGTCTTCTTTCGGCGCACTGAGTGCTTTCGCCTGTGCCCTCTCGACTTGCCTGCGCTCCAAGCGAGCCACCCTCGACACATCTCATCCCTGATCGGGCACCACAGCAGATGCCCCACCCCCCGACGACTCGTTTTCCGCTCTGGAGGGTGTGGAAGAAGACTCTCAGTCTGGCAGCACGGTCCATTCCAACGGGGTGTTGGTCAGCATCTCACCGCCCGACGGCGTGACTCGCACAGGGCACTCCAGCCTCATCCCGCCCACATCCGGGACGTTCATTACCAGGGCCGCGACCTCGACGACGTTCTCCTCCAGGACGACATCCCTGAACTCGTCGTTGTTCAGGATCGCCGGATACCACTCGTGGCCGATCAGGCCGATGCCGTGACCGAAGGCGGGGAGCGTGTACTGCGCGTAGCCGGATGACGTAAGCTCGTCGTTGACCGTGTTCCAGACCTGTCCGATCGTTGCCCCCGCCTTCATGCTGGTAACCAGCTTGTTCGCCGCCCTCAGGTAGGCGTCCGCAAGCCTTTCCTGCTCGATCGTAGGCTTGCCGATCAAGTAGTTGTGAGACAGGTCCGAGTAGTAGCGCCGGTAGGTGGGGTGCATGTCGACGAGCAGGTTCTCTCCTCGCTGCAAGAGCTTCTCCGTCGGCGGTGTGCACCCTCCCATGTTGTACCAGGTGCGGTGCCCCGAGGCGATTTCGGAAGACCCGGTCACCGGCCAGTGGAATTCGCTCCCCAGCCTCCTCATCTCCAGCTCCCCGATTCCGGCGATCTCCATCTCGCTCATGCCCACGCAGAGGGATTCCCTCACTCGCTCCTGGGCGGCGTCGGCGATGGCAGCGGCCTGCTTGAGGAGCTTGATCTCCTCGGTGTCCTTTACGTACGTGGCGCGGTCGATCACCTCGAGGGAGTTGACGAACTTGGCTTTAGGCAAGGACTCCTTCAAGATCTCCATCTCCGTGGCAAACAGATAGCCGGCGATCATCCGGGGCGAGTGACCCAGCTCGATGCCAAGGGTCGCCTCCTCGAAGCCCAGCTTCTTGATTTGGTTGACCGTCACCTCCCAGAGTTCCATGTCCGGAAGGGGGGCACAGCCGACCACGTTGTCCAGCCAGGAGTCGTCCTTCACGCGTTCGAAATCCATGAGCAGGGTGTTCAGACCCACGTAGCCATCCTTCGAAACGAGGGCAACGCTCCTCCAGGGGATGAAGGCCCCGCCGATGTAGGTTATGCTCTTCCCTCTCGTCGCCACCAGCAGATCGATGTCCTTCGAAGCCATCTCTTCCTGGATCTTCACGATCCGCTTGAAGTAATCGATGTGTACGTCCATGGAACACCTCCTCACGTGTCTTCGTTGTCCCGCGCATCTGAGCGATCGCTCTGGTCCTTCATCCTGTTTCGGTATTCAGGCTCGATGGCCGCCTGATCAGGTTCGCATCACAGCGGGAGATGACGTTCCCTTGCTCTTCCATCAGCTCGCAAACCGCGTGGGCGATTCGCTTGCCGGAACGCACGATGCGTGCCCGGGCCAGCACCGGTTCGCCTGCCTCGATCTTCCCGAGATAGTTTATGTGCAGATCGATGGAGAGCATGAAGCCTCCTTCTTCCACGGTTGCGGATGTCATGCCGATCACGTCGTCCATGATGGCTGCCTGCATGCCGCCGTGAAGCAGGCCCGCGGGATTCGCCATCTCCGGCCGGGTGACGAATCGTACCTCCATCTCCCCCTCGTTGCAGGAAACGATCCGCCCGTCGAGCCACTGGGTGACAGGCGGCGCGCCCTCGAGTTTCTTGCCGATGGCCGCCCGAAAAAGCTCGACCATCGGGTTTGTTTTGTCACTCATGGGTACGCTTCTTCCGCAGAGAGAGAGGGAGGGAAGAGGGAATTCTCTGGTATCCGCGTGATGATAGAGAAAAAGCTATCAGAGTGTCAACGAGAGGACCGGGGTCAACGAAAAGAAAGGTCTATCTCCTCACCTCGGAGGGTATTCGTTTCAACCAGCCCGCGTGCAGCACGCCCCAGAACCCGATGACGATGGCTTCCGCAGCGTCGTGTCGCAGGGACGTGGGGCGGGGCGCCCCGGACCATTCGATGATCTTTCGGGCCATCTCGTCGGCGCTCTGCTTTGCCTTGGGGCCGCTCGATTGCTCGCGCGGGGAGAGCAGCTTGCTCCGCCACTCCTCGGCGCTGACGCGGCGCACCGAGACGTTCCGGCCTTTCGCCTCACGCTCCCAGATTTCGGCCAGGGCCCTGTCCCCCTCCAGCACGAGCCATCCCAAGTCTGCAATCTCGCCGAGAACGCCCCTGGCGCCGCGCCGCAGGCGATCCTTGCTGCCGAAGTTCTTCGATCGGTACCACAGCAGCCTGCCGCTCTGTCCGTAGAGGGCAAGGCCTGTTCGGAGTCCGAGATCCACGGCGAGGAGCGAATTCATTGCCTCTCCAGGAAGACTCCCATTTTGAGGGTGGCTGATTGATGAACCACAAAGCTGGGGGATTGCTTCGCGTTCGCTCGCAATATCCGCCATGTGTGCAACATTGGATGCGTGGCCGTGAGCATGAGACAGGAGAGCAAGTCCTAATCCGGTTTGCCCCAGAAGTCCTTCAGATTCTGTCGATTATCGATCAGCAGGTGAATGTAGGTCACTTCCAGGTCGATCATCTCCCGGTCCCGCCTGCGCAGCCAGTCGGAGAGCCACGCGAATCGTATCGCGACCACCCATTCAGCGAGGTGCTGCCAACATATAGGCGACAGGACATTCGCCTTCATCGTCCGCGAAATCAGCTCGGCTACGAGGCCCTCGGTCAAGCCGGCCGGATCCTCGAAGCCCACGCAGCCGATCAGGTTTGCCACGTCGTACACCTCGGGCTTGTATCCCAGAAATTCCCAGTCGATCACGGACTTGATGCCGTCTTCCGACCAGATCACGTTCAACGGGTGGAAATCGCCGTGGCAGAAGACGATCGGGAACGCGCCCTCGAGGTCCGCGAACTCCTGTTCGACGAAATCGAAGGCCGGCCCGAGCCCTTCGCGCACTTCAGGGTTGTACCTCTTCATTGTGTCGGACATTTCATCGATGAAGCGGGTCATCGAGAAAGGGCTTGCCTGGTCGAAGAAAGGGATGTCTCGAGCCTTGTCTCGCAGACCCAGCAGGAAGTCGGCACACGCCTTTCCCCTCCACCTGTCGAGGATGTAGGACGGTCTCGGCAGAGGAGCGCCTTCGACGTAGGGCCTGATCTGCCAGTCCTTGTTGCCGTGATGCACAAGGATTCGTTTCTCGGCACTCGGAAGATAGGGATTTACGGCCTCGAGCCCCCTGTCATGAAGATAGGCGAGTGCTTGGCAGATCCTGAGCTTGTGTTCGTGGGTATCAGGCGGGATGGCCTCCAGAACCCACAACCCGGAGCCTTCATCTTCCACCACCACCCGGTGTGCCGTGCGCTCCGGACTGCCCGCGATATCGATATCCGGGCGGGATCTCTCGATTTTTATGTCCCAGGACGAAACGATTTCCCTGATCGCGTCATCAGTATACATAAGACTCCGGATCTCAAGCCTTCGTCGTCTTCTTTTCAGTGAGTTCCCTGCTCGCAGTGGATTGACACGGCGGGAAGTTAGATGATAAATGATAATAGTTATTGTTAGTAGACCAGTCAAGCGGCAGTTCCCGATCTGGCAATCCGCCAGAACCCACCCAATAGCCAGGAGGACACAGCGTGGCGAATCCGGAAGAGATGTACCAGTGTCAGGCAACCGCGACTTGCGGCTACATTTACAACCCGGACCGGGGCGACAAGAAGGGCAAGATTCCCAAGGGGACCGCCTTTGCTGACCTCCCGGACGATTGGAAATGCCCGTCCTGCGGAGCCTCCAAGAAGGCCTTCAAGCCCCTGGCCGGTCCCGGATCGGTCGCGGAGGAGGCGAAAGAGTAGGGCTTGCCGGGGAACTCGGAGCAACGAGCCGGTACACATGGATCTTCAAAGTTTTCCAAGACAAGGAAAGGAGAATTCAGAATGAGCAAGGTTTTGATCGCCTACGACAGTAGAACAGGGCACACGGAGAAGATGGCGGAATTCGTGGCGGAAGGTGTTCGGATGGGTGGAAACGAGGTCGATATCAAGAAGATCAGCGCGCTCAAGAAGGACGATGCCCTCAAGGGGTTCGATGCCTATGTTATTGGCTGCCCGACATACCACCGGGACATGACCGGCGGAATGAAGACCTTCCTGTTCCTGATGGAGAAGGCAGGGCTCGAAGGAAAAGTGGGCGGCGCCTTCGGATCCTACACGCACAGCGGAGACGCCCCCGGCATCATCTACGACACGATGGAGTACGTGTTCAAGATGAAGATGAGCGATCTTGGGTCCTTCAACCTGAAAGAGGCCCTTGTGAGTGACAAAGAGGGACTTCGTGCCTGTCAGGACTATGGAAAAGGCATCAACGAGAAGCTCTCGAAGTAGGCTGCCGGCGCTTCCCCAAGGCTCCGGCCCTAAGTGGTCAAAACCATAAATACGGTGACGCACCGAGGATGCCGAGGCGCCCGGCCGGCAAGGCGCGAGGAGGGCGAATACCGGGAGTATTTAACCGACGA
>RCNC010000238.1_pt1 | contig 32825 bp, 33 predicted proteins | sample 2041301 | NCBI WGS metagenome assembly RCNC01 (sample SAMN09708231, study PRJNA481090) | Marine sediment metagenome, whole genome shotgun sequencing project. | biome: marine sediment; feature: ocean; material: sediment; isolation source: Sewage treatment plant 13A marine sediment (STP13A) ... | reverse complement strand
ACACATTAACAAAATGTTCGACACTTCCAGCGCCACCTGACGCCACCAGCGGGATCGGCAGTGCCTTTCGTGCGGCGGTGAGTTGTTCGATATCGTAACCGGCCCGCGTTCCATCAGAAGACATGCAGTTTAGTACAACTTCGCCAGCCCCCCGGTCCACTACTTCGTTAAGCCAGTCGAGTGTTTCCCTGCCGGGAGTCCTCATCGCATCCGGCGTGCCGGTGTGCGAGCGAACCGTATAGGTATGGCCATCTGAGATGGAATCCACACCGATAACCACGCATTGGCTGCCGAAAACCTTGACCAGCTCGTTGATCAGACCGGGGTTCTCAAGGGCCGGGGTATTAATGGAAATCTTGTCCGCACCCTGGGCGAGAATCCGGCCGGCGTTGCCGACGCTGCGGATGCCGCCGGCCACGCAGAACGGGATGTCGATGGTTTCCGAGACCCGGCGTACCCATTCGATGTCGACGCTGCGGCCCTGAGGGCTGGCGGTTATGTCGTAAAACACCAGTTCGTCGGCGCCCTCGTCACGGTAGCGCGCGGCCAGCTCGATGATGTCTCCCATCACCCGGTGATCGCGGAACTGCACACCTTTGACGACCTGGCCATCGCGAACATCAAGGCAGGGAATGATTCTGCGGGCCACGCCGCTCACGACAGTGCCTTGACCGCTTCGGCCACTGTGAAACAGCCTTCCAGCAAGGCTTTTCCGGTGATGGCTGAGTCGACTCCGGTCGCGGTGAGTTTCTGCAAATCGAGTAAGCCGCTGACGCCACCGGAGGCCTGTACCACCAGGTCCGGATAGCGGCGCGTGAGCTCGCTGTACAGGTCCAGGTTGGGTCCCGTCATCGCGCCATCACGACCAATATCCGTGCACAGAACGTGTTTGAGTCCCTTGTCCGAATAATAGTCCAGCAGTTGCCACAACGAGCGGCCGGAACCCTGGGTCCAGCCATGGGTGCGTGGCCAGGGTATGCCGTCGTCGTCGATGCGAACGTCCAGCGCGGCGACCAGGCGGTCGGTACCAAAGGTGCCCAGCCAGTTGGCGAACTGCTCCGGTTCGGTGACCGACAGGCTGCCTACCACCACCCGGCTGGCGCCATTTTCCAGGCGCGTGGTGATGTCGGCTTCAACGCGCACACCACCGCCGGTCTGAACGGATTGAGTGGTATGTTCCAGCAGGCGCAACAAGGGCCTGATGTCAGCCTTCTTGCCGTCCCTTGATGCTGCCAGGTCAACAACGTGTAGCCACTCCGCGCCTTCCTGCGCATAAGTTGCCGCCAGCCGGACCGCATCCAGCTCATAGACCTTGCACTTGTTGAAATCGCCGTGCAGAAGACGCACGCAGCTGCCATCCAGCAGGTCGATGGCGGGAATGATTTTAATGCTCATTGCAATGGAGCCTCCAGGAATCCACGTAACAGTTCGGCTCCGGCTTTTGCTGAACGCTCCGGGTGAAATTGTGCGCCATAGAAGTTGTCTTTCCTGACGATAGCGCTGAATTCTGCCCCATGGCTACTCGATGACACGGTCCACTCGCTGAGTGGTGCTGCATATGAATGTACAAAATAGAACCACCTGTCATTGAGCGGTGCGGTCAACGCGTCGGCCTTTGTGTTGTTGATCACATTCCATCCCATGTGCGGCACACGCAGTCCTTTGCGTTCTTCCAGCCGGGTGAGCCGGCCGGGGATTAAACCCAGTAAAAGGGCGTCGTCTTCTTCGGATGACTCGAACAGCAGTTGCATACCAAGGCAAATTCCGAGAACAGGCTGTTTCAGTCCTCTGATTTCCTCGGCCAGTCCACGCTCTTTCAGTACCTCCATAGCGCGACCGGCTGCTCCGACGCCCGGCAGGATGACGCGATCGGCCGCCCGTATTTCTGCTGCATCGGACGTGAAAACAGGCTCTGAACCCAGGCGTCGCAAGGCGTGCAGTACCGAAGCGATATTTGCACCACCACTATCGACAACGGCGATGGACATTAAAGTATTCCCTTGGTGCTGGGCAGTTCACGTCCCTGGCGTGCCAGGGCGGGCTTTAGTGCCCGGCCGGCGCCTTTAAACAGCGCTTCTATCATGTGGTGGGTATTTTCACCCCGGACCTTCAGGTGAATGGAAGCACCCAGTGACTGGCTCAGCGAGGCAAAAAAGTGCTGCACCATCTCGGTGGAAAACTCCCCGACTGCATCGCGTGGAAAGTTGGCGTCAAATACGATGGCTGGTCTGCCCGACAGGTCGATTGCCACTTCGGCCAGTGATTCATCCATCGGTAAGACGAAACCATAGCGGCCAATGCCCCGGCGGTCACCCAGCGCGGAGTTTAGTGCGTTGCCCAGCGCCAGTGCACAGTCTTCGACCGTGTGGTGCTCATCAATCTCCAGGTCGCCACGGCACGTCAATTCCAGGCGGAAGCCACCGTGACTGGCCAGCTGGTCCAGCATGTGGTCAAAAAAACCAATGCCGGTTTCCGCACGGCAATCCCCACCGGCATCCAGATCAATAAAAACCCGGATGTCTGTTTCGTTGGTTTTGCGTTCTACCGTTGCCTGCCTGGGCCGGTTCACCAGTGTGTGGGTGATGGAACCCCAGTCCTCGAACCCGTCGCCGATGCGCAAACCACCAATGCCCATGTTCTCCGCCAGTTGCAGGTCGGTTTCACGATCACCGATCACCCAGCTGTCTGCCAGGTCGAGTTCGCCTGATTTCAGGTAATCCAGTACCAGTCCAATGCCGGGTTTACGGGTGGGCGCATTTTCATGTTCAAAATGTGGGTCGATCAGGACCTCGCTGAAAGTGATGCCCTGTGATGCGAAAATGTCGATCATTTTCTGCTGGGGAATCTCGTAATCCCGGGTTGGATAAGAGTCGGTTCCCAGTCCATCCTGGTTGCTGACGATGACGAATTCATAGCCGGCCTGCTGTAGTTCCAACAGGGCTGGAATGACCCCGGCTAGCAGCTCCAGCTTCTCCAGCGAATCGATTTGCTGGTCCGCTGGCTCGATAATCAATGTGCCATCGCGGTCTATGAACAAAATCCGCCGTTTGGCTGTACTCATTTTTCGTTCTCCCATTGTTGCAGGACGGTCGCCAGCGCATTGATATCATCCATGGTGCCGACCGAGATGCGTACATATTTCCGCAACAGGGGGTCTGTGGGAAAGCCGCGAATGATCACACCCCCGTTGGCACAAATGGTGAGGAGTTCATCCGGTTCATCAACCCGGATCAACACGAAGTTGGCCTCACCGGGGATGATTTCCCGGATCCGTGTAAGACGGTTGAGCTCATGCAGGAGGCTCTGTTTGTTACTTTTAAGCTCTGTCAGCAGCGCATGCTGTTTTTCAAGCACATCGTCTTCCAGCATCCGTAATGCGAGCCCCACGACCGGGCTGGGTAACGGATAGGGCGCAATCACCCGTTGTAATAACGAGATGACAGGCGGTTGAGCCAGGACTGAACCACAACGCAACCCGGCGGCGGCCCAGGCTTTTGAAAGTGTGCGCAAAATGACCAGGTTTTCATGCTCCTTGATCAGGGTTGCGGCTGAGGGGCGGTCACAGAACTCGGCATAGGCCTCGTCCATGACCACGATGGCTTTGTCACACGTTATGTTGAGCAGGCGCTCAAGGAATTCAGTCTCGATGAGGTCCCCGGTTGGATTGTTCGGGGACGTCAGAAAGACCAGTTTTATCCGATCATTCTGACCTATGGCATCGAGCACGGCTTGCTCGTCGAGTTGAAAACCTTTTTGGCTCTCGCGGATTACCGAGATCACTTCGGCACCCTGGGTCTGTGCCGCAATTTTGTACATGCCAAAATTCGGTGGGCAGTGCAGGATGGCATCCTGACCGGCACGGCAAAAAACCCGGGTAAGCAGGTCAATCCCCTCGTCGCTGCCGCGGGTTACCAGGACCCATTCTTCGGGCACGTCGTACAGGCGGGCCAGCCGGGCAATCAGCTGGTCGGGCTGGGGTTCCGGGTAGCGGTTCAACGAGCCCTGTTCATCCAGTAAGGCATGCGGTGCTTCGTTGGCATTAAGCAGGATTCCTTCTCCGGGCGCCTCTTTACGCGCTGAAGAATAAGGTTTCATGGCCACGATTTCAGGTCGCGCCAGTGATTCAATACCCATCAGCTTTCCTCTTTGCTGTTCAGGCGGGCACGGACGGCCATGCGGTGCGCATCGAGACCTTCCACTTCGGCCAGCTTTTCAGCAGTCGGTCCAACCTTTTCCAGGCCTTTGCGAGTGGCCTGCTGAAAGGTCATGCGGCGCATAAAATCGCCCATGCCAAGTGCCCCGTGGGCGCGGGCCCAGCCATAGGTCGGCAGAACGTGGTTGGTACCGGAACAATAATCCCCAAGCGATTCCGGCGTCCATGGGCCGATGAAAACAGAACCGGCATGGCGCACGCACTCAGCAAGCTCAGCAGCATTTGTCGTATTGATGATCAAGTGCTCCGGAGCATAGTGGTTGGACAGCTGGATGGCGATTTCCATGTCTTCGACAAGGATGATTCGGGATTCAGCCAGTGATTTTTGCAGGATGGCGGCCCGCGGTGACTGCGGCGCCAGTTTCTCTATCCATGCGATCACGGAGCTTGCGACTTCATTACTGTCAGTCAGCAGCACTACCTGGGAATCAGGGCCGTGCTCAGCCTGGGAGAGCAGGTCCCAGGCAATAAATTCCGGGTTGGCGTTAGCATCTGCAATCACCAGCACTTCTGATGGGCCCGCCGGCATATCTATGGCTGCGCCGTTGGGGTCCTGGGAGACCTGCTGCTTGGCCTCGGTGACCCATGAGTTGCCCGGGCCGAAGATCTTGTTGCATCGGGGTACAGTTTCTGTGCCATAGGCCATTGCAGCAATTGCCTGTGCACCGCCCGCGCAAAACACCCGGGAAACGCCACATAAACGTGCAGCCGCGAGGATATTTGCGGCGACCTTGCCATCCCTGCCTGGCGGTGAACACATGACGATGTCTTCGCAGCCTGCCAGTACGGCCGGAATGGCGAGCATCAGCACGGTCGAGACCAGCGGGGCACTGCCGCCGGGTATGTACAGGCCGACCGGAGACAAAGCCTGGTAGCGGACTTCACAGACCAGGCCCGGCGCGGTTTCGATCGAGTTGTCCTGCGGCAGGTCGGCACTGTGAAACGTTCTGATCCGGTTGCTGGCGTCACGGATTGCGGCGATTAGCTCCGGGTCTGCTTCTGCCAGGGCCGCATCAAGTTCCGCTGGGCCATACTCGAATGGCTCCGGCCGTACTTTGTCCAGTTCAAGGGTCAGCTCAGACAGGGCTGTGTCGCCGCCTTGCCTGACCCGGTCGAGGATGTTCCTCACCGACTCACCCAGGCCGGGGTTGTGAAACGCCGGTCGTTCCAGTAATCGATCCTGTTCTGCAGAGCTGAGGCCGGACCAGCGGAGCGTATTCATATCAACCATGATGATCAGGCCAGCATTTTTTCCACGGGGAGGACCAGTATGGCCGAGGCTCCCTCAGCCTTCAGGGCTTCGAGATGTTCCCAGAACACGGCTTCGCCACATACGGCATGAATGGCGATTCGGTCAGAACCCTCCAGCGGCATGACCGAGGGGTGTTCAACGCCCGGCAGCAACTCGGTGATTCTCTCCAGGGCTTCGCGTGGCGCATGCAGCATCACATATTTGCTCTCGCGTGCCTGCATGACTCCTTCAAGGCGCGCCAGTAAGCGGTCCAGCAGTGCTTGTTTCTCGGCTGAAATATCATTCACACGGCCGTACAGTGCAGCCTCGCTCATATACAACTCATCCAGTTCCACAAGGTGGTTGGCTCTGAGTGTGGTACCGGTAGACACAAGGTCGGAAATGGCCTCCGCAGTGCCCAGTCCCGGCGCGATTTCCACCGAACCGGACAGCTTGACGATCTCGGTGCTGACACCCTGCTGCTCCAGCAGGTGGCGTGTCAGGGCAGGGTAGCTGGTGGCGACACGCAGCCCGGCCAATTTGCTAATGGCGTCAATGTCGCTGTTCTCCGGAACGGCGATGGACAGCCGGCAGTGGCCAAAACCCAGTTTGCGCAGGCATTTTAATCCGGATTCGCTGTCCCGCTCCAGCATGACTTCACGGGCGATGTTTTCACCCACGATTCCCAGCTCGCAAACGCCATCCAGCAACATGCGGGGGATGTCGTCATTACGCACCAGCAGCACGTCGACAGGAAAATCCCGCCCATACCAGAAAAGCTTGTCTTTACTGCGGGCAAAGCTAAGTCCGCAACTTTTCAGGATATCCAGGGATTTTTCCGACAGGCGGCCGGATTTTTGTATGGCAACTCTCAAACGACTCATGATTGGGTTTTCTCCAGGCGGTCCAGGGCGGTTCGGTAACCACCGGTTCCTTGTTCAATGAAACGTGCCACGCGCCCGATCGTCGTGACACTGACCTTCGTCATTTCCCTGATGTCACGGTAGGAATTGCCCTGGTTAAGCAGTTGGGCGACCCGCCAGCGATCCACCATGGCTTCCAGTTCCGCCGGCGTACACAAATCTTCGAGGAACTGTTTGACCTCCTGTGTGGTTTCCAGCGAGAGCAGGGTTTCGGAAAGTGATCGGGCCGCGGATTTTAGCTCGCGTTTTTGTGATGGGTCATGGTGTTTCATATTTGTGATAATGTACTAGTGTGTTAATACACTGGAATGATACGGTATTACCCACGGACAGGCAAATAATTTTTGTCTGTTTAAACCCTGTGGCCGCTGGTAGCATCAAATGCATTAGAAACAGATAAACAAGTGTTGAAAACAGGAGTGACAATCATGAAAATTGGTGTGCTGATAGGCGTTGCACTATTGTTTATTTCGGTAGCCGTAAGCGCGGCTGTGAAAGAAACAGAGGAAAATTCGTTTGAGGTGGACTCAGGCGCAAGGATCAGTCTGGAGAATATTAATGGGGATATCCAAATTACCGGTGCCTCGGGTTCTACCGTTCACATGGTGGCGCACAAAAAAGCCGGCAAGCAGGAATACCTTGATGAGCTGGAAGTCATCGTGTCGGCTGAAGCGGGCTATATCCGCATTGAAACCCGGCATCCGAAGAGTGAAGACGGCTGGTTTAAATGGGGTAATGACAGCAGCGGCAGTGTTTCCTTCGTGCTGGAGGTTCCGGCTGACGTCAATCTGGATACGATCTCAACCGTCAATGGCGATGTAGAAATAAGCGCGGTCCGTGGCCTGGTCAAGGGCGAGACGGTCAATGGTTCGCTGGTTGCCACTGGTCTTGAAGGAGACGTGGACCTTGAAACCGTGAATGGCAGTGTCAGGGCTGAATTTGACGTCCTGGGAGACGGCCAGCGTGTGTCGGCTGAAGCGGTGAATGGCAAAATTGTACTGATAATTCCGGGTGATGCGAGTGCCCGGGTTGAGGCAGAAACCGTTAACGGCAGCATTAATGCGGACGATTTTGGGCTTGAGCCTGAGAAGGGATTTGTGGGCCGTGATCTGTCTGGAAGAATCGGCGAGGGTGACGCAAAGATTTCGCTGGAGACAGTCAATGGCTCAATCCGGATCGAGAAACAATAAACTTCCTGAATTGTTATAGAAGAAATGACCCGGCCAGCAGGCCGGGTTTTTTTATCCCCCTGACTGATATATCATCAATCTCCCTGCCTACCCCGATGGATTAGAAAAACATGAATCAGGTGCAATGGAGCGGCGTATTTCCGGCTGTGACGACTAAATTCACCGCCGCTGATGAGATTGACTGGGATGCTATGGGAAAGCATCTGGAGTTTCAGCTCAACGCTGGCGTACATGGCATCGTTATCCTGGGTTCACTGGGTGAAAACTCCACCCTGAGTCCAGAGGAAAAGCGTGAGATGGTAAGGTTTTTTGCCGACGCTGACCTCAGGGGCGTGCCCTTGATTACCACCATCGCAGAATCCTCGACCCGTGACGCCAAAGAGTTTGCCGCGGCCGCTGAAGAGGCGGGCACAGATGGTTTCATGTTGCTACCACCGATGCGTTATCCGGGTGACCGGCGGGAAACGATGACTTTCCTGCAAGATGTGGCCGCATCGACTTCCTTGCCGATCATGCTATACAACAACCCGGTAGCTTACGGCACGGACCTTATGCCTGGGGACTTTGTCCGGCTGGCCGACAATCCGAAATTTGCGGCCATCAAGGAGTCTTCAACCGACACCCGTCGATTTCCCGAAATCCGACGGCGGGTCGGCGACCGGTTTGCCCTGTTCTGCGGTGTCGATGATCTCGCGCTGGAGTGTTTCGCAGTCGGCGCGGAGGGCTGGGTAGCCGGCCTGGTGGTCGCTTTTCCGAAAGAGAGCGTCAGGTTATGGGAGCTATGCCAGGCAGGCCGCTGGGATGAAGCGCGCGTGCTGTATGAGTGGTTTCTGCCCCTGTTGCACCTGGATACAGGGCCGAAATTCGTGCAACAAATCAAGCTGGTAGAAGCGCTGATGGGCGTGGGTAGCGCCAAGGTCAGGGCACCGCGGCTGCAACTGACAGAAGCGGAGGCTTCGGCCGTTGAGAAAACCCTGGCTGAAACGCTTGAGCAGCGGCCGGAGATTCGGTGAGTTCAACCGTTCAACCATCCGCCAGCCTGGCAGAACAGGCTTACCAGCTACTCGAGCAAAAACTGGTGACGCTGGATCTGGCCCCCGGCGTCCAGATATCTGAAGGGCGGCTGATCGAAATGACAGGTTTCGGCCGCACCCCGGTACGTGAGGCGATCCAGAGGCTGGCTCAGCAGGAGTTTTTCCTGGTGATGCCGCGCAAGGGAGTGGTGGTAACTCCGGTCAACCGTGCCGGCATGGTCCATATCCTGGAAACCAGGAAACCCCTGGAGCAGGTCATCGTTTATCGCGCAGCCCTGAATGCGGTCGATACGCAACGCAGTGAAATCTCGGCAGTAGCCCGCCAGCTGAGCATTTCGCACGAGAGCTTCGAAGAGTTTCTCAAACTTGATACCGGTCTGGACAAGCTGCTGGATCGTTGTGCCGGTAACCCCTACGCCAGTGCCGCATTAGCTCCACTGCGCAGCCACTGCCGGCGTTTCTGGTACTACCACCGGCACCAGATGAAGCTGTCTGATGCGATATCTGCCCACTCCAACATGGCACGCCTGGTGGCTCGCAGGGACTACAACGGGGCCAGGAAAGCTTCAGATGCGGTGATCGCCGTAATGGAGCGGCTGGTGGCCGGTATAGAGCGTTAAACCCATGCCAAAGAAGACGACCTTCCATTGCATCGACGCCCATACCTGCGGTAACCCTGTGCGCCTGGTCTACAGTGGTGGGCCGGAACTTGACGGCGACAGTATGCTCGACAAACAGCAGCATTTCATGGCGGAATTCGACTGGGTTCGCACCTCCCTGATGTTCGAGCCGCGTGGCCACGCCATGATGTCCGGTAGCATTTTGTACCCCAGCAGCCGGGACGATTGCGATATCGGTGTGCTGTTCATTGAAACTTCCGGCTGCTTGCCGATGTGCGGTCACGGGGCTATTGGCACCGTTACGATGGCAGTGGAAAGTGGCCTGGTGACGCCGCGGATTCCCGGGCAACTCGCCCTGGAAACTCCCGCCGGGAAGGTCATGGTTTCGTATCAACAAGAGAACAGAAAGGTCCGCTCCGTGCGGTTGACCAACGTGCCGTCCTTTCTGCACTCGAGCGGGTTGGAAGTGGAGTGCCCGGAACTGGGCGGTAAGCTGCGGTTCGACGTGGCCTACGGCGGCAATTTCTACGCGATAGTTGAGCCACAGGAGGGTTATCGTGACCTGGCTGAGTTGACGGCTGCCGATATTGTCCGGCTCAGCCCGCTGCTGAGGGATCGGATCAACCAGCGTTATACCTTCTCACACCCCAATGACGACCGTTTGTCACATATGCGCCACCTCCTTTGGGCAGGCCAACCGCTGCACCCCGGCTCTGACGCGCGCAACGCCGTATTTTACGGTGAGTCAGCGATCGACCGTTCTCCCTGCGGAACGGGCACTTCCTCACGGATGGCACAGCTGGCCGCCCGTGGCGAGCTTGCGGTCGGCGATGAGTTTATCCACGAGAGCTATATCGGAAGCCGGTTTACCGGCCGGGTCGAGGCTGAAACCCGGGTTGGGGAATTCCCGGCCATCGTACCCAGCATCGAGGGCTGGGCGCGGATATACGGGCACAACGTTATTACAGTGGATCCGGACGACGACCCCTTCTGGGAAGGGTTTGTCGTAACCTGATGCCACAGATTCACACAGGAAAAACTTTATGAGAAATCTATGGATAATCGGTCTGGTGCTGCTTACCATCATGGTGCCGGCAGCTCAGGCGGCCGGAGACAGTGCGACCTTTAAGACAATCTACGAGAAAGAATGGGCGTTCCGGATGAAGGAATTCCCACTGCTTGCATCCTACGCCGGCATGGACGAATACCAGGACCAACTGGGAGATGTCAGCGAGGAAGCCCAGTTGCGGCGCCATGAATTCTGGAAAGGTATCCGATCCGAGCTGAATGCGATCTCCTGTGAACGGCTGGACCGTGACGATTGCATCAACTACCGGATTTTTGTCAGGCAGATGGATAATTTCCTGGCGGCGTATGAGACCCGGGCGTACCTGATCCCATTTACCAGCGACACGGGTTTCTACATGGAATTGGGCCGCTTGCCGAATGAGAGCAAATTCTCGAACCAGCAGGACTACCGCAACTACCTGGCCCGGCTGCACGCGATGCCGGCCCTGATGGACCAGTACATTGCGTTGCTGCGCACAGGTATCGAGCAAGGCATCACCCAGCCACAGGTCATCCTTGCCGGACGCGATGAGCCGATCAAGGCCCAACTGGTGGGTTCTGCCGAAGAAAGCCCGTTTTTTGCACCCTTTCAGGATATGCCGGAGTCCGTAGCCGGTGGTGACCGGGCTGAGTTGCTGGCTACGGCCGAAAAGGTGATTGCCAGTGAGGTCATTCCAGCCTGGCAGCGCCTGTATGACTTTTATCAGCAGGAGTACCTGCCCGGAGCACGTCAAACCCTGGGGGCAACCGAGCTGCCGGATGGCAAGGCTTTTTACCAGGCCAAGATCCGCCAATACGTCACGCTGGATATGACAGCCGAGGAAATTCATGCCATTGGGACTGAGCAGGTCGCACGAATCCGCCAGGAGATGGAGGCGATTATTGCCGAGGTGGAGTTTGAAGGGAGCTTTGCAGATTTTTTGCAGTTTCTGCGGACCGACCCGCAGTTTTACGCCAGGACACCGAAAGAGCTTTTGGCGCACGCGTCTTATTACGCCAAAAAGATCGATGGCCGTCTGCCGATGCTGATTGGACATATGCCGCGCCAGCCTTATGGTGTTGCACCGGTTCCGGAAGACATCGCGCCTTTCTATACATCAGGACGGTACGTCGGGGCACCCCTGGAAGCACATCGTGGCGGCTACTACTGGGTCAATACTCATGACCTGAAGAGCAGGCCACTTTATGCCATTCCTGCGCTGACCCTTCACGAAGGGGCCCCGGGCCACCATACGCAGGGGGCGTTGGCGCTGGAACAGGACGGCCAGCCACCGTTCCGCCGTTTTGACTATATCTCGGCCTATGGTGAGGGTTGGGGTTTGTACTCTGAAAAACTGGGGCTGGAAATGGACATATATGAAACCCCGTATGATCACTTCGGGCGGCTGACCTACGAAATGTGGCGGGCGTGCAGGCTGGTCATCGATACCGGAATTCATGCCATGGGATGGACCCGCCAGCAGGCGCTGGATTTCCTGTCATCCAATACCGCCCTGTCGATGCACGAAATCACCACCGAGATCGACCGTTACATTTCCTGGCCGGCCCAGGCGCTTAGCTACAAGCTGGGTGAATACACGCTGTGGCAACTCAGGGGGCGTGCCGAGCAGGAACTGGGTGATGATTTTGACATCCGTGAGTTCCATGATTTCATCCTGTCGCTGGGTTCCGTGCCGCTGGATGTGCTCAGCGATGAAACCGGGCACTGGATCGATCAACAACAGGAAAAAGGTTAAAACTGATGAAAATTGAAGCCAGGAAGATCGTTTCTTTTCACTACACTTTGAGTAATGAGGCAGGTGAGCAAATGGAAAGCTCGCGTGAACGCGACCCCATGAGCTACCTGCACGGCTCCCGCAATATTATCCCTGGCCTGGAAAAAGCCATGGCTGGAAAAGCGGCCGGTGATGCCTTTGAGGTTACCGTGGAGCCCGCTGATGCCTATGGGGAGCGCGATGATCAGCGGGTCCAGCGGGTTTCGGCCAAGGTTTTCAGGCAGTCCGACCGGCTCGAGCCTGGCCAGTTGGTGACACTGCAGACCAAACAGGGGCCGATCCAGGCCACGGTTGTAAAGGTAGGCCGGTTTAACGTTGATGTTGATACGAACCACCCGCTGGCGGGGCAGTCTCTGACTTTTGATGTGGAAGTGACGGACGTTCGTGACGCCACCAAAGAGGAGATGTCACACGGCCATGCGCACGGAAAAGGCGGAGTGGAGCACTAAAAAGTGCTCCACCCGGCGGTATTGATGGGTTAATTCAGCACTTGCGGGCGACTACTTTCAGTTCGTCCATGTCCAGGATGCGAACTTGTTTGCGGTCGACCTTGACCACACCGGCTTTCTGGAATCGTGCCAGCACGCGGCTGACCGTTTCCGTGGCCAGTCTCAGGTAGCTGGCGATATCCCGGCGCGACATGGCCAGAATGAATTCCTTGTCCGAATAGCCGCGTCTTGAGAAGCGCTCGGAAAGCGACAGCAGGAACATACCGATGCGTTCATCCGCACTCAGGTCGCCGGCGATGGTTTCCAGTTCGCTGATGCGCTGGCTCATGACACGGAACAGTTCTGATTGTAGTTCCGGCATGTGGCGGGCCATGCTGGTGACCGTTTCGAAGGTCAGACCACACACGGCACTGGTGTCCAGCGCAACCACGTTGGCAACGTGCTTGCAGGAGTGGATGGCATCGAGACCGATGATCTCACCAGGCAGGTGGAAACCCAGAACCTGTTCCTGTCCTTCATGGTCAATCACGTAGCTCTTGAAGCAGCCCGTGCGAACTGAAGCGACCGAACGGAATTCGTCTCCAGCGCGGAACAGATGCTCGCCAGGCTGGATCGGACGGGAACGATGAACAATCTGTTCGAACCGCTCGGTTTCGTCCGGGGAAAGTCCACGCGGAAGACAGAGTTCTCCGAGTGCGCAACGGCTGCATGCAACCTGCGAACGAGAGGGTTCACGACGATAATCACGGATATTAGCTACTCTTAACGAACTTTCCATTATGCACTCTCCAATAATTGGTTCTTTTGAATGCATTATATGGCTGAGGCACCCCTTTACGCATGCGTAGAACTACGTATATGAGGACCCCCGGCCGCTCGGAAAGGGTTAAATGACGCGCGAATATTTTGGCTTGGTTTCCGGAGTTTGCAGGTACTCGTCAAAGGTCATGGCGACTGCTCTCAACAGCAGCCGTCCTTCGGGCGTGGCCTTGAACTCGTCGTCGCCCATTTCGATCAGTCCGTCCTTCTCCAGGTGCTGGAGACTTCCCAGCTCAAGGGCGAAATGGTCATGAAAATCAATAGCGTAGTTCGCCTCGAATTCGTGGAACTGGACTTCACCATGACACATGATGGACTCGATGATGCTGCGGCGTAGCCGGTCTTCGGTGGTCAGGCTGACACCTCTCCAGATAGGCAGCGTGCCTTCGGCGACCACGGACTGCCAGGTTGGGATGTCCTTGATGTTCTGGGCGTAGCAATCGCCTACTTTACCAATCGCGCTGACACCCATGCCGATCATGTCGCATTCACGGCGTGTGGAATAGCCCTGGAAGTTGCGTTGCAGACCACCCTCACGCTGAGCAATGGTCAGTTCGTCGTCCGGCAATGCAAAATGATCCATGCCGATAAAGACGTAACCGGCCCCGGTCAGCTTGTCGATGGTTACTTCCATCTGTTCCAGCTTAGTCTCCGGAGATGGGATGTCCTCAGAGTTGATCATCCGTTGTGCGCGGAAGATGTGCGGCAGGTGCGCGTAGTTGTAAACAGCCAGCCGGTCAGGCCGCGCGCTGAGCACCGTGTCGATGGTCTTGCCGAAACCCCTGGCCGTTTGCAGGGGCAGGCCATAGATCAGGTCGATGGAGACGGAATTGAAACCCAGCTTGCGTGAGCCGTCGACCATGGCGAGCGTTGCGTCCGGATCCTGGATCCGGTTGACGGCCTTTTGCACCGTCGGGTCGATATCCTGTACACCGAGGCTGATTCGGTTGAAGCCCATTCCGGCCAGAGCCGCCAGGCGCTCATTGCCGACGGTGCGCGGGTCCACTTCGATTGAAAATTCGCGGCTGTCGTCCGTGCTCAGGGAGAAATGTTCCCCCAGGCAAGTCATCAGGCGGGTTAGCTTTTCATCATTGTGAAACGTGGGGGTGCCGCCACCAAAGTGGAGTTGAATGACTTCGCGGTCATGGTCGAACAAATCTCCCTGCATCGCGATTTCTTTTTCCAGCAATTCCAGGTAAAGGTCGGCCTGGGTTTCATGCCGGGTCACCTTTTTCATGCAGCCACAGTAATAGCAAAGTGATTTGCAAAAGGGTAGGTGCACATACAGAGAAAGGGGCTTGGGAATCAGTTCGCTGTTGCTGGTTGCAGTGAAACGCCGGTAGGCCTCTGCATCGAAACCTTCCATGAACTGCAAGGCCGTTGGGTACGACGTATAGCGAGGTCCTGCTATGTCGTACTTTTTTATCAGTTCCGTGTTGAATTTGACTCGTTGTTCCATCGAACTCTCTGACCCTGGTTGTTAAGGGTGAAGCGTAAACGATGCCGGGCGGTAGAAAATTGACCAGAGTCAAAAACGCGGCGGATGCTTCACCATGCATTCAATATAATTCAAAATCTGGCAACAATTCTGGGGTAAATGAAAAACTTATTCATGACGCAGATCAATTACCGGTCTGGTGGGCATCCGTACACTACTTCTATCGACGAACCAGCAGATCGGTTTTTCGAGTAAATACGATTGTGTGAAGACTCTCCAAGTCTCAAGATTTAGGCCAGACTCACGTCTGGCCTTCTTTTTATCCGGAATAAATACAGCCGGCGTTGCAGGTTTCCTGCACTACGACTTTGGAGAGTTCGGGAAGGTCCGGCAGAAGGTGTTCCCAGATCCACCGTGCCAGGTTTTCGCTGGTCGGGTTCTCAAGTCCTTCGATGTCATTCAGGCAGTGATGGTCCAACTGGTCGAAGAGCGGTTGGAAGGCGCGCCGCAGGTCGGCAAAATCCATCACCCATCCGGTATCCTGACCCACCGGGCCGCTGATATGAATCTCAATACGGAACGAATGACCATGCAGGCGTGCACATTTGTGCCCTTCCGGCACGTTGGGCAGGTGGTGTGCAGCTTCTATTTGAAATACGCGAAAAACATCCATGGGCAGATTGTGCCGCCCATAGACTGTACACGCAATAGATCAACCGGTCTTGAACCCAACCCGGGAATGTGATCCGTCACAGAACGGCTTGCTCGCCGACTGTCCGCAGCGGCAAAGTGAGCCCCGCATTTTTACGCATTCCTGCCCAAATTGATTATGCATGCGCAAACGGCCCCGGAAGGTGATGGGCCCATTCTTGATACAGGAGATGGTCAGTTTGCTGGGGTTCTGTGAGGCTGAAATTTCTGATGCTTCCGATATTTTTCCGGAATTCAGGAATTCCTTATCTATGTGTTGCCCGTTGCAATTGGGTTTGCTGTCGGAGTGACCGCAGCGGCAGAGCGAAATATGGTTGGCGTACTGAACGGACCCGTTTTCGGTCACCAGGGTAATGTTCCCGGTAACCTGCAGCGGACCTGCATTGGTCACAAGTGCTTCGTTGGGAATTTCCAGTAATCGTGGCGCACCCAGATTCTTCTGGCGCTCCTTAAACCAACGATCAAGCGCCCTCGCGGATGTCGTAAGGTCTTTTTGTCCGGCCGGGGTAGATTCGACCTGGTCGGTGGAATCATCCATGTAAGCGACAAATGCCGCACCGGATTTCTGGCTGGTAGATTCGGGATCGTGGTCGATCCGTGCAGCGGCGGATGCCGCTCGCTTGGTAGTGTCATCCATGACAATATCCTCCAGGAAATCCTCTTCCTGAATATACTGTAGCAGTTGTTTTTAAAGAGTGCGAGAAAAAGTGTGCAAAAAATAATCAACTACCTGACCATAACCATCCTGTTTTTCACCAGTATTACAGCGCTTTGCGCGCCTGAGCCGGTTCCCGATCGTGATCGGGGTGAGGGTCCGTTTGCACGATTGATCCTGAGAGGGGTAACCGTCGTAAATGGAGAAGGTGCACCACCGATCGGCCCGATGGACGTGGTGATTGAGGGTAACCGGATTACTTCGATCCACAATGTCGGCTTTCCCGGCGTTCCAATTAAGGACGAAGATCGCCCGAAAATAGAGGAAGGCGACCGGGTGATGGAGCTAGAGGGTTACTACCTGCTCCCTGGTTTCATAGACATGCATGCCCACTTCGGTGGAGACGACCAGGGCGTGCCGGCAGAATACCCGGCAAAGCTGTGGTTGGCGCACGGCATCACGACTATCCGCGAGCCCGGCAGCTTCAATGGCCTTGATTGGGTGCGCAGTCACCAGCAGCGGAGCGAAAACAACACCATTGCCGCACCGCGGATCGTGCCCTACGTGGGGTTCGGCATGGGCAATGAAGGCCCATTCCAGGAACCCGAGGAAGCCCGTGCCTGGGTTCGTTCGATCGCCCGTCAAGGTGCCAGCGGCATCAAGTTTTTCGGCGCACCGCCGGAAATCATGGCGGCGGCGCTGGATGAGGCAGGCGAACAGGGCCTGGGTTCCGCCATGCACCACGCGCAACTGGATGTGACGGGCTGGAATGTCCTGGATTCAGCACGTGCCGGCCTGACCACCATGGAACACTGGTATGGATTACCGGAAGCGATGTTCGAAAACCAGGTCATCCAGGACTATCCGACGGATTACAACTACAGCAACGAACAGCATCGCTTTGGCCAGGCAGGCAGGCTGTGGAAACAGGCTGCTGCCCCCGGCTCGGAAAAGTGGAACGCGGTGCGTGATGAACTGATTGCATTGAATTTCACCCTCAACCCGACGCTGACCATCTACGAAGCCAGCCGTGACCTGATGCGGGAAATGAATGCGGACTGGCAAGCAGATTACGCGCATCCTGCGTTGTGGGAATTTTTCCAGCCTTCACGCCGGGCCCATGGCTCTTATTGGTTTGACTGGACCACTGCCGATGAAATTGCCTGGAAAGAAAACTACCAGTTGTGGATGAAATTCCTGGATGACTACAAGAACCACGGCGGGAATGTCACGCTGGGTTCCGATTCGGGCTATATCTGGAAGCTTTATGGTTTCGGTTACATTCGCGAGATGGAATTGTTGCAGGAAGCAGGCTTTCACCCGCTGGAAGTTCTCCGTTCGGCCACCTTTGTCGGCGCACAGGTGCTGGGTATGGATGACCAGATCGGCTCGATCCGTCCTGGCAAGCGCGCTGACCTGGTCATAACCAGGGACAATCCGCTGGAGAATTTCAAAGTGCTTTATGGCACCGGGCATTTCCGACTGGGTGACGAAGGCGAACCGGTTCGCGCTGGCGGCGTGCGCTACACCATCAAGGATGGGATTGTGTATGACGCGCGGGAGTTGCTGTCGGATGTCCGGGAAATGGTTTCGCAGGCCCGTGAGGCCGCAGGAACCGGTCCGGGACCGGTTCGGCTGCCTTACATACCTGAGTAACAAGGCGGGCGTGTAGCCCGTTCTGTGCGGTCAGGAGGTGCTGAAAATCAACTTTGGCCGGTTGTACAGGTTGGCTGCCAATGCGGCCAGCAACAACCCGATCAACAGGGTGCTGGAAACGGACAGTCCATACCAGGCCAGCGGCACCGCCTCATCGCGGAGGATTTCGCCGATCAGCAGGTTCTGGGAAAACAGCGGTATGCTCATCATCCAGGTTTCGGCCTTGATCGGGTTGGCCATGAAGATCAGGCTGGGGATCATCGGGATCAGGATCACCAGGCCCATGTAACTCTGCGCTTCGCGGTAGCTCTTGGCGAAGGCGGCAAGCAGGGTCAGCAGGGCTGCAGCGAGAATGGCCACCGGTGAAATAACCAGCAGGATCATCAACAGTGTTTCCAGGCCCAGCGTCAGGTCCATACCGAACGCGCCGACCGGCATGTAGGGCAGCACGATGCGGAAAGAAACCAGGGTCAGGGCCAGCGAGGCCATCGCGAAAACCATCGTCGTGATCATTTTTCCGGTCATGATTTGCCAGCGGGGTACCGGGTTGATCAACAGCGGTTCCAGCGATTTTCGTTCTTTTTCACCCGCCGTGGTGTCCATTGCCAAATGGGTTGCACCGGTAAACGCGGTAATCATCAGCACATAGGGCAGGAAAATCACCGCGAGAATAGCGCGGCTTTTTGGTGTGGAGAGATCCACGTCCTTTATCATGATGGGCGAAGTCAGTTGCGGTGCAACGCCGCGTAATTGCAATCGCAGTGAGCCGATCTGTTGTCCATAGCCCAGCAGCAACCTTTTGACCCGTCGTATGGGTGCATTCGATTCCTGTCGCGACGGGTCTGAGATCACTTCAACCGGTGCCGGCAGGCCCTGCGACCATTGCTCAGGAAACTCCGGCAAAATACGCAGCACAGCTGGTACTTCCTGGCTGAGGACCATTCCTTCCGGGTCCTCGGGTTCCGGCAGTATCACGGTTCCCTGCTGTTCCAGAAAGCGGATCAGGCTGGGTGCGTACTGAGCACCGATGACAGGTAACTCCAGGGTTTTCTCCGCGCGTTCTTTCTCTGCGCTATCCAGAAACCACATCATGCCGACGAAGAGTAAGGGGAAAAGTAATGGGCCCAGCAGTAAGGAATTGAACAGTGCCCGCCGGTCACGAATATTTTCGCGTACTTCCTTTTTGAAAACGGTCAGCAATCCATTCATGCCAGCAATCCTTCTTCAGAACCGATCAGTTTGACGAACGCATCTTCCAGCGAAGTGCAACCCGACCGCTCCAGCAATTCCTCCGCGGTTCCATCGGCGGCAACTTCGCCCTTGGCGATAATGACGATTCGGTCACACAGCGCAGCGACCTCCTGCATGATGTGTGTCGATAAGACCACCGAGTGCCCCTCCGAGCGCAGATCACGGATATAGTGCCGCAACGCCCGGGTGCTCATGACGTCCAGACCATTGCTCGGCTCGTCCATCAAGACGGTTTGTGGCGTGTGCACCATCGCACGTGCGATCGCCACCTTGACGCGCTGGCCCTGGGAAAAACCCTCGGTTCGGCGCTCGATGAAATCACCCATGTCCAGGGTTTCGATCAGGTTATCGATGCGTTCCCGGATCGCGTTTTTCTTCATGCCATGAAGTTCGCCATAGTACGAAATGTTTTCACGCGCGGTAAGCCGGGAATACAGTCCGCGACTGTCAGGGACGACACCGAGTGTGCGTTTGATTTCCATGGCGTCACGAGTCGGATCAAGGCCGTCGATACGGATCTCGCCTTCATCGGGCGGCAGCAACGAGTAAAGCATGCGCAGGGTGGTGGTCTTGCCGGCGCCGTTGGGGCCCAGCAATCCGGTGATTTCACCATCCCTTGCTGTGAACGAAATGCCGTTGACTGCTTTGACCTTGCCGAAAGACTTTCGCAGGTTGCTAACTTCGATCATGGCGTTGGCCCCGTCAGTGAAAGAAAGAAAGGCGTGGGTTGAAGATTAGAAATGCACTCGGTTTCCAGTTCGTCCGCAGTGCCCTGGATAACAAACTCCGAAACAATTTTCCCCATGCAGCCACGGGTGGTCGCGATATGACCCTGACCCGGTGCGACCAGGTGTCGGCTGTTGGGGAAATGGATGGCAACCTGCTCGGCATACTCAGGCGGGGTGACTGGATCCAGTTCGCCGGAGAGCAGAAGCACAGGCACATCGCCGCTTACCGGCTCGTGGAAACCTTCCGGCACCGGCCCGCGCGGCCACACACCGCACTGAATGCCGACTGCTTTTTCCATCATATCGCCCATCAGGTAGTCGTTGGGGGCTGGATCGGACGGGAAGAGTGGATAGTCCTCGGCGCACATGACGGACATTTCCATGCCCTGTGAGATGCTCTGCTGAAGTCCGGTGGCCGCAATCAGCATCTGGCTGGCCAGGCGGTCAAAGCGCTGCTCGACAGCCGCCTCGTGGATCAACAGCGGCAGCATGGCCTGGGTATCCGATGAATAGCTTAAAAAGCGCAGGGAGGTTGAAAGGACTTCGCGGTTGAAAGTCAGCGGGAACGGTTCACCGGTCGTCGGGTGCTCCACGATGATGTCGACCGGATTTTCCTCCAGGGTCTGGATCAGAAAATTCAGCTTGCCCGCGGAGTCGGGAAAAGCTTCGCCGCACAACGGGTCTTCATCACAGGCGGCGAGCACACGGAAAATGGCCTGGTCGAGCTTCTTTGCGTGTTCGGTTCCCAGCGCGAGTGTCTGCGGCACGACCCCGTCCAGCACGACGCTGCGCACCCGCTCGGGGAAAAGCCTCAGGTACACCTGGGCGGCACGTGTACCGTAGGATCCGCCATACAGGTTTACCTTGTCATAACCCAACGCCTCGCGGGCCGCGTCGATGTCATACATGGCGATGGTAGTGGTATAAAAGCGCGGGTCTGCATCCAGTGAGTCGAGGCATTCCTGCGTTGACGGCCCCAGTTCGTCCCAGTCCTGGGCCAGGGCTTCCTTTAGCTCGACCTGTGGACATTTCAGAGGGTTAGACTGGCCCGTACCACGTTGGTCGACCAGCAGAATGTCACGACTTTCATTCAACTTGTTAAGCGCTCCGCCCACGATTGGCCAGGCTTCGGTAGCGGCTTGACCCGGGCCACCGGCAAAGAAAATCAGTGGATCCGGTTCTGTGGTCCGGCCGCGGGCCGGAACGCGGGCGATGCGTACCTGGATTTTTCGCCCTTCCGGTTCGTCCGGATTCTCAGCCATTTCCAGCCAGCCGCACTCGGCGACTGTGGACAGCGGCGTCCCGGGAACAATCAGTTCGCAGGTTTCCAGGTCCAGGCTGGACTCACCTCCGTCAGCCTGGGCAAAAACGGCTGCGGAAGCCGGCATCAGGCTGCCAAGGAGCAGGGCCAGGGCACTCAATCTTTTCAAACGCATAGTGGTCTTTTGTTTAGGTGTGAGCGAGCGCAACAGGTTAGGACGAAACCGCTACCCTGTCCATAGGTGAATGGTCATTGAATTCGGGGCACGGATGCTCCACATTGGTCAGGATACGTCCTCATAGTGAACCTGATCTCATGTATGCGCTGGAAGTCGATAACCTGAAAAAGACCTACAAGAACGGGGTCGATGCCCTCAAAGGCATCTCCCTGAAGGTTGAAGAAGGCGATTTCTTTGCACTGCTGGGACCCAACGGTGCCGGTAAATCTACGCTGATCGGCATCATTTCCTCGTTGGTCAATGCGAGCAGTGGGGAGACGCGGGTGTTTGGCACCAGCGTTCAGCGCGAACGCTCCAAAGCCATGTCCTATATCGGGCTGGTGCCGCAGGAGCTGAACTTTAACCAGTTTGAAAAACCCATGGAGATCGTGGTCAATCAGGCCGGGTTTTATGGGATTCCCCGCGAAATAGCGCTTGTACGGGCTGAAAAATACCTGAAACAACTGAGCCTGTGGGATAAGGCGGACACAATCTCCAGGACACTCTCGGGCGGAATGAAACGCCGCCTGATGATTGCCCGCGCAATGGTGAATGAGCCGCGCCTGTTGATACTGGACGAACCGACAGCCGGCGTGGATATCGAGATTCGCCGGTCGATGTGGGAGTTCATCAAGGAGATCAACGATAACGGCACGACGGTTATCCTCACCACGCATTACCTGGAGGAGGCGGAAAGCCTGTGCCGTAACATCGCGATCATCGATGACGGTGAAATCGTCAAGAACACCGACATGAAATCCCTGCTCGCAACGCTTGATGTGGAAACCTTTATTCTGGACCTGCGCGAATCGATCGATCAGTGCCCTTCACTGGAGGGTATGGATATCGTGGTGCGGGATGATAAAACACTGGAGGCATCGCTGCCGAAGCAGAAATCACTGAATAACCTGTTCGCGCAACTCGACCGCCAGGGCATTCACGTTCTGAGCATGCGCAACAAGGCCAACCGCCTCGAGGAATTGTTCATGAACCTGGTCGACAAGGGCCAGCGGGAGGACGCGTCATGAGCGGTCAAGTGATGTGGGTTGGTTACAAGACCATCGTGCGTAAGGAAATTACCCGGATTCTTCGTATCTGGGGCCAGACTATCGTTCCGCCGGCCATCACGATGACGCTTTACTTCATTATTTTTGGAGAGTTGATCGGCGCCCGGATTGGGGAAATGGGTGGCTTCACTTACATGCAGTACATCGTACCCGGGCTGGTGATCATGTCGGTCATCACCAATTCATACGGCAACATGGTTTCCTCTTTCTTCGGGGCCAAGTTCGGAAAGCACATCGAGGAATTGCTCATTTCGCCGCTGCCCAACTGGGTGATCCTGGCCGGTTACATGACCGGGGCGCTGACGCGGGGCCTGATGGTGGGTGTGGTGGTGATGGCGGTGTCGCTGTTGTTTACCCGGATTGAGATACAGCACCCGCTGGTGATGCTGAGTATCATGTTCCTTACGGCCATGGTGTTTGCCCTGGCTGGAATGGTTAACGCCATCTTCGCCCAGAAATTCGATGATATTGCGATCATTCCGACGTTCATACTGGCTCCGCTGACTTACCTGGGCGGTGTCTTTTACTCGATCGCCCTGCTGCCGGAATTCTGGCAAAAGGTCTCCGTCGTCAATCCGATCCTGTATATGGTCAACGGTTTTCGCTACGGCATGCTGGGCGTGTCTGACGTCAGCCTGGCCGCTACCTACGGCGTCATCCTTGCTGCCGGCGCACTTTTGTTCGGTTGGTGTCTTGTTTTACTCAACAGGGGAACCGGTTTGCGCACCTGATGTCTACCCTTGCCCGGGCTGTTTTAGTGCGCGTTCAGCCCTGTTCGTTTAAAATGGTTGGTTATAGGAATTCAGAAACCAGCCTTACTATTAAGCAGGTATTGAAATGTCAGAAGTTTCACAGCGGGAAGAAAAAGAAATCGCCCCGGTTAATTGGGTTGTCACTGCCGTTCTTGGTGGAACCTTCCTTGCCGCAATTACCGTCGTCCCGTGGTACGGGTTCGCCCACGGTTACAGTGGCTGGGCATGGTTATTTTTCGGAGTTTTCATCGTTCTTAATGGCATTGGAATCGGTAGCGGGTACCACCGCCTTTGGTCTCACCGAACCTTCGACGCGCACCCCATTCTGGAGTGGTTTTTGGCCATTATGGGCGGCATGTCGCTGCAGAACAGCATTATCGTGTGGTCGGCACGTCACCGTGTTCACCACCGCGATGTAGACGATAACGACAAAGATCCCTATTCCATCGGCCGCGGGTTCTGGTTTGCGCACATCGGCTGGATGCTGCGGGATTACCCCAGTGGCGCCATCGATTACAGTGTGGTTCGCGATCTGGAAAAAAACCCGATTACCGCCTGGCAGCATCGCTGGTACTGGACCCTGGTCTGGACCACCAACCTGGCCCTGCCGCTGTTCCTCGGCTTGCTGACTGGCGACATGCTCGGCATGTTCTTGCTGGTGGGTATCGGGCGCCTGGTGGTTACCCACCACATCACGTTTTTCATCAATTCACTGGCTCACATGTGGGGCAAGCAACCCTACACCGACGAGAATACCGCGCGTGACAGTCACGTGATTGCGTTGATCACGTACGGTGAGGGTTATCACAACTACCACCATATCTTCCAGAATGATTACCGTTGCGGTATCCGCTGGTGGCACCTGGACATTAACAAGTGGTTTATCTCGACCTGTGCGCTGCTCGGCCTGGTGAAAAACCGCCGCCGGGCACCGGCCTTCAAGGTCATGCGCGCCCGTTTGAACATGGAATTCAAGGTGGCCCGGGAAAAACTCGAGAAAGCAGGTGTCAGTCCACGCTGGCAGGCACAACTGGAGCAGGAATACGCTCAGTTTGCGGATATCATCAAAGAATGGCAGCAACTGCAGATGGAGCGTGTTCAGGCCGGTCGGCAGAAGCTGGCAGAGCGTTTCGAGACTGAGACAGCCTCTTTCACTACGCGTTACCGCGAACTGGAGTTGAGCCTGAAAATGCAGCACAAGCGACTGGCTTTGCTGACCTCTCAGGTTATGTAATTCGGAAAAAACGCCTGGCGTTGGCGGTCGTCTGTTCCGCCAGCGCCTGCGGGTGTTCGTCCCGCGCAGCGGCAACTGTCCCCAAAATCCAGGGAAGCCAGCGGGGTTCGTTGCGGTGGCTCTTTACCTTCGGCCGAAGGTTGCGTGGTTTCAGGTACGGCGCGTCCGTCTCAATCATCAAGCGGTCGGCCGGGATGTCTTTCAGAAATTCCCGCATATGTGTGCCGCGACGCTCGTCGCAAATCCAGCCAGTGATGCCAATATGGCAGTCCAGCTCAATATAAGCATGTAGCTCTTCCCTGCTTCCCGTGAAGCAGTGCACTACGGCGGCGCTTAAATCTTTGCGGGCCTCGCGCAGTATCGAGAAGAAATCCTCGTGTGCATCCCGCATGTGCAGGAACAAAGGCAGGCCTGAGTCGACCCCGATACGCAGTTGCCGGGTGAATGCCTCACGTTGCGCATCGCGCGGAGAGAAGTCACGGAAATAGTCGAGGCCGGCTTCACCTACAGCCACTACGGCCGGTTGCGTGATCAGATCACGCAGCAGCGCTTCGGTTTGGTCGGTAAATTCAGAAGCCCGGTGCGGGTGGACGCCGGCCGTGGCAAATAGCTCTCCCGGGTGCTCCAGGGCCAGCTCCAGGGCTTTTCTGCTGCCTTCTTCGCTTGCTCCGGTGACGATCATTTGCACGACACCAGCCTCCCGCGCATGCTCCAGGACCTGCGCCCTGTCGCTGTCGAAAGAGTCGTGTGTAAGGTTACAGCCAATATCAATCAATTCCATGGCGGGCATTTTAGCGGATTTCTGCCGCGCTGCCAGTAGCGCACTTGCACTCCTTCACAAAGCGGTCAGAATACTCCGATGACCTTTCAGTGGAACGCCTACTGGCGCCTGATGCGCTTCGACAAGCCGATTGGCATCCTGTTGCTGCTGTGGCCTACCTGGTGGGCGCTGCTGTTTGCGGGCAACGGGCTGCCCGGATTGAAGAACGTGCTGATTTTTACCTGCGGTGTGATCCTGATGCGGGCTGCAGGCTGCGTGATGAACGACATTGCCGACCGGGATTTTGACCCGCACGTGGAACGAACCCGCCTGAGGCCGCTGGCCTCAGGGGAGCTCAAGCTGAAACAGGCACTGGCACTGTTCATGCTTCTGATGCTGCTGGCCTTCCTGTTGGTGCTGATGACCAATGCGCTGACCGTCAAACTGGCCCTGGTGGGCGCGGTGCTCGCCTCGACCTATCCCTTTTTCAAGCGTTTCACACACCTGCCCCAGGTGGTGCTGGGTATAGCGTTTGGCTGGGGTATTCCAATGGCGTTTGCGGCCGAGAATCTGTCTGTGCCACTGCTGGCCTGGTGGCTGCTCGGCGTGAATACCGTATGGTCCGTGGTATACGACACGCTTTACGCGATGGTTGATCGTGAAGACGATCTGGCTGTTGGGATCAAATCAACAGCCATCCTGTTCGGCCGGTTTGACCGGCTTATCACCGGGGTATTGATGGCTCTTATGATCGCCATGCTGGCGGGTATTGGAAGCTGGCTGGAATTGCATTGGCCGTGGTTCGTGGCTGTGCTGATCTCCGCTGTATTGTTTGTGCGCCAGTTGGTCCAGATCCGGCAACGCGACCGGGCTGCCTGTTTCAAGGCGTTTCTGGACAACAACTGGGTGGGTGCGGTTATCTTTCTCGGGTTGTTAGGCCATTTTATCGTGATCGGAGTCTACTCCTCCCTCTGAGCCGGGTTCAGGCGCCCTGGCCGCAACCCAAACCGAGACACGTTTCACGCCTGCCCGGAGCAGCACCTGCGTGCATTCAGTCAGCGTAGCCCCTGTTGTCATCACATCATCCAGCAGAACCACGTGTCTAAACATAACTGCCATGTAAGCGGGGATATTGCAGCTGAATGCAGCCTCAATGTTGATCTGCCGGCTACCGGCATCGAGACCCGAATGCGCCCGGGTGCGTCGGCGCCTTCGCAACACCGAGCCGCGCACCGGTATCTCCAGCGCTTTCCCCACTTGCCTTGCCAGGACGTCAGCCTGGTTAAACGCGCGGCGGAACAGGCGACTGCGATGCAGGGGTACCGGCACTATGCAATCTGGTAACTCCAGGCAGTGTTTACGCGCAGCAAGCGCGATTTCGCGCCCGAGTATCTGACCACAGGGTAATTGGCGGCCGAACTTGAATCGACAAACTAACTGGTCCACGGGAAAGCCATAAAGCAAAGCGGCGATGGCGGACTCCCAGGGTGGCGGCGTGCACAGGCAGTGTTTACACGTCTGCTCATGGGTGTGCTGTAGCGGCAGGCCGCACTGCAAACAGGCCTGGCCGATTCGCGGTAATTCTGCAAAGCAGGACCAGCACAAATTGTGCGCGCCGCTGCTGCACCCACACATCACGCAATGACGCGGCAACAGCGTATCCATTGCCGCGCCCGCAAAGGCCATCATCTTTTTCCTGGTTTCCACGCCCGGCCTTGATCAAATCGTTAGCGTAGAGCAGTGAGCGAGCTGCCACATGAGGATATCCATGCGATAGAATGCAGGAAATATGCCCTTTTAACCGGAGTAAGCCTTGTCTGAACCCCACACCATTGCGCAGGGATTCGAACGCATTGCGGAGCGCTACGACGCGCATGCGGCGCTGGAGCAGGAAGTCAGCAGGCGGCTACTGGAGCGCACGGCATTCAACCGTCGTGAACCCTTGCAAATTCTGGACCTGGGGTGTGCCACGGGGGAGGGCAGCGCGCAGTTGAAACGCACTTTTAAAAAAGCCCGGATCGTCGGCCTGGATGCTTCGGCCGCCATGCTGAGGCAGTTGCGACGCCGCTCCAGTCTGCTCAGGCCGCTGCGGGCCGTTTGCGGAGATCTCGCAGCCCTGCCGTTGGCCAGCCGTTCGGTTGACCTGGTGTTTTCCAACCTGGCGGGTTACTGGTGTGCAGACCCAATGGCCATGTTTAATGAAGTTCGCCGGGTGTTGCGCCCGGATGGCATGCTTTTAATCAGTACACTCGGGCCCGGCACCATGCCGGAACTGAGGCAGGCCTGGTCGGAGGTTGACCCGCAGGTTGAGCTGCCTGTATTTCCTGATTTGCTGGAAATCGGCGACGCGCTGATGTCCGCTGGTTTCAGGGAGCCGGTTATGGACATGGAAGTGATTAAACTGAGCTATCCGCAACCCGATGCCTTGTTTACTGAGCTCGAAGCAACGGGAAAGTCAATGTTGATAAGGGGTTGGGAGCGTTGGAAGAGCTCCAGGGAAGCACTGGCCGGGGCCTGGAAACCGTTGCTGGAGGGTGGAAAATACCCGCTTAGCTTCGAGATTATTTATGGCGTCGCTTACGGGCCCCAGGATGGCCAGCCGGTGAAAACCCCACAAGGTGATATCGCGACTTTCTCGATCGATGCCCTGCGCCGGACCAGAAAAGTCTCGTAATCGAGACTTTGCCAAAACCCATCAGCTGGGCTATGATTAATGTTAGGGCAAAGATCTACCAAAGATTCCATAGTTTGATCAAATCGGATATATCGCCCCCCCTTGCGGTATGTCTGATTCGAGACCGGTGTTCCCCTTGCATCGAGTCTCACGAAAGGGCCGGTTGACCCCTTACCGGCCCTTTCACCTATCTAGGGTAAGTGCGGACGGGCGAGATACTCGTGTGATTGCATCTCGGTCAAGCGGCTAACCGTCCGCTGAAACTCAAACCCAAGCATTTTTCCGTCATACAATTCTTTGATCGGCGCGTCTGCCGAAATCAATAGCTTGACGTTGCGGTCGTAGAATTCATCCACCAGTGTGATGAACCGCCGGGTCGCGTTGGAGTCGGCTTCTGCCAGTCGTGGCATGTTGCTCAGCATGACGGTATTGAAGGTCCGTGCAATTTCAATGAAGTCGATACTGCCGCGTGGTTGTATGCACAACTCTTCAAACTCGAACCAGATGATACCGTCACCGCGTCTGCGGGCATGAAAATCACGGCCGTTGATCTGCAGGGCGTGATCAAGTTCACACTCGGCCGCCATGCGGTTGAAATTTTCCGTCATTACCTGGTCTGCGGCCGTATCCAGCGGGAAGTGGAAGATCTCTGATTGCTCAAGGATGCGCAGGCGGTAGTCGGTGCTTCCCGGCAACTCGAGTGCCCGGGTGTTCTGCTTGATCAATTCAATGGCCGGCAGGAACTTGGCCCGCTGCAGGCCGTTTCTGTAAAGGTCGTCCGGTGCGATATTCGAGGTGGTCACCAGTGTCACGCCCTGTTGAAACAGGTTCTCGAACAGGCCGCCAAGAAGCATGGCATCTGCGATGTCCGAGACAAAAAACTCATCCAGGCATAACACGCTACAGTCGCGGGCCCAGTCGGCGGCGATTTGGGGCAGGGGGTCGCGGACGTTACCCTGATCAGCAAGGCTTTGATGGATGCGTTGCATAAAGCGATGAAAATGAACCCGTTGTTTGCGTTTGACCGGCAAGTGCTCGAAAAACAGGTCCATCAGCCAGGTCTTGCCGCGGCCTACCGTGCCCCAGATGTAAAGGCCATGGATGTATTCGGGCCTGTTGCGCCGGACCCTGTCCAGCAGGCTTGGGTTACGTTGTCTTTGTAAGGCGTGCCAAAGGTGGTCCAGGGCGCTGACGACGACTTCCTGCTGTGGGTCGGCAATGAACGCGCCGTTGCCGGCCAGGTCCCTGTATTGAAGCAGTGGAGAGGGTGTTCGCAAAATCGGGATTTTACAGTTCTTCCGGACCGTTGACCGATTTGGGCAACTGGTCGCGCACGCCATTTTTCAACAGGCCGCGCAGGTCCATCAGGCGCCGGTGGAAAAAGTGGTCGGCTTCCTGCATAACGACCATCTCGGGTGGCGGCTTAAGCGAGCCCACCCAATGCTTGACCTCGTCGATGTGGACGATCTCATCCTCGTCCCCCTGGATAACAAGCCAGGGACATTCCGGGTGAGGCAGGCTGTCGAATGGGTAGCGGTCTACCGGTGGTGCGATGCTGATCAGCTGTCCGGTTTCCAGGTTCAGTGAGGCTCTCATGGCCACGTAAGAACCAAAGGAAAAACCGCCGAGCCACAGTATATCGTCCGGGCGTGTTCGCCTTACCCATTCAGCAACGGCGAACAGGTCATCGGTTTCGCCATAACCGTCGTCGTGCTCACCTTCGCTCTCTCCGGCGCCACGGAAACTGAAGCGTACGGTACGAAGACCCAACTCGCGCATGGAGCGTTCCATAATGGTAACGACCTTGTTACGCATGGTGCCGTTATGCAGTGGGTGTGGGTGGCAAATAATGATGGTGGCAGGGCGTTCCTCGGATGGCTCGGGGACATCCGTGGCGCACTCGATCGCACCGGCCGGCCCGCGAATAAGAAACTCGCTGTGCTCGGTCGGAAACTGTTCTGGTTGCTCAAATTTTTCGGCTTCTGACATGTCCTGGTAGATCATCTCGGAGGAGCGACTATGATACCGCACAGAGGTGGTAGCAGGCCAGACAGATTCTTTTCTGCTACATTGCCATTTATGAGCTCCCTTCCTTGTCCCAGCAACCTCTGATTTGAATTTTCTCGCCCATCTTCTGCTTGCCGGAGACGACGAGGGCCTCAGGCTGGGTGCGATATTGGGCGACTTCGTGCGGGGCAGGGAGGCATTGTCTGAATTCGACGAGGATGTGCAGCGCGGCATCATGTTGCATCGGTTTATAGACTCCCACACAGACTCACTTACCTGCGTGTGTGCATTGCGCTCCTCTCTTGATCCACCTTTCAGGCGCTATGGCGGGATCATCATTGATTTGGCCTTTGATCATCTGCTGGCTCTCAACTGGAGTGATTACTCCGAGCTGTCACTGGATGAGTTTGATGAGGCGGTTCGGGAAATGCTGACCCGGCATAACGATCAATTACCAGAGCAACTTCAAGGCTTTATGCGTTATGCGGAGCGCCGGGGTCTGTTTGCGGCATATCGTCTAAAATCAGAAATTTTGCTCAGTCTGAAGGGCATCGGTGGTCGTCTCAGCCGGCCTAATCCCTTACACCGGGTAAATGAAGTGTGGCCCGAGTTCGAGCCGATGGCTTCCGCCTGCTTTGCGACGGTGTTCGAGGAAATTCAGTCGGGCGTTGCGGACTGGCTGAAATCGAAATCAACGACCACCGGGTCGTGATCCGAAGCACGCAGCCAGGGTTGGGGCTGCTTCATTTCACGCGGCCAGTTCGCGTTGATGTGCCAGATCACCGCGCTGCGGGCGAATTCCGCCATGGCCGGGGTGGCCAGGGCATAATCCAGCGTGCCGATTTGCCCCCAGTACAGGAAACTGTGTTGCGGCAGGCCTGACAGCTGTTCTACCAGTTCGATGTATCCGGAGTCCGTGAAGCGCCGGATCGGGTCTTCAAGGCGCCAGGCGTTCATGTCCCCCAGTACGATAATGCGATCCGTGCCTGCGCTGCTTGCCAGGTCTTCCAGCCAGGGCAGTTCAGCGGTAACGGCTGAAACACGTGCCTGGTTCCAGCAGCCCTGCCCGTCGCCCTGGTCAGCATTACCACCATTTTCAGGGCAACGGCCCTTTGATTTCAGATGGTTGGAGACAGCCACGAACGTTACACCACTTGCGATATGGCGGAATACCTGGGTCAGCGGTTGTCGGCTGAGGCGCTGGAATTCCGGGCCGTCGAGTACCTGGGTAGGGCCGACCCTTTCCAGCACCTGTTTACGGTAGAACAAGCCAACCGTGATGACGTCGGTGCCGATCTTTTCCGTGCCGGGCTCGATATAAGCCCAATCTGCGTTGCCGGTCTCATTGAGCAGCACCAGCAGTGACCGGGCCGCACTCAACGGACCAAATCCGTCATTCTCCAGCTCCTGCACGGCCAGCAAGTCCGGCTGTAGTCTGGCCATGACAGCCCAAATCCTTGCAGACTGGTCGATGAACTGTTCATGGCTTTCGGCGCCGCGCTCCGTCGGGAAGCCTCCGCCCTGTCCATCGCCGTTGAAAAAATTGAGCAGGTTGCTGTTGACGATACGAACCGTTCCGGCAGATCGTTTAGGGGCATCGGCTAATGCGGGCGTTGCGAAGTCGGGGGTAGATTCCAGTAGTATCCGCGGGTTGCGGCCGTCGTGGCCCATTACGCCGGTCAAAGCGGGCACCGTGCTGCCGACCGGCACCGAACCAGGACGGGTGGGAAAGGTAACGACTACCGAATGTGCGCGATTCTCTCTTTCCAGGGCCTGCGCCGGCTCTCCAGGCATTTTAACCTCAGTCGGCACCTTCAAGACGCCGTTGGCGCTGAAAGTCGCTTCGCCGCCAGACAGCTTGTACACATCCGTTAGCGTCAGTGTCTGATTAAAACTGATGCGCATTCCTTCCAGGCTTTCCCGGCCGGCAGAGTCCAATGGCAGGATCGCCCGGGTCAGCGGTAGCACGATGTCAGCAGCACAGCTTTCATGGCCGGTAATGTCCACAAGTGCGGTCAGCGTGTCGCGCCTCGTGCCCAACTCATCCACCCTGCCGTTAAGCGCCAGCAACTGGCCCGGCCGGACTTGTGCGGCGAGCAGCTCATCGGATATGAACAGGGCTTTGGAGGACGTAGTGTCCATCAATGTGTCAGGGTCTTCGAGGTAAAAACCTTCGCCCTTCGAAACGAAAGTGACGACTCCGCGGACAGAAAGTACAGAGTCTTTAAGCGACGACTGGTATGCACTTCCCTGGATGGCGGGTATGGAAGTGAAATCCGACTGGCAGAACGTGCTGGCGGAATCCAGCGGGGGGCCGGATTCCGTACAGGCTGCGGCTAGCAGCAGGCCCAGCAGGGCCGGTATCTTACTGCAGCATGAATTCAACAGCAGCCTGGATTTGCTCGTCGGTCAGGGTCGGGTTGCCACCTCTTGGCGGCATTGCGTTCAGGCCGTTAATGGCGTTTTGCACCAGCCCATCGAGTCCGCGCTCGGTTTCACGCGTAGCCATTAGCTCAGAGCCCTTGATCGGCGCACCGGCTACTCCCGCATCGTGGCAGGTTTTGCACAAGCCGCCATAAACTTCGGCGCCGTCTACAACCACTTCACCCGCTGGGACTGTTGATGCCATGGCCACCTGGGCTTCGGCCAGTTCGGCAGCGCCCTCGTCACCATAACGTACAGCACCTACTGGCGCCACACGCTGCTCCGCCAGCGCTCCCTGACTAGGATTGGCGTCGCTATTAGATTCCGGTTGGATGTAGCGAGCCAGGAAAATAAGCGCAATGGTCAGCACCAAGAAACCGGCGATGACGCCGCTGAATTGAATATAAAAAGCGCGGTCTTCTTTATTAGACATTGGAACCTCTGGAGCGTCTGAATCACAAATTGGCAAGCCGTATAGTATAGCCGTTGCAATTGACTATCGGAAGCATTCCCTCGTTTACATCAGCCATGTAAAACCGCTAAACTACGCGCCCTGAAGAATGAAAGCGCCCGTAGCTCAGCTGGATAGAGTACTGCCCTCCGAAGGCAGGGGTCACAGGTTCGAATCCTGTCGGGCGCGCCATTTTAAAACATCTTATATACAGATA
>RCNC010000385.1_pt1 | contig 32850 bp, 33 predicted proteins | sample 2041301 | NCBI WGS metagenome assembly RCNC01 (sample SAMN09708231, study PRJNA481090) | Marine sediment metagenome, whole genome shotgun sequencing project. | biome: marine sediment; feature: ocean; material: sediment; isolation source: Sewage treatment plant 13A marine sediment (STP13A) ... | reverse complement strand
TTTGAGTGAATGTACTGATCAACAGTATAATTCCTATGGTTATCAATATTTTTATACTCTGCCCGGCACTAATAGTTATTTCAAAAATATAATAAATTAAAGACACTCCGACACCAATAATTATCAAAGCAAAATTATCCATAGCAAAGTTTATCTTTTTTAGATCCATTCCTTATTCCTATATCTTCAATTCTTTTTTGAACGGTTCTTAAACTTGATCAATTCGTAGAAAGCAGAATTCATCAGGTTTTAGGTGTTAAGTTTTAGGCTTTAGGCTTTAGGTTAATGTAATTGTGTGTTTTATCATATACTTAAAACTTAACACCTCAAACTTAAAACGGTTCTTAAAAAGTGGTTTTTTGCTTTTTAAGAAGCCGTCATATTTAGTATTGTTAAAAAAGTTTTTATTTAATATGAATATGTTAAAATGTGTAAAAAAATTATTTTTTATGTTCTAAAACTGCCATCAATTTACATTTTAATTATTTCAGGGTTTATCTTTGAATTTTTTATTAGTTTACCCTTTCTTGTTTTATGTGCTATTGATAATATCTTTGATAAAAAACAGTGAAAGTCTGGCCTTTACAGACCAGGTTTGAGACCTTTGCAGATAAGCGCAGACTTCGAAACCGCACTTTTTGAAGGTTTCGTTTCATTACTTTTCTGGTGCGCCTGGCAGGATTCGAACCTGCGGCCTACGGATTAGAAGTCCGTTGCTCTATCCAACTGAGCTACAGGCGCATTTGTAAGCGTTCACTGGCACCGCATCTGCGCGCGCTCAGAGCAATTAGCATAGCAGACTATAATAGCTGATCGCCCTGACCATCCACAGCTGCAGCACCTGTGAACGCTTACAGAACAGAGATTGTTCCACTTTTTTGTCCCAAATGGGCGTGAACGTGTATATCTATTTTTAACAAATTATCATATTATTTCAACAGTGTCTATAATAAATGTATAAGCTGCTATGATTAAAAAAAACGTAAAACAGAAAAAAATTACTAAAAGCACTATAAAAAAAGATTCTTCCTCTTATAAAAAGAATAAAGCTTCAAATCAATTTGCTAATAAAGCTGATAAAGCTTTAGTAAAATATGATCCCCTTCAGCGTTACCTGGCGGAAATAAGCAACTACAAACTCCTTACACGTGAACAGGAAAAAGAATACGGCATCGGAGTTCAGGAGCATGGCGATAAACAAGCAGCGTATGCTCTTGTAACCTCTAATTTAAGACTCGTTGTAAAAATTGCACTCGATTTTCAAAGAGTATGGATGCAAAATCTTTTAGATCTTATTCAGGAAGGAAATATCGGCCTGATACATGCGGTCAGAAAATTCGATCCTTATAAGAATGTAAAGTTTTCTTATTATGCTTCTTTCTGGATTAAAGCATATATCCTTAAATTTATTATGGACAACTGGCGTCTTGTTAAAATCGGTACCACCCAGGGCCAGCGAAAACTATTTTTTAAGCTGAAAAAAGAAAAACAAAAACTTATTGAACAGGGTTTTGATCCACAGCCTAAACTCCTTTCCCAAAATCTGGGAGTTTCAGAAAAAGAAATCCTGGATATGGAACAGCGGCTTGACGGTTGGGATCTATCGCTGGACGCACCTTATAAAGATGAATCTGATACAGAAAGAATCGAATTTATAACTCCTGATTCTGAATCTATAGAAGACCAGGTCGCAAAAAAGCAGATTGAAACCCTGCTTCATAATAAAATATCTGAATTCAGAAAAGAAATGACTCCAAGGGAGATGGAAATATTCGACCTGCGAATCTTTTCAGACAGCCCTGTTACATTACAGGAAATAGGGGATCGTTACGGAATATCGAGAGAACGCGTTCGCCAGGTGGAAAATAATATAATAAAGAAAATCAGGGATTTTTTTAAAAAGGAAATCCCCGACTTTGCTTCATATCTATATAAAAAACCAAAAAAAGATACTGACGATTAGTACTTTAGTACATATATTCTTGAATACGAGTAACTATTCACGTAGTCAGGCTGAAGCTGTTTAGACTGCGCTTTCCCCTAACAGTCTTCAGCCTTCATCCTATCCACCTGAGTAGAGACAAGTTGCCAATTTCTATTTTCTAATTTCAGCGTTCCGTGAACGCTTACATAATTTCAAACTTCTGTCAGGAATAATATTTAAATGAAAAACAATATATTAACATTTATCATTATTATAATAATCATTTCATTTTATTCAGGTTGCTCATTTATTGAAAAAAAAGCTTATCCTTCTTCCAAAAAGCCGATTGCTTCTTACGCACCTGATAGCAGCTATTATTTTTTTACCAAGGCACAAATTGCACATAAAAGAGGGAACTTCGAAAAAGCAATTGGATACCTTGAGAAAGCAATCAAAATTGATCCCGAATCTTTATATCTTAAAAGAGAACTTGCTTTGTTCTACGCACAGAAAAATAATGGGCATAAAGCTTTAGTAATTACAGAAAATATACTGAAAATTAATCCTGACGATGTTGAGACACTTATTCTTTCAGGGAAAATTCACCACAACCTGAAAAATAATGTTGCTGCAAAAGAGGCATATAAAAAAGTACTCGAAATTGATAAAACCAGGGAAAATATATATTTAATCCTTGGAGGTTTATATATAAAAGATAATGAAACATCTGATGCGCTCAGTGTTTTCAGACAGCTTGTTCATAATTTTCCTGCCTCGTATCCGGGCCGATTTTTCCTGGGGAAAATCTATTTACAAAAAGGCAATTATAAGGAAGCTGAAAAACAGCTTAAAAAGGCTCTCGCTCTGCAACCGGAACTGGTAGAGCCAAGATTCGAGTTGCTGAATATTTACCGTGCTCAAGGAAAAAAGCAACATCCTGAAAAAATTTATAAAATTTATAAAGATATCCTGAAAAAAAATCCGGATAATATCAGGGCAGCCTTAGAACTTGGCTCTTATTACCATGAAAACGGAAAAGTTCGTGCTGCCCAAAAGCTCTTTATTGATCTTGGGAAAAGGAGCGAATCCAAATTTGCAATAATATTAAACATCTTACAACTTTATATTGAAAAAAAGAAATACAGCGCCGCAATAACTATTCTTGAAGGTATGCTTAAAGGCGCTCCGGAAAACTCAGACATTCATCATATTGCAGGTATAGCTTATAACGGCAAAAAAGATTATGATAAAGCAATGATGCACTTTAAAAAGGTAAAACCCGGTTCCAGATTTTACCAGGACGCAACAGTGCATATATCCTACCTGTACCAGGAAAAAGGGGATATCAAAAATGCAATCAATCATTTAAAGAAAGCGATTGATAAGACGCCTGATGATCCTGAATTGTTTTATTATCTTTCTACATTTTATGAAGATACTCAAAAGTTTAAAGATGCCGAAACCGCCCTTAAAAAAGCCATTGAGATTTCTCCCAAAGAGGAAAAGTTCCTTTTTCGATTGGGCGTTGTTTATGATAAATGGAACAAAAAAGAAGATTCCATTAAAACAATGAAAGCTTTAATAAAGCTTAATCCGGAGCATGCAAATGCATTGAATTATCTTGGCTATACCTATGCGGATTTGGGGATAAATCTTGACGAGGCTGAGCGCCTGATTAAAGAAGCATTAAAATATAAACCCGATGACGGATACATTACTGACAGCCTGGGATGGGTTTATTTTAAAAAGGGCATGTTCAACGAAGCATTAAAGCTCCTTAAAAAGGCAGTCGAACTGGTTCCTGATGATCCAATTATGCTGGAACATCTCGGAGATGCCTATCTTAAAACAAATGACCGGGTAAATGCTTTAAAATTTTACAAACGTTCTTTAAAAAACAAGAAAAAGGATAAAACACAGCTTGAAATAAAAATTAAAGAGCTGACAATTGAAAAACCCTAACCTCAAAAAGGCAAAAGGCAGACTTCCGAGGCCTGTATTCTGAATCCTTAAATACTTTTCTTTAACTGTTAACCGGTTTTTTAATGATATAAAAAGAGTTTTCGTTCAGACACTAACTAATGAAACTTATAAATTTAATATTTTCCCTTGCTGCCGCTTCTTTTCTTTTCTCTTCATGCGCAAGCCTAACCGGCAGTATACCTGAAAAGTCCGCAGATCATGTTGAAGCTGCAAATCTGCTTTCATCTCTGAAAATAAAAAATCAAAACCTCAAAGCTTTCAAAGGCATCGGCAGAATAAAGCTGTGGCATAATAATAACCCCGGAATTGATGAGCGTGTTGCGTGGGCAGCCGATAGCCCGTCAAGCCTGCTCGTTGTTGTTCTTGTTTCCGGACATCCTGTAATAAAATTTTCAACTGACGGAAATTTCCTATACTATCTTGATTTAACCACCAAACCATCTTCTTTTAAAAAAATCCGCTCAACCGATGCCCGTCTTGATAAGCTGGTTTCAATTCCTATTCGATCCCGCGATGTCGTTTCACTTATATCCGGTCGCATACCGATACACGAATACACATCAGCCGGTTTAATAAAAAATAAATTAAATAAAGGCTATATACTTGTCTTAAAAAAAAGATGGCGAGGCGTTATTGAAAAGATATATCTGGATGAAAACAAGTCAGATATCCAGAAGGTTGAGATATTCAAGTCAGACGGCTCTCTTAAATATCGTGCAGTATTTAAAACGATGCAACATATCAAAGATTATCATGTACCTTTAAAGCTGGTAATTTCAAATGATGCAGGTTTTATACTTGATATCAAAAGGTACATAGCTGATGCAGCTATTTCTCCATCCATGTTTGTATTATCACCGCCGAAAAAATAGCAGAAGATAGAGGAACGCTTTGCTTAATGACCGCTTCGCTTGAAGAGCACTGCGTTCAAAGAGCGCTTCGCTTGAGGCTTCAAGCCCAGTGTAGCGGGACACCCCTCAAGGCCGTCAGGCCGGTCTTTAAAGCCTTAAGGACTGCTCTTCAAGCTACGCAGTGGCGCTCATCAAGACAGAAGTTAGAAATATTCGGATTTGCCATTAAAAAAGTCGGAGCATAGCGACACTTTAACTCACTTTTTGTCTGGAAATAAATGATAATGAAAGCAGAAATTCTTGCAACAGGTGATGAAATCAGGTCTGGTGCTCTGGTTGACAGCAACTCGGCTTATATTTCACAAAAGCTTGAAGAAACAGGTATATCTGTAGTCAGACACAGTTGTGTCGGAGACGATTCGGATATTCTTACAGCCATCCTCAGGGAAATAGGCAGCCGCACCGACATTTGTATCGTAACGGGCGGTCTGGGACCCACATCAGATGATTTAACTTCCCAGACAGCAGCTAAAGCCGCCGGAGTGGAGCTTATTTTAAACAAAAAGGCTTTGAGCTCTGTTGAAGAATTTTTTAAAACCCGAAAACGCCTTTTTACTTCATCAAACAAAAAACAGGCCTTGCTACCGGAAGGCTCTGAATGCTTGTTTAATCCAGTTGGTTCAGCCCCGGGTTTTTCTTTAAAAATAGATAGGTGCCTTTTTTTCTTTCTTCCCGGTGTTCCGCCTGAAATGCGAAAAATGCTTTCAGATAAAGTTTTGCCTCATATTGAAAAACTTCAGGGAAAAATCAGAGCTTATTGCCAAAACAGGACTATATCTACCTTCGGACTTACAGAAGCAGCCGTAAATGAAAAACTTACCGGTTTTCCCGATCTTTTTAAAGAACTGAAACTTGGCCTGCGTGCTAATTTTCCGGTCATCCAGGTAAAACTTTACGGAAGCGGAGAAAATGAAAATAACCTTAATGAATTATTGGATAAAGCATCTGACTGGATATCACAAAAAATCGGTAAAAGGATAGTTTCTTCTAATGGCAGCTCCATGGAAAAGGTAGTCGGTGATCTTCTCGTTGAGAAAAGGGCGACCATAGCAGTAGCCGAAAGCTGTACAGGAGGGCTTATATCCCACTTGTTTACAAACGTTCCGGGCAGTTCGGATTTTTTTCTCTTTTCAGGAGTCACCTATTCAAATAAATCTAAAATAAAGATTCTTGGTGTTTCTCCTTCTACGCTAAAAAAATACGGTGCCGTACATGAAGAGACTGCAAAAGAGATGGCAAAAGGTGCTAAGCGTATTTCCGGGGCAACTTACGGTCTTTCAACAACAGGTATTGCAGGCCCGGATGGCGGAACTGAAGGCAAACCTGTTGGAACAGTCTGTATCGGCCTGGCGACTCCTGACGCAGTCTATGCACATCGCTTTCATTTTTCGTCTTTCAACCGCTTAATGAATAAAAAAATCTTTGCAATAACAGCACTGGATCTTTTGCGAAGAGAACTTTTAGACCTCAGCAAATAACCCATTTTTAAACCATAACCCGGCTTCACGAATAAACTCTTTTTGGTGGCCCTTATTGCTCATCAAATGATCTCCGTTTTCCTGTATTATTAATTTTTTAGTATCCCCTGCCTTTTCGTATAGTTCAAGTGCATTTGAAAATGGCACCACCTGGTCGGCATCTCCGTGGAAAATGAGTATATTATTAATTCCGGAAAGTTTGTCTGATATGTCAAAGAAAAGTTTTTTATATTCTACTTTATCTTCTTTTTCTTCCGGCCTTTTTATCATGCGACTTCTCAACGGGGCAGCACTGACAACCATAGAATCTATCTTAGTTGTGCCTGCCGCCGATATACATGCAGCTCCTCCCATGCTACTCCCGAAGAGTCCTATCCTGCTGCCAATGTAGCCCTGGCCGCGAATAGTTTCAATGGCACTAAGAATATCGGTGCGCCTGGCATCAAGTGAAGTGACTTCTTTAAAAACTCCTTCGCTTTTCCCACAGCCGCGATGGTCAAATCTGAAAAATGCAATGCCAAAACCGTTACATCTTCTTGCCAGTTCGATTTGTTTCGGAGAATTTCCGCTACTCAGAAGACCGTGAGAACCTATAACAACAGCGCCTTTCTCAATAGCCGGTATATGAAGCGTCCCACTAAGCAGGAAATTATCGGATAAAAAACTTATTTTTTTACAGATTGATTTCATCTTTAGTTTGTCGTATTTATAATTAATTGAGGGATCGGGGAGTTTTTCAATCCCTGCTCTGTTCGTTCGGGGGATGGCCTATTCGCCCGTACAAGGCTTAATAATAATATCGAGGAACTGGCGTACGGCAGCTATCTCACTGAAATAAAATTTGAGCCAGCCCCAGTAGACAGCTTTCCACGATGGCAATGATCGTCTCTGCCTGTATGAGCGTAACGCAGAAGATAGGGGGCGGCTGCAACGCACTGTAATCATTTGTTAAGGCTTGTACGGGCGAATAGGCCATCCCCCGAACGAACCGTTGACGATCATTAAAACGCAACGGTTTACCAAAAACCTTTGAGGAGAACCCTCCGGACTCCTCAATTAATTCTGGCAAGTTAAGAAGATAAACAAAATTTAAGAATATGACAATTAAAAAAGGACAAATTATAGATCTTAGGATCACGGATATGGCCTTTGGCGGCAAAGGCATTGCGCGTGTTGACGGCCTTGCTGTTTTTGTTGATCAGGCTGTGCCGTTAGATCTTGTGTCGATTCGGATAATTAAAAAAAAGAAAAATTTTGCCAATGGTCGCATTCTTAAACTTCTTGAACCCTCACCATACAGGATAAATCCCCCCTGTAAGTTCAGCGGTCTCTGCGGGGGCTGCAAGTGGCAATTTTTAAAATATGATAAACAAATTTCCTACAAACAGCAGCATGTGACAGATTCCCTTAAACATATCGGCTTTGTTGAGGATGCCGTTATCCACCAGACAATCCCTTCAGAACGGATTTTCGGTTACAGAAATAAAATGGAGTTTTCCTGCAGTGACAGAAGATGGCTTCTGCCTGATGAGATGGGACAGGACGTGGAAACAGGCTTTGCTATCGGACTTCATGTGCCCGGAACTTTTTATAAGGTTTTAGATATCAGGGAATGCCTGCTTCAACCTGACCTGGGAAACTTAATTCTTGATGATGTCGGAAACTTCATGAAAAATTCCGACCTCCCTGTTTACGGGCTTCGCAGCCATACAGGATTCTGGCGTTTTCTTATGTTAAGGCATTCGGCTTTTTATGATCAATGGATGGTCAATATTATAACCGCTGACGAAAACAGGGAAAAAGTACAGGCTCTTGCCGATCTTTTGATTAAAAAATATCCGAAAATAACATCTGTTATAAACAACATAACATCAAAACCGGCGGGCGTAGCCATTGGGGAGTATGAGATATGTCTTGCAGGTTCATCCCATATAAAGGATAAAATAGGCCCTTATGAGTTTGAGATATCAGCAAACTCTTTTTTCCAGACTAATACATTCGGAGCAAAGCGTTTATATGAAACAGTAAAAATGTTTGCAGAACTTACCGGTAAAGAAACCGTAATCGACCTGTACAGCGGTACAGGCACTATTCCGATTTGCATTTCAGGTTCTGTAAAAGAGGTAATCGGAATCGAAATCATCGAAAGTGCTGTAAAGGATGCTGAAAACAACTGCGCAAATAATAATATTTCAAATTGCCGATTTATCTGTGGCGATATCATAAACTGCCTTAAGCAAATTACAAAGCGACCTGATGTTATTATTATAGATCCGCCCAGGTCGGGGATGCACAAAGATGTTGTCAAACAGGTTATTGATATGGCACCAGACAGAATTGTTTATGTTTCATGCAATCCTGCAACCCTGGCAAGAGATATTTTCATTATGAAAGATATATACCGTGTTATAGAGGTTCAGCCTGTTGACATGTTTCCCCATACTTATCATATAGAATCTGTAGCTAAACTAAAAAGAAAGTCAACTATCAGCTATTAACGCATTGCTTTTGTCCAAAAAAATAGCGTATTTTAACAAAATGTCGGGGTCTGAAAGTTGGAAAAACCTATATCAATAACACCGACCGGTGAAATAATTAAAGTTCCAACCGATTACTGGGATAAGCTAAAAAAAAGAAATATTGACGAGCTCTGTAAGCTTTCCCTTACACATGTTTACCCTCCGGAAGATCTTCTTCTTCATTTTTTAAATAAGGATATACTCCTTGACATGGGAAATCGATCTATTCATCGTCTAAACGTTAACAAGCGTGAAAAGATTGAAAATCCCTTCCTGGAACTTATTATTCTGGTCTACCTGCTTAACGTATCCTCTGATGACCCGAGCCAGGATATTATAAGTGTCCGCGATCTCAAAAACGCACATTTTTTTCAAGGCCCTCATGAGCTTCAAACAGCTCCCCTCCTGGACCTTTATGGGAATAATCTTGAAGGGTTTAAATCTGCGGCTGAAAGTCTTGGCGGAAAGTCTCTTGATATGGCTGAAGCAGCATATATGCTGCTTCCTTTTCCCAAAATCCCCCTCTATTACCTGTTATGGGAAGGCGATGATGAATTTGAACCGAACCTTTCTATTCTCTTTGACAGATCCATCGAAAAACACCTGGCAGCGGATGCAATCTGGGGGCTTGTAAATCTTGTTTCTAAATACCTCCTTTCAGGAGGCTGATTTTTCGTTTATCCGAGTTAAGTACTTTATTTTACACGCTGTCCTTTGTTTGTTATCAGTTGATTATTTGGTAACAGCTTATTGACAACACTCGCTTTTGTAGTTAATTTCAAAGTTCTATAAAAACAAATTGAATCTTCAAGAAGGGAGACTTATAGATGTTATTAAGTGAAATGAAAGAAGGTCAGACCGCAAGGATTGAAACCATCGGCGGAAAAAGTGCATTACGCAGGCGAATACTTGAAATGGGCATTTTAAAAGGTACACAAATATATATTGAAAAATATGCTCCCTTGAAAGATCCTCTTGAACTGATAATAAAAGGCTGCCATATATCACTCCGTGTTGAGGAAGCAGCCAACATCACGGTTAATAACGCAAAATAGGCGTAAGCGTTCACAGGCACCGCATCTGCACGTTATCAGGTCACAACCAGCACACACTTATAGATGATCGCCTTGATCATGAGCATCTGCAGCACCTGTAAACGCTTACAGGACGGAGATTGAAAATTCTTTTTGTTCCGAATGGGCGTGAACGGTTACAAATAGGTAAATAATGATGCAACAAAAAAGCATTACAATAGCCCTTGCAGGCAACCCTAATTCCGGCAAAACAACAACGTTTAATAATATTACCGGAACCAGGCAAAAAGTTGGAAACTGGCCTGGGGTAACTGTTGAAAAAAAAGAGGGCACAGTTAATAAATTCGGATACGATCTTACAATTATTGATCTTCCCGGAACTTACAGTCTGACCCCTTTTTCTATTGAAGAAATCATTGCGCGAAATTTTGTTCTTGAAGAATGTCCTGACGTTGTCATCGACATCATTGATGCCACCAATCTTGAACGAAGCCTTTATCTTGCTACACAGCTAAGAGAAATCGATTGCAAGGTCATATTTGCTCTAAATATGGCAGACCTGGCCAAAACCCGGGGAATCAAAATCGATGCCAAAAAGCTTTCCGAGCTTCTTAATGTACCGGTTGTTTTTACAATCAGCAATAAAAATGAAGGCATAAATGATCTTTTAAAAGAAGCCATTAAACTGGCAAAATCAAGTTCTAAAATCCCTCAAGAGCGTTATGTTCGGTATAACAGGGACATGGAAAATTCCATCTTACAACTTCAAAGCATAGTTGAACTAAGTATTGCAGAAAAGCTTCCCTATAATACCAGATGGACGGCAATAAAACTTTTAGAAGACGATAAAATTTTAAAAAAACGCATTCTTGAAAAGGCCGGCGACAAAGCTGAAAAAATTCTCCAGGAAGCTTTATCGCAGCGCATTTATCTAAGGGACCGTTTTGACGATGAACCGGAAATCATCATGACAGATGAACGATACGGATTTATTGCTGGAATTATCAAAGAAGTACATACAACATCCATTAAAGAACGCATAGATATATCTCGAAACATTGATCTTGTTTTGACAAACCGTTTTATCGGGTTCCCGATCTTTTTTATATTTATCTGGGCAATGTTCCAGGCAACTTTTTCCTTCGGCGCCTATCCAATGGAGTGGATTGAAACAGGTGTAAGTTTTCTATCGTCAACACTGAACGGGTTTCTCCCTGAAAGCCTTTTTAAGGATCTTTTGCTAAACGGGATTATTGCGGGTGTCGGAAGTGTTATAATCTTTCTGCCGAATATTATGATTCTTTTCTTCTTCATCGCAATTTTTGAGGATACAGGTTATATGGCAAGAGCTGCTTTTCTCATGGATAAGATAATGCACCTTATCGGTCTTCACGGAAAATCGTTTATTCCCATGCTCATGGGGTTTGGGTGCAATGTGCCTGCCATCATTGCTGCCCGGACTCTCGAAAGTGAGAAAGACCGTATCCTTACAATCCTTATTACTCCCTTTATGTCCTGTTCGGCCAAACTGCCTATTTATATTGTGCTTGCAGGAACGTTCTTTGGAGCAAGAGCCGGAACTGTTATCTTCTCTATTTATCTTGTCGGAATTGTGCTTTCCATTTTAACCGGTCGCCTTTTCCGATCGACTCTCTTGAAGGGCGCTGATGCCCCCTTTGTCATGGAACTTCCTCCATACCGGGCTCCCATGTTAAAAAGTCTTTTGATTCACATGTGGGACCGCAGTAAAATGTTTTTAAAAAAAATGGGCGGGATAATACTTATTGGTTCAGTTGTTGTATGGACACTTTCTGCTTTTCCCCGCAACGCAGAGTATTCTTTTGATTATAACGATGAAATTAAAAAGATTAAAGCGTCTTACGAGACTGGACTCAAAGCAGGTAATGTTGATAATGAAATACTGGAAAAGAAAAAAGATGCCGATATACTTGAAATGTCCAGGGCACAAAGAGCCGAGCAAGTTGAAAAATCTTTCATGGGTCGGATGGGCAAAACCATTTCGCCCTTATTTTCACCCATAGGTATTGATTGGCGCGGAGGAGTAGCCCTTCTCACCGGGTTTGTTGCCAAAGAGATTGTTGTAAGCACAATGGCTGTCCTTTATGCTGCCGAAGAAGAGTCAGATGCTTTAAAGAATGCTCTTTTATCATCGAAAATGACTCCCCTCTCTGCGCTTTCAATGATGATTTTTGTACTTTTGTACCTTCCATGCCTTGCCACAGTCGCAGCAATAAAACGGGAAACCGGTTCCTTTAAATGGATGTTTTTCAGCATTGCATATAATACTTCCATTGCATGGTTTGCAGCTTTTTTTGTTTATCAGGGAGGAAAGTTGATAGGAGCATAAGGCTCGCACCCTGCGCAGGCACTTTAGTTCAATTTTATGAAATCTTCAAAAAAGAAATCTCAGGTTGTTAAACCACAGGCTAAAGAAGCTGTTGCCGCCCATATAGAGATTAAAAAGGCCCGGAGTAGAGCTGCCCTTTCAATTGCACTCAACCTTTTGCTGGCCTTAGGCAAAGGTATTGCAGGCGTTCTTGGCGGTTCTTCAGCACTTGTTGGTGATGCCATCCATTCCGCTACTGATGTGGTTGGATCTGCCGCTGCCTATACCGGCCTGTGGCTGGCCGGCAAGAAACACCCTTCATTTCCCTATGGTCTTTACAAGGCCGAAACACTGGCAACACTAATTACCTCAATTGCTGTAATTCTGGCAGGCTATGAAGTCGGCAGGCGGGCACTTTTAGGGCCAAATATCCTGCCTGATGTTGCGATTACACTTCCGGTTGCATTGATTTCCCTGGTAATTACTTTTTCTTTCGGGTTTTACCAGCTTCACACAGGTAATAAACTGCATTCAAAAGCCCTTCAAGCCGACGCCCGAGATTACCTGGCTGACGGACTTTCCACATTGGTTGTAGTTTTCAGCCTTATCGGCGCATACTATGGTTTACGACTTGACAGGTGGGCTGCAGGTGCGGTGTCAATTTTTATTTTCTGGTCCGGAGGCAACCTGCTGTTACGAGCACTTCGCGATTTGTTGGATGAAGCCATCGACCGCAATACTGAACGAAAGATCATCTCACTTGTTGAAACTCATCCCCGCGTAGAACATGTAGAACGGTGCTTAAGCCGTATGGCAGGAGGTCGTTTTATTGTTGATCTCGATGTTATTCTTCGTTCCTGTTCCCTTGAACTCGCCCATCGTATAGGCCACAACCTGGAAAACAATATCCTTCAGACCTTTTCCCAGGTTGTCATGACCAGCGTTAAAATCCACAGTCATGAGTCTGATAAATTACGAAGGCTTACGCCTGTAAAACAACCTGAAGGACAAATAGAATCCCACCTGGCAAGAGCGCCGTGGTTTTTACTCGAAACCATCAAGAGGGCCAACGGAGAAATATCCCATCGTGAATATATCCCTAACCCCCATTGGCAGGCAGAAACAAAAAAAGGTTTCCTTGTGGGAAAATGGCTTCTCGGTTTTAAACCTGACCAGGTAGTTGTAGTTGAGAAAAAAGAAGGGACTGCGGCTGCCCTACTAAGTGAAGCTGGGATTGAGCTTATTTTATCTTCTGATCTCGATAGGTAAAAGGCATATGGCATAAGGGAAAGAGATCATAGCTCATAGTAAAAGGATTGTATCCTTAAGGCTATGAGCTACTTGTCACGGCATAGCCAGAGGCGACGCCGGATCAGCTTTCAGCTATGAGCTAATAAATTAGGGAGTAATTTGTTCAAATGAATATCATCGCCACATCGATTGAGGGTGTCCTTATAATTGAACCTGCTGTATTCAAAGATAACCGTGGATTCTTCATGGAAACTTATCAACAGCAACGGTACTCAAAATACGATATCAAGCAGGCATTTGTTCAGGACAATCTTTCTTTTTCCGTTCAAGATACTTTACGCGGTCTGCACTATCAGGTTAAACATCCCCAGGCAAAACTTGTCCAGGTTATAACAGGTGAAATATTCGATGTGGCTGTTGACATCAGGCCAGGTTCATCAACATTCGGCCAATGGACCGGTGCTTATCTGTCTGATCAAAACAAACGTCAGCTCTTTATACCCGAAGACTTCGCCCACGGCTTTTGCGTGATAAGCAAAACAGCCCATTTTTTATATAAATGTTCTGATTTCTACGCTCCGGAAGATGAGTGCGGCATCAATTGGGCAGATTCCGATATTGGTATAGACTGGCCTGTTAAAAATCCAATCGTGTCTGAAAAAGACAGACAAAATCCAAAGCTTTGCGATCTTCTTCCAAAGCAGCTTCCCTCCCAGGAGAAAAACAGATGAAGCTTTTAATTATCGGTTCAAAAGGTCAACTCGGCTCAGAGTTGGTGATAGAATGCAAAAGAAATGATTTTTCATTCCTGGCTCTTGACCTTCCGGAATTTAATATAACTGACCCGTCTCAGGTTAAAAAAACTCTTGCTGATTTTAAGCCTTCAATTGTTATCAATGCCAGTGCATATACAAATGTCGATATGGCTGAGACAGAACCGGAAATTGCCTATACAGTAAACAGCGATGGACCTGCCAACCTTGCCGTATCTTGTGATAAAAACCGGATACCGATCATTCATATCTCAACGGATTATGTCTTTGACGGCAGCAAAGGTCAACCTTATGCTGAGTCAGATCCTGTATCACCGCTTGGCATTTACGGGAAAAGTAAAGAAAAAGGCGAAAGCAAGCTGCGATCTATACTTAAACAACATATAATTCTGCGTACTTCCTGGCTGTATAGCGCATACGGGAATAATTTTGTAAAAACAATGCTTAAACTCGGTAAAGAAAAAGAGATAATAAAAGTTGTTTCAGATCAATACGGTTGTCCTACCTGTGCGGCCGATCTAGCTGAAGCTGTCGTGGATATTTCAAAACAGATTACACCAAACTTTAAAATTGCCTGGGGAACTTACCACTATTGCGGCCTTGGAATAACAACATGGCACGAATTTGCAAAAGCGATATTTGAAATTGCAAGTCAATACCAAAATTATAAAGTATCCAGCGTCGAAGCAATAACAACCGCCCAATACCCAACGAAGACAAAAAGACCGGCTTTTTCCGCTCTAGATTGCGGCCTGTTTAAAAAACACTTTGGAATAAATATAAAGCCCTGGCAGGAAAGTCTTGAAAAAACTATAGAGCGTATATTGAACATCGAATGATGAAATCGCTTCGCTCCGCCGGTTTATAAATTGGCAGAATATCTTATTCAAAATTCGACGTTGGACGTTCGATGTTCGACGTTTATAGTCTTTTAACATGGCTACATCCTTAATATTGAATTGTAATCTGCAGGAATAGCGATACTTTTAGACGCCTTCAAGGAGTCTTCATCAAACCACCCGTTCTAAGTTGTTGGTGATTATAATCCGGAGTATCCTGTCAGAAAAATATATTTGAAAGAACAAAATTGCTACAAAAAAACAAAAAAATAGAGCTTCTTGCTCCTGCCGGCAATCCGGAAAAACTTGAAATCGCCATACATTATGGTGCAGATGCGGTTTATCTTGCCGGCAAAGATTTCAGTCTTAGAAACTTTTCGGGAAATTTCACCTTAGATGAACTTCAAAGCGCCGTAAAATATGCACATAAAACAGGCGTTAAGGTTTTTGTGGCATGCAATATATATGCAAGGAATTTTGAACAAAAAGCGGTCATCGATTATCTGAACTATATTGCGAAAATCGGTGCAGATGCTGTTATCATCTCCGACCCCGGAATATTCATGGAAGCTTGCAGCATTATACCTGAGCTTCCCGTACATCTCAGCACCCAGGCGAACACAACTAATTACAAAAGTGTATTGTTCTGGGAAAAACTGGGCGTTAAAAGAATAAATGTAGCAAGGGAGCTTTCTTTAAAGGAGATAAATGAAATTGCCTCGCAAAGCTCACTGGAAATAGAGGCTTTTGTTCATGGAGCCATGTGTATTTCTTATTCAGGACGATGTCTTCTCAGCAGCTTTATGTCGAATCGAGACAGCAACCGTGGTATGTGCACACACCCGTGCAGGTGGAAATATGCCGTCGTCGAGGAATTAAGGCCGGATAAATACTACCCACTGACTGAAGATGACCGTGGCAGCTATATTTTTAATTCAAGCGATTTGTGCATGATTGAACACATCCCGGAAATTATCCATTCAGGTATAGATTCATTTAAAATTGAAGGACGAATGAAGTCAATCAACTATCTTGCATCAACTGTAAAAGTTTACAGAGAAGCTATTGACAACTATTATGCATCACCTGAAGATTATGTAACCAAAACCAGGTGGATTGAAGAACTTGCCTCAATAAACAACCGTGGGTATTGCACAGGCTTTTATTTTGGAGACCCTGATCAGGTATTGCCGAATTATACAAAAAATAAACCCTTAGACGGACACCTTTTCATTGGAAAAGTAATTGAAAAAGCTGGCCAATGCCTGGCATATATCGAGGTTAGAAACAAAATGTTTAAAGGCGATGATGTAGAAGTCCTTGGGAAAAAAGGTCCGGTGGTTAAGGATAAAATAACAGATATTATCGATTCCAACGGTCAATCAGTGCCTTTTGCCCAGCCCGGAAGCAAAGTAACTGTCTTGCTGAATAACGAATATTTCCCTAATGATTTGATTAGAAGAATAAGCAATTCTAATACCTGATTTTCCAGCCATTCAGCAATTTGAACACTTAAAAATACAGGATTTCATTGTAAAACAATGATAGATGGTGTATAGTAATTATACCTTTTTCAAAGGTCTTCGGCAGAGTTCACGGATTTCATAGAGATCTTATTTATACTACAACCAGAGTAAACCATAAAAGAAAAAGTTTTTTTCACGAAAATACGAAAAAAGAACAAAAATTGATCGTTAACGACCTTATTGAGTGAAATTTGAGGTTTTAAGGATGCAAAAACCTGAAAAAATCGAAGGTGATAATTTAGTAAATATTTTCAAAACACTAAAAGAAGATAAAACACTTATTAAAATGCGTCTGCCTGGCAAGAATTATGAATGTCTTACCATTATTACAAATGTATTCCCCCACAAGAATAAAAGTGCATTTATGATCGATTCTCCAAAGGATTTCCGATCGGTTTTCAGCGATCTGAAAGTCGTTAAAATGCATTTTGAATTTACAGGAAAAGATAATTTAAGCTACACCTTTAAAACATCCGGTGGCGAGATTTTTCATGATGAAGTGAAGATAACTTTCCCTGATTTCATTAATCGAAAACAAAGAAGAAAAGATTTCAGGTTGGAAGTTCCCCCTGGGACCAAGCTTCATGTCAAGATAAATGCGAAACTTTTTAAAATGACTGTGCTTGATGTCAGTCTTGGCGGCACCCTTATTGCTCTTGTCGGCAGTATGCCCGAATCTGAAAATAAACATTTTTTTAAAGTTGGAGAAGTCTTTGAAGATATCGAACTGTTATTTCCGATGGATGGAAAGTTTTTTAAATCTAAAATTAATAAAGCTTCTATAGTAAGAGTTGTAAAAGACTCGCTTAAACCAAAAAAATGCTGCGGATTACAGTTTGTTAGTATTGATAACAATGAAGAAAAAGCTTTGACAAAATTTATATACAAATATCAGCAGCAATTCTTAAGGAAAAGACTTCGATTGAATTTGTGATGGTTGAGTAAAAGAAAAGGCAGAAGGGAAAGGAAATCTTTGCCTACCTCTTTGTAATTTATTTGCCCACCGGTTTTATTAAATCAGAATATAATCCATAAATAAACGTACCGTCCCCGAGATTTCACACCTATATAAAAGACATATTTAACTATATTTTCTATTACTTATTCCTATCCTCATCATATTATAAGGCTATGGTGAGGTGGAAATTATGTTGAAGCTGTTTTAATTTAAAACTTAGCACGCTTCTTGCATATAATCTATTTCAAAAAGTTATTTGCCACAAAGGCATCAGGCTTCGCCTTCGGCTATGCCGTGGCAAGCAACGAAAAACGAAAGGAACCTAAAATATGAAAGTTCAACACAACGAAAATATTCAAAAAAGTCTTTTTCCTGAAAAAATCAACAAAAATGAAAATGCTCAAGGCATAGACTTTGGGGCGGTTTTAAAAAATGAGGTTGAGAAATCCTCGGAATTAATATCAGGACCTCAAAAGATGTCGCCAATCAGCAGTATTTCTCCAATACAATTGGATATGTTATCTCCTGCACAAAATGGATCTATTGCTGACCGGGTTGAAAATCTTTTAAATATGCTTGATGAATATCAACAAAAACTAAAAGATCCACATTTTTCTTTAAAAGAAATAGATCCCCTGGTTAAGCAAATGGAAAAGGAAGAGGAAAATCTGGCTCCTATACTAGATTCTCTTGTTGAAGATGACGGCCTGAAAGATATTTTAAACCAGGCACTGGTTACATCATCACTTGAGACGATAAAATTCAACAGAGGGGACTATATTTGATGAATGATGATTTATAACTCAATGCCATTAACTTAAATGATTATTGAACCGTAAAATATTGAACAAGTAATATCGAATGTCAAGGTGTTTTCCCTTACTTCTCGCAACACCTAAACCGAAACCCGTTGGGCGAAGGTGGTAACTATCCTTCCAAAAAGAACTGATATGAGGATTGAATATCGTTTCCAATTTCAGCAAACCAGTTATCAACGTCTCCCAGTTGCTTCTTCAGGAATTTAAGAGCTGCAGGGTGCATCGCAGATAAATCAATATTGCCGTCAGGATCAGCATTGTAACTGTTTACTATTATGTCTGATAAATATATTATCAATATCATTTTTTTGCTTTCCGAATCATTTCGTACATCATGGTGCCAGCGAATAACATCAATAAAGCTTTCAGGAAGCTCCCAGTTTGTCGCAAGATGAGCTCCTATTATTGCGTGGTCTATTGCAATCTCTTTCTTTTCAGCTTCATAAAAGGAAATGTTTTCTCTTTTGGCTGCATTCCACACCTTTTCAAACAGATCCTGAAAATATTGTGCAAGTATAACCTTTCCTATATCGTGCAAAAGTCCACCCACAAAGCAACTGTCCGGAGATGCTATTTTAGTCTTTTCTGCAAGACTTTTGCTTACTACCGCAACAGCAAGTGAATGTTTCCAGAAGTCACTAATATCAAATCCTTCCAGAGATTTTACTCCTGAAAACGAATTTATTACACCAAGTGAAACGATGGCATTTCGTACCGTATTAAAACCAAGCAGAACTATAGCGTTTCCTATATCATTTACTTCTTTATGGATACCATAGAATGCTGAATTGACGAGTTTTAATACCCTCAAGGACATGGCCTGGTCTTTTTCTATAATATCGCTTATGTCGGTAATTGGTGTATTCGGATCCTGGAGCAGTTCATTTAGCTCAAAAACTATGGTCGGCAAAGTTGGAATGTCTTTTATTGAATCCAGCTCTTTTAATATTTCGTCAGGTTTCATGTATAGTTCCTTTGGTTGTGCCCAGTATGCTGCGTTAGTAATATGTACTATTTATGTTTGGCCTTCCGGCTTTAAATAAATACTATTTGGATTTATAATTGTTGATTTATCGTTATTCACTGCTCTTAAACATTCCCATTTTTTATCACTTTGCTTTGAAAAATGTGTATTTACTTTTGTAATCACCATAGAGCCGCTTAGAACGCTGAGAATTTATTTACGGTACGTATCAATTTAACTAATATGTGGTTTTTAATCTTTTACAAAACAATCATCTTTTTATTTATATCGGGATATTGTTTTGCAAACTTTAGTAAAATGAAATAAATAGCTGCAATATTTGCGCCACTTCCGGTTTGTCGATTTAACCTGTAAGCTATCAGCTTTTTTGTCGCCCGGCCTCCTAACTTTCCAGACTCCCAGCTTTTATGTGGCATATAAGTTGCATATTTATCAATCAACCGGAATGAAGTTTCTCTCCTTTCCTTCATTCCTGCCTCCTTAAAACCCTGCCACTACCCCCAGGCAGGGTTTTTATTTTTTTTACTTCAAAGTTAATGTGCCAAATTACTGGCATGCCGCGTCAAAGGTTTGGCGAATTTGTGGATGCGGGATATTACGACATTGCCGAATTTTGCAGTAGCCTGATCTGATTCGTTTGTAAAAGGAGCTTGGAACTGATTCATCCCGCCGACTTTTCTTTTCTGGCCATAAATGAAAACAGAAACGCACGGTCCAATCACTGTGGATATTGAGGTGGGTTTTTCTGCCAGGAATATATATCCCGGTTCAAGGTAATAATTTTCAGTCACCTTGTTTTAAAAACTATTTATCGCTTTTTTTTAACATGTATTTCCATGCTCTTTAACATTTTCCAGGCTCTTTCACGCTGAATGTCGTCCTCTGTATTTCCTGTTACGGAAATAATCGCTTGTATTGTTTTTTCACTGAGCCCGGAATTTTTAAGCTCAATAATATCTTTCACCGTAGCAAATTTAATGGGTCTTATATCTTTGCCGTAAATTACAGTTCCGGCATGTTTCATAAATGAACCTTCTTTTATCAGCATTTTGATTGTTTTATCGCTCACTTTCGCCTTTTTAAGATTCACTATTTCTTCTACAGTAAAAGCACATGTCTCAATAGTATTTTCCTTAACCATTAATTGAATGGTTTCGTCTTTGAGCCCTGCTTTTTTTAGTTTAACAATTTCTTCGCCGCTGATACACAGTCCCGGTTCAACGGAAAGAAATAAAATTATTATGCAAAAAAGAATTGTTAATATATTTTTCATCTTCTGTTTGTACTTTTAGATATTAAAAATAAAAAGCAATCACGAAAACACGAAAGGACGAAATCACCAAACTTCAAGAGCGGCCTGACGGACTTGAGGAGCGTCCCGCTATGTTGAAACTTAAAGCCTCAAACAAAGCGCTCTTCTTTGCTCTTTGCCTTTCCTTGCCAGGGCGCAACTGGAGGCGAAGACTGGTGCCTTCTATCCAAGGAAATTAATAAGACTAGGCTGAATCACCCTGGCTGCGGCGGCAAGAGCTGTTTCATATGCTGTTTCTTCGTTCTTTAAATTGATAATCGCTTCCGCCATATCTGCATCTTCGGTTTCTGAAAGCATATTCTCGACATTTAGTTTTAATATTTTCAGCTGACTTTCCGTGAGCTCCAGACGCGTGTAATTAGCTGCGCCTTCAGACCTTACAATTTCAACCTGTTTGCCTGAATCAATAAGCGGCTGGATCTGATTTGAAATATCAGCCTGGTTGTAAACCGGATTTTCCAAAGCATCCTTAAGCTGCCTTAAAATATCAAAAGTATCTGTTCCATTATCAAAAACCTGCGTCCCATCGGCATTTACAGCCAAATCCAGATTCTCTCCTGTAATAACTCGAATCTCACCTGTATCGCCATTATACGTTGCATTATAAGCCGCATCATAGGTAAAGGGAACTGCAACTGTTTGATGACCGGCAAACATATATCTGCCACCTAGTTTTGTGTTTGCAAGCTGCATTACCTGATCATATATGTTTTTTACCTGCTGTGCTGCAGTTGCCCTGTCATCCCTTTCTGAAGTTCCTTCAGACTGAGCTATTGCAATCTCTTTTGCCTGTCTGAGTAAATCATTCACCTCATCTAAAACGACTTCGGTATGTTCAACCCACATTTTCCCCTGGGTTACATTCCTCCGGTACTGGCCCGTCGAAGAAAGTGCTTTACGGTAGTCCAGAACCTTTCCCATTCCTATGGGATCATCAGAGGGCCGGTTGATTATCTTCTCCGACGAAACTATTTCCTGTGCATCAAGAAGGCGAATAGCCTGCCTGAAGAGATTGGCAGACACAGTATCCGTCATCATTTTATTGGTTACCCGCATAATATACCTCCATTGGCAAAAAAGCTGGGAAGCTATGAGGTTGGGAAGCTAAAACCTCTCAATACCATAGCTTCTATATGCCTTCTGCCTTTTTTATTTCAGTTATAACCTATCTCCTACCAACTATGAGCTATGAGCTATTTCACACCATATTCATAACAGTATTCATCATTTCATCTACAGCGCTGATCAGTTTTGCGGCAGCATCGTATGCATGCTGGAATTTAACCAGATTTACCATTTCTTCATCAAGACTAACCCCGGAAATTGATTCACGGTAATTATCCAGGCTTGATGCCATTGCTGTTTGATGATCATAATTCATTTGGGAAGACTGCGCATCGATTCCAACATCGCTTACCAGGGAATTATAAAAATCATCGTAGGTGGCTGTGCCTCCGCTCATTAGAAGGCCGTTTTGGAGGTTGACAATGGCTATGGAGTTGCTGTTGTCGCCCGGTGCTCCGGTTCTGGATGCTGCGATAAGATTTACGTCATTAATAATATCTGTATCTACTACAATATCCGAGGCTGATGTACCGGTGAAAAATGCTCCTCCTGCGGCTCCGTTCAAATCAAATCCTGCTGTATGAAGATTATTAACTTCGGTAATAATACTCGAAGCCAAATCGTCCAGCCTGGTTTTATAATCTTCAATTTTAACATCTCTTACTTCAAGCCAGCCTTTTAGCTTTCCGCCGGAAATATCATTTGTTATGTCCACGCTGTTCCCGTCACGATCGACCCATACAACATCTTCGTGACCGGAAGCATTGGTAACTGTCGATAAACTTAAAGAGTATGGAGGTTGCACCAGGGGTCTTCCGTTACCGACTAAAACAGTAACCTGCCCATCGTCCCCTTCAAAAGAACTGATATCTATCATTGAAGAAAGCTTTTTTAACAGTAAGTCACGCTCATCCCTGAGATCATTGGCGCTCTGGCCACTTTTTTCAATATCGCTTATCTTGATGTTAAGATCGGAGATCTGCCCGGCAATTGTGTTGATTTCGATTACTGCTCCCTCAATGCTACTGTCTATATCGTTTTGCTGTTGGTTTAAATCAGACGATATTTTATTAAAGGTCTCAGCCATGATCTCGCTTTTTGCTACAAGCACCTGCCTTTCTGTATGCCCTTCCGGATTATTTGCCAGATCCTGCCAGGCGTTCCAGAAATCGCCCATTGCCTGATTCAATCCAAACCCGGTGGTTTCATCAAAGATGATTTCCACTCTTTCAAGTGAGCTTTTTTGCGCTTCCCATTTTCCCAGGTTATAACTCCCGGTATTTATTTGTGAGCCCAAAAATTGATCATAAATCCTTTGAATATCCGAAGCCCTGACACCCGCCCCCATCTGACCCGGCGAGCCTGTCAATCCAGGGTTTGTGGCCAGGTTCACACGCTGACGCGAATACCCGGGAGTATTTACATTGGCGATATTATGTCCTGTAATACTTATCGCATTTTGATGTGCAAGAAGCGCTCCCCTGCCGATATCAAGTAATCCTAAAATGTTTGACATACTAACCTCTATTCGCCATGGCCGGCATATTTTTAACTAAACTATGTCAATCCAGTTTTTGCCCAACTATTCAAATCCTTCCTTACCATTTGCGGCCTGCATGATCTTTCCTATCGGAAGTCCGCACATATACATGGTTTTTATCATCATATTCCTCATAACAACGCCGTCATTTACAACAAGCATATTAAGTGTCTTTTCAATCTCTCCTCAAACCTGATGAACACGTAAAATATATCTCAAATGGCTAATCTAAACTTCCTGGTTTGCTTCATAAACATCCGTCAAATCACTAATCCAGTCCAGTGTATGACTGGCAACCTTTTCAATGTGAGCCGACTTTATGCCAAGCCTTTTAGTCACCACAGGCGACGGTCTGTACTGCAGGCCTTCTCTGCCCACGCCGATACCGATCATCAAGCATAAAACATTTGCCACATGAACGATATCTATTAACGTGCTTGTTGTATCAGCAGCATCAGGGTCATGGTGCCACCTCACGGCGCTTACAATTTCCTCAGGCAAACCCCAACTTTCCAGTATTTTTGCTCCAATTTCAGCATGGTCTATTCCAAGGACAGCCTGTTCTGCTACTTCAAATGAAACATCCTTTGATACTATTTTCTCAATTTTTACAATATCGTCCTTGACGAATTCTCCTAGTACAAGCTTGCCCACGTCATGAAGAAGAGCGGCAGTAAATATTTCATCAGCTTCAGGGGCATTCAATTCTTCTATCAGGCATTCTGCTGCAACAGATACCGCAATTGAATGACGCCACATTTCACCAGGCGGTAGGTCATAACCCGGAATAGATTTGTTCATCACGGAATTTACACAAGATGTCATCACAAGTTGCATCAATCTTTTTGCACCAAGCAGGATAATTGCCTTGTGTACAGACCCGATTTTAGATGGAAATCCGAAGTAAGCTGAGTTTGACAGCTTTAAAACATTTGCAGTAAGACCTGGATCCATGCGGAGGATCTCTTCTATCTCGGCCACAGCAGCATTGGGATCATCAATCAGGGAAACCAGTTTCGTCGTTGCACCAGGCAGGCTGGGAAACGCTTCTACTTTTGCAATAATATTTAAATTTTCCATTAATTAACCTCGTTAAGTTGTTGAGTTGTTAACCTGTTAAGTGGTGATTAAAAACCTTCGTCTAGTAGCCCACTCAACCACTCATCAACTCATCCTTCAACCAAACTAAAGTTCCTCTTTTTGTCCGTTACTGCTTATTATTGCTATACCGCTTAGAATGTCAAAATTGACTGTACGGCTTTTTGTTCCGCCTATATCTTCTGCTTCCAGAAGTATGTTGCTTTTCCGTAAAAACATTTTAAGCGCCGAGTAGTTTCGCTCGCCTATTTTAAAAGTTTCATTCCTACCCATAGGGTTACCACAACCGGCTGCCTTAACCACCAATCTCGATTTTTTTGCGCCCATTTCGTACAGTGTTTTAAACAAGGTCGGAACTCCTGTATCGACGAACATATATGGATTTGCCTGGGCTTTATCCCTGTTAATCTTTGACAATGGAAGCATGGCATGTAAAAGACCGCCTATTTTAATTTCCGGATCGTAAACTATCAACCCCAGACAACTACCCAGGGCGTGGGTGATCAGAAGGTCTTCTTTCTCTCCGGTCTTCATATCACCTACTACAATTATATGTCTCATTTGCTCCAACCGTGTATTTAAAATTAAAGTGAGCTAAAACCTTGCTCAAAAGAATTTACTTCCGATACGTTGCCGGTTTTACATAATTAAATTTATGCTTAAAACAGAACAATCCTTCTGAGTAGCCTGTCCGCCCGGTTCCAGATAATCATAAAATCGATTTATCAACTTTCCCTGATTGGACCTGTCAAAATAAATCATAACATTACGGCAGAAAATTACATCCTTCCCGATGTCTTTCTTATTGTTTTACCACGGATTTTCACGGAATATTATAGATAAATATTAGTGTATTTCCGTGGTCAATCATTACTTTCAGATTTCACCTGACAGAACTTTGCCGCCCTGATTACCTGACTGGACTTTGCCTGTTCGCTGGTAAACCTGACCAGGGGCAATTATATTTTGCAATAAAGTTAATGCTCCTTTTACAAAATTAAGGGAATGTATAAACATACTCTGATTGCCGGTGTTAGCACTACTTATGTTTTTTGTTAATTTTAACAGTTGTGAGCCGCAATTTTTAAGACGGATGGAGTATGGCTCTTTGACCGATTGAGCCAGTTTCGTCAAGGTAAGATCATCTGGAAGAACTTCTAAAGTTTCTGCCAGCTTATTCATTACATGCGTTCTCTTTTTTTCCAGAGAACGCATATTAAAAAGCAGTTTTTCTTTTTGTGCGGAAGCCTTATTTAATTCGTTAAGCTCTGAAGCTAAAACCGCTTCCTTTTCTTTCTTAAAAACAGGAAGCAGGGATCGAAATATTTCTATTTCGTCTTCAAGTAGTTCCAGTAATTCTTTTAATAACAATTCCATGCAGATTTCTCATCCTCAAATCGGTAGTTTAGGTATCCTTGTGTGGTATGTTGTCGTAATAATAACCATTTAACTACTCAACCTTTTGACAAAGCCTGTAGTTACAGCAGTTCATCAAGGATAGATTCTTTTAACATCTTGAACGCAATTTTTTTTCCATCAATTCTGTATGTTCCCTGATCGATCTCCTCTTTCAGCTTCGCTATTTTTTCCTCCCTGATATCGGGCAGTTCTTTTATAAGCTTTGTCGCTTCCTGCACCTCTTTTGCCTTAGGCGACAATACAACTTTATCCTCTTTAACCGTCTGAGACGAGCCCTCTTTGGCTGAACCGTCTATCTTCTTGTTATCCTGAACATTATTAACATAATTCCGGATATTTAAAGAAGAATTGTTATCAGTTATTTTCATTTTTAAAGCCTCCTTTTAAATCTAATATTGATAGTTTCGTAAAAAGTCATTTTTCACCACAGAGCTCGAACAGTACACAGAGAATGTCTCGTTTTATCAATCATTTATCTTTGCGTGCTCCGTGTTCTCCGTGGTAAATTCAACTTTTTATGAGACCGTCAATTTTAATATCGGCATAAATGGCAAAACCTTTAGTTATTTTTTCAAATTCTCATTTTGCTTATAGCCTTTACTGAGCTGTTCCATGAATATTGATGAAAGACCTATTCCACCTTTATGGGCGAACTGTTTTGCCATATGTGTATCCAGCATTGAAGTATAGATTTCTTCAGCCCTTCCTCCTGAAATAAATCCTGATTTATCAATAGTTTGCCTCATCTCCTTTAAAAGATAACTAATAAAAAGCGACTCGAGCTCACAGCATGTTTCTTTCAACTCAGCATCTTCTTGACCCAAAGAAGCGTTTCTCTCTGTTTTAATCGAATGTCTTACCCTTTCTATTTCATTACTCAAACTTAGGGTCTCAACAGGTATATTCGGCAGATTGATCGGATCCGACATTATATTATCTCCAGTTTGGCCTGAAGCGCGCCTGAAGCTTTCAAAGCCTGAAAAATAGATATAAGATCCCTTGGAGAAACTCCCAGTGCATTCAAGGCTCTTACCAACTCCCCGATACTAACCCCGGACTTAACCAAAAAGATAGGGTTTTTCCCTTCCTTAACCATGACATCCGACTCGGGCGTTACTTCCGTCTGCCCTTCCGAGAATGGAAGGGGCTGGGAAACATCCTGTGTTTCCCTGATCTGGACGCTCAAGTTTCCATGTGCGATGGCAATGGTCGAAATCCTGACATTTTCACCCATAATTACAGTTCCCGTTCGCTCATTTATCACAACCTTTGAAGCTATATCCGGTGTAACCCCCAGACCTTCAATAAGCGTTACCAGGCTTACAATGTTTCCTGAATATTTTTCGGGAACTTTAATTTTTACTGTCCCGGCATCCGGAGTATATGCAACATTTTCCAGTAAAGCTTCATTTATCGCCATTGCTACTCGGGATACTGTAGTAAAATCGGGATTGTGTAAAGCTAATGACAATGTTTCCTTTTTGTCAAAGTCGGTCAGTATCTCTCTTTCAATGAAGGCACCGCCTACCAGCCTTCCCACTGTCGGAAAGTTTTTCTGCACTCCACTACCTGAAGCCCCTTTTGCTGAAAAGCCTCCGGTACTAACGGGTCCCTGGGCAACCACATAAATTTTTCCATCAGCGGCTTTAAGGGGCGTCAAAAGCAGTGTTCCACCCTGGAGGTTTTTTGCCCCGCCGATGGAACTGACGAGAACATCCACCCTGCTTCCAACCCTTGCAAATGGTGGCAGTTCGGCCGTAAGCATCACAGCGGCAACATTATTACCCTTTATATCGTCATTACCTACAGTCACCCCCATTTTTTCAAGCATACCACCCATTGACTGAATTGTAAATTTTGAGTTTTTACCGTCACCTGTTCCGTCCAGCCCCACCACCAAACCATATCCGATTAGCTGGTTATAACGCACACCTTTTATTTCAGTTATATCCTTAATTCTAACGGCATTGGCATTTCCGGCCAAAAAGATCAGGATTACTGAAATTAATCTGATTTTATTAAACATTTTTTTAATATAACCTAACCCGGACAAGCCGGAAAAGCTGAGCGCTTCGCTTGATGAGCACTACGTTTGAAGATCGCTCCGCTTAAAGAGCGCTACGTTTTAGGCTAAAGTCCCGCAGCGGGACGCTCATCAACGTCAAAGCCCGCTTCTTAAAGCCCGAGAAGGGCTGCTCCTAAAACGGCCACACTGCATTCATCAGGTTCGCCAGCCAGCCCGGTTTCTGGCGGTCATTGATTACTCCGGAACCGCTATAGCTAATTTTTGCATCAGAAATGTAGGTTGACAGTACAACATTTTCAGGAGAAATATCCCTGGGCCTTATAACTCCGGTTAATGTAATAATCAGCTTTTCGTTGTTGATCTCAACTTCACGTACACCTGTGATCTGAAGGTTACCTCCCGGCAGCACTTCCGTAACTCTTGCTGTTATATAGGCGCTCAGCTTACCACTTCTTATAGTCGCCCCTGATCCATCAAACTCACTACTCATTGATCCTTTTATTGTCGGAGCACCCGCTACGGAAAATGGGTTAAAATATTTTCTGATACCTTTTAATGTATCACTGCGGTTAAATTCATTTTCATAACCGAATAATGTATCTATACCCGCGCTCAAAGATGATTCTCTGTCGGTTACTGTACCAGCTTTATTCGAAGCACTCGAAGCTTCAACGATATTGACAGTTACAATATCTCCAGCCTTTCTGGCCTTTTGACTTATGAATAATGCACTTAAGGGGCTGTCATCCTGCCAGAGAGACCCTTCATTATGAACTTTTTTAACTTCAGGCGTTTTATCGAGCTTATAAACAATTTCCTTCTTCTCTTCTTTGTTTGCTCCAGAGAGCTTTAAATCCTTCAGACTGCCTGCACAACCTGCCAGAGTTATTAAAAGATAAGATAAAAGGCAGAAGGCACAGAGGCAGAAGGTAGAAGTATTCGTCTTTTCCATTAAACTCTCAGAACGTAGCGATACCTTAACTTTAGAGACTTTCGTTATTTTAGTCATTTTAGTCATTTTTTATCTCCCACCCCTGATGGTTCAGAAATCGACTTTAACTGTATTTTCATCAATAACACGGGCAAATATCCTCTTGTTGGAGTTAAGGTTTATAACCTTCACTCTTTCACCGCGTCTTCCTGATTTCCTGACTTCTCCCAGAGCTGTAATTTTCATCTTTTCTGATTCTGCAACGATAAGTACAGTATCTCCACGTTTCACCATAGGAGGAAATTCAATATATTCAGCCCTTAAAACCACTTTTGCCCATATATTTCTTCTGACCCTTTTTCCCAATACATCTTTATAATTCGTAATAATATCGTTAGGCAGATTTGTGATATCCATTTTTTTCATATAGACATCATCTTGTGTTATCGTCCTGTACCTTCCCAGCGGTTTTCCTGTAACAACAACTTCTTTAAATATCCTGATTTTAACTGTCGCTTTTACTTTTTTATAAATTTCTCCATCCACAAGGAAAAGTATTGACAGTGGAATCGTACCCATTCCCTGCATCACTTTTGGCGGGATAACTTTGTAAGTTATCCTTCCCCTTGGAAGAAGCGGAATCTTCGTGATCTGAATATTTTTGATCCTTGTATTATTTTTATTCCAAAAATCTTTTTCATGGATATAATCTGATACGATCTTTTCTATCTCTTCCCTGCTGATTTCGACGAAACTTCTTGATACTTTAATCTTTTCAGGAATCTTAAGTACCATCTTTGGCAAATCTATATCATTTTGTTTTAAACGCAGTTTGATATATTCCCTTCCAATATAACGCGACTTTCCCGGAAGCGGTGATCTTCCGATAACAATATTTTTAAGTTTGCGAATCAAAACATGATCTTCGCTTTTTATGCCTGCTATTTTCCCTAACAGTATTTCGTCTTTTTCCACAGTTGTCTTTTCATAAACACTTATAGACGTTATACTCTCTGCGTGAGGACAGCCCGGCATTGCCAGTATTAAAAGTCCAAGCACAATAAGCAGTATGGAATGCTTAAGAGCATTGCAATTTTCAATTTTAACTCTATATTGTTTCATATTCCTTCGCTCCCGCCTTCGCCTTTGGCTACGCCGTGGCAAGCCAGGTTCAAGGGTTTTCAACCGTGAACCGTGAACCGTTGAACCGTGAACCGTTTACTTCTGCCTTCAGCCCTCAGCCTTCTGTCTTAAGGCACTAACTACCGTTTAATATTATTTGCCATTTGCAGCATATCATCAGCCGTCTGAATTGTTTTGCTGTTTATCTCATAAGCTCTTTGAGCAACAATCATATTTACCATTTCATCTACTACACTAACATTCGACATCTCCAGGTATCCCTGTGCAATAGTGCCGAATCCATCTTCTCCTGCGGTTCCCGTTACTACATCACCTGATGCATCGGTAGGCACATACAGGTTTCTACCTATGGTATGCATTCCGGCGGGATTGATGAACCGCGCAAGTTCAATGGTTCCTATTTCAGTTGCCTCTGTCGCCCCGGCCTGCACAACTGAAACAGTACCATCTATTCCAACCGACAAAGCAACTGTATCTGTGGGAACTGTGATTTCCGGTTCCAGATAAAACCCGTCAGAAGTAACAATCCTTCCTTCACTATCCAGTTTAAAAGCACCGGCACGCGTGTATGCAATTTCACCATTTAACTGCAGGATCTGAAAAAACCCATCACCTTCCACAGCCAGGTCAAGTTCGTTGTCTGTTTTCTGAAAATCTCCTTGTAAAAATATCTTATTTACAGCTGCCGGTCTTGTTCCATGTCCTAATTGAATTCCCACAGGCACCTGCGTTCCTTCTGAAGACGAAGCACCCGCAGGTCTTAATGTTTCATATAATAAATCCTGGAAATCAGCTCTGCTCCTTTTAAAACCCGCTGTATTCACATTGGCCAGATTATTTGCAATAACATCAATATTTAATGTCTGGGCCTGCATTCCTGTAGCTGCCGTCCATATACTTCTTATCATATTGCCCCCTTATTTTTATTCTCTTCCGACATCATTAATTGCCTTTGCAGTTGTCTCATCAGCCGTTTTGATAGCTTTTTGATACGACTCATAACCTCTGAGCACTTCTATCATTTCCGTCATCATCCTTATCGCATTAACATTTGAAAGTTCGATAAAACCCTGGCTCACCCCGGTATTTTCTACCCTGCTTTCAACTGCATTGTTATCAGAAATGGCAAACAAACTATTCCCTGTCTTTTTCAAGGCATCCTGCTTTTGAAATCCGACAATTTTAATTGTATCAACCACGTTTCCATCTATTGATATATTGCCTTTTACATCTACACTAAATGTATCCCCTGCAATATTTATCGGCCCTCCATCTCCCAGTACCGGTAATCCACCCATGGTAACCAGCATGCCATCCTGGTTTAATGAAAAATTTCCATTTCGTGTATATTGAGTTCCTTGTTCTGTTTCGATGCAAAAAAACCCATCTCCTTCAAGCGCAAGGTCTAAAGGATTTCCGGTATGTTTCAGTGAGCCAGCGGAAAAATCCGTTTTTGTCTCAAATTGAAGCCATAATGGCGGTTGCTGCTTTTCTTTTGAAATTGAATTTTTTTCAAGATCTTCCTTAATTGAATCAGGAGAATCAATAATCTGAAAATGGCCTTTGTCCTTTTTAAAACCTGATGTATTTATGTTTGCAAGGTTATTAGAAATTACCTGCATTCTTTTTTCGTAAGCCATTGCCCCGGCTGCCGCCATGTAAATCGCGCCGCTCATCTTCTACCTCCGTTAGTTTTTTTAACCTGCAACTTTATCATGCAAAAGATGTACCATAAGCTAAGAGCTGTTTAGATTTGGTAACTTAGCCGGTTTGGCCGGTTCCCTGTTTTAGACCACCGGGCAATTTTTGCCTACTGTCTTTTTTTATCTAATTTTCTGACCGCACCTTCACCTACAGATGTGGAATTAACATTCACTTACCAGCTGCCATCCGCATTTGCTGAAGCTGTTCCTAAATGAATAATCTTTATTGAGCTTTAAATACAGTTCAACTTCTCCCTGTGGTACTCCGACTTTATTGGATATTTTTTGCACACCCAACCCCGTATCGGCCAACCTGGACATTTCCTCATAGGGATATGCAGAAATACCTCCATGCACTTCATTCATTGACTTTACATTTATAGCCTTCTCCATGAGATGACCTTTTCCCATCAGCATAAGATCTTTTGCGTTTTTAAGTTCTTCCTTTTCAATCAGTCTTTTAAATTTCCGTTGTTCCTTATTTATAATGTCGTAAATTGTATCAAAGCTCATTTCAGTTTGCTGTTTAATCATTTTAACTGCAACTTCCGAATTAAACCTGTTTATATTATTTTTATATTTTCTGCTTAATACCATCTGATTGTATTTTATTTTGTTATAGATAAGATAGGATATAATTACACAGCTAAGTGTAATCCCCACAACATCCAGACTTGTTTCAAATAGATGCATTGTATTAAATCCCATTTTTGACTCCTTTTTTAATCTAAATATGGAGGTCTATCCGATTACCCTGTTTGCTTTCTATGTTTTCAGTACTTTCTGTATGTTTTTCTTTTAAAGATTCTTCTTTCTTTATATTTGTTTTTTCATCTGCCTTTTGCTTATCAACAGACAGCCCTTTCTTTTTTTCTTTTTTTTCCTTTAATTCCTCTTCAAAGGATCTCTGCCGGTTTTTATTATTTTCCCTGTCTGCCTTTTTCGCCCTGGATGTTAACGTGGGTGCCAATACTTTTTGAATATTTAGATTCTCAACCATAATTTACACCCTCTGGGAGGCTATAAGGCCTAAGAGCCCGGAGGCTTTAAAGTTGAATATTTTTTCTAAAAACTTCCAGGCTTCCCCAGCCTTCCAGCCTCCAAACTTCCCAGCTTCCCAGCCTTGTTGCCTCCCTGCATTCCAGCTTTTCTATTCTTCAACCAGCTTTATCTTTCTCAGTTTTGCTCTCAAACGGGTAATGGCTTTTGAATGAAGCTGAGAAACCCTGGACTCTGTTATGCCTAACACCTTTCCTGTTTCCTTCAT
>RCNC010000237.1_pt1 | contig 32887 bp, 26 predicted proteins | sample 2041301 | NCBI WGS metagenome assembly RCNC01 (sample SAMN09708231, study PRJNA481090) | Marine sediment metagenome, whole genome shotgun sequencing project. | biome: marine sediment; feature: ocean; material: sediment; isolation source: Sewage treatment plant 13A marine sediment (STP13A) ... | reverse complement strand
GTTTGCCTGGCGGCATTAGAGCATTAGTACCACCTGATCCCATACCGAACTCAGCAGTGAAATGATGCATCGCCGATGGTAGTGTGGGGGTTCCCATGTGAGAGTAGGTCACTGCCAGGCATCAAACGAAAAAGCCTCGCCCTTTCGGGCGGGGCTTTTTTTTGATACCTCCCAGTGAACTCTCACGTGTGGGGTTCAATTTGGGTTGTGTGGACTGGTGGGCGTTGGGTGGCATCCGAAAAACCTGATCGCTCTCGCGCGGGGTTCAATTTGGGTTGAGTACTGTAGGGTGCGTAACTTGTTACGCACCAGTTCAGAATTTAAAAACGGTGCGTAACAAGTTACGCACCCTACGGAGTAGGTCAATGACCTGCGTGCTAATCGCTCTCGCGCTTCCATGCGCTTCGCAACTGCCAGATCGTTTTCCCTTGGATTATTGTCTTGATAATGCCTCGCATAATGCGACATTATCCCCGGCGACCCGCTGTATCGGCACACTGCCCATCATGTTGATCGAGGGTATATCGTACTCCACGATGCCTGATTTACAGCTGTCAAAGATCAGCGTCAAAGTCCCGTCTGAACCGGCTGGATTAGTGCGTTGAATCTCCGTTGGTGTATCAAAGATGCCGCCGGAAGTCAGGGTGATATCCATAACGGACTGGTTGTCGGCATACGGGCCCGTCGCTGTAATCCAGCGATGACCGGGGTCGCCGAGGTTGGCTGTTGCATCTTCTGGTGGTAATTCCGTGTCGTAGGTGAACCAGGCTATTGACGCCAGGCCCAGGTCTGGAAAAACCGCAATAAAAAAGCCTTGTCCATCAGTGAGTGGGTTATACCATGCATCATTGAAACCAGCATTCATTTGTAAATCTTCCGGTTTTACTTCGCCATCGCTGATCAGGTAGACCCCTCCAGATCGATGGGTTACGTAAATACTATGGTCTTCGGCTAACCCAAATGTCTGGATCCTGAAATTTGTATCCGCCAGCAGTGTTGTAACCCAGTTACCATCAACTTTTTTCAGGCTCCAAATTTTGCCTGTACAGTAATCTCCGAATAAATAGCTTCCATATAGGGTTGGATAGGCACTACCACGGTAAACTTCACCACCGGTGATCGAACAACCATCTGCATGTGTATATTCTGTAACGGGCAGCGTTAAAACAGACGGATTGCAATCAGCCACATTGCACTCAGTGCCCTCCATGTCGCTCCACCCGTAGTTCTCACCACCTGATGAACTGGCGGGCTGGAAGTTGACTTCTTCCAGCGACCCTTGCCCAACGTCTGCAATGAAGAGATCACCCGTCTGGGGGTCGAAACTGATTTTCCATGGGTTACGTAATCCAAGCGCCCAGATTTCATTTTTGACACTGGGGTTACTCAAAAACGGATTATCGGGTGGAACTGCATAGGTGCCGTGAACTGGATCAACATCGATACGTATCAATTTGCCCAACAAGGTACTGCCCTTCTGTCCGTTGCCTTGCGGGTCATTGCTACCGCCCCCATCACCCAACCCAAGGTAAAGCATACCATCCGGACCGAACTGGAGACGGCCACCATTGTGATTTGCATTTGGCTGGGGGACAACCAGAAGCGATTCCTCACTGTCTGCGTTCGCAATGTCGGGCTCGTCACTAACTGTGAAACGTGACAGAACGGTCGCCCCGCCAGGCACCGTATACCAGACATAAAATTTGCCGGAGGATTTGTAATCCGGTGAAAATGCCAGGCTCAGAAGACCGCGCTCACCACCGCTTAGTACCCTGCTACGAATATCAAGGAATGGTTCTGCAAGGGTTTCGCCATTCTTGAGTATGGAAATGCGCCCCCCTTGTTCAACCATGAACAGGCGGTGACTGTCATCACCCGCGTTAGTGATATCTGTAACTGAGGGGCGCGTGCTGACTTGCGTAAACTCAAGTTGCGGGTCTTCGGCTTTAAGTTCCGCTGGCAGTAGTGCGCTGATAAGGACGAAAACCAATCCCGGTGAGCGGATCTGCCTCGATGTAGTGAATAGAAATGACATGCTCGGCCTCATTTGTGTGAAGGTGGCTGCGATTCATTTAAGCATACAGAAAATTTCTCATTTGTGAATTGCTCACAGGCGTGATGTGTAGACTATTGGACGTTAGGTGGGCTCCGAAACACCTGATCACTCCCGCGCATCCATGCGCACCGCGATGTACGTACATCCGGTACGAGTTTACCTAGCCTATTGTGCTTCGATTGCACTCCTGTACGAGCTTGCGAACTGATTCCAGTAAAGTGGAATCCAGCTGGCTTGAAAGCATACGCCAGCGCCAGTTATTCAGAGTTGTTCCCGGCACGTTTAATCGTGCTTCCGAGCCCAGGCCAAGGTAGTCCTGCATCGGTGCTACCGCCAGGGTTGAGTTGGTGGAGAATGCAAGGCGGATCATGTCACGTGGCAGGGTTTTGGGCGACCCGCCGGTTCGTTCCAATGCCCTGGTCTGCTGGTTGTGAATTTCCTCAGCTGTACGGGTATCTTCGCCGCTGCCCAGAAACCAGCCCAGGGTTGTATCGTTATCGTGGGTGCCGGTGTAACAGACACTGTTTTCCCTGATTGAGACCATGTCGAAATCCGGTTCACCGACTTCGAACTGCAGAACCACCATGCCAGGTAGCCTGTGATTATCACGTAACTGGTCTACTGCCGGCGTGATAACACCCAGGTCCTCAGCCACAATAGGCAGGGTTCCCATGGCCTCACGCATGGCGATGAAAAGCGCATCACCCGGACCTGGAATCCATTGGCCATCGCGTGCAGTTTGCGCGCCAAAAGGGACAGACCAATATGACTCGAAACCACGGAAGTGATCGATTCGCACCAGCGGTGTCTGGGAGGCTGCATGCTGAATGCGTTCAATCCACCAACGGTAACCGGTTTCTTGATGATAAGCCCAATCATAGAGTGGATTACCCCATAGTTGACCGTCTTCACTGAAGTAATCCGGCGGGACGCCAGCGATATGCGAAGGGTTACCGTCTTCACCCAGCAGCAGACGTTGCGGGTGCGCCCAGGCGTCAGCGCTGTCCAATGCAATATAAATCGGCATATCGCCAAATAGACATATGCCTTTTTCACCGGCATAAGTCCTGAGCTGTTTCCATTGATAATCGAACAGGAACTGTGTCACCTTGATTTTTTCGATATCTCTCCGATAATCCTTTCTTAGCTTGTCCAGCGCGGCGGGCTCGCGGTGAACGAATACCTTATCCCACTCGGGCCAGGGGCGTTCACCGTGCAAGGTTTTCAATACACGGAAAAGGGCATAGTCATCAAGCCAGCGAGAGCCATACCGCTGTTGAAAATCATCGTATTCAGATTCAAGCCCATGTCCTGAATGGCTGACAAACCGTTCAGTTGCCCTTCTGAGCAAGGCGCTCTTAACGGGAATCAAACGACCATAATCGACATGGTCGTGCGGAAGATCTTTCAGAGGCGCGACCTCAGATGGCTTTAGCAGCCCCATTTCTATTAGGGGATTCAGACCGATAAACATCGGGTTGCCGGCAAAGGCTGACAGGGGCTGGTAAGGTGAATCGCCATAGGCTGTAGGACCGGTGGGCAAAATCTGCCACACACCCAGGTCCATTTCGACCAACTGATCGACAAATGTCATTGCACAGTCTGCGATATCCCCGATACCGTGCTCACCCGGCAGCGAAGTGATGTGCATGGCGACACCGGCCTTTCGCCCCATTTCCTGAAGATATGAGTCTGTTTTATTTTTTATATTTGCTTTCATTCGCTTGTTCTATTCCTGTCCCGACGTAAGGCCGGGTCGGCTTAATTCCTGTCGTTGTGATATTAGTTAGTGAAAACCCGGTAACTCCAGGGTGGCATTTCAAGCTCGTATCCGGCGGCCAGGGTAAGCTGGTCTCCGCTTGAAAAATCCCTGTAATTGCCCTGGTACAAGGTGTCAGAGAAAGACACCGATTGTTTTTGTGCTGAAAAATTGAAAACTGCAAAAACCTTGTTCTGATCATTAAGCCGTACAAAGCTGAAAACCTCTGAAGGTGAGCTGTTAACGACCTGCATCATGTCTGCCCCCCAAGCGCCGTTCCACAGTGTTGTGTTGCTTTTCTTAAGCTTGATCAGCCGCTGAAAGAGGTCTCCCAATGGGTGGGCTTGCCACTTGATCGGATCCTTGTCGAAAAACGCCAATCGCTTGGTACTTCCTGCTTCCTGGCCGTTATAAATCATGGGTATGCCGCGGCTTACAAAGGATAAAACAATCGCATTTTCCAGGGCGTCGCCAAAGGCTTCGAACTGGGTTCCATCCCAGGCGTTCTTGTCATGATTGCTGGTGAAGAGCAAACGCATTGCATCCTTTGGCCAGGCGTTTTCGTCAGTATAGTGAAAGCCATTCAAAGCGCCGGCATCCGCTTTTCCCATCGCAATATTGTGAACGGTGTCATGCCAGGACCATGCGTAGGTCGCATCGAAGGCGCGAGCGTGTAAATCGCGGGTTTCCCACTCGGCCAGCATAAAAACAGAGCGGATGGAGTCCAGCTCGGCACGTACATTGTTCCAGAAATCAGTGGGTACAAAACCTGCCACGTCACAGCGGAAACCATCCATGCCCACTTCTGTCACCCAGAACTTCATGGCGTCGGTCATGTAACGCCGCAAACCCGGATTGCCATAGTCGAGCGTAATCACATCGGACCAGTCGGTCCACCGTGGCGAATGTAAATCATCTTTCCAGTTTCGCTGGTACCAGTCCGGGTGTGATTCCAGCATCGGGTTGTCCCAGGCAGTATGATTAGCCACCCAGTCCAGGATGACGTACATACCCAGATCATGGGCGCTCTTTATGAACTGTTTCAGACTGTCCATATCACCATATTCGGCATTCACGCTGTAGTAATCGCGGATGGAATAAGGGCTGCCGAGTTTGCCTTTGCGATTTTTTACCCCGATTTTCTGCACCGGCATCAGCCACAGGATGTCGACTCCGAGTTTCTTTAACCGCGGTAGCTGTTTAGTGGCTGCAGCGAATGTACCTTCGGGTGTAAATTGCCGGGTGTTGATCTGGTAAATAACCGCGTCGCGACTCCATTCAGGGTGTGTGATCTGAACATAGGGTTTCGGCATATAGGCCTCGTTTGAGCAGCTTGCCGTCATGCTGAAAACAGACATGCCCAGCGCAAGGCAGAAAAGGGAAGTTTTTGTAATACGGCTCAACAAACTAATATCTCCTATGCGGCCAGATCGGGCTCGGCTTCCCTATCCACCAGCAAAGTCGCAAGCCCTGCAATGATCATCATGACTCCGCCAATAACCAATCCGTAAATGCCTTGTCCGTCAAAAAATTCGCGCAGCAAAAGACCGAGCACGGAGGCCGCTATCAACTGCGGGATCACGATAAAGAAATTAAAGATACCCATGTAGACCCCCATTTTTGCCGTCGGCAGAACATCCGATAACAGGGCATATGGCAGTGAGAGTATCGATGCCCAGGCAATGCCGATGCCGATCATCGGCACGATCAGCCATGCAGGGTCCCTGATGAACATGAAACTGATCAGGCTAAGACCACCGATAAAAAGGTTGACCAGGTGCGATTTGCGGCAGCCCAACCGGCGGGCCAGTAGTGGTATGAACAGGGCCGCCAGGGCTGCAAATCCATTATAAGAGGCGAACAGTACACCCACCCAGTTGGCTCCATCGTTATAGGCCTGGCTGGTTACGTCCGTTGAGCCAAAGTGGTAACTGGTCACGGCGGCGGTACTGTAAATCCACATCGCGAACAGCGCGAACCAGGAAAACATCTGCACCACGGCCAGTTGTTTCATGACACGCGGCATATGAAACAGGTCGTCTACAACGTGATACAAACCGTTATCGTTTTGTCCCCGCGACTGCATCATCCCGGTAATGATCTGGATGATTCCGAAAACGATCGCGCCAATGGCCAGAATGTACAATTGTTTGTCCAGACTCTGGGCGATGATCCAGGCACTCAAGGCGCTACCCGCGACTATCCAGCCGATTCCACCTTTATTGTAATTCTGTACCGATCGCGGCTCGGGTGTTTCCGCTCCTGCGTCCTCGTTTTCAGCGGCTTCAAATTCCGCGATTTCCTCAGGTGAATACTCTTTACTGGAATAAACCGTCCAACTAACGGCCAACAGAAAAGCTGCTCCGCCAACATAAAACGACCACTTGACGGTATCCGGAATTTGCCCTGCCGCAGCCGTATTGCTGACGTCGAACCAGTTGGCCATGATCCAGGGCAGGGCGGAAGCAACGACGGCGCCGATGCCGATGAAAAAGCTCTGCATCGCAAAACCCAGCGTGCGTTGCTTTTTGGGCAGGTTGTCACCGACGAAAGCACGGAACGGCTCCATCGAAATATTGATGCTGGCGTCCATCACCCAGAGCACACCGGCAGCGACCCATAAATGCGGTGAGTTGGGCATGAACAGCAATGCCAGTGACGCTACGATGGCGCCACCAAGGAAGTACGGTCGACGGCGTCCCAGCCGGTTCCAGGTCCGGTCACTCATGTAACCGACGATCGGCTGTACGATCAGACCTGTGAGTGGCGCCGCCACCCATAAAATAGGCAGGTCATCAATGTCTGCACCCAGTGTCTGGAAAATACGGCTGACATTGGCATTTTGCAGGGCAAATCCAAACTGGATACCAAGAAACCCGAAACACATGTTCCAGATCTGCCAGAAGTTGAGTTGTGGTTTTTGTCTCACTTGTTCTCTACCGCTTTAAAGCGAATGGCTGTTCCGCCGCCAGCGGCCAATACCAGATTCATGCTGTCGGCACGGGTGACCTTACGTTCCTCTATCACGATCGAATAGGGATTGGTTTTCCAATGGGCATCATCACCGTCCCGATAGATCTGTGCGGTATAGTCTTTCTCGTCATCCAGAAAGTCCAACGGGATCTCCACCTGCCTTGCTTTTTCATCTGTGACCGCGCCCAGGTACCAGTCATCAGCACCCCGCTCACGCCGCGCGAAAACGACAAAATCCCCAACTTCACCAGCCACCGCGACACTCTCTTCCCAATCGGTGGGTACATCGACAATGAACTGGAATGCATCCGGTCGTGCCTCATAATTTTTCGGCAGATCGGCAGCCATCTGTATAGGACTGTATATCGTGACATACAAGGCCAGTTGTTTAGCCAGCGTGGTCATGACCCGTTGATCAGATTCCATACCCTGGAAAGTCAGGTTGAAAATCCCGGGTGTGAAATCCATCGGTCCGGACAAAAGTCTCGTGTAAGGCAGGATAGTCGTATGCTCCGGCGGGTTTGGTGGATGTCCCCAGGCGTTGAATTCCTGGCCCCGGGCACCTTCGCGGGATAGCCAGTTAGGATAAGTGCGCCGCAAGCCAGTGTCCTTGATCGGCTCATGTGTGTTGATGCTGATCTTTCGCTTTGCAGCCTCGGTCACCGACAACAGGTACTGGCTGGCCATAAACTGGCCATCATGCCACTCGAAGTGGGCAACACCATCCTCATCGACGCGCTTGATGCCGGAAGCATCCGCGACATAACCGGTTTTCACCTGGCGCACACCGTTGGCCTCGTAAAGATCGAAAGCCTGATCCATCTGCTTGCCATAGTTGGTAACGTTACCTGATGTTTCGTGATGACCGATCAGGCGCACACCCAGGTTTTGGCCATGGGCGGATACCGCAGAGATATCAAAATCGTCATAAGGTTTGGTGAAGTCGAAAAGATCACCGTTAAAAAACCAGTCCCCATCCCAGCCCTCGTTCCAGCCTTCGACCAGTACACCATCAAAGCCGTACTTCGCGGCGAAATCCATGTAACGCTTTGTCTCTGCAGTTGTTGCGCCATGTATGGGCCCACTACCCCAGGTGCGGTCACGTATATGCATGGCCCACCAGATACCAACGTATTTACCCGGCTGCACCCAGGATACATCCCCCAGCTTGTTGGGCTCATTGAGGTTCAGGATCAGGCTGGAATTCAGCAGGCCGACCGCGTTTTTTGCCACCTGTATGGTGCGCCAGGATGTTTTGAAAGGGGCCTGTGTTTTCACCCGGATACCATCGGACCAGGGAGTCAGGTTGGTTTGGAAGACATTTTCACGGCGTTGATCCAATACGAAGCCGGCATAGTCGACAAGGGCGGCTTCGTGGATGCTAAGGTGCGTACCGCCTGGCGTACGCAGAGTCATCGGTGTATGTGCTAACTGGATGGCCTCCAGCCCGGTTTCCTTGTAAAGGTACTCGTAACGGTTGTAGGCGCGCCCGGGTATCCACCAGGCCGTGGAGTCCTTCGGTAAATGAAATTCGGTTAACTCATCGACGATATCAACCGTGTCGAAACCAGGTTGGGCCGGCACCTCGTAGCGAAAGCCTACGCCATCATCAAATACCCGTACCTTCAAGTCGAAGCGTCTGTCCGCAGCATCTGTTAAATGAATCTGCAACTCATTGTAATAATTACGTACAAGGCGGCGCTCTCCCCATGGTTGCTCCCAGGTCTCGTCAAAAGATTTCTGATCAGACCCTTGGATTACAAAACCAGAATCGAATCCTTTTTGCTCCCGAAAACGGAGACCCAACCGGGAATCTGAAACAACGGCTTCATCCGCGAAATTGATCGAGTAGACAAGCCAACTCTTGTCATTGCTGGAGATAGAAAATACGATCTTCCCGTCCGGGGAGGAGACAGATTCCAACGCCAAAACAGACAGACTGAACGTCAATAGAATGAGACTGATGATGGTTGCGCGAATAAAGATCATATTTTGTTCAAATCTACAGGCTCAAAGACAGTGATATAGGCAGTTGACAGTAAAGTAGGGGACGAACCGAATCCACCAATCCACACCTGAATACGTTTGCAAAATACAAAAAGTGCCGCATTAGTGTTTAGAATCATATCCATGATAAATAAAATACACCGCCTTCTTATCGCCGGGTGCCTGCTGCCCATCCTTTTTATGACCTCTGCTTCGTGCAGCCAGGCTTCAATGTTGCGTGTGGAGCCACCTTTCTGGTGGACCGGTTTCAAGGAAACCGAACTGCAACTGATGGTGCATGGCGAAAATATTTCGACATTCACCCCGTCGCTTGATTATCCGGGTGTCACAATTCAGCGTGTGGAACGGGTTAAGAGTCCGAACTACCTGTTTGTATATCTTGATGTTGGAACAGAAGCAAAGCCGGGTGAATTCGATATTACATTTGCCCACGATAGCAAATTGTTAAAGCACCGGTACCACTTGCAGGCAAAGAACCCTGACCCCGAACACACCAGGGCGTTTTCATCCGCTGACACCATTTACCTGATTACGCCGGATCGTTTTGCCAATGGCAAACCGGATAACGATGATATTAAAGGCATGGGTGATGAGGTAGACCGGGCCAAACCGGGTGGCAGGCATGGTGGTGATATCGAGGGTATCGCAAAAAACCTGAATTACATCTCCGATCTTGGTTTTACTGCGATCTGGTTGAACCCCTTACTCGAAAACCGCATGCCGTCTTACTCCTATCACGGTTACGCGACCACCGATTTTTACCGGGTCGACTCACGCTATGGAAGCAACGAGGAATATCGTGCACTGGTCAAGCGTGCCCGCTCCAAGGGCATTGGTGTAATCATGGACATGATTGTTAACCACTCCGGTAGTTCACACTGGTGGATAGATGATCTGCCCACCGATGACTGGTTGAATTTTCAGGATGCATTGCAGATAACCTCGCATGAGCACATTAGCGAGCAGGACCCATATGCTTCCGACTACGACAAACGGCTTTATTCAGACGGTTGGTTCGTCGACACCATGCCCGACCTCAACCAGCGAAACCCATTACTGGCCGATTACCTGACCCAAAACGCCCTGTGGTGGATAGAGTACCTGGGCCTGGCGGGCATTCGCATGGACACCTACCCGTACCCGGACAAACAATACATGTCCGAATGGACGAGACGGCTGATGGTCGAGTACCCCGATTTCAACATGGTCGGTGAGGAGTGGACGGATAACCCGGCCGCCATGGCCTACTGGCAGACTGGTAACGTTAATCGGGATGGCTATGTTTCCTACCTGCCAAGCCTGATGGACTTCCCATTGCAAAACGCATTGCGGTGGGGGCTTTACACCGCAGAAGACAGCAAGATGGAAGATTTACGGCCTGGTGGCTTGCTATATCTCTACCGCGCACTGGCCAATGACTTCATCTACCCTGACCCCGCTGCCCTGGTCATTTTTCCAGACAATCACGATATGAGCCGCATTTATACCCAGCTGGGAGAAGATTATGACCTCTTTCGGATGGCGATGGCTTACGTGCTCACCATGCGTGGTGCGCCGCAAATCTATTACGGCACAGAAATCCTGATGGCCAATCCGGGCACCGAAGACCACGGCACCATTCGCAGTGACTTCCCCGGTGGATGGGCTGGCGATCGCGTAAATGCCTTCACCGGCGAGGGACTCAATGAGCGACAACGTGAAGCGCAAGCCTTCCTGAAAACCCTGCTGACCTGGCGACGTGACAAAGATGTCATTCACTCCGGTCAATTGACTCACTTCCGTCCGAAGAACGGTACCTACGTCTATTTCCGTCATGACGCGGATGAGAGTGTGATGGTGGTTCTGAACAAGAATGCAGAGGACACAGAACTCGACCTGTCCCGTTTCAGCGAGCGGCTGACGGGTTACCAAAAGGCTCTGGATGTGATTTCGGGCAAGACGCTTCAGCTTGGCAGCACACTCAAGCTACCAGCTCGTTCGGTTTTGGTTTTGGAGCTTCGTCAGTAAAAGCTGTTTTGTCCAAGCTGTAACACTAAGCGGCTGCCTGCCACCTACGGGGAATTCTACCCCTCCATTTTTCAGCCTTGAAGTATTAAGTAGTCTTACCAAACATCTCCAAAAACTCATCATGACCAGGAATTTCCGGCAACGGCTCCCTTTTCAATTGCATGGTTTTCGTCAGTTTTTCTTTTAACTGCTCATCGGTCAGGTTATCCGCAATAGGATGATAGTCCTGTGGCATCACTCCCTGCCCAAGCATAACCTGCAACCATGAAGGCTCAAGGAAGATATCCAGTTGGTCCTGGACCAGTGTGCCATTTGATCTGAATAGTGCGATCTTTTCCTTTAATCGCTCCGGCACGTCCATATTCCGTGTATCACGCCAGAACGCGCTGTCATCCCGTTCATTGAGATAGTAATGCAGGATGATGAAATCACGTATCAGTTCATATTCCCGTTTTGACTGCCGGTTGTACTCATCCATCAACTCCGGGGTCACACCCGCATGCGGGAACAGGTGCAGCAAACGTACGATTGCTGATTGGATCAGGTAGATGCTGGTAGATTCCAACGGCTCAAGGAAACCGCTCGACAGACCCACCGCAATCACGTTGCGATTCCATTGTTTGCGGGTGCGTCCGGTTCTGAAAGGAATAATCTTGGGGTCTGCGATGGCTTTTGAATCAAGATTGTTCAGTAGAATATTTGCCGCTTCATCGTCGCTGTAATGGCTGCTGCTATAAACCAGGCCATTGCCATTGCGGTGCTGTAGCGGAATGCGCCATTGCCAACCGGCAGAGTGGGCAATTGCGCGGGTATAGGGTACGGTTTCTTCAAAGCGTTCTGAAGGTACCGCCATGGCCCGGTCACAGGGTAGCCAGTGACCCCAATCGTCATAGCCCGTGTTCAGCTTCTTGTGAATTAATAATCCACGGATACCGGAACAATCGATAAAAAGGTCGCCCTCAATGACTGCACCGCTCTTCAGGACGAGTGACTCAACATCACCGCTTTCAGAATTGATGTTGACATCGTTTACCAGTCCTTCGGTTCGTTTTACACCGCGCTTTTCACTGTATTTGCGTAAGAAAGCGCCATACAGGGAAGCATCAAAATGATAGGCGTACGGCATATCCCACATCTTGTCCTGAACCTGCAGTTTGACAAACTTGCCTGCCTCAGCGCACAGGTAGTTCAGGTCATAATCCCATAAGTTTGTTTTGAATCCGGTCTGTTGGGCCCGTGTCCAGTAATGATGGAAATGACAAAAAGCCTGGCTTTTTCCCGGTGCACCGAAGGTGTGGTAGTACTGCTCTCCCTTCACGCGCCAGTTTTCGAAGCGGATGGCGAGCTTGATGGTCGATTTGGTCTCGCGCAAAAACTCGGCCTCATCAATACCGAGTACACTGTTGACGTGTTGAATCGGCGGGATGGTCGCTTCACCCACACCGACAATGCCGATCGTTTCCGATTCAACCAGTTCGATTTCGACTTTAGGGCCCAACACCCGCTTTATCAATGCAGCCGACATCCAGCCTGCGGTTCCGCCGCCGATCACTACTACTTTCCGGATTTGCTTGTTCATGAGACCTCAACTTCCATAAAAAAAGCCCTGCTAACGATGCTAGCAGGGCTTCGGGTATAAACCAATCGCTATTACCAGAACTTGTAAATGGCAGTCAGCAGGTAGTTTCTACCAAAGTTCTGATACAGCGTTACCTCGCGAGGATCATCGTTGGTCTGGATGGTGTCTTCGTTGGTCAGGTTTTGGCCTTGCAGGGCAAGTGACAATCCACCCAACCAGCCATCATGTCCAGCGAGGCCAAAGTCATATCCGATTTGAGCGTCTACCAGTGTCGCACCCTGGTCAATCGTAGGTGTCAAGGCAAGGCTCAAGCCACGGGTTTCAGTCGTGTATTCGGAGCGATCGGTCCATCCGATACGCGCTTCAAACCCGCCTCTCTCATAGTAGGCGGTAAACGAATAGTTCCGGTCTGACAATCCAGGTACCTGGGAGCCATCATCCAAATCGCCATTGATAAACGTGGCTGTTGCGATAAAACCAAGACCTTCCAGCTTGTCCCAAACGATTCGCATCGGGAATATAGTCTGCAATTCCAAACCTTTTACATCACCTGTCAGACCATCTTCACGATAGCTAACCAGGCCTTCGAACGTTGCCGGTGTGACCGGGTTGCCATTTTCGTCATCAACCTGGTGGTAACCGGGGATGTAAAACTCGCTGAAGTCAGCCACGAATTGACCGGCACGGTGCCAGTTTACAAGGTCCTTGTAGAAGAACGCGGCCGAGAAGAGACCATCCTCTGCAAAGTACCAATCCCAGGCCAGGTCAAACTGATTGGCTTCCAATGGACGTAATGCCGCATTTCCTGCGCTGCCGCTCCACGCGCTGTTGCGGGGGTCGGTAGAGCTAATTGAAGACAGGTTGAAACCAAATGAAACCTGCTGGTTCGGACGCATATCATCCATCCGCGGACGGCTGACTGTTTTGGACGCTGCCATCCGGATCAGGTGGCCATTGCCAAAATCATAGGTCAGGTTCATGCTGGGTAACCACTTGCCGTAGTCGTCTCCATCTTCAAGCGGGGTAGCAAGCACATAAAGGTCAGGACCAGTATAGGTACCGTAACCTGTTGAATCCTGACTAATATCCTGGTACTGCAAACCAACGTTACCGAGCAGCATTCCCGGGCCAAATTCAACATCGAAGTCCAGCTTTGTATAGAAAGTGGTTAGTTTTTCATTGATCGTATAGCTGTCACCCAGTCGGCTCGTCTCTAATTGCTGAGCGTCGGATGCGATGTAATAACCATCGGTAAACATTCCCAGACCATCATAGGCGACCACGCCATCGATACCGATGAAACTCATGTCAGCAACACCCACACGATATTCTTCAGGGATCGCGCCATCATAGGGCCAGGTCGGGGCAGTCAGGTAGAAGCCACGGTTGTCCTTGGTTTTGGAACGGTCCGAATAATTAACACCGAAGGTAACTTCCCTGAAAATTGACCAGTCGAGTGCGCGCACAAAATCGAGTCGCAACGTCGTCAAATCTTCTTTGAATTCCGGCGTATTAACAAAACCATCCTGTGCCTGTGGTGGTCCGATAACCGAACCGTCAGGCAGTGTTACATCGGCAAACTGTTGGATCGGTGCCATTGCACCACCCCAGGCTTGTGGGCCGGCGAGACGGATCATGTCGAAATCGGTGAGATCAACCATTGGGATCGTCGGATGCGGGCTGTACATGACACCGGTGGGTGTCATCGTCCAGGAACGCGCGCTGGCCGGGCCCTGTGAGGTCAATCCGGCACGACCTACACCGGAGTAACTCTCGATGTTGGTGATGGTCTTCTTAACATCACTGTAAGCACCGTCGAATTCCATGGTCCAGTCATCATTCAGATTCCATTCGATGTTAAGACCAAAGGTTGTCAACTCGGCCTCTTTGCGTTCACCATCGTTGCGAATGACGGATTTGAAGCCACCATCCAAGTTGCCGGAGGTCACGAAGCCGTCTTCAACACCGGTGACGGTGTAATCGCCGGTACCCCATTCAGCGCCGCCTTCTTCGAGGCCACGGAATACTTTGTCTTCCTGGAAGTCAATGTAGATAGCATCCAGGGTAATCGTCACGTCATCATTGGGTGCCCACTGCAACACGCCTGAGATTGTGTCACGCTGCAACTCAGCAGAGCGAACGAATGAATCGTGACCGCCGAGGATGGTTTCGTCACCGGTCATGCTGATACCAGGACCGGCATTATCGGCATTGGCACCCGGGTAGCCCCAGTGACGGATCTGTTGTTCCTGGCTAGGTGATTTGGTGGTTGCTGCTGCAAATGAAAAGCCAAGGGTGTCATCGGCGAAAACATCGGAGAAACTCAATGCCAGACGATAACCATTGTCATCGTAGTCTGGGTTGGCAGATTCCAAATCGTTCTGTTCGTAGGTGCCGTTAATCGAGAAATAACGGTTGCTGTCCAGCGGGCGGTTGGTGTTGATGTCGACGATACCACCGATACCCTGAACCATTTGCGTTGCGTCAGGCGTTTTGTAAACAATCATGCCGCTAACGATTTCCGACGGATAGAGGTCATACTCAACACCGCGGTTGTCGCCCATACCCAACAACTCACGTCCGTTAAGGGTCGTGCCTACATAGTCTTCCTTGAAGCCACGTACGGAAATACCGCTGACCCGGCCGTTACGGCGTTCACCTGACACACCCGGGAGACGTGCGAGTGATTCTGCAACACTGGAGTCGGGCAATTTGCCGATATCCTCTGCAGAGATCGCGTCTACGATCGAGGTGTTTCCACGTTTGGTTTCAATTTGGTTGATGAGACTGGCACGGTAAGTGCCTGTGACAACAACTTCTTCCATCACCATCTCACCCTGCTCGTTGGCGTCCTCACCCTGGGCATCCTGAGCATGTACGTACGCGACAGGGCTGGCGGCCAATACCAATGAGATGGCGGCCGAAAGCTCCCTGCGACGTATTACTTTCCTGGTTTTTCTCGCGTTCATAATTCTAATAGTCCCGATTATTTCTGATTGTGCCTTCAAAACTCATGACAAGTTGTTCGCACACCTTACAGTTGTTCAGACGATTACAACAAGATTATGCAAACGTATTCAGTGGAATTCACAACGTTTGAACCACCGAATAGCCCAGTGCCTAAAGGGCGAAAATCTTTAATAATGCTGGTGAAAAATCAACAGCGCCAGGTGACGTCCAAGCTTCAATACCCCTGGTCACCACGCAATTGGTCGGGAATATTAAAAAAACTGAAGATAAAATGCAAACCCTGATATGATTTGTGACTGGGGATTATTTCATTTCATATATGCGGAGAAACGGATAATCAGGCATGGGTTCAGGCAAAAAGACTTCGTTCGATATTGCCCACAAGGCCGGTGTATCACAGGCCACGGTTTCGAGGGCGTTGCGTAATAGCCCGCTGGTCAACCCGGAAACCCGCAAACGAGTCCAACGAATTGCACGGGAAATGAACTACCAGGTGGACCGCAGCGCCGCCGGTTTGCGCTCCCAGAAAAGCAATACCATTGCCTTACTCCTGTTTGAAGACCCGACCACAGATGACGGACACATCAATCCCTTTTTTCTCTCCATGCTGGGCAACATTACGCGGCACGCAGTTACCAAACAATTTGACGTTTTAGTCTCTTTTCAATATCCGGACGATGACTGGTCTTCCCAATACCAGGCCAGTAATCGTGCCGATGGCATCATCCTGTTGGGCTATGGCGATTACTCCAATGTTGCCGACAAGCTTCTGCGATTACATGATCAGGGTGCGCATTTTTTGGTATGGGGTGCCACGATTCCGGAACTCAAAGAGCATGCGGTGGGCAGCATGAATATCCAGGGTGGTGAAATGGCGACAAGTCATTTATTGAATCTGGGCCGAACAAAACCCGCGTTTCTCGGCAAAGCGGGCGATGACTCACCGGAGTTTCAACAACGTTACCAGGGCTATCGGCAGACACTGAGAGCCAAGGGGCTACCGGTTCGTTCAGAGCTCCATATCGAAGCGGAAAACCATGAGACCTCCGGGTTCAATGCCATGTCACAATTGTTGGAGAGCGGTGAATCATTTGACGCCGTATTCGCTGCCAGTGACCTTATTGCCATCGGTGCGATGAAATGTCTGCGTAAGGCCGGCATCGAAATGCCACGACAGGTTTCAATCGTTGGCTTTGATGACATTCCTGCGGCCGCTTACTGCACACCCTCTCTCACAACCGTTCGCCAGGACACCCGGGTTGCCGCAAAGGTGTTGGTCGAAAACCTGATTTCCATCATCAATGGTGAGCCTGTTGAGTCGCGTCTTCTACCGATGTCACTGGTCATCCGCGGTTCCTGCGGCGGACGTGTCTTAAGAACATCCAACGAGCGTGCCGCCGACTCAATCACAAACCACGAATAAGGTCCTATTGCACCACTGAATTCGTATTCAATACAGTGTTCCGCACACTGATTACTGAAAACGGTTATCTTGGAATGCTTATGTACAGTTTCCAGAAATACCGCAGCAATACCTTTTTTGCTTTGCTCAGCCTGCCTTCAACGGCGATGGGTTTTGCCCTGTCGATCCAGATTTCAGCGCTGAGCTGGATTCTGACCACTCAGTATAATTTGGACATTCACGATGTGGGGCTGGTATGGGCGGCTGGACCACTGGCCGGCATCCTGGGGCAGGTCATCATCGGCGTTGTCAGCGATAAGGTCTGGTTCTGGAATGGCCGGCGGCGACCCTTTATCCTGATTGGCGGCACCCTCGCAGCCCTGATGTTGCTGGCGTTGCCCAACCTGGAGATCATTTCCGGTAGCCTAGGTGTCAACGGTATCCTTGGTGTTGCTATTGCGGTTGCGCTGACCCTGGACCTGTCAATCAATGTCAGTTTTAACCCGACCCGCTCCATCATTGCAGATGTCACTGATCAGGGTGATGAGCGTACCAAGGGTTACACATGGATGCAGAGCATCTCAGGGACCTTTGGTGTGCTGGCCTACGCCGTTGGCGCGATGTTCAATAACTATGTGCTGATTTACGGTGGCGCCATCATTGTGCTGCTGTTCTCCGTCGTTCCAACGCTTTTCATCACCGAACCACGCCAACTCAAATCAGAAACAGCCGATGATGACGCCGCTGCTACTGATCACCGGGGCAAGGAGGACTCAATCCTCAATATGTTGATTGCGATCCGGCCGCTCTGGGGTTTCCTTGCCTATGATGTTTTCGCGATGGCTCGCAGACTGGCAGGAGTGGAGCCAGCCAGTTATTACGCTGAAATCGCCTGTGGCGTCATCACTGCCATCCTGGTGATCCAAACCCTGTTGGAAAAGACCGGTAATAACAAGAATGGTCTTTCGGCGTTCCGCAAGGTGATCGCTGCACACTCATTTAGCTGGGTCGGCATCCAGACCACTTTTGTTTTCCTGTTCGCCTTTCTCCAGCAACAACTGCCAAACTTGTCTGATATCGAGATGGGCCGGGTCGGATCAATGAGCTTCCTGGTACTCAACGCGGTTGGCGCTCTGCTACCTGCGCTGGTGCTGATGCCGTTGGCACACCGCATTGGAAGAATAAAAACGCATGTCATTTGCCTGGCGTTTATGACTGCAGGCTATATGGGGCTTTACTGGTCGGGTAACACTGCCTTACAAATTTATGTTCTGATGGGGGTACTGGGAATCGGCTGGGCCGCCATGGTGAGTTTGCCGTTTGCCATTGTCTCTCAAAAAGTCAGCGAAGCACGCATGGGTTTGTACATGGGGCTTTTCAATCTTTCGGTCGTGCTTCCCCAGCTTGTTGTCAGCCTGGGTGTTGCCCTGATGATCAGCCGCGCACCCGACAAGGGTATTATTTTTGCTGTTTCGGCCGCCAGTCTTGCCTTATCTACCATCGCCTGGAGTTTTGTACGCGAGGACCGGTGAATTTACCACCCGGTGGCACTCGCACTGTCAAATGCCTCGATGCGTTCACCCACATTGGTGCGAATGTTCGACCAGAAAAGTCCGTAATCGAGCAGATGATGGTTGCCTTTTCCCATGTATGGCAGGTCGTCATATACCTCCGTACGAATCTCGCTGACATGAAGCATGCCGTTTTGACACTGTCCATCGCTACTACCCGGCATCACTGTTTTAGAGACAACCGATAGCGCACCAAGGTTATCAGTGAAATCGGCCGGGGCATTATCATTGGCCCATGTCAGCGGGTTGACGCACACCAGGCTTTTTGTTGGTTGCATCGCTCTATAGCCATCACTGATGGTATTCCAGGTCACAAGGCAATCAGTCCGCCAATAATCCACAGCCACTTTTTCACACCACACTTATCTCAATAGCTAATTCCACCCACGGTACCGGTAAACCCTTTGTCCTACCCACTCGCGAACCGCATTGGTCGTCATTTCAAGGGCATGCGTGTCCGGTATGAAATCGATTACCGATAGCTGCAGAGTCAGGACTGCCCTGACGTCAACGGATACCGGAAAAACCTCCACGCCAAACTTTGCAAAGCTGGCGACCGCACGCGTCATGTGGGCGGCGGAGGTCACAAGCAAAGGGTTTCTACACCCGGATTCGCGCAGTAAGGTTATGCTATTGAATGCATTTTCATAAGTATTGCGGCTGGTTTCATCCAACACAATGGCTTCAGCAGGTACACCCCAGGCAACCAACAGCGTCCGGGTATCCATGGCCTCGGACTTCAGTTGAGGTGACCACGGTTGATTGCCACCTGAGACAATCACTACACTGGCTTTACCCTCGCGGTACAGGCTGGCGGTTTTACTGATCCGGTCTGCCGCATCCGACAGGTTTACATCCACCCTTGGCGGTCGCACCGGTCCAATCGCCCCACCAAGCATGACAAGGCATTTACTGTCAGGAATTTCATTTAAGGTAAGCGCCGGGTATCGTTGTTCCAGTTTACCCAGTACGGTATTGGCCACAATCGGCATTGAGCAACCCCAAAGCACAGCCATCGCTGTCACCACGAAGAATATTCCCGACCGCCGCTTGCGTTTCCATAAGAGCAAGAGCGCAATCACCAAAAGTTCCAAAACGATGCCGATTGGCAGCACCATCAATGGCAGAATTTTTGAGAGATAAATATACAAGACATGCCCCCAGTTCATCAAAGACTTAATTATACATAGGCGCGGGAGTAGGGTGCGTAACTTGTTACGCACCATGGGTGGTGGTAATCGGCGGTGCGTAACTTGTTACGCACCATGGGTGGTTGTAATCGGCGGTGCGTAACTTGTTACGCACCCTACATTACGGGTTGCCCAACCGGATTGGCATCGATACAGGAGCCGACCAGACCGGTATGCTCACGGCCCTCGTTTTGGAAGGTGCGGAACAGCGTTTACTGCAAACCGGCAGGGGCGGATAAACAAAGTTCAGGTCTGAAACCGGTACCCGAACACCTCAATATCCTCGCGAAACCAGTGCGTCACGATCTCCCTGGTCTCATCATCGTAATAACTCTGGTAACCATCCCGCTTGGTGGGATTGAGGTGTGGTAGTTCTGCTTCAAGACCGATGGCTTTTTTTATTTGATCGAAGTCTTCATTGATGGTCTCGAACTTGCCGATAAAGTCGATCGAGATCTTGCCTTCATCGTCTTTCAGCCACTCGACCTGCGGCTGAAAAGCCCTGGGGTTATTGTAGTAAAAAAGGTCTTTCTCCTGCCCATAGGTCTTTTTGACCCAATCAGAAAACGGGATGTTACGTGAAGCGACCTCTGTCTTGTTTCTCTTGCGACGGTATTCGTAGTGCGACACCACCTTGTCCCAGGGGTTACGCACCAGTGTAAATTTATAGGCCGTATTCCACTTATCCTTACCTATCCTGGCAATGACCTCCCTCGCGGTCCTGTGGTGCTTTATCGGCAATCCTATGGCGTTTCCGATACTGGTTCCGGCAGTTTTGTTGATATGAATAAATATGAATGGACCATTGCTACCCTGTCGCAACGGCGCGGGCTTTATATGCAGTACTTTGCTCAACCATCTTTTCAGGTTTGACCCGTTACTCATTCAGGTAATCCCATGTCTCATCGCTTGCGTCGTGCCTGCCATCATCGCATCATGTAACCATTGAAATCAGCAAGGATTTAAAGGTGGCAGTCATATTACCATTTGTCTACGTTGGGTTGGGCAGTATGCTGGGTGGTGTCAGCCGTTATGGCATGAGCCTGGTTACGCAAAATTATGCCGCTTTAAGTATGCCGGTGGGTACACTGGCATCGAACACCCTGGGTTGCCTGTTGATCGGTTTGATTGCAGGTATCGGCGCCTCATCACAGGTGCTCTCCACGGAGATGCGCTTGTTGCTGGCGACGGGTTTCTGCGGTGGATTCACAACCATGTCATCTTTTGTTTACGAGTTAGGGCAGTTTATCCAGGATAAGGAGTATTTTTATGCTTCTTTCTATTTTGTAGCCACACTGGCCGGTGCCGGATTGGCGTTTGTGCTGGGTTTGTTCTTAAGCGCTTGGGTGCTGGAGTAGGTTATGGAAATTACCGGACAGGCAGTTTTGTTAAGGGCGTTTGTCGGTGAGAGCGATAAAATCGGTCATTTGCCATTGTATGAAGTGATCGTCAAACAGGCACATGATGCCGATCTCGCCGGTGCAACGGTACTAAAGGGGGTTTTGGGTTTTGGCGCAAGCGCTCGAATACGAACGCAAAAGATACTGGACCTGTCTTCTGACCTTCCCATGGTTGTAGAGATCGTGGATGAAGCGGAGAAAATTGCAGCCTTTCAAGTGACCTTGTCAGAGTTATTTGAGAAAGCACGTTGCGGTGGTCTGGTAACGCTTGAGAATATTCGTATCGTTCACTACCTGCCGGGAAATAATGGTTGAGCTGGCACAAATCCGGCACATAAAAAAACCGCGCTTGGAGCGCGGTTTTTTTTAGAACCTGTGTGGGTTTTAACCACCCTCTTCAGCGGCTTCCGCATTGGCGCTCAGTATTTCATCCACATCACGTGGTTTCACGTCAGGTAGTTTCTGCTCCAGGGTATCCCTGCGGATAATCTCACTGTCAACATACTTGATCCACTGCTGAGCTGCGCGCTTGCTGCGGTTGTCCTTGCCGGCTGCCTGGAATGCTCTGCGGGCCTGTTCAAGTTTCCTTTGATTGAACAGGGCCATGCCATACATGATGTTGGCTGTGTCTTTACGCTTAAGACCACCGGTTGCCAGACCATTTTTGGCAGCTGCCGCGGCCTTATCCCACATCTCGAGGTTGAGATAGGACTGGGTCAGTCTCATGTAAAGCTCGGCATCTTCACCCATCTTGGCGGCTTGAACCAATGGTGGAATTGCCTTTCTATCGTTGCGGGCGGAGTACCATGCCTGGGACACTAAACGCAAATTCCTGGTGCTCTCTTCAACATTACCTGCTGCCATTTCTTTTTCCAGCAGTACTGCAGCCTTATAAGGCATACCATGTAACAGATACAGGTTGCCGAGGTTAACGGCGTGTTGTTTACCGCTAATGTAACCCTTCTCATAAAGCGACTCTGTCAACGCCAGTTGTTTCTTGGTATCGCCAAGCTCACTGTAAACACCTGCGAGTGTCAGAACGTAAGTGTCCTTGGGATATTCCTGAATCAGTTCCGTAATAACAATCAGCATATTCGGGAAGTCTTTCATCTCCCAGTAGATGACACGCAGCAGCAATAACCAGTTTTCCCTTGGCACTTTGCCCTGAGAGCGATTCATCCCAATTGCAGTTTTGATCGGCTCCAGAGCATTGTCATACTGACCCATCTGAAAATAGGCCTGTCCCTTCAGCATGTATACATCCGCGGGTGGTTCAGCTATGACAGCCATTAAACGATTAATGGTTTCCAGTGCCTTTTCGTAGTCTTCAACTGTAAAGTGAAGCTGTGAGAGGGTTTTAAGTGTACTTTGCTGCAACGCTTCGGGTAACTCGGGCTGCGCCAATACCTTCTCATAGGCGTCAATGGATTTCGGGTAATCTTCCATCAGGTAATAAGTGTAGGCCTGCAGGTTCCAGATCTGGGCTGTCTCATAGGGAGACATCTTCCTTTTACCCGTTTGCATATCCCTGATTTCCACCAGGGCTTCCTGGTAGGATTCAGCTTCAACGAGTTCCTGGACAACAACAAGGGACTCATAAACCTGTTGGCTCATAGCCACGGTCTCTTTGGTCTTGCGCTCTTTTTTGTCTTTATTCTGTGCGATGGCAGTTGTTGCCAACATCACAGACAAAACGATCGTCAGGGCGGGTACCAGCCGGTTTTTACGTATTAAACTCTTATTCAGTAATTTCATAAGTAAACTTGTTCTGTACGCCAGGAACTTGTACGGCTTCGCCGTCCATAATCCTTGGCTTGTATTTGAATTTCAGGGCTGCGTTCACAGAAGCACTATGAAACAGACTAGAAGTACACTGCGATTCAACCACTACGGGGTCTTTAACCGTTCCGATGCTGGTTACCGTGTATTGAACTACACAGTACCCTTCAATACCACGGGTCAAAGCCCTGTTGGGATAGATAGGTGCAACCTTAACAATGGGCAGGTAATCACCTTCACCAACTCCGAGGCTGAATCCGCCGGTCATTTCAATATCGGTTTCAACCGGTGCTTCAGAAATGGCTATCTTTTCAGCATTGGCGCTCAGGTTTTCCAACTGTGGTGTTGGCGGTTGAGGTGGCGGTGTATCCGGTTGTGGTGGCTTTTTGGGTTTCAATTGCCTTTGTTTCACGGATTCGTCACGTTTAACACGGACGAAATCCACGAGGCTGCCGGCGCCATCATCATTCAGCGAACGATCAGCGGTGGCGATCAGGTATTGCATCACCCAGAAGAGGCTTAGTGTAATAGCCAACCCGAGAACAACCCCCGTGACTAACCGGGTTACGGTAGCGGCCTGATTCTGGGACAGTGTTTGATTAATTGATGCTGCCATGGCTTATTTACTGCTCTTGAGCGGCGATTGAAACGTTAAAAACACCGGCTTGACGGGAAGCATCCATAACCTGGATCAACGTATCGGTTTTGGACTCTTTGTCAGCCTGGATAACAACTGACCCCTGCGGGTTTTCAGCGTGAAGACGCTCGATGTTAGGACGTACCGAACGTATATCAATCATTCGACGGTCAATCCAGATATCGTTATTGGCACCGATGGCAATCAGGATATTGGCATTTTCCTTTTTGACAGCGGTAGCTGCATCAGGTCTGTTAACGTCGATACCGGCTTCCTTTACAAACGTCGCGGTAACGATAAAGAAGATCAACATGATGAATACCACGTCAAGCATAGGTGTGATATTGATCTCTGACTCTTCTTCGGCCTGGACTTGGTTAAAAAATTGCTTCATTCAAATTCTCCAGCGACCTTCAGGTCACTTGTTACCCTATGTACAGGTTATCAGCGAGTAATTCGCGTTCCCGTGAGGCTTTACGTTGTAAATAGGTTGCCATTGCAACACCGGACAGAGCCGCTACCATTCCGGCCATTGTCGGAATGGTAGCTTTGGATACGCCGGATGCCATGGAACGGGGGCTACCCGAACCGGATATGGCCATAACCTCAAATACTTCGACCATGCCGGTCACTGTACCCAGTAGACCGAGCAAAGGACATAAAGCAACACAGGTCTGAATCAAAGGTATGTTACGTTCAACCTTGGAGGAAACCTGCGAGATTAGCCGCGTCCTGATCTGGTGAGCGTTCCATGACTTATGATCGTTACGAGACTCCCAGATATACAGGGCCTTTGCGGCCAGACGTTTATGTCCTGCACGGAGATAAATCAGTCTTTCGATAACCAGCATCCACATGAACAGCGTGAGGAAGCCGATAACAAACAGAACATCTCCACCAAGTTCCATGAAATCACGGACGGTTTCCAGTGCGGGCAGATAGTAATAAATCAAATCCATGAGATAACTACCTTATTCGGCTTTATGTTTACCTTCGGCAAGCTCCGCGAGCATGCCAGCGGCCTCTTCCTGCAGAATCTGGGTCAGTCTCCTGGCCCGGCTGGATACCAGCGTATGCAAGAATACTGTCGGAATAGCCACAACCAGACCGAGAACCGTGGTAACCAACGCGGTTGAAATACCACCAGCCATCAGTTTCGGATCACCGGCACCGTACAGGGTAATAGCCTGGAAGGTCACGATCATACCGGTTACTGTTCCGAGCAGTCCGAGCAACGGTGCAACTACCGAGATAATCTTCAGCAATGGCAACATGGCGTTGAACTTGGGTGTCTCCCTGAGTATGGCTTCGCCCAGTTTCAACTCAATGGTTTCAATATCAGCACCGGCTGAATCCTGTGCAATTTTAAGTACGCGGCCAAGCGGGTTGTTAGTCTTGGGTTCGCTGATGTGCTTGACCTGGCTGTTAACTTTTGCACCAACAGCTGTCAGTATCAGTACGCGCCAGATGGCAATAAGCACACCGATGATACCGAGAACGATGATCACGTAACCAACTGTTTTACCCTGGTCGATACGTTCCATCAGGCTGGGTGACTGTACCAGCAAGCTAAGTAGTTGACCGCGTGTCGGGTCAAGACCAACCGGGAATTTTCCGGCGTCAGCACTTGTCAGGTCACCAATACGGCCGGTATAACGGCTGGGTGGCTGGCGCTGTAATTCAACCAGGCGTTGTGTTTCTGGAATGAACTCCAGGTATTTGCCTTCGGATACAACATTGAATGCACCGATGCGGGTGACTTCCTGTTGGTTTTCTTCGCCACTGGCGTTAACAACGTTGGCTGTAAAAGTGACGACTTTGCTTGTTTCGGTCATTTCGCGCTGCATTTCAAACCACAGACGTTCAATTTCCTCAAGTGAAGCCAGGCGGTTTGATTGCCCCATCTTCTTTGCAAATTCGAGCAGGAAATCAGTACGTTCCGGGAACTGAACCTGGGTCAGCGATGTTTCGAACTGACCGCGTGCATCACCGGATGCCTGCTGCAGAACACCAAACAGTTCTTTCAGACCACCGAGGCGATCCTGGAAGGCTGTTTCCAATACGAGGATTTGAGCATCGTTTCTTTCAAACTCTGCTTCCATCCGTACTGAATTATTTTCCTGACGTTTCTGTTCGGCTTTTTCAGCATTCAACAGTTTGCTTTGTGATCCACGGTTGGCGCGGAATTCGTCAAGCCTTGCTTTGTTGTCAGCCGCATCGGTTACGCGACCGGTTTTAACCTGTGCCAGAAGCTCATCCAGAGAAATTGCTGTTGCAGCCTGGGCAGAGAAGGTGAACGCCAGTATCAGACCGCTGGCAAGGCCGATTTTTTTGATTATGCTAATCATTTCATTGCCCTCGTTGGTGCGGTAACGGGTACGACGAGTAGATCCGGTGCAACTTGTTTACGTGCGATCTTCAGTCCATCTAAAACCTGTTTTTGGTAGACGGCAGGTGGAAGCTCGGTAAATGCGCCTTGTTCAGCATCCCAGACGCCGGTATGTGCAGCACCCACTGTCTGGTATAACAATGCAACGCGACCAATACGCAGGAAATCAACTTCCAATTGGTTACCATTGATATCGGTTGAGCCTTTGTATGCCTCAATCGTCCGACCATAGTCGTTTTCAATCTGGTAGCCCTCAATAACAATGCGGAGTTTTTCAGCTGCAGATACATCCGAGCGTTCCATCACTTCGCGTAAACGAACGATACGGGCAGTACGCTCTTTCTTAAGGAAGGGCGTGTCCAGCTGAACAAACTCATCCAACGCCTCGACCATGCGAATCATCAGCGGAACAATCTGACGTTCAATCAATGCGACATTGGCGATGGAGTCTGTCAGAGCCTGCATTTCGGACTGCTGATTATCCAACTGGGTCTGCAACAAGCGGTTATAGACTCTGAGTCCATCAACAACCTTGGTAACAGTCCTGTAGTCGTTTATGATTTTTTCAGTTTGATCGGCGACAGAATCAATCTGTTGCTGTGCTGTTGCGCCGGCATCCGCGCGGTTTTCTCCTTCCTGCATGACTTCATTAATGCTTACAGCGAATGCCTGGGTAGACAAACCGGTAAGTGCAAAAATGAAGGCTGAGGACATTAGGCAGGTCATCTTTCTTTTATTTAGCATGCTTCGTCTCAATGGCTTTAAAAAATTTGTTGATGAAAATGATCAGACTGCACACTTTATATAATTGAGGTGCATTCCGTCAATCGCTATGGCATTAAACATGTTTCTTAGTCAATCGAAAAGTCAGTATATCCCAAAATAAACTCACGTAAACTACTTTGATGTCCGCACTGAATTCAGACTTATAAGAGAGTCGTTTCATACTGCTGCTGAAATTTGGCAAACAGTGAACCGGCATCTCTGAATTGCTGAGTCGCGCGTTCAAGATAACTGCGGACCTCATCTACGTAACCATCAGTTGATGCTGACCACACCCGGTTAATATACCGCTCTCCGGCAGCAAATGCACTCATCACGTCTGCATAATGCTGTAATCCAAAGACATGCTTCATGCTTTCGCGGGCGTTGGCAAAGTTATTCAGGTCTTCACGGAGTAGCCGGTCGATTTCAAAACGGGCCTCGTAGACCGGCAAATTGACCGAGTCCTCGTTAAGGGTTTCAAGGTTGCCGAGAATATTCGCCAGGCTGTTTTGCAGAATTTGTAGATTCCCGCTTAGGCGGTGGCTGGCCCTGGCTTCGACGTGATGTGCCTTTCGATAGATAAATAGTGCAACAATACCCACGATGAGTACCGGTGCAAACCAGTTCCAGTTAACCTGGGTGGGATCCAGCACACTGATGAACGCGCCGGCCAGGAAAGAGGCCATGATGATAAGCAGTGACAGTGTCTTGGTATTCATGTGGCGGCCCCCACAATCATGTAAACGGCGAACCCCACGCCAACCAGCGCCTCGCCAACAATGACACCTGCCGCGATCGGGATACCCGTGCTTTCGGCAAATGCATCACCGAGCTTCCAATCTGAAATGACCCGTAACAACGTGCCGATGCTGTAGGTCAACACGATGCTGAATGGCAGGTAGAAGCCCAGCCCCACCGTAATACCGAGGCCGGGAGATGCCAGGCTCAATAGTGCACCCAGTCCTGCACCGGCCAGGTATTTTTGACTGGGAACGTCGCCGCCGATGATACCGTTGACCATGCTGGCCAGTGCCTGCCCTTGTGGCGCGGGTAATTTGTCACCGCCAAGACCATAAGCTTCATGTAGTACGAATATCAACACCATGATCAGTATGGGGCCCAGCCATGCACCCAGGAACTGTCCGTATTGTTGTTGACGGGGTGTGGCGCCCACGAGATAGCCGGTTTTAAGATCCAGCATAAGGTCGGTGGCCTGCGACATCGCAACACAGGCGGCGGCGCCTACCATGATGGCCGATACGACCGCTGCCCTGGTGTCATCGAGACCGCTGGAAATGATGATCAGAAGCGTGACAGCAATCAATGTCATACCGGAAAGTGGTGACCAGTTGGTCCGGCCGATGGCTTCGGACAAAATGACGCCGGCAATCCAGATCCACAAGGTGCCCACTACTGCCATGAGCATACCGCGGCCGATGCCCATTTTTTCCGTGGATAGAATTGCTATGGCCATCAACAGGACGGCTGCGCCGCCGATACCGATGTATAGAAGCTTGATCGGCATCTCATCTTTGGACACGGCTGAATTCGATTTTGCGGCATTTTGCATACTGCGCACGGCGCTGAGAATCATGGGGAATGCCACGACCACGCCCGCCACGGCACCACCGATCAACATACCGATGCCGACCGGTCGGTATAGCAGTAAACGCAGGCTGTCCGGATCGCTGATGATGGTATTTGTGTCAGGGTCTACCGGAAACAAACCGAAATGGCTCAATAAAGGTGCCAGTATCCAGTAGCAGACATAACCACCAATGATAAATGCGACACCGCCCTTGCCGGCGATGTAACCCACACCCACGGACAGGAGCGACAGGTACCAGACTCCGTTCATGTATTCCGGCCAACCGAGCATGCCACCCAGGTCCCAATATTCAACACCGCTTGACTGGCTCACAAAATGTAAGAAACCACTGGTGGTTGCCGCTACCAGCAAAAACATGGCTTTTTGTATGCCTGCACCGGGGGATTTGAGAATGGTTGCCACGGCAACACCACCGGGGTAGGTCAGCCGTTCGTAATCAATCATCTGTTTGCGCAAGGGGATAATAAACCCGATACCCATGAAGGCACCGGCAATGGCACCGAATGTCATCAGGTACGGGTTAAAGTCCATGCCATAACCAAGTATGAAAATTGCCGGGACAGAAAACATCATGCCGCTGGATGCGCCGTTAACACCACTGGCAATGGTCTGCACGATATTGTTTTCAATGATGGAATTGCGTCGCAACATACCGCGCAATATGGCGAAACCCAGGATCGCAGCGAGTTCCGAGCCCTCGATGGAAAACCCGAGGATCAACGCGGCATAACCGATACTGACAGCAATAATCGCGCCGAGAAAATAGCCAACCAAAAGCGCCGTGACGGTTAGTTCAGGATAGGCACCGGTACGAACCACGCCGGCAGTTTTGCTGGATGCACTCATAGATGTGTTCCTTACAGGATTTTTTTAGAGGCTGTACGCCCAGATTAATACGCCACTCAAGACCAGCCATGTAATGATGGTCAGGGGTATGCCAACGCGTACGAAATCCCCGAATTTATAACCACCCGCGTTCATGATCAGCACATTGGTCTGGTAGGCCATGGGTGTTGCGAAACTGAGGTTGGCACCAAACAACACGGCCAGCACGAATGGTTCCAGGGGTAAGCCGAGACGCTGGGCAATACCGATGGCAATCGGTGTACCAATGACTGCTGCGGCATTGTTGGAAACCACGTTGGTCAAAACACCCATCATCATCATCAGGCTCATCAGCACGATCGACGGCGGTGCACCGAAGGTAATGTAAACAAACAGATTGGCAAGGTAGTCCGCGCCACCGGTTTTGAGTAGTGCCAGGCCCAGTGCCAATGAAGATACGATGATCAGGATGACCTGTGTGCTGAGTGCACTCATAGCATCTTTCCAGTTCAGGCAACCGGTCAGGATTAAAACCAGGCAGCCGAGCAATGCGCTGATCTCAATCGGCATGACCTTCAACGCAGCCAGCGCAACCACACCGCTGATAACGGCCAATGCGATGGGTGCCTTACGTGCTTTTGGCAGGTTGATACTACCGTCGAGAATCAGCATGTCGGGGCTTTGTTTAAGTTCAACCAGGTTATCCAAAGTCGATTGCACCAATAACACATCACCGGTCCGCAGGCGGGTTTCATCAAGACCGGGAGACTCCCGCCCTTCCATTCCTTCAAAGCGGTTGAATGCAAGTAACCTGAGTCCAAAGCGCGAAAGCAACCCTGCATTGCCGATGGTCACCCCATTCAGGCGGGAAGCAGGTGTAATGGCGACTTCAGAAATTTGCGTTCCGTCTGTTGATAACGGATGGCTCGCATCGACCGCATGGTCGTCGGTGAAAAGTGTGCCACCCAGAAGTCGCGCGTATTCCCTCAGGTTTTGCTGGGTGTTACTTGTGGTGATCCGGTCAGCTGCCCGCAGCTTCACATCCGGTAACGGGTTAATAAACACACCCTTGCCGCGCTGAATGGTTTCCACCTTGATCTTTTCACCGGAGCGTGCGATAGCTTCCGCCAGCGTTTGGCCAACGACCGGGCTGTTGTCGTTCAGCCTGATTTGTGCGGTATACACCCTCGATACACCACGATTCATGGGCGGCAGGCGTGTCGGCAGCATCCTGGGTGCGATCAACCACAGGTACAGAAGTGCCACGGAGCCTGCAATCATGACCGGCACGGAAAAATCAAACATACTGAAAGGGGACATACCCATGTCGGCGGCGACATTAACCACCAGCAGGTTGGTCGATGAACCAATGGTTGTTGCCATACCACCAAGGATGCTGGCAAAACCCATCGGCATTAACGAAGCGGATGGTGACGAACCGGTCTTGACTGCCACGCCGATCAGGATGGGTAACATCAACACCACGATGGGTGTGTTGTTGATAAACGCGCTGAGAACAGCAGTGAAAATGATTGTCAGAAACAATGAAAGGGCAGGGCTTTTTCGCCATAACCTGGCCAGCAGACGACCCACCGGTTCCAGTGCTCCGGTGCTGATCAAACCCTGGCCCACAATCATCAGTGCCGATACCGCTATCAGGGCGCGATTTCCAAAGCCTAAAAAGAAGTCACTGGGTGCGAGACGCTGGCCGTCTGATTCAAAAGGAAAAAGCTGAAAGCCGATCGCCAATACAACCAATACCACCAGGCTGGTGGTTTCCATCGGAATGTTTTCGCGTGTAAACAATGCCAGCGCGATCACGATCATGATCATCACTGCCAGCGCGTGCATGTTTGGTAAAGCTAGTTCAAGCATGTTTTGTTACCGATTATTGTGCAATTGCTCAGAACGGATAGCAGTGTACCCCAACATTGTGGTGTGTTGCTTGCCAGTACCCTGAGTCTGTCATATGCTGCCTGCGATTCCAATTCTACGTCCGAAGGAAATAAACCGGTGCAAGCCAAGTATCTTTTGATCAATTTCGATCCCGTCGCGATTTCCATCGGCCCGCTGGATATACACTGGTATGGCGTAATGTACCTGTTGGCTTTCCTGTCATTCTGGTTCATTGCCAACCGTCGGGCCATCAGTCAGCCCTGGTGGGGTTGGAACAACCAGGATGTCAGCGACGTACTTTTTTACGGCATGATCGGGGTGATACTTGGAGGTCGCGTTGGTTACATGCTGTTTTATGCCTCGGATATGCTGGCGCAGAACCCGCTGTCAATTTTCAAGATATGGGACGGCGGTATGTCATTCCATGGTGGATTGCTTGGTGTGATCATTGCCATGTTCCTGTTTGGCAAGCGAACACGACGATCATTCTGGCAGGTCGCAGATTTCGTCGCACCAATGGTTCCGCTCGGGCTTGCATTCGGTCGGTTGGGAAACTTTATCGGCGGCGAATTATGGGGTCGGCTGACAGACGTGCCCTGGGCCATGATATTTGCCAGTTCAACCGGCTTCAGGGCGGGCGAAACCGCCGCACTCGAAGAAGCCTGGCGTTCCGGTGCGCTGGATCACCTCGCACGGCACCCAAGTCAACTTTACCAGGCAGGTCTTGAGGGCCTGGCGCTGTTCATTATCCTTATGTGGTACTCCCGCAAACCAAGACCGCGCGCTGCCGTTTCAGGTTTGTTCCTGTTGGGATATGGTGTTTTCAGATTAATCGTGGAGTTTTTCCGTCAACCGGATCAGCACCTGGGTTTTCTCGCCATGCAATGGCTAACCATGGGGATGCTATTGTCTTTACCGATGATAGCGGCAGGAATTATCATCATGTGGTTCGCCAAAAATACCAGCGTATCATCAACAAAGGGCTAATTTGGATTCATGAAAACCTACCTGCAGCTTTTGCAAGATATCCTCGATAAGGGCAGTCGTAAGGAAGACAGAACCGGTACCGGCACCATCAGCCTGTTTGGCTATCAGATGCGTTTTGACCTGTCCGAGGGCTTTCCCTGTGTGACAACCAAGAAACTGCACCTGCGCTCCATCATTCATGAGTTGCTGTGGTTTCTAAAAGGCGATACCAATATCGCCTACCTGAAAGAAAATGGCGTCTCGATCTGGGATGAGTGGGCCGATGAGAATGGCGACCTCGGGCCTGTCTACGGTGCCCAGTGGCGTAACTGGATTGCGCCGGATGGCAGGCATGTCGACCAGGTAAGCCTGTTGCTGGACGACCTGCGCAGCAGACCGGATTCCCGCCGCCACATCGTGTCGGCCTGGAACCCTGCGGTTTTACCGGATGAAACGCAAAGTCCGCAGGCAAATGCCCGCGCCGGTCTGCAGGCTTTACCACCGTGTCACATGATGTTTCAATTCCACGTGGCCAACGGCAAACTGAGCTGCCAAATGTACCAGCGAAGTGCCGACGTATTTCTCGGTATTCCGTTTAATATCGCATCCTATGCATTATTGACCATGATGATCGCTCAGGTGCTTGATCTCGAACCCGGTGATTTCATCATTTCACTCGGCGATGCACATATCTACCTGAATCACCTCGAACAGGTAAAGACGCAGCTTTCACGGGAAACTTTTTCACTACCGGTCATGCATATCAATCCCGCCAGGAAAGACCTGTTCGGGTTTGTCTATGAAGATTTCGACTTACAGAATTACCAGTGCCACCCTGGTATCAAGGCACCGATCGCAATCTGATATGAACAAGACGCTGACACTGATAGCCGCCATGGGCAAAAACAGGGCGATTGGCCTGGCCGGTCGTATGCCCTGGCATTTACCGGCCGAACTACAACATTTCAAACAAGCCACCATGGGCAAAGCTATCGTGATGGGGCGCAAAACCTGGCAGGCCATTGGCCGGCCTTTACCGGGTCGTCAGAACATCGTAGTCAGCAGAAACCCCGATTTCCACGCCGAGGGTGTTGAACTTGCCGCTTC
>RCNC010000236.1_pt1 | contig 32916 bp, 28 predicted proteins | sample 2041301 | NCBI WGS metagenome assembly RCNC01 (sample SAMN09708231, study PRJNA481090) | Marine sediment metagenome, whole genome shotgun sequencing project. | biome: marine sediment; feature: ocean; material: sediment; isolation source: Sewage treatment plant 13A marine sediment (STP13A) ... | reverse complement strand
ACTACGAGGTGGAACAAGATGCCGCGCATCAAAGGCAGCAGGCAGGGATTCAACCTGATCGAACTGATGGTGATCATTGCCATCGTGGGCGTCATAGCGGGGATCTCGGCGCCGCCGATCTTCCGATACGTCGAGTCGAACCGATTGCAGACCAATGCCGACCGGCTGGCGGCGGATCTGCAGTATGCCCGCAGCCTGTCGATATCGCAGGGAGCCATCCTCAGGTTTGCCAGCACCCCCGGCGGGTACCAGCTGACCAACCCGATCACCGGCGTCCTCATCCGGGAAACGAATTTTGCCCACGGCCTCGAGCTCGACGTGGATCAGACCGCGGACTTCTATCCCTGGGGCATGGCCGACGCAACCGTATTCAGCATATCCAATGGCACCGGCGACATGACCGTCAATCTATTGCCCACAGGAATCGTGGAGGTCCACTAGCGATGATACGCAAGATGAACCGCAAAATCAGGAATCTGCTTGGGACCGGGCGGCTGCCCGGCCTTGGCCGTGAAGGGTTCACCCTGGTCGAGATCATGATGGTGTTGATGATTCTCTCGGTAGGCGTGCTGCCCATCGCGGTCATTCAGCACCGGGCCCGCGGCGAGGTATCGGAAGCGGACCGCTACACCCAGGGCATCGAGATTGCCCAGATGCATCTGGAACGGATCAAGGGCATGGGCTTCGGTAACGCGGTGGCCGATTCGGGCACGGTGGGGAACATCGAGTGGTCCGCCCAGGTGACCAACGTGGCCTTCGGGCTCGACCGGATAACCGTGACGACCACCTGGAATAACGGTGGCCAGGAAGAATCGATGGTCCTGGCCGATCTCGTGTCAACTCGCTGACGGGGGAATGGGAATGAACAAGATGAAAATCATGAAACATACCGACCGCCGCGGCCTGACCCTGACCGAGCTCATGATCGCCCTGGCGATCTTCGGGGTCATCATGGCGGTGCTCTTCGGGTTCCTGACCGGTGCCCGGAACAGCTACAGCGAGACGCGGGAACGTGCCCAATACCAGCAATCGGTGCGAGCGGTGATTTCGCTGGTGACCCGGGAGATCCGCTCCACGGGTTGCGATCCCACCGGGGTGGGCTTCGACTATTTCGGGGTGGCGGATGACGACCGCCTACAATGCCGGATGGACCTTAACGGCGACAGCGACGTCACCGACCTGGGTCCGGACGAAACGGTGTCCTACCAGCTGGTGGCGGGCAACCTGATCCGGAACAACGGCACGGGGGACCAGGTGATCCTGCGGGGAGTCCAGGACCTGACCTTCACCTATTTCGACGAGACGGGCGCCGCGCTGAACGCGGTTCCCCTGAATGCGGCGACCCGCGCCCGGGTTCGCCACGTGGGCATCAATATCGAGGGCGAAACCGTGGACGGCGAGCCCGTTATCTATACCACCCGCATCGCCCTGCGCAACGGGTGATCCGAAGGATCGGGAGCAGAACATGAACATGACCCCAACGACAACCTCGAGCCCGGCGGCGAACCGCGAAGGATTCGCCATGGTGACCACCCTGCTGGTGGTCCTGATCCTCAGCGTGCTGGCGGTGGGCGTGGCCTGGATCGCGAGTTCCGAAAAGAAGACCACTTTCGCCGAAGGCGTCCACATGCGCTCGGTGTTCGCGGCCGATGCGGGCGGCGAGGCCGCGATCAACTTCATCCGGATGTCGGACGTTCCGCCAGCGATCACGGATTTCACGAACAACACGGTCCAGGACCAGGGTGCGACGGCCCTGGAGGGATCGCAGTCCTACGACTATTCCGCGCGCTTCCTGCAGAAGCGGCCGAAGCCGGGCTGGGGCTTGAACTATCTGGATTACGATTACCGGATTACTTCCCGCGGCACCGCGTCCCGCCTGGGACAGAGCGGCGTGGAACTGGTGGTCAGCAGACTCTACAAAGAAGGCTATTGAGCCGATCTGGGGGATAACGTGGTGAGCCGAACAACCGGCGAGCCGATGAGGCAGGAGAAACGATCATGCTGATTCATAGAAACGCAAGACTCTGGTTCGCGGCCGGCGCGCTGCTTTTGGGAGCAGCTTTGGCCGCACCCCAGGCGGCGGTCGCCCAGGACGGCTGTGAGGTTCCCCTGTTCGTCAAACAGAACAGCGGTGGGGCCAACGTCATGGTGATGGCGGACAACTCGGGTTCGATGAACGCGGCGATCTACCACTTCGCGTATGACCGCAGCATCAGTTGGCCGGGTTCGTTCGATCATGACCGGACCTACTACGTGGGGCATGACGGCTGGTACGAGCCCAACGATTTCAACTGGCGCTGGGTTAACAGCCCGAGCCTCTATCTGGTGGATTCGGACAACGGCCAGGACGGCCGCTACTCCGGCAACTATCTGAACTGGTTGTTCTATAACGCCAACGACATCGAGCGGGTGCTGACCCCCAGCATCACCCGGATCCAGATCCTCAAGGCGATCCTGGACCAGATCCTCGAGCGTTCGGCCCGGTTGAACTTCGGTCTGACCATCTTCAACCACAACGAAGGCGGCCGGGTCGTCGGCGGATGCGGCACGGACATCGGGGTCCTGCGCGCGGCCATCGCCGGCATCACGGCCAACACCTGGACGCCGATCGGCGAAACCCTGGAAACCATCCTCGACTACTTTGCCGACCGGGGCAACTTCCCTTCGCCCATCCAGGCGACCTGTGACTACAACTTCATCCTGATGGTCACCGACGGTCTGCCGACGATGGATCGCGACGTCAGTTTCTATCTGCATGATACCGACGGCGACGGCAACGAACCGGGCAGCTGCGCCAGCATCGGCGCACCCTACTCGGAGGCCAACGACTGCAGCGATTACATGGACGACGTGGCCTACTACATGGCCAACTCCGACGTCGCGCCCCATGTGGACGGCGACCAGCATGCCTACACCTACGTGGTCGGCTACAACGAGAACGGCGATCTTTTGAAGGAAACGGCCATCAACGGCCAAGGCCTGTTCTTCGAGGCCGGCAACGCGGTGGAGCTGTTCCTGAGCATCGAGTACGCCCTGCAGGATATCCTGCGCCGGATCTCTGCCGGTTCCGCGGTGGCCGTGGTCTCGACCGAGCGCGGCACCGACGACCGCCTGTACCGGGGCAAGTTCATGCCCATCGATTGGAACGGATATCTTGAAAGTTACCTGCTGCCCTATGATGAAAACGATCAGGCGGTGTGGGAGGCGGGCAACCTGTTGAAGAGCCGAAACCCCAATTCGAGAAACATCTTCACGGCGCTGGGCGATGACATGATGGAGTTCGTCCCCGGCAACGCCACGAATCTGATGGTGAAAATGGAGGCGATGGACGAAACCGAGGCGGCCAAACTGATCGCCTGGGGCCAGGGCAATTACGTCAACGGCTACAGGTACCGCCAGCAGTGGGTCCTGGGTGACATCATCCATTCCACCCCGGTGGTGGTCGGTCCTCCCAGTGAATTCCGCATGGAGGAAAGCTACACGGCTTTCCGGGAGGCGCACAAGAACCGCCGCAAGATGGTCTACGTGGGCGCCAACGACGGCATGATCCACGGTTTCGACGCCGAATCGGGCCACGAGAACTGGGCCTTCGTGCCGGAGTTCGCCCTGCCTAAATTCTCGGTCATGGCCGACTCGTTCTACTGCCACACCTACACCTGCGACCAGACGGCCACGGTAAAGGACATCCAGGTGAACGGTGCCTGGCGGACCGTCATGGTCGGCGGCGGTGGTGAAGGCGGCGCGAGCCTCTTCGCCCTGGACATCACCTATCCGGACTACCCCGCGGTCCTCTGGCAGTCGGACCTGCCCAATAAAAAGGTCAACCACTCCGAAGTGGAAGTGGTCTCCATCGGCGGAACGTCCATGGCCCTGGTGGGCAGCGGCCTGCATATAACCAACAAAAGGAAGGCCTTTCTGTATGCCTTCGACATGGAGACGGGCACCGAGTTGGGCAGGGTCCGCTTGAGCAAGGACTCCGGCGCGATCCGGAACAAGGCCACCCGACCGGTGGTGGTCGATCTGAACCTGGACGGAGAAACAGACGTCGTCTACATGGCCGACCTTTTCGGTGACCTGTGGCGGTTCCAGACGAACGGCAATATTGACCCCTCCAACTGGGACATGACCAAGCTCTACGACGGCTCCCAGGAGATCCAGGCGGACCCGGTGGCGGCCTTCGGTCCCAACGGCTCCGTTTACATCTACTTTGGGACGGGCGTCTATCTCGAGGATCCCGACATGACCAGCACGGGACAGAACTCGTTCATCTGCGTGTATGACCATCATGACGGCTCGACCGTCTCGATGGGTGATCTGGCCAACCAGACTTCCAGTGTCGGCGAGATCGGCGGGTCCATGGGCTGGTACGTCAACCTCTGGAACGCCGAGGGCGAGCGCGTCACCAATCAGGCCGTGGTCGTGGCCGAGACGGTGATCTTCACCTCGTTCGAACCCTCTTCGGATCCCTGTGTCGCCGGGGGCCATTCGTGGGCCTACCAGCTGAGCTACCAGGACGGCGGCATTCCCGACTCCGAAGACATGGAGGACGAAGACGACCGTTCGGTTTCCATCGGGGAGGGCATCGCCTCATACCCGGTGGTCGATCTTTCTGAAGGCAGCGTGGTGGTCCAGTCCAGTGACGCCAGCATTACCGTGGTTCCGATCGCGGGGATCATCGAAAGGATGCGGGTCAGGTCGTGGCAGGAGAATTTCGACCATGTCCAGCAGCCGGCCGATGAGACCGTCATCCTGGATTAAACTCGGAATCAGCCCGGTAACGGGAATGGAAATAGGAGGACTTGAAAAATGAAACACCTCAAGCTGGCGACAATCTGCCTGGTCTTCGCAATGGCCGTGATGGTCATCGCGGACGCCGAGGCGGGCAAGATCAAGAAGCCCCCCAAGGGCTCTCGCACCGAAAAACCGGAGCATATGATGGCCCCGCACCACTTCGACAACCAGCCCGACATGACCTTCATGGCCGGCGTGCTGTCCAAGGACCCCCAGATCGGGTGGAAGATCGGCGACACGCCCCTCTACCTGAGCCAGGAGTGCGTCATCTATCTGGACGGTATGGAGGACGGTCGGCTGGAAGAAGGCCGTGACGCCGTCGTCATGGGGTCTAAGATCGGCGAAGCGATCAGCGCCTGGTCGGTCCACATGGGTGATTCGGATTCGAAGTACATGGAGTCCGGCATCTCGGATGAACTCAAGGAGCCCGGGGAGAATCCCAACGTCGGGGTTTTGCTCCAGCCCGTGGAGTAACTCACCGTCAATTTAAAGAAACGCCGGACCCCTTGGGGCCCGGCGTTTCTTTTTTGGCTTTCGAGGGCTAGAACTTCCAGTTGACGATCGGGAAGAACTTCAGTTTTTCCTTGTTCTTGATGATGTTGATCAGGCCGATCTGCAGCCCGCTGGTCATGACATCGGTGATGTTCACGAAACCGAACTGCAGTCCGCTAAACTCCTGGGCCGTGTTGATGAAGCCCAGCTGAACCCCCGAGCCCCCGCCGGCGTTGGTGTAAAGGCCGTTCTGCAGGCCGGTGAAGCTGCCCCTGGTGATGGACGCCAGCCCGCTCGATTGCCAGCCGGTGAAATCCCCCTCGACCAGGCCGACGGCCGCCCACTGCACGCCCGTGACGGTCCCCTTGTTAACGCCGACCAGGCTCATATCGAGGCCGGTCAGGTCGGTGTTCACGCCGTAGATCAGGCTGAACCGGAAGGCGGTGACCGCCTGGTCCTCCTTGACGATCTGGACGGGATTGAACAGGGAGAGGTTGATCGGGCCGTCGGCCAGGGCGATGGACGGAAGCACAAACCCCAGTCCAAGGACAAGGGTGGCGGCCGCAATAACACTTTTCATGGATGGTTCCTCCGGGTCCGGAAATGCGTTCGATTCGGGTAGGTCGGCAAACTCTATCATGGCCCATGAGGGCCATCAAGGATCTGATCCAGGTGGAGGATCTGCTCCTTCTGGTCCTCCGTCAGGCCGCGCAGATTCGCCGCTTGATGCAGGGCCGCGGACGCCCCGAAGTTGTTGCCGGCCTGGTGGCGGGCCAAGGCCAGGTTGAACCAGCCGTTCACGTAGTGGGGATAGTCCCGGGTCAGATCGGACAGGATGGTTATCGCCCGCACGGTCTGGCCATTTTCGGCATAGAGGGAAGCCAGGTTCGAACGGACCCGGGAATTCCCCGGACTGCGCTCAAAGGCCTGTTCCATCAGGTCGAGGGCCCGTGCCTTGCGCCCCTGCAGGTTCATGATCAGACCTCCGCGCAGAAACGGGTAGGCCCAGTCGGGATCCAGGAAGGATGCCCGTTCGTAGGCGGCCAGCGCATCGTTGAATTGCTCCATCTGTTCGTGGTTGCGCCCGATGCGGTAGGGAATCAGGCGTCCCTCGGGATACCGGGTCTGGGCGAGTTCCAGGGCGGCCAGGGCTTCATCGTGGGCGCCGAGATCCTCAAGATAAAGGGACAGGTGGAACGGGGTGTCGGCCAGACCGGGCCGGACTTCCTCGGCCTGCCTTCCTTTGGCGAGGGTTTTTTCCAGGTTGTCACGCTTGCTGGCGCGAGATGCCTCGTGCAGGTGGACCTGCCAGAAAACCTCGGTCTTTTCGAGCGAGGCCCACCGCGGCAGCAGAGCGAGGACCAGCAGCGCCGCGGCCGGCAACCAGACGAGACGACGGCCCCGGCCGCGCACCATCGCAATCACGAACACCGCCGCATTGATCGCCAACAACGGCGCGATGGGCTGGCGATAGCGCGAGGTCGGGAAAAACGGCAACAAGCTCAGGAAGTAGGCTCCGATCAGGACGCCCATGATCCAGCGGTCCCGGGTCGGCAGAAACCGGAACCCCAGCAGCCCCAGCGCCGACAGGAGCACGAACGGGACGGGCAGGACCGACAGGGCGTAAAACTGGGTTTTCCAGTAGTCGTAGCTGACGATCTGGGGGAGTTCGTAACCGTTCCAGAAACGGTAGACCTTGCGCGCGTAGTGCATGGGCATGGCGCCCAGGTTGCCGGAGAACATGGTCCAGGCCCGGCCGGTGAGGATGCGCGACACCTCGGACCCCTTGAGGTCGCGGCCCAGCTCGCGCTCGAGGGTGGTTTCCATGGAGGGGTCGAACTCGGCCTGGGCCTCTTCCATCACCGGGGCGAAGATGCCCTGGTAGTCGTGCTGCTGCCCGATCAGCAGGTTGACCCCGCCGTTGCTGGTCAGAAGTACGAAATCATCAGCGACGATCAGGTTGCGCAAGGCGGCCGGGGCCAGCATCAGGATCGCGCCGAGGAAGAAGGCGGCCACGTATTGGTTGCGGGCGGCCACCCAGGCAGGGGCGGCCTTCCACAGCAGCACAGGCAGGAACACCAGCAAGAGCAGCACGTTGCCGCGGGCGAGTCCGGTAAGGCCGGTCAGCAGGCCGAGGACCAGCCAGTTCATCGAGGTCGGTTCCCTCACCGCCCGGACGGTCTGCCATCCCGTCGATAAGTAGAGGGTCGTGACCAGGGTGGCCATCAGCAGGTTGCCGGCGTAGAAGACGGGCGGCCCGTAGAAGGCGAACAGGGCCGTGGCCAGGATCGTGGTCCAGCCGTCGTCCTGTTCCAGCAGGGCCCGGGTGAATCCGTACACCAGCCAGACGTTCAGCAGCGACAGCCCCAGCTGGATGAGCAGGGGCGCCTCGCTGCCGGGCCCGAAGCCCAGATAGATCAGCGCCAGGAAATGGGGGTAGAGCGGTCCCATCCAGTAGGTCTCGTTCCAGCCCCAGTCGCCCTGGGTCAGGCGCACCGCCCAGTCGTGATAGGTCTCGCTGTCGAGCAGGGGAACGGTGGCCAGGTCGGTACCGCGCAGCTGAAAGAAGAAGAAGAGGCGGACCGCGGCGGAAAAAAGCAGCAGCGACAGCAATAGGTGGTTGCGGGTGCGCGTGTCCACGGGCGGTCAGTCTCCTTCAGCCAGGGAGCGGGACAGGCGCAGCAGGATGAACTCGTTGTCGTCCGGGATGTCGGGCGGCCGCCGGCCGATGCTCATGGGGTAGTTGTTGTCGTTGGCCACCAGGAGGGTGTGCTCGTCGACGATGGCCAGGCATTCGGGCGTGACATAGGGAAACGAATAGTCGCGACCCAGGCCGGTGGCGCCGTTCTCGGCGCGGGTGATTCCCCGCGGATCGTCGATGTCCATCAGGTCGCAGACCAGGGTCTTGTTCAGGAAGCCCTCCTCGCCGATGTCCTCCAGGTCGATCCGGTAGATCCGCTTGATCTCGGCGGCGGCCCCCTCTTCGGTGTCACGTTCCATCACGAGAAAGATCCGGTCGTTGAAGGCTTCGAGTGAGGCCAACGATATGTCTTCCCGATCGGCGCGGTAGAGCCAGAAGTTGCCGGTGAAGCCGTGCCGCTGGGGATCGAATTCGAGAATGACGCGACGGGTTCGTTCGGGGTCGTCGGTCAGGGGCTTTTCCACCGACGCGTAGATCAGGTTGCCCGCGATGTTGCGCGCCAGGCCCTCGATGCCACCGCTGCGCGGCAGGTTGGCCAGATCCAGGCGCATCTCTTCCTTGCGCAGGAAACGCAGGTCGGGATGATCCGGGGTGCGCAGCACCGGCGAGCCCCGGGAGTAGAAACGCAGGGGCGGCACCACGGGAATGGGAGCGGGCTTTTCCAAGACGATCCCGTCCGGCCCGAGGTGCAGCAGGGAAGGACCAAATTCCTCGCCCACCCAGTACGAGCCGTCATTCATGCGCACGAAGGATTCGGGGTCGAAATCAGAGCCGGTCAAAAAGCGCCCCGCGGTGTCTCCCCGGGTAAGCGCAAAGGGTATTTTCCGTTCGGGATCCGACCAGTTGACGTATTCCCGCACCGTGACCGGTCCACCGTCCGGTGGAGAATTTTTCAGATCCAGGCGCAGGTGAAACCAGCCCAGGGGATAGTCCGGGCTATTGGCCAGGGTGCCGAAGCCGTTGTCCTGCAGCGCCACGTATTGGCCGCCGTCCCGCAGGATCAGCGAACTGAAGCCCTGCACGGGGACGGCGCCGAAAGGAAGCTCTCGCCCGTTGATTTCCGGCTCCATGGCCAGGCCGACAGGTGGGGTGCCGGGAGCGAAGGTGTCGGCGGGGAGCACCGCGCGGCCGACGAGCACGGCAAGTTTTTTGGATTCAGGATCGGTCCCGGGGGTGCAGGCGGACAGGACCAGGGCCAACAGGGCGGCGGTCAGGACAGTCGGCAGGATTTTTCCGCAAGGCATGAACCACTCCACCCGGGAACAGGGATATTTTTTTTCAGGGCCGGGCGGTATTGTATCACAGGGCCCAAAAATGGCACACGAAGTCGACAACTTTCCGTATACTCCAAGGGTGACCGAAATTCCCCGAATTTCCGAGGACCATGGACCTTGATTCACCTTCCTCTGAAAATGACAAGGCCCGCCCCCTTCCTGACGGGAGTCCTCCTGGCTGTCCTGTTGACCTGCTCCTGCGACAGCGAGCCTCCTACGATGTGTCCGACCGAAGGGATCGGGGTCCTGGAGGGATATGTCCGGGAGCTGGGGGTGGGGGTTTCCGCGCAGATTGGCGCGCGTGCTATGGAGGATTCCGACTCAGGCTGGAATTTATTCCAGACGGGCTCAGATTCGACGGGTTGGTACCGCCTGGCACTGCCGACGGGTGTTTACCAGATGGAAGTGTACCCTTACGGCGACCACATCAGCCATGCCGAACTTCTCGACACCATCCGGGTACTGCCGCGGGTCTTCCGGATGGATCTCGACCGCGGCCGGGCGGAAGTGAGGGTTATCCTGCCTGATGACCAGGAGGGCGAGTGGTATCACCTCCGGCTGCGGGATGATGATTTCCAATCCACATCCGAATCGGCAAGTGTCGAGGACGGGGTTCTGGCCTTTGATTTCCCCCTGCTGCCTCAGGGGGCCTACACCATGAGACTTTCCGGTGGGGATCTGACGGCCGAGGTCTATTTGCCTCACTCGACGAACATCGACCTGGCGGATTGGCTCCTTGTTGGAGCCGATGTCCCGACGCCCTACCGGATGGACTTCAGCAGATCCTACTCCTCGATTAGCGGCAGCATCACCGGCAGCTGGCAGGAATCCACTTCGATATATAATCCTTCCATCCATATCATTTCTCCGGACTCCCTGAAAACCGGCACCATGGGATGTCACCCGGAGGACGGTTCCTTCACCTGCGGTTTCCTGCTGACGCAGACCGTCCGCCTTCGTTCGAACTATCGGGGGGTGACCCAGTGGTTCGGAGGAGACTCCTTCGAGACCGCCACCGTTTTCGATCTCGAACCCGGCGACCGGATCACCGAAGTGGCGCTGGTCGAATCCGGCTTGAGTGTTCAGCTGGACGGGCCGGGGGACCTCGCCTTTCACGAGCCGACGATCACTGTTCGCGACGAGGCGGGCCGGGAATTTTTTCCTGAGACCTATGATGAAAACCCCCTTTCGATCTGCAATTTGAGCCCGGGTCGCTACTTCCTCCACGTGGACGGGTATTGCCGGGACGAAGTGTGGGCCCGCCAGTGGTACGGCGGGTCGGAGACTTTCGAGGGGGCCGTTCCCATCGATCTGGCCGAAGGCGAGTTCCGCCCGATCACTCTGGACCTGGTGGAAGGCGGCCGCATCGAGGGGAATGTGTTGAGGTCGGACGGGACTCGTCCGCGTTGGGCCGAATACAGCCTTTACGACGCCACAGGTGAACCGCTGTGTGAGGGCTGGACCCAGTGGCGGGATTTCGACGAGGGCCGATTCCGGTTTCGGGGCCTGGCGAACGGGGAATATTTCCTGGCGGTACGCGTGGCGTATGATGAGGTCTGGTGGTATCCGGGCACCTTCGATTTCGCCGAGGCGCTGCCTATCTCCATCGAAAACCACGCCCCGGTGACGGACGTCGACTGGAGGCTGCCATGAGCGCCGCCGGACACCTCTCCCGGATTCGTCGGCTGGCGGTCGGGGCGATGCTCATGGCTTGGGCCGCTTTGGGTCTTCTGGCCTGGGTCGGCTGTGACGATCCAGTGGATCTTTGCGAACCCGGTGTGCCCAGTGGCGTTCTGCAAGGCCGGGTCCGGTCTGGGGGTCTGCCGTTGGAGGCGACGGTTATCGCCCGGTATCTGGATGACGATTTCCAAACCAGCGGGGATTTCAAATCCGTGCCCGACGCGTCCGGCTTCTATTCGCTCGATCTGCCCCAGGGTCGGTACACCCTTCAACTGAGGCTAAACCGGGGCCGCTATGAATACTCTCACCTCGGCTTGAGCTATGGCCAGTTCCCTCCCGATACGTTGGAGGTCGATGGTGCGAACTCCCTGCTGAACATCGATTTCGACCTGGGCGGCGTGACGCTGGACTTGGAATTTCCGGACTACCTGCAAGGGCAGGACGGGGGGTTGTTCCTCTTCAGGTGGGAAGAAGGCGAATGGGTGGATGATGATTCCCTGGTGGATTCCGGCTTTGGGGAGATTGCCGGCGGTCGGCTCGAAGTGACTATTGCCGGGGTCCTGCCCGGGGAATACAGGGTCCAGGCTGGCTTCGGGTGCGGGTCCCGCTATTGTTCGGATGACAGCTACGGGGAAGTATTCTGGATGCCAGGCACACACGACATCGAGGAATCCTCGCTCTATGTGGTCGGCCCGGATTCGGTATCGACGCTCACCGGCTCCCTTTTCGGGGAACCGGCCCGTCTGGAGGGCAGGGTTTCCGGCGCATGGCTCTCCCTGGGCTTCGAGGAAAACCCCCAGTTGTCGTTCGTGACCGAAGACTCGTTGCTTACCCTCAGAAGGATGTGGGTTGCCGAGGACGGATCCTTCTCCGCGGGGTTCCTCTTACCGGATCCCGTCAAGCTGATGGTTTCCCAGGGAGGGATAGACCATTGGATCGGGGGACCGGGTTTTGCGGAAGCCACGGTTTTTTCGCCCCAGCCCGGCGAAACGATTTCAGGAATCGAGTTCGTTCAATGCGGGATTCATCTGGTGGTGGATGATTCGGGGTTGCCCCTTCACGGGGGGAGAGTCCGGGTTTACGACGGGACCGGCAGCAACCTGGTGACCGAGGTCCCCAGCTATGCCAGAACCGACCGACACATTGCGATCCCGAACCTATGGCCGGGGGAATACCTGATTCACATCACGCCGGACTATTGGTCGATGGGCTCCACGGAGTGGAGGCCCCAATGGTTCGATCGGGCGGATGATGTCGCCCAGGCCCAGCCCGTGGTCCTGGCCTCGGCGGGTGAAGTGGCGCGGCGGGATGTGGTAATGGAACTCGGAGGCAAGATACTGGGCAGCGTGACCAGAGAAAGTGATCCTGTCATTGGTTACCGGCTTTTGGTCTATCCGGCCGACGCGGATACCACCTGGGCGGAGGACCACGTCTGGCAGGAAGGCTTTGCCATGATGGGTCTGCCGGACGGCGATTATGTCATTGCCGCGGTGCCCTGGCTCACGGAGCCCAATGATCCGGTCTGGTTCCCGAGCACCCTGGACCGGGCCGAGGCCCAGGTCATCGAAATCCGCGACGCCTCGGTGTTCGAAGGCGCGGACATCATCCTTCCTTTCTAGGGCGAATCATGTCAGAGCTGCCGGAAGTATATTTCTCCGAGCGCAATGATTGGCGGGATTGGTTGGCCGCACACCACGCCGACACCGCGGGCGTGTGGCTGATCTACTTCAAGAAGCACACCGGAACTCCCCGCGTCGCCTATGGGGACGCTGTCGAGGAGGCGATCTGTTTCGGCTGGATCGACAGCACCGTTCGCCGCCTGGACAGCCAGCGGTATGCCCAGAAATTCGTGCCGCGCCGGGTCCGCAGCAACTGGTCGGGGCATAATCGCCGCCGGGCCGAAAGGCTCATGGCGTCGGGGGCCATGACCCCGGCCGGGATGGAAAAAGTCGAGGAGGCACGTCAAAACGGCGCCTGGGAAAAAGCGTTGGCAGACCGGGTGGACCGGCCGGTGCCGATGGAGCTGAAAAAGGCGCTGGCGGCCGACAAAAAAGCCGGGGCCGAATTCCGCTGCCTGGCGCCCGCGCAACGCAAATATTTTGTGGCCTGGATCGCCGAGGCCAAGAAACCCGAAACGCGCGTGCGTCGGGCCGACAAGGCGATCCAGATGTTGTTGTCGGGAACAAAACCGGGAATGTAGATGGGCCCTTCGTGGCGCCTGGGCGGAGACTCGGACTAGCGGTACAGGGCCTTGATCCCGCCCCAGCTCGCCGCCGCGACCGGCACCTGGTCCTCGGCGAGCACCACCTCGATCATGTCGGTGATCGCGATCAGATCGAATCCCATCGAGCCATAGCGGATCTCCAGATTCCGGTCGAGCACGGCGTTGTAGGGCAGAGCGCCCGCGCCGGGGAAAAGCCCGAACAGGGTCCAGTCGGGCGCCATCCAGATGGGGTAGGTCACGCCCTGGGCCGCGGCCCAGCCCTGGACCAGCGGTGCCAGCTCCATGATGTCCACCGCGATCACCGTCAAGTTGTCGTTTTGGTAGACCTGCCAGATGTCGTTTTCCAGATGGCCTGCCTCTTCGTTGCAGCCGGGACACCAGGTGGTGAAAAAATTGAGCACGATGATGTCACCCAGGTGGTCGTAAAGCGAGGCGTCGACGCCGAGCAGATCCGGCAAGGTGAAATCATCGGGGACGTCGCCCACTTCGTAGGCTCCGGCTACGACCGGCAGGATCCACAGGATCAGGAACAATCTCCAGGCACCATTCATGTCTCACCTCACCGCAAAAGGGTCAGCTTGCCGATTTCGGAAAATTGGCCCGCCCGGATCCTTGCCAGATAGAGCCCGGAGGGCAGATCGCGCCCGTGGTCGTCGGTCCCGTCCCAGGCTATCACGCCTTGGCCGGCATCGAACGGCCGGCCGGCGATCAGGCGGCGCACCAGGTTTCCCCGGGCGTCGTGGATGTCCAGGTGGACGGTGCCTCCGCGCGGCAGTTCAAAATGGATCTCGGTGCGCGGATTGAAGGGATTGGGCCGGGCTTCCAGACGAAGACTCAACGGCGGGTCCGGCAGGTCGTCCACCGGGGCGGGGTCGGCCAGCAGCTGGTCGATGATGCTGGTCATCTCCTCAGGATCGTACTCGGTGTTGAAATAGGCCACGCGCCCAGCCTGGTCGATCACGTAGTCCAGCGGAAAGGGCGAGGTCGCGCCGCTCTGCCGGTACATGTTGTAGGAGGATTGCGTTTCCAGCAAGATGGGAAAACTTACCTGGAACGCGTCCAGGAACACCTGCAGGTCCGGGTCCGAGCTTCCCTGGTCGTAGAGCCCCAGCACCATCACCTCGGCCGGGTCGTATTGTTGCCGAACAGCCGCTTCGAGGTCCGAAAACTCCGGACCGCAAACCGGTCACCAGTTGGCAAAAAATGCCATGACCACCACCCGTCCACGGTAGTCTCTCAGGGATTGCCAGACGCCTTCGGTGTCGAGGTGGGAAAAATTGGGAGCGACATCACCGACCGCCAGCAGGAGCGGGCTGTCCTCGGCCTGAACCGGAAAGGAGATGGTGGCCTCGTCCGTATCGTCGGAGTCGATCCGGATGAAGGTGGCGTCATAGCCCGGCGCGGCGTGGACAAACTGCAGGCCGATCTCCTGGGTGCCGCCCGCCGGGATGAAAAACGGTCCCGCATCCAGAACCGTGAAATTGGTGCCGAAATCCTCGACGCCGTGCACCCCCAGCGTTCCGGCGCCGGTATTGCCGATGGTGAATGAGGTGTCGACCACGGTGCCGACCGGAACGTTGCCGAAGTTGATGGATTCCACGCTGACCTGGATGTCGCCGCGCGTGCCGAGGCCCGGGCGGTACAGGCGCAGCCGCGACCAGTCGGCCACCACCACCAGGTCGGACCGGGCGTCCAGCCCCATGGCGCGGACGGGCGTGTCTTCGCCGCCGATGCGAACGGGCGTGGACGGGAGGGTGATGTCGAAGGTTTCCACATCGTCCCAGTCCGCTACGTAGACCAGGTTGCCGGCGATGGCCGCGGTGATGGCCAGCCCCGAGGTGTTGGCGGTCCCGAGCAGGACCGGGGCGGCAGGATCGGCCAGGTCGAAAATATCGATACCCGCGCTGCCGGTGCAAACCACGGCAATCGTGCCGCTGACGGCGACATCCACCGCCGAGCCGCTGGTCGGAACGCTGGTCAGATGGACCGGCTGCCAGGGATCGGCGATATCAACTACCGCCAGGCCGCCCGCGCCATCGGCCACATACGCGTACGAGCCCGACAGAACCACGTCCCACGCATTGACCAGGCTGGTGACGGCCGCTGCGGTCACCGGCAGCAGGGGAAAGGCGATATTGACGACCTCCAGCCCCTGATCATGCCGACAGGCGTAGATGATGTTCTCGGCCATGGCCGCGCCTTCATAGGAATGTCCGGCTTCGCCATGCAGAGCCAACAACCGGGGATCGGTCGGATCGCCCACGTCGAGAATCGCCAGCCTGTCCTCGCGGGCGCCGCCGCAGGCCAGATTCCCGTTCACCGCTCCACGGTAGTATCGATTGTAGGGATGCCCTGCGGGTTCGTACCGGCCCAGTTCCAGGGGCTGGTCCGGGTCGCCGATGTCGAATATCGCCAAGCCGCCCACCCCGAAGACGTAGGCCTTGTCTCCGACGAGCTCCACATCCTGCAGCTCGGAGAACCAGGGCGGGGAGTACCATCCGGCGTCTTCGAGCAGGTCATTCTGGTCGAGTGGGAACTGGGCATTCGCCGTCCCCGAGAAGAGAAGAGCCAGGAAAATGAAGGAACGGAACATAGATTTCCCCCGATGGATCATGAAGAACGCCTTTCCCCGAGTATAGGAAGGTTGACGGGATCTGCCAGAGGTGGAGAAATGAAGTAGAATATTGGCGAAAATAAATTTGAAGAATTCCGTGCCCCGTGCGTCTACCTGATTGACCGCCGGATAAACACCGCCGGCACGGAAGGACACGACGGAGATGACGATGACCCCAATCACTTCCACGGACCTGGCCTTTCGACACCTGGTCGACCAGTACCTGGAAAGGGTCTATCGGTACCTGCGCAACCTCACCCGCGATGAAGAAGCGGCCCGGGAACTGGCTCATGAGACTTTCATCGGGCTGCGCGGCCGCCTCGACGCGGGCGAATCCCCTTCCGAAGCCTACGTGTTCACCACGGCGCGTAACACCGCGCTGTCGGCCTGGCGCCGGCAGCAAAGTGAAAATCGTAAACGTCAAAACGCCAATGCCGAGCGGGACGCCGCCGGCGGCACCTGGCACGCCAACACTTCGGCCGAATCACCGCAGGGAGAAGCCGAGCGGCACGAGTTGCGCCAGGCCCTGGAGGCTGCTCTGGCCACCCTGCCGGAGGAACAGCGGTCGGTGTTCCTGCTCTCGGAAGTCGAAGGCCTGAAGTACGACCAGATCGCCGAGGCCCTGGACGTTCCCGCCGGAACAGTCGCCTCCCGCAAGCACCAGGCCTCCCGCGCGCTGCGCGCAGAACTGGAAAGGATGGGCCATGCACTGCCCTGAATTCCGCGAAGTCATGAGGTCGTTCCTTGACGGCCAAGTCGACGGCGCCACACGCAAAGAGGTCGGCCTTCACCTGGCTGAGTGCGCCGAATGCGCCGCCCTGGTCGAGAACGACGGCTTCTGGGACGACTCGATCCGGGCCCATCTGGATCACAAGCTGCCTGCGGGTTTGCGCGAGGACATCCTGGGCGATCTCGATCACCTCAGCGGCCGCAACCAGTGGCGCATCGCCTGGTGGGCCATCAAGCGGGACCTGAAACAGCCCAAGGGGATGCTCCAGGCCGCCGCCCTGGCCGCGGTGATGATCCTGGCCCTCAACTACCTGCCATTTTTCCGTTCGCAGGAAAAGGCATTCAACAATTCCGGTCCCATCGTCCAGGTCGGCGAAGCCGAAGCCTGGTCACCCGGCGAAACCGTACCGACCGCCCGGCTCACGCTGTCCGGGCGTCTCATATAGGAGGCGACGTCATGTTCCATCGTATCTCGATCATCGGCCTGGTATTGATGCTGGCCGCGGGGGCGGCCAGCGCCGCCGGCCCCGTCGAGGTCCTGCTCAAGGGTCACGATCAACCCCTGACGGGGTTCCTGCGCCAGATCAGCGATTCGCGATTCCTTCTGCAGGGCGAAAACGTCTATCACGAATTCCCCGGCAACCAGATTCTCACCGTCGACGGGAAGGACGACATCCCCAAGTCGGTGGGGGGCGACAGCCGCCTGATCTTTTCCAGCTTCTACGAAAAGATCCTGCCCAGCGGCGACGTGGAGGTCTGGTCGTACAACCAGATCACCAACGACGGCGTGCTCATCCTGACGGGCACCGACTGGGGGGCGGCCGCCTGGGAGGAGGAGCAGATCCGTTCCATGGAGGTCTACGACAGCTTCAATCACAAGCTGCCGATGATGATCGTTCCGCAGGGCGACGGCACCTTCAAGGTGAAGGTCAACTTCGTGGTTCCGGTGGCGCCGCGCGAATCCCTGGGCCTGACCCTGAAGACGATCCGCAAGGGGGCGGTCAAACAGGAGGGCGATTCCTGGTCGTACACCTTCAATGTCGGGTTCAACGAGGATCGCTACCTGACTCGCAAGATCGAACTGCCCAACGGAGCCGAGATCAAGGAAACTTATCCTGGATCCCGAGGAGTGGAGATGGACGGGCGGACGATCCTTCTGTCCCAGCGATATTATCCGGCAGGGACCGAGGATCCGCTGATGGTGGTCTTCACGATGCGTTGAGGCCCGATCCCGGTGGGAATAAGGGGCCCCGGGGGCCCCTGTTTTTTCTTATCATCATGCCGGCGTGACAATTTAAGCCAATTTCTGACCGGTCCGACTCCAGACACAATTTCGAAGGCACAAAAAAAACATCGGCAAAGAGGGGAATCATGCCTGATTACCGCTACCGTGGCGCCCGGTCCGCGGTCCTGCTCCACGAGCAACAAATCCGCCTGTTCCTGGAAACCTGGAAAAAGGCGAAATCGTCAGGCGTGGTCCTTCCCGTGGTGGATGATCCGGACTACGCCTCTCTCGACGCGATCCTGGGCCACGTCCTTCGCTGGTCCGGCAAATACCTGACCTGGATTTGTGAACAGTTCGGCTTGCCGGATCCCGCCCTCCGGCCCGTGCCCGAAATCCACGATCTGGCTGCCGAGGCCGCTGGTTATGCCGATCATGTCCTTCAGGGCTGGGAGTCCCCTTTGCGCGACATTCCGGAGGAACGATTCTTCAAGGAAATCTATCCGGCTCCCTGGGGAATCCCCTATTGTATCGACGCCATGCTGGAACACGCGGTCATGCACCCTGTCAAACACCGGTTCCAGCTGGGGGAATGGATGGGCGAAGAAGATCCCAAATAGGAAGATTGGTCCTGGTCTTCCTGCCCAAGGGTTAGATTGTTCCACTGTATTTGTGTCCGAGTTCCATTCCCAGCGGAAAAGCCCCTCGGGACCCAAAAGCCCCTCGGCCGGAAAAAACCCGCCGGCGGGTCAGTTTGTTGTATTTAATTTAATGTCAATTAGTTATACAAGTTCATGTTCCCGAACGCCCCAGCCAGTCGGGTTCATATCAAAGCGCCTCATCGCAACACTACGGCTCCCGGTTGGCGTTGGTCTCGAGGTTTCCGTCGCAGAGCATCGACAGGTCGCAGCGCATCAGGATGAGATCCTGCAAATTGCCGTCGAGGTCGCGGACGTGGTCGGGCAGGACGTATTCCTCGCGGAATCCCAAGCGGCGGAAGATGTCCCGCGCCGCCGCCTGCGGGCGCAGCATACGCACGTTGATCCGGGCCACATCGTGGTTGTTGGCGATGACGTAGAGCAGGCGAGCCAGCACGGTTCCCAGTCCGGAGCGGCGGAAATCAGGCGCCACAATCAGGCGGATCTGCGCGATCTTTTCTCCCCATCCGTACCGCTCGTGTTCGAACGATCCGTCGGCGACGATCACCTCGTCATTCACCGCCACCAGCCGCTCCACCTCGCAGGAATCGTTTTCGCGAATGCGCGTCCGAATCACCTCAGGGTCGGTCACGTCGCGACGCAGATAGCGGCGCTCCTTCGGGTCCAGCCCGTTGAAGAAGGCGAGGGAGGCGTCGGCGTCCGCCGGCATAAGGGGCCGGATATGGACGGTCCTGCCGTCCTTCAGAACGATGGTGCGTTCCATGATTTCCTTTCCGGTTGGCCCGGCCGGGGTCAGGAGACCAGGGCCGGCGAATCACCGAGCAGGGTTTTCAGACCGCGCAGCACGCGGTGGAGGCAGGCGTCATAGCGCCTCGCCACTTCGGGCGTCAATTCCAGGCCGAAGGTCATGTCGTCGACGATCTCCACCGCGAACACGTGGATATCGTCGTCCTCGGGCAGGGCCAGGCCCAGGCTACGCCCGAAGGCCAGGGCGGTGGCGAAGTTGGCGTCATGCACGTTGCACAGGTGGGCGGTTTCCCGCAGGGCGGCCGCAGTGAACCGGTAGCAGGTTCCCGGCTTGCCGCCCCTGGTGTGGATGGCGTCCAGGACGATTGCCTTTTCATACCCTTCGAGATAATCCAGGAGGTTCAAACCTCCGACGCTGCACTCCTCGACGACCACCACGTCCGGTCGACCGCACAGGGCCAGGTTGACGTCCCTCGCCAGGCGTACGCCCACCGCGTCGTCGCTGAGAATGGGATTTCCCATCCCGATGATCGTGGTTGTCGCTTGCACACTGCCTCCTAGTCGAGACCCCGCCTGAAGGTCCGCACCGTTTCGCCTCCCTGCACGATGGCCACTTCCATGGGCATCTTGCCGGGCAGGCTGTGGGTGGCGCAGCTGTAGCAGGGGTCGAAGCTGCGGAATGCCATCTCCACCAGGTTCAGCACACCCTGGTCGGGTTCGATGCCCGGTTTGATCATCGTGGCGGCCACTTTTTTGGTGACCATGTGGATCGCCGCATTGTTGTTCGTGGTGCCGACGATGAGGTTGGCGCTGGTGCACATCCCGTTCTCGTCGCAGGTGTAGTGATGGGTCAGGGTGCCGCGCATGGCCTCGACGATGCCGATCCCTTCACCGGTGATTGTGTCGGGAATGACCCGGTATTCCTCGCTGATGATCTCGGGGTCGTCGCAGTATTGCTGGAGCATCTCGGCGTTCTGGACCATCTCCACCAGGCGGGCCCAGTGCGACGCCAGCAACGCCTTACAGGGGCGGCCGCCCAGGGTGGCGAACATCTCTTCGTACGCTTCCTGGGCTTTGGGTGTCGCCATGCGCTCGGCCACATTCAGTCGGCTCAGGGGGGTGGCGGTGTAGAGGCTGGATTCGAGCCCTTCGGTGAACCCCTGCCAGCCTCGCTGCTTGAGGAACGGAAACTTCAGGTAGGTCCAGGGCTCGACGTGTTCCGCCACGTGATCGGCGTATTCGTCGGGTCCATACATGCAGATCTCGTTCCCCTCGAAATCCACGACCCGAACTTTGCCTTCGTAGAAATTCGGCGCCAGGTTCTCGTCGACCAGCCCCATGTTGTGGACGTCCAGGGTGTAGGGCCCGTTCAGGATGAGGTCCACGTAACCCTCGTTGCCCAGCACCACGTCCCTGAACAACTGCAGCGAGAACTGGGTGAAATCGTAGAGGTTGGCCACCAGCGGCCGGATCTCTTCCAGCTCGGCGGCCTTCAGTCCCTTGGAAACGCCGCCCGGGATGCACCACACCAGGTGGGTGGTGCGTCCCCCGATGATCTGCTGGATGCGCTGCGCCTGGCTGCGGGCCTCGATGACCTTGCCGCCGACCTCGAGCCCGACCTTGGCCACGACACCGAGAATGTTGCGTTCAGCGGGATCGGCGTCGGGGCCGCACACGAAATCTGGGGCGGCCAGAGCGTAGAAATGCGCCGTGTGGCTGTGGATGTAGTGCGCGTGGTAGTACATGTCGCGCAGCTTGTGGGCCAGCGGCGCGATCTGCCCGCCGAAGCAGCCGTCGACGGCCTTGGCGCTGGCCATGTGGTGGCTGGCCGGGCAAACGCCGCAGATCCTGGTGACGATGCGCGGCAACTCCTCGATGGGCCGACCTTCGACAAACCGCTCGAAGCCGCGCAGTTCGGGGATCTGAAAGTAGCAGTCCTCGACCGCGCCATCGTCATCCAGAAAGATCTGGATCTTGCCGTGGCCTTCGAGCCGCGTGATGGGATCGATAGAGATTTCCCGGCTCATCACTGACTCCTTTTGCTGCGCTGAAGGGTGGAGGCCGGCAATCCGAATCGATAGGCGTAACCCATGACGTCAGGGATCTCACCCAGCACGCGGGCCATTTCGTCGGCGTCGCGGCTCTCGACGATCGAACTGATGGCGCTGATGAACTTGGCGCCCTGATCCTTCACGTTGGGCGGCGGGCCATAACACCCGCGGCAGGGCATGCCGCTGTCGGGGCAGCGCACGCCGCAGCCCGCTCGGGTCACCGAACCGGCGCAGACGATACCCTGCTCCAGCAGACACTTTTCGGGATCCTGGATGATCTGCCAGGGCCGGCGGAACCGGGTGACCTTCTTCTCATCCTTGATCCGCTCGCATTCGTCGCACAGGGCACGGTCGCTGGCTCCCACCACCGAGCCGACCGGCGGCAGTTCCCCGGAGGCCACCGCCAGGAGCACCGTCTTGATCTGATCGGGAGCAGGGGGGCATCCGGGCACGAAGTAGTCGACGTCCACCACGTCGGAAAGGCGGCGGACCGCGCGGTGGAAGTGGGGGATTTCAAGGGTTCCGGCCGCCACCTTCTTCTCGGTCACCGGCAGCACCACGTTGCCTTCTTCGATCGAGGGGTTGTCGAGGTAGGCACGCTGGAAGATCTCCTCGCGGCTGCACTCGTTGGCCAACCCCGGAATGCCTCCGAGATGGGCGCAGCTGCCGAGAGCAACCATGACCTTGGCCTTCCGGCGCAGCAGCTCGGCGATCTTCTGGTTCTCGCTGTTGCGCACCGCGCCGTTGAACAGCACCAGGTCCAGTTCGCCGTCGGCCATGGCTTCGACGTCGGCGTACTTGGCGTCCACCGCGATCGGCCACAGCCTGATGTCGGCCAGGGCGGCCACATCCAGGATGAAGGCGTCGGTGTCGAGCACCGCCACGTCGCACCCGCCGCAGGCGGCTCCCCAGTAGATGGCGATCTGCAGCTTCGTTTTTTCGACCGCTTCAGCCATGGGTCACCTCCGGCTGGAAGGGGGGCTCGGGACAAGGCCCCGGCGCCCGGGTCAGGCTAGGCGGAAGTTCCAGCGGCCCCAGTTCCCTCAGTTCCGCGGTCATGGTGTCCACCAGGCGGGCGAAACGCTCGCCTTCGCTGGCACTGACCCACTCCAGGCGCAGCCGCTTTTCATTGATGCCGTAGGCGGCGATCAACCTCTTGAGCAGCTGATGGCGCCGGTAGGTCTTGTCGTTGCCTTCGAGGTAGTGGCAATCTCCCGGGTGGCAGCCGCAGATCATCACCCCGTCGGCGCCCGAGGCGAAGGCCTGGAGCACGAACGTAGGGTCGACACGGCCCGAGCACATGACCCGGATCACGCGCAGGTTGGGCCGGTGCTTGATACGCGCGGTGCCCGCCAGATCGGCGCCTGTGTATGAACACCAGTTGCAGAGAAAGCCGACTATGGTTGGCTCGAACTCCATGCCAGGACTCCTTCGATCTGTTCGAGGATCTGTTCGTCGGTGAAATGGCGCGCCGAGATAGCCCCGCTGGGGCAGGCCGCGACACAGGTGCCGCAGGCCTTGCACAGCGCGCTCTGGATACTGCTGCGGCTTTCGTCAGGGTCGTAGGTGATGGCGGTGTAGGGGCAGAGCTCGTTGCACATCCGGCAGCCGGAGCAGAGGTCGGCGTCCACCTGGGCGTACCGCGCATCGACCTCGACCTTGCCCTGGGCGATGTAGCCCAGCACCATGGCCGCCGCGGCGCGGGCCTGGGCGACCGAGTCGGGAATGTCCTTGGGGGACTGGCAGCAGCCGGCGATGAACACACCCTCGGTGGGCGTCGAAACGGGAGCCAGTTTGGGGTGGCTCTCGATGAACCAGCCCTCGATGTCCTGGCTGATGCCCACCGTGCGAGCCACCTGATCGCCGTCCTGCCTGGCCTCCATGCCCACCATGAGGACCACCAGGTCGGCGGGCACGTCGATGGTCTCGCCGGAGAGCCGTTCGCGCACCTGGATCAGCATGCCGCAGTCGTCGTCCGCGGGGGCGGCCCGGACGACCGGGTAATCCTCCTTCTCGTACATCAGGAACATGGTTTTCAGCTCGGACGTGCGGCGGTAGAGATCCTCGCCCCCCTTGCCGAAGCTGACCATGTCCACGTACAGGTCGGTGACCATGGCTTCAGGTAGGGCCGATTTGATCTCGTGTCCGTACTTGAGGGCGGTCATGCAGCACACCCGGGAACAATAGGGGTGGTATTTGGCGTTGCGCGACCCCACACAGTGGACGATGGACACGTAACGGGGCTCCCGGCCGCCGGCGGTTTCGAGCCGGCCGGCACGCAGGCGCTCCTCGAGTTCGAAGCTGGTGATCACGTCCAGGTGTTTGCCGTAACCGAGACGTTCGATGCGGGTGGCGTCGAACTCGCGGTACCCCGTGCAGACCACCACGCTGCCCACCGGCAGCTGGGTGCCGCGGCCATCCTGGTGGGTGACCGTGGCCGTGAAATTGCCCACGAAACCCTGCAGATCGGTCAGGGTTGAACGCAGGTGCACGTCGATCCGCGGGCTGGTCTCGGCCTGGACCATCTTTTGCATCAGGATGTCCCGGGCCGAATCCAGGTAGGGCGCGGTCAGGTCGACCCGGCCCACGTTGCCGCCCAGGCGGCTTTCCCGTTCGATCAGGTGGACGTGTTGCCCGGCCTCGGCCAGTTCCACGGCCACCGTCAGCCCCGCGATGCCCCCGCCCAGCACCATGGTCGCCGGCGTGTAGGGGGCTTCCTGTTTTTCCAGGGGCTGATGTTTCGCCACCCGGCGGATGGCGGCGTGGGTCAGGTCGGCAGCCTTGGCAGTGGCCTTGGCGGGGTCGTCGTGAACCCAGCTGCACTGCTCGCGGATGTTGGCCATCTCCAGCATGTAGGGGTTGAGTCCCGCGGCTTCCAGGGCCTTCATGAAGGTCGGCTCGTGCATACGCGGACTGCAGGCGGCGACCACCACGCGATCCAGGCCGTGTTCCTTGATGTCCTGGGTGATCATTTCCTGCCCGGGGTTGGAGCACATGTACTTGTAAGTCCGGGCGCAGGCCACCCCGGGAAGGTCGGCCACGCGGTCGCAGATCAGGTCGGCGTCGACCACCTTGGCGATATTCGTCCCGCAGTTGCAGATGTACACGCCGATGCGGCATTCCTCATTCATGCGCGCCCTCCTCAGGCGATCTGGGCGGCCGGTTCGGGCCGCGCCTCTGATTTCTCCTCCGCCAGCAGGGCCTTCTCGCGCAGGGTCGAGAAGTACATCGCCAGCGGCCGGTAGGCCATGTGGGACCATTTGCTGAACGGCACTTCGAGCACCAGCATGGGCACCACGCCCATCATGTGGGCGATGTAGGCCACGTTGGCCGCCACCGGCCACCCGCCCCGGTGCAGCAGGTGCTGGGCGATGCCCGTCACCGTCACCACCAGCAGCAGCAGCAGGAAGATCCAGTCGGTTTCGTGGCTGTGTTTGTAATGGGTCCAGGTTTTCCGCAGGCGGCCCACAAGGGCGTAGATGGTGGTTCCAACCAACCCGGCGGCGGCCACGTAACCGAAGGCGTGGACCTTCCAGTCGATGGCCGGCCCGTGCTGCACGCGGTGCAGGAAGAACATGATCAGGATCAGCATGGTCAGGTAGCTGAGCATCAGCACCAGGTGCACGGCCCAGGGTCGTTTGCGGTCGCACTGGCTGTAGCGCCTCTGGGTCATGAAGTGCCACGGCACCAGGAAGAACTGCTTGAGGTACTCACCCGGCGGGATGCGCACTTCCTTGTCGGCTCCGACCGTGAACCACCACATCCGCACGCAGTTGATGCCCAGCAGCACCACCAGCACCCCGGCCATGATCCAGTCGAAGACATGGACTTTTTCCGCCGGCAGAAAGGCGCCCGGTCCATCGTAGACGTCCAGGCTGCCCTGGGTCAGGCCGAAGAAGGTGAGCCCCAGCCCGGTCAGCAGCGCCACCAGGACGATGGCCAGCAGTTCCGCCTTGGCGCTGCGGTAGAAAAGCCCGGAAATGCCGGTGAAGTCGTAGCGGGCGGTCAGCCAGCGGCGCATGCTCATCATGGTCTCGCCGGGTTCGGCGCCGCGCGGGCATTCCTCGGAGCATTCGCCGCAGTAGTAGCAGAGCCACGGCTCGAGGTTTCCCTGCAGTCGCGACGAAAGGCCGAGCTGGAGGTACCGCATGGACTTGCGGGGAAAGACGAACACATCGCCGGAGAACGGGCAGGTGGCGCTGCAGTTGCCGCAGTGGTAGCACTTCACCACGTCCTGGGCGCCGTACTTCTCCAGTTCGTCGATCAGGTGTGGGTTGGCTCGGATGGCCATGGCTCCTCCTGTGTTTTGACGTCGGCGAGACGCGCCGCGCTGGCGGCGACCTCCTCCTGGGTAACCGTGTCGCGGCCGACCCGGATCGAACCGCTGATGATGCTCCCCAGCACACGCGCCGCGACCGCCGAGGCCTGGGCGACGGTGTCGGGAATGTCCTTGGGCCCCTGACAGACGCCGGCGACGTGGATGCCCCCACGGTTGGTGGCCGTGGGGTCGGTGTTGTAGTTGAGTTCGGTGAACCAGCCGTCGCTGCCGGGATGGATGTCCAGGACCTGGGCCAACCGCTGGGTGCCCTTGGCAGGCTCGAGGCCCACCGCCAGCAGCACCATGTCGACAGGGAATTCCCGAATGCGGTCATGGACCACGTCTTCGCCGCGGATCACCATGCCGTCGTCACCGGGTTCGATGCGGGCGGTGCGACCTCGGACCACGAACACGCCCTCGTCCTTGATGCGCTCGAAGAACTCCTCGTACCCTTTGCCGAAGGCACGCATGTCGATGTAGAACTGGTAACAGGCCGCGTCGGGGAGTTTTTCCTTTACCAGATGGGCGAACTTCAGGGAATACATGCAGCAGACGCGCGAACAGTAGGGGTTGTGGTTCTGATCCCGCGATCCGACGCAGTGGATGATGGCCACGCTGCGGGGGGCCGGGCCGTCGGTGTCGAAAACCCACTCCTCTTCCTTGGTCTTGCGCTTGCGGCGCGCGGTGCGCATCACGATGCGGCCGCCGGTCGGTCCCGAGGCGTTGGTCAGGCGCTCGAACTCCAGGGCGGTCAGCACGTTGGGCATGACCCCGTAGCCGTAACGTTCGATGAGCTGGGCGTCGAAGGTGTCGAATCCGGTGGCCACCACGATGTTGCCCACGGTAACTTCCTCGGACCGGGGCTCCTCGTCCAGGTGGATGGCGTCCTTGGGGCATTTTTTCACACAAGCCCCGCACTTCTTGCCTTCGGATTTGACCCACAGGCAGTTGTCACCGTCCACCACGTAGGAGTTGGGGATGGCCTGGGGAAACGACATGTAGATGGCTTTGCGCTCGACGATCCCCTCGTCGAATTCACTGGGTACCCGCACCGGGCAGACGTCGCGGCAGGCGTGACAGGCCACGCAGGCGGTCGGATCGACGCGGCGCGCCCGGCGCAGCACGCGCACCTTGTACTCGCCCGGCGAACCGTGGACGTCCTGCACCTCGGAACAGTTGAGGATGTCGATGTTCTCGTGCTGTCCCACCGAAACCATCTTGGGCGTCAGGATGCAGGCGGCGCAGTCGAGGGTGGGGAAGGTCTTGTCGAACATGGCCATGTGGCCGCCGATGGTGGCGGCCCGTTCGACCAGGTGCACCTTGTGGCCGGCGTTGGCAATGCGCAGGGCGGTTTCGATGCCCGCCACGCCGGCACCGATGACCAGGGTGTCCGGATGGACCGGCACCCGGGCGGGGGTGACGGCCAGCCCGAACGGCACCCCGTAAACGGCGCAGATGACGGCCGTCCGGGCCGCCGCCTCATGGTCGTCGGTGGCCGCGCCGACCTCGCCGAAAGAGGCCAGCCGGACGGCGTCGGGATCGCCGCCGGCCATGGCCATGGCGCGCGTGAAGACGGGTTTGTGATTGCCGGGGGTGTCGCCGGCGATGACGATGTCGGTCAATTCCAGACGCAGGATCTCGGCCGCCAGGTCTTTGGGATCCGGACGGGCACCGGCGCCAAGGTCCTCGACAGCGACAACGTCAGGGAAATCCCGGGCGAAGGCCATGACCTGGGCCAGGTCCAGCCCATCGAGCCGGCCGGTATCGGCGTGCGAAAAGAAGACACCGATCTTTTTGGGGGACGCGCTAGAGGGCATGATGGAGCGGTCCTTTCTCGAGCGTGCTGGGCCGTGCCGCGAGAATCCGTTTCCCCTCAAGGTGCCTGCATCCTGCGTTGCCAGGTGTCCCTGCTGTGGTGTGGCCCTTCATCCTTGAGGTCAGCGAACCCTCGGGATATATCCAATCCTCTTCAATAGCCTAGCGAATACCTGTTATCGGTTCAAGCGAAAAGATTAAAAAATTAACGACCTTAACTACTAAATTCCGGTGTTAAAGTAGATATTTGGAAATATACCCCAAAAAAAAGGCATATTGAGGGGTAAATACGTTAATAGGAAAACATTTTCATTAAACTAATTTTCCGCTCAAAATACTGTTATTAAACAGTTTAACTTGTTTTCCCCAAAAAGGGGCACCGACAGTGTTTGAACCCAGGGGCCCCATGGGGAACCCCTGGATCATTGATATCGAGAATTATTCGGAATCGGTAACGACCAGTCCGACGTACAGGGGAGTCGAAAAGCCGCGGCTCAACCGAACACTTTCTGCAGTAGCGCGGTGGTCCGCGCGGCAGGATCATCTCGAATCTTTTGCTCTTCCTGTTCGAGAACCTGGAAGATCCCGTCTACCGTCCGGTCGGTGATGTACTCGTCGAGGTCCACGGCCTCGGGCTTGGGGACGGGCAGGAGGTTGTAGTAGGAGGTGAGGTCCTCGTAGATCCGGTAGACCCCGACCTCTTCCATCTTGGTCATGACGATGGGCTGGAAACGTGCCTGCAGCGCGTCGCCCGTCTGGCGGCGAAAGTAGTCGGTGGCGGCTGTTTCCCCGCCGTTGAGAATGCCGAAGGCGTCCGAAATGGTCATGCCGGTGATGGCGTCCCAGAACACGGATACCGCCTCGCCCGAGGCTTTTTCGGCCGCCCGGTTCATGCTGAGTTCGAATTCGTCGACGTGGGAGCCCAGACCGATCTGGCGCAGGGCGTTCGCCGCGCCGTCGTACTGCGCGGGAAGCGCGACTTTGATCAGGGGATTCCTGTAAAAGCCATCGATGGCCGAGGTCGCGTCAGTCGACCGCTCGGTGCCGATGCGCAGGGCTTCCCTGAGGCCCGCGGCGACGGTTTCGTCATCTAGGGGCTGATCCAGGATCCGGCCCAGGTCGCTGGCATTGTAGCCGGCGCAGCCCATGGCCAGCAGGCAGGGAAACGTCAGAATGATCAGGTGACGGAATTTCACGGCGGAGCCTTTCCTGTTGAGGTAATACACCGATTTTGCCCCGGATGAGGGGGTTTGTCGACCCCAATGCCATCGCCCGGCGCCGACCTCTATTTGAGACCCCACCCCCACTCTCTGCTATCCGCCCCCCGGGGGAATCAAGGGAAAGCCTGAGCCATGGCACAGCGCTTGCGGTCTCCAGCCTTGAATAGACATGACTCGGTTGAAACGGCCCCAACAAGGCGTTTTGCGGCAGTGCCACGTGGCAGGTTGCAATGATCATCCGGGGAATGATGGCAAAAGCCCTCAAGCGAGGTAGTGGCTGGTGATGAGTCGAATTAAACAAATTTCGGTTTTGGCCCTGGTGATGACGGCGCTGTTGACTGTGGGTGCGGCCAAGGACGCCCTGGCCTTCGACCACCTGGAAATCACGGTGGTGAATCCGCACATGGTGGCCGGCAGGCCCGCGGTGACCGTGGAAACGGATTTCAGCGTGAATGTGCGCGCGGTGAACAGCGACGGTTCGACCGACGTGAACGCCGACTTCATCCACGCTCAGCTCATGTCGCCCGACGTGGCGGCCGTGCTGCCTTCGGCGCATTACCTCTCCGGGGGTGAATTCCAGTTCGACAACGTACGATTCCTGGCGGACGGCCAGCCCGTGCGTCTGCGCGTGATCGACGCCGACGACGGGTCCGTGCCGGCGGCGGACGTCTCCATCAACTGCTACAACTACGTGCATCATTTCGACCTGGGGATTCCCGGGGGCGACAAGTTTGTCGATCAGGTCATCAACGTGACCGTCACCGCCCGTGACGTGAACGGCGTGGCGGTCCTGAACTTCCGTGACGACGTGACCTTCTACGCCCAGGTGGGGCACTTCCCCACCGGGCCCACCGCCCTGCTCAGCGGCGGGGACTTCGCTCTCGGCGTGGCCAATTTCCCGGTCACCTTCTGGGGCACCGATCCCATCACCCGCGAAAACGTTTTGACGGGCACCAACTCGGTTGTCTACCCGGGACAGGCCACGGCAGCGGTGGGCTCGGCCACCGTGACGCCTCTGCGCCCCGGCCCCCTGGACGGCGTGGTCATGCTGCTGCCGGGGGAAGATCTGACTCCCGGTGTGAGCCCAGGTAAGACAGGCGACCCCAGCTCCCAGACCTCCGGCCAGAGCTTCGGGGGCATCTCGGTCTACGCCACGGACCAGCACTGGAACCCGGTCGAGGGCGGCGGCCTGCCGAACCTCAACTGGGCCAGCGACGACCCCAACGGCGGGGTCGTTCTGCCGGCCGGCGGCCCCATGGGCGGCAACCCCGAATCCTCCCTGAACTCGACCCTCATCCGCTCGGGCATCACCCGGGTGACGGTGACCGCCAGCGGTTCGGTCAGCGGGACCAGCCGCAGCGACGTGGTCATCAATCCCCAGGGACTCGACCACTTCGAATTCGACACCGGCGTGTGGAACCCGTCCGATCCCCAGGTGACGACGATTCCCTTCAACATCCGGATCATCGCCCGGGACGCGGCCAACAACATCTTCCCCTTGAACGGTGCGGTTAGTCTGCGCGTCAGGATCGGCGCAGCGGACGAAAGCGCCGACTACATCCTGACCAATAGCTCGAACTTCGTGAACGGCCGCCTCGACGCCCTGGTGCAGGTCACCAAGCGCGGGTTCAGTGCCTACCTCGTGGTGGATGCGGGCGTGGTGGGAACCTCGCCGGGCTTCCAGGTCAATGCGGGTCCCTGCGAGAAGATCCTCATGTCGTTCCCCGGAGAGAACTGGGTCAACGGCTTGAACGACGAAAACTTCAGTGGCAACCAGGGCACGCCCAACGCGGTGACCGCGGGCGACATCATCACCAGCATGGAGATCCGCCCGGTCGACCGTTACAACAACCTGGCGCCCGGCAGCCGGAACGTGACCTTCAGCTGCCCTTCGGGCTGGTTCGAGATGCCGGACTACCCCGGCAACGTCATGACCATCAGCAACGCCACCGACGCCCGGATCGTGCTGCGTTCGGCCGACCAGGCCCAGTACCTGCAGGCCGTGTCGAGCGGCATCGATCCCAACAACTCCAGCGCGGTCCAGGTATCGCCGGACTCCTACGCCCGCATGGTCGTCGAGGCCCCGGGCGAAACTCTCGACCCCGGCATCTTCGATACCATCGAGGATGACGGCAAGGTGGGGAACTCCTCGGTGCAGGACGCCGGAGTGCCCTTCGACGTGCGTGTCTTCGCCACGGACGCCTACTGGAATCCGATCAGCGACCTGGATCCGGCCCTGCCCGTGAACATGGACTTCTCCAGCAGCGACGGCGCGGCCGTGCTGCCGGGCAACCCGCAGTCCATCGCGGACAACGCGGGCGATTTCCAGGTGACCTTGATCACCCTGGCCGACCCCAACCACCAGACCGTGCGGGTCGACGACAACGGCAGCGCCGTGACCGCCTTCGCCTCGATCCCGGTCAAGGCCGGGGTCATCGACTATTTCGATATCGGCATCAACAACCGAACCAATCCCACGCCCAACGACGTGCTGTCGGACATCCCGGACTTCCGGGCCGGCTCCCTGCTGCCCAACGTGACGGTGGTGGCGCGCGACGTCTTTGGCAACCACGTGAACGACTACACCGAGAACGTGACCCTGTACGTGAACCACGGTTCGGGCATCCTGAACCCCGTGTCCATCGATCTGGGCAACGGACTGGGCAGCGGCACCTACCAGGGCAGTTGGCGCGGTCCCATCCAGATCACCCGCACGGGCACCGACGTTCGCCTGTACGCGCGTGAAGACACCTACGCCAATACCGACAGCAGCAACACCTTCGTGGTGTTCGCCGAGGCCCAGGACTACGCCGATATGGTCATCCTGCTCCCGGGCGAGACCCACACCCCGGGCATCGCGCCGGGCAAGGTGGGCACACCGCTTCCGGTGGTCGCTGGCGACCCCATCGTGGCCACCGTGATAGCGACGGACGCCTGGTGGAACCAGGTCCCGGTGCAGCCGCAGATCCACTTCACGAGCGACAACTACTTCCAGATGATCACGCCCAACGACACGCCGCTGGATCCGGAGGGCAGGGCCAACTACGACCTGTTCCTGCGGACGGCGACGGCCCACGCCCTGCGCGGCGCGGACCTGATCACGCCGGCCATCGAGGATCTGAGCACCATCGAGGCGACGCCGGCGATTCTGGACCGGCTCATGGTCCTGCTGCCGGGCGAGGCGGCCCAGCCGGGCGGCCCCGAGCCGGACGGCAAGATCGGCACACCGGTCCCGCAGACCTCCAGTCTCGAGTTCGACGTGCGCATCCGCGCGGTCGATCAGTTCTGGAACCAGGTGAACAACAGCAGCGAGCACGTGTGGATCGCCAGCAGCGACGATTCCATCACGCCGACGAACCCGCTCAACAACGGGCAGCAGCTCGTCGCCGGGGAAATCACCATGCCGCTGTTCTTGACCTCGACCGGTTTCGTCACCCTGGCCGGCAGCGCGCTGGACCATACCGATGTCACCGGCCAGCAGGTCACCGTGGAGCTGCAACGGGGTGCGACCTATCAGATCACCACTCCGGCGACGGCCTTCGTGGGTCCGCCCCAGACTTTCAGTTTCGACGTGAGCCTGGTCGACGAGAACGGCGACCCCATGCCCACGGCCAACAACTGGTTCAACGTCAGCGCCCTGCGCAGCAACCTCGAACCGGCCAGCAGCACCCTGCTGATCACCAGCGGCCAGCTCTCCAGCGGCACGGTGACCATCAGCGGGCAGGCCTACGACACCGTCGAGGACATCGTCCTGCTGGTGACCGACACCGCCGGACGCTCCAGCTACAGCTCGACCATCTCCATGCTGCCCAACGGCCTGGAATACGTGGTGACCGTGGACACCGAGACTCAGCCGCGGGTCGGCCCTCCGGCCGCTTTCCCGGTGGGCGTGGTTTTGCGTGACGTGGACACCCACACCATCGTCGACGCGGACCGGCGGCTCAACGTCGCGGTCATGTCGGCCCTGGGCGGGGTCGGTCTCGGCACCGCCGGGACCACCAGCCAGCGGCTGGACCACGGCGTCATCAATTTCCAGCAGACCTACACCCGCGCCGAGAACATCTACGTCACGGTGACGGACACGACCGGGCTTTCGGGCTCGAGTCCCGTGTTTGCCATCCTGGCCGACGGTTACAAGCGGCTGCAGATCGTAGCGCCGGGCGAAGTCACCGAAGCGGGCATCCCGGCCTTCGAGGGCTCCGGCAAGAGCGGCACTCCGGACGTTCAGCGTTCGGGCGAACTTTTCCCCGTGACCGTCCGATCCGTGGACCAGTACTGGAACCTGGCCGACACCACCAACAGCGGGACCCTGCGCCTGGTCGCCAGCGACAACAGCTTCAGCGACCCGGGCAATCCCCAGGAAAACTACGTTCCCTTCG
>RCNC010000664.1_pt1 | contig 32935 bp, 22 predicted proteins | sample 2041301 | NCBI WGS metagenome assembly RCNC01 (sample SAMN09708231, study PRJNA481090) | Marine sediment metagenome, whole genome shotgun sequencing project. | biome: marine sediment; feature: ocean; material: sediment; isolation source: Sewage treatment plant 13A marine sediment (STP13A) ... | reverse complement strand
CTCTCCAAATAGTGTTCAAAGAACTCTCCGCGTTGATCCTGATTCTCAGCCGATTTTATTCCCACATGCAAAGGGCCTCTGTCCAGGGCGCCAAAATGAAATTCACCAATCATAATGGGCATATCCAGTCCTTCGGGCAGTCCCACATTGGCCACACTGTACTCGTATTTGTTAAAGCTGATTACATCGCAGTATTGACTGGCTGTTCTGACCACAATATCGCTATTGGCCCAGGCCAGTCTGCACCCTAGGTAGAGGATGTCCGGAGCTACTGCAACCATCTCCTCCTTCACGGTTTGAAAGTAGGTAGTGGCAATCTTCTGATAAAATACAGTCAGATCCTCCTTGGCTTTCTCTTCATCGGGTTCTTCCTGGCTTTGAAGCAGTGCATCCCAGTTTAGGTGGTCTGTACCCCACACCTCATTGAGTTTTTGAATGTTTTTGTACTTGGCTTTCAGGTCATCTATAAAGACTACTTTTGCCGGCTGGTCGGCCGGACTGGCCAGTGTAGCCAGTGACAGGGAGCGGTCCCTTCCCCAGGACATCTCATTTTCTATGAAAAAACCAAGGCACCATGGATCCCTGGACTCATCTTTCTTACGGGATAAGGATGCACGAAGCGCTTTACGGTATCCTGGATCAAACACATCATGGAACTTTCCCTGGTAGCCAGATGAGGCTTCAATTTTCTTAGTGCGCCTTACCCAAACAGTGGCCACATAGGGTGTTTTACTTTCCATATAGAGTTCCTTGCTGGAGGCATTAGCAAAAGTATTCATGCCCCAGCTTCTCAATCTGGCGTGGGCCAATCTGTTGAACTCTTTGTTCCAGTCTGTGCCATACTTCCGCATCAGGTTGGCACTTGAGAAGTCATAGGTGGCGTGGGGACCGTACTCTTTGTAGAAATTTCTGGAGGAACCTCCGCTTCGTCCGTAAAATTCTCCGAAAGGCCCCTCTTTGTCGGGTAATTCTGTAAAGTATTCTTCACGTCCGCCAATACCGGTTGTACCAGAGCGGGAATGAACGCAGTTGACCCCATTGGACCAGAAAAGATAGCCCTCAGGGTCCACCAGCCACCACCTGTTTTCATGTTTTTGTGTCCTGAAAAAACCAGTGGCCTCAAACCGGGGTCCAGCCGTCCATCCTCCGTATTTGTTTCTGTCGGCTGGTTCGGGGTAGGTTTTAAGTTCTTTCACTTCCTCAAGTTTGTTCTGAATAAGGTCCTCATCAGACTGAATCTTACCTGGCCAGGATTTGTGCTTATATTGTCCGAATTGGTCCATAAATGGAAGAAAGCCCGTTGTATCCACATAGGCTATTGCTCCTTCAGCTCGGATATTATCAATTTCAAATATTTGTTTTTCTTCAGCAAATCTGGTGGTGATACGAATCTCCTGTATATTTCCCAGATCGGTTTTAGTCTGTCCCGGGGGACCAAACATCCCTACCAGTTCAAAAGGAGTGGAGAATAGCCAGGGGGTGACTGTGATCGTATTTTCCACAGTCTTTGATTCACCGGGCTCCAGGTCTACTACCTCCTGCATCTGCCAGCGTTCAAAGGAGTCTTCGGGATCCCCCACCTGAAAAATAATCTGGATGGGCTTGTGATGCAGGTTCTTCACATCCATTTTCACCTGCCAGTAACCGTTGAGGTCCCAGCCTCCCTGGGGCTTTTGCATGGTAATTCCGGCGGAACCATTTTCCGGCCTTGCACTGATCTGTAAGCGTTTACCTCCAGGAGATCCTACAAGTTCGACTTCCGAATGGTGTAACTCTATTTGTTCCAGTATGGATTCTTCTTCGAAATCGAAAAGAATCAGAGGCCTTTGGTTTTCACTAAATGTAGCGTTGGATGGTTGGCTTGTGCAGGATAGGGATAGTCCTGAAATCAATGAAAGAATAAATCTCATGGCAATAGGGTTGAGGAAATTCAATTGCAAATTAGTGAGACTATATGTTGTGTCTTATATGCCCAGGGAAATATATTGAAACAAATGAAACCTCCTGTGGTTGGCTTGTTGCAACAACCAATTTTACTTTGTAATTTGTGTAGTCTGATGAAGTTTAGAAATATATCCCTATGGATTGGCATTTCACTCTTGTTCGCTTGTTCAGGAGTTTATCATACGGTCGAATTTGAAACGCTAAAGCCTGCCACTCTAAACTTGCCGGACAACGTTAGTCAACTTCTTACCCTAAACAGATTACCTGCTGACTTTATCAATCTGGGTACGGACTCAGTAGTAAGTACCAGCAGTGGACAACCCTTAATTCTGGATACCCTGATTTCAAATAATATTTTCAGAGGATTGTATGCGGTCCTGCGCGATTCACCTCTTATAACCTTTCATTGGCCCATTTGGTCGGAGGAACGCCAGCAAGAGGTGTTGGATCGAAATGATGCCATTCTTACCAAGAGAGAGGTTATTGATTTGTGTTATGAGCATTATTCAGATGCCATACTTAGCCTGGAGTCATTTCACCTTTCAATAGAAAATGAGTACTTGGGACGAAAGGATACATTTGTTTATACAGTTGTTAGTCAGTTGATTAGTAAAGCAACCTGGTTCATCTACCTACCTCAGTCTCCAAAACCTTTTAACGAGTTTGTAGTTATTGATACCTTGGGATACTGGACCTCCAGAGATATGAGAAAGCCATTATTACCCGATTTGGAGAAGCTTAGGGCAATTTCTTATGAAAGTGGATTAAGCTATGGCCAATTTGTATCTCCTGTTTGGAGCAAAACTGAAAGGAGTATTTACTCAGGTCGCGCTTTGGAATTAAAGGAAGGATCGGAACTCACCGAAAAAGGGGAATGGGACAAGGCCTATACCCTCTGGAATGACTTATCCCATAATGGAAGAAGGAAAAACAGGGCCAGAGCGTTCTACAATATGGCTGTATTCTATGAGCTTGAAGATCAATTGGATTCGGCATCTTACTTAGTAGACCAGGCTTTGTCTTCCTACTCATTTAAGTTAATTCAATCTTATAAGAATGAACTGGATCTCAGGTTACAATCTAAATCAAAAATCATCAAACAGGTAAAAAAAAGCTCATGAATAGTCTTCATAATGGCGTAATATTAGGAATGTAACATCCAATATTGGCGTAATTATTGGAATTCACAATACCCAACGGCAATTCTGGACAAACCCGTGCTTCAGAAAATTGTTATCTCAAATGATCTAAGTTCTAACATAAACGATTTTTCCATCAGGACTTCGTATTTTAGTAAAATATTGAAACCCTTCTAAATATGGGAATAACCCTTTTGAAAAGCGTGAGGACAGGTATTGGACTATTTCTAATACTATTGGTCCCCGAACCTTGTTTAGCACAAGAGCAGGTTGTTGTAAGCAGTCCTGATGGGAAATACCGTTTCGAACTTCAGGTTGAGGACTCAAAGCCATATTACACCAATTACTTCTGTAACGAGAAGATTGTGGGTAGATCAGCCCTGGGCTTTATTCTGGAGGGTGATAAAAGGAAAGCCCTGCAAGTGGCCATTGGCCATGTGGAGGAAAGCAATGTAAACAGCAGCTGGATTCCGGTCTACGGTGAACGGAGTTCCTATCCGGATCAATATTCTCAGGCACTGGTGAGTTTCTCCACTCCAGATCAAAGCGACACGGGGTTTCGGATCAACATACGAGCCTATAACGAGGGAGTGGCCTTCAGGTATGAGTTTAGAGGCTCGGGGCTCACAACCATCAAATCAGAACTCACTGAATTTACGCTGCCAGATGATTCATATCTCTGGGTCTCTTCCAACGCTCAGTCCGAGATCAAAAAGATGAAACTAAGTGATTTAAGTACATCACCCATAGAACGTCCCCTTCTGGCACAGCTGAACGACTCTCTTTTTGTATCAATTGGAGAGGCCGCCTTAATTGATTTTGCCAGAATGAAGTTTGTCCCTGGTAAAGGGAATCCAACTTCACTACAAACAAGGCTGGATGGAGAGGTGTTTTTCAGTGGCCCTTTCAACAGCCCCTGGAGAACCATCATGGCAGGTAAATCAGCCGGTGAAATTCTGGAAAATAACTACCTCTTGTTAAACCTTAATGAGTCCAATCAAATAAAAAATACCGACTGGATTAAACCAGGAAAGGTGATTCGGGAGGTTACCCTCACTACCCAGGGTGGACTGGCCTGTGTTGATTTTGCTATAAAGCATCACCTGCAGTATGTGGAGTTTGATGCTGGATGGTATGGGCCTGAGTATGAGGAGGCCTCAGATGCCACCACCATCACAGTAGATCCCAATAGGTCCAAGGGTCCCCTTGATTTACACCAGGTGATAGAATATGCAAATAGCCAAGGAATAGGGATTATTCTATATGTGAACAGAAGGGCCCTGGAACAACAGCTGGATGAGATTTTGCCTCTGGTGAAATCCTGGGGTGTAAAGGGACTCAAATATGGTTTTGTCAATGTAGGTTCCCAGGAATGGACAGGCTGGTTGCATGAAGCAGTTCGGAAGGCAGCCCAGTATGAATTGATGGTTGATATCCATGATGAATACAGGCCTACAGGATATTCCAGGACCTATCCGAATTTGATGACCCAGGAGGGTATCCGCGGAGATGAAGAATCGCCTGATAATGAAATGGTGTTGAAAACGCTATTTGTGAGAATGATTGCAGGAGCGGGTGATCATACCAACTGCTATTTTGCTCCAAGGGTGGATGAAACCATGGGATCACATGGTTCCCAACTTGCAAAGTCAGTTTGTATCTATAGTCCATGGCAGTTTTTATACTGGTATGACCGACCAGAAGGATCTCCCCATAAAGCGGGTGGGGCAGGTGATAATGACAAGCATATCACAGAGGTTCCAGAGTTGATGTTCTTTGATCAGCTGCCTACCCATTGGGACGATACCCGGATTATTGAAGGATATCCCGGGGAGTATGCTGTGGTGGCGCGTAGAAGTGGATCAGATTGGTTTTTGGGTGCTCTTAATGGGAAACAGGAGAGAGACTTTATAATCGCAACTGATTTCCTGGAGCCAGGACTTGCTTATACTGCAACTGTTTTTAAGGATGAACCAGAGCTTCAAACGCGTACAAAGGTAGCAATGGAATCCTTCTCCATCACTTCAGAAGACTCCATCGTGAACCGCTTGCGGAGTCAGTCCGGGTTTGCTGTGATGATTAGAAAGGATTAGTTAGATTAATTCACGGGGTGAATTTCAAAGGTATGCCATTGGGGTTTATTGGAAGAATAGATTTCTTCTCTGGTAGATTGCAACTCGCTCAAGAGTCCTTCTTCCATGGGTAGGGTTTCAAAGTAGCGTTCACAGGTTTTTACATTCCAGCTATACCAGCTTTTATCCCTCTGTGATTCATTTACCCCATCTAAATAAGCTTTCTTTCCTTCAATGGTATTTGGTCCCTTGTATGTATTCAGCATGCGATACTCCACAAAGGCAATGCTTCGAAGCTGGTTCTGTATTTGTTGGTATTTAAAACATAATTCAGATACCTGCAAAGCCTGCCTGTATTGTGGCGTATTTGAATAGTCTGCCAAATTTACTCCTTCCTCCAGCTCCGCCTGTGTAAACATCCCCACTTCGGTGTTGTCAATCCGCAAGGTGTAACTTCCTATCGGTAGTTTTTGTAAAACAAGCATCTCCTTATTGAGACTGTCCTGTATATGGACCCACTCATTGACCATTTTTAGATTCTCCTCCAGGGGGAAGGGCAATGCATTCTCAAGTGCTCTGAATTTCAGATTCTTAGATTTCTTATCGATCTCAATGATGCAATTCTCAGCTCTTAGCGATGTTAGTTTTTTAGAATCTACCTCCATTTTTGATACGTATTGGGATGGAGTTATCGATTGCATGATCTCGTAGGCCATGATTAAATGCCCCAGTATTCCGGGATGGATTCTGTCTTGCCCCACAATGGTAAAAGTAGAGTCGCTTTGTTGGCCCTTGAGATTGATGCTCTCCATGGCCGCAAAAAGGTCAACCAGGGGAGCGTCGTATTTGGCCGCCATTTTTCGAATGTGAACTGCACAGGCCGCCAGGGCATCGTTGGTGCCATAGTCGTTGGTACGCGCTATTTTGGCAGTTTGGTCATAAATGGAGGGGGTCATAAATATGGGCTGCACTCCATTTTCAATAAGCAGGGTGGCTAGCTTCTCTGTTTTAACATAGTAATTATCCAGCGCGTTTTGTCTCTTGACCATGGTTTCTTCTTTCGCCTCTCCCTTGAAATACAAGCCTCTTTGTACATCATTCATACCGGTCATAATAAAGGCATAGTCTGGGTTGTGGGATAAAACATCCTCATCCAGACGACTTAACATTCCGTCAGCCACATCCCCGGCAATACCGCAATTGTAGTATTCCACACTGGCAGCAGGAAAGCGGGTGGCACCGAAAATCTGCAGAAAAGCGTGATAGCTACCTCCATGGGTGATGCTGTTCCCAATAAAACATATTTTGTCCCCCTTTTTAAATAGAGGCAAACTCGAAAGGTCATTCCTCGGCTGGGCTTCACTGCCCGGGTTTGTGCATGAAGAGATTAGCAAGCCGGTGATCAGAAGAAGCAGAGGGGTAGTTTTCCAGGATTTCACTTATACCCGATTTAATGATCTTTATGAAGGGTCTCAAACATCCGGATGATATTTTCCACCGGAACATCCCCCAGTATGTTGTGTACTTGCTGGAACACAAAACCGTCATAAGGTCTCCAGATGTCCAACTGAGCTTTCACATGGGCTTCCACTTCATCGGGACTTTTCTGGTTGAGAACCTCCTGGGTATTGCATCCACCTCCCCAGAAGCAGAACCGGCCACCGTATTTCTTTCTGAGTGAGACAGGTTCCATGGTGTGGGCATTGATTTGAACCGGATTGATCATATCCAGACCCGCCTCAATCAGATCCTCCAAAAAAGGTTCGATCCCCCCGCAGCAATGAAGTTGGATTTTCAAATGAGGTGCCAACTCTTTTACCCTGGTCCACATGATTTTGTGAAATGGCTTATAGAAGGTACGGTACATCTCAGGGTCGATCATGGGGCCCTGGTTGCTGCCCAGGTCATCTCCAAAGAGGATGATGTCGATGTGATCGCCAACGGCTGCAAGGTAACGCTCCAGGCCAGCCAGGTAGATCTCGGTCAGCTTTTTCGAGAGCTCCAGAACCTTTTCCGGATAGGCGGCCAGGTAGAACAGGTAGTTCTCGGCATTATAGAGGAATTGGGGAGTCTCAAAAAGATTCCCCCCGAACAGTCCAATGATAGCTTTATCGGTGGATGCCCTGAGTGAGGCGGCTCCATCAGCAAAGGCTTTAAAGTCTTCTGGATTCTCCAGATCTAGATGTCCACCAGGAGAGGGGGCTGCGCTCCACATATTCTGAGGCAGGATCTGTTCCAGATCGGCGAAATCGTCATTCTCAATTCCCCTTTTGGCCAATGGATAAAAGAGCTGCTCAAAATAGAGACATCCTTTTTTTTGCACGGCAGAGCGATTTCCTTTCTCATCCAGCAAAAACCAGTCGTTTTCTTCCTTGAAGATATCTATATAAGCAGGGATCTTGCAGGGGGTACCATCGGGGAGTTCCCAATCTTTCCAGTCCTCCTTCTGAAGCAAAAAGCCACGACCCAGTTCAATTACATCCACTCCCAGCGCATCCAGAACAGGGAGCTCTATGATGGCCAGCTGCTGTATCATGTCGTAGACATAGATATCACCAGAATCTATTCCGAGTTCTTTCTTCAGTTTCGAATAGGCGATGGCTGAAATGCCCGAAGAGCGGTGCCCTCCAAAATCAATGGCTAACCTGTCTGGTGTTTGGCAGTTGATGGCAGCCAGTACCCTTTCTCGTGAATTCATCGTTGAAATATTGGTATTGTAAAAATACTATTATTCCATTGGATACAAGAGAGGGAAAAACTTTCCTTCCATTTTTGTTCCGCGTGGTATAGCAGGAACACCTGCCAATAGTTCCTCATCTGAATCGGAATGGGTGCCATCTGCAAATACATTAAGGACAAAGGCGCGTCGGGGCCTTTCCGACTGATTTTCAAAAGATCCATGGACCAGCAAGGGATGGTGGAAAGTGGCACAACCTTTCTCCATTTCAATGGGCACCGGATTTTCTAAGTCCCTGGCCTGTTCCTCATTCAGGAAGGCCTTCAAACCCTCCATTTCACCGGTAAGGGCAGGCATATCCAACAATCCCCAACGGTGACTGCCCGGAATGTACTGAAGGCAACCGTTCTCCTCAGAGGCATCATCAAGCCCAACCCAGCAGGTGAGATGTTGCATGGGCACAGAGCGCGTCCAGTAGGAGTAGTCCTGGTGCCAGGCTACCACACCCCCATGTTTGGCCGGTTTACAAAAGAGCTGATCGTGCCAAAAACGCACTGCTTTACTCCCTAACAACTGGTAGGCGGCCATTACAAAGGCAGGATTCCAGAGTATATCATGAAAACCTGGAGTCAAACGCCAATGGCCCAGGGAGTGAAATATTACCTTATCCGGATCGGCCGATTCGTTGGAATGGAACTCATAGAGCAGGTGATGTTCGGGGAAACTCGGATCCATAATCTGAGTCAACTCTTCTTTGAGCTGATCCACCTGATGGTGTTCCAGCATTTTTACATTGGACAGATACCCGTTTTCGTGATAGAAGGCTACCTGTTGATCGGTGAGCCTGTATTTCCCCCACTCTGCAGCAGACTTTGGCCACTCAAACATGTTTGATACCAGTTGCTTGTATTCCGAAAGATCTTTATTTAGTCCCATGGTAGTCTGCTTATTTAAGCTGATTCTGAGCAATTTTAATGAATTCAAGGATGTTTTCCTTGGTGGTATCACTTTCCACCGAATGAGAAGGGGAGAAGATGTAACCACCCTCTTTTCCAAGTTCCAACAGCCATTCAGATTCCTTTCTCACATCTTCGACCGAACCGAATGGAAGGGTTTTCTGCATGGATAGTCCCCCATGAAAAGCAAGCCTACCCCTGAACTCCTTAAGGATGGACTCCACATCCATTACCTCGGGTTGGAAGGGATTAAAACAGTCCAGTCCGGCTTCCACCAGGTCGGGGAAGAGTTCATCCACATCGCCGCAGGCATGGATCATCACATACTTTCCGGCATCCTTTACCACCCCATACATTCTTACCAGTTCGGGATATATGAACTCCCGCCACATGTCATATCCCATAATGAGTCCCGATTGTTGTCCCCAATCGTCTCCAAAATAGACAGCATCAATGTCATAGGTAAGCGCCTTCTTAATCTGTTTGATGTTGTAATCCGCAATGCGGGCAAAGAACTCCTTTACAAAATCTGGATAGAGCATAAAGTCCATCAGCAGATTTTCAGTTCCCCGAAGGCTCCAGGCTCTTTCATAGAGGCTGAATCCAATCTGAAACACCCTGAAGAGATCAGGTTTCTTCTCAATTTCCGGTTCTATGTTTGCAAAGAAACGTGGATCCAGTGGGTTAGGGAACTTGTAGCCTTCCAGGGTAGGTTCGGAAATCAGATTGTCCCTGGGGATACCAATATCCTTGTCCACAGTGCGATCCCACACCACGCCAAAAACATCCTGCAGCATATCTTTTTCAATCTCATCGAAGAAGCCGATGTCGCTGCCCAGGTTCAGGATGTGATTACCCAGAACCGTGTCCAGGTCAGATTCATTATAATGCTCCTGAAGCATCTTCAATGGCTCCTCAGTAAATTTAAATGACCAGGGTACATAAGGGGGTTTTTTTCCATCCAGTACCATTTTGACAAGCTCTCTTTTTTCCATAATTAGAATTCCATAAATGATTCTGTAAGTATAGGATAAGGATGGTAAATAATCTTTACCTATATTGTCGAAAGTTTATATATATTATCTAAATGAAGGTAATAAGGCAATATAAAGACAGCGCTCCCCAGCTGGAGGTCATCGAAAGCCATCAGTTTGCCTCCATTCATATGGGGCTCTATCATCAGCCCTACTTTGAGCGAAGCTGGCATTATCACCCTGAGTTTGAATTGCTCCTTATCACCAGTGGATACGGACGGCGAATGGTGGGCGACCATTCGGAGAAGTTCTTTGATGGGGATCTGGTATTGTTGGGGCCGCGGCTGCCCCACGCATGGATATCAGATGAGGCCTTCATTAAATCCCCCTCAGATGGATATTGCGAATCCATCTATGTTCAGTTTAACAGATCGCTTTTTACAAACCCGTTTTTTGAGATTAGCGAGTTTCATGGATTGCAGAACATCCTGGAGAAGTCAAATAGGGGGCTTAAGGTTACTGGTAAAAATAGATTGGAGATCAGTGAAATTATCCTGACTATGAAGCAGATGGATCCATTTAACCGGCTTCTGACATTGATCAGAATTCTGAATCTCATTGGCAGTGGTCAAAATCGTTATCTGGCCTCTGAAAAGTACCTGGCTGAAAAGTTTTACTTTAAATCTAAAAGGATGAATCGGGTGCACAACCACCTTATGGAGCATTTCAAAGATCCATTCACAGTAGATGAGGGTGCCGAACTGGTAAATATGACAGTGACCTCCTTTTGCCGTTTTTTTAAAAATCAGACGGGAAGCACCTTTACAAATTATCTAAATAGAATCCGAATCGATTTTTCCCGGAAATTGTTAGTAAATACGGAAACATCCATTAAGGAAATTGGATATGAGTGCGGCTTCAATTCCACTTCCTATTTCAACCAGACCTTCAAACGAATCACAGGAATCTCACCCAAACAGTACAGGAATTTGGTGTGAGCGCCTGGCCATTGGCCCAGGCGATAATCACAACTCCCAGCATCATGCCGGCAATCCCCATATACAGATAACTCTTTGCCTTTTTTGAAGCATTGCTCCATTCCCCGGTTAAGAGCCCCCCCACACCAGCTACAGCCACAGAGATCGTATTGAAGATGGCATAGCCCACAGTATTGCCCGAACTTCCCAGTTTAATGGCAGCAAGAGCAAAAGCGATGGATGCCCCAAAATTGAAAACGGCCATCAGGGTGGTCATCAGGGTATTCCTTCCGAAATGCTTTGTTTTAAACCCGCTCCAGTTTTTCTTTGCGCTCAACTGCCAGACTGAGTAGCTCACAGTAGCCAGAGCACCTACTAAGTAAATGAATGACATAAGAGAGATACCAAGGATAAATTCTGGGATATTGCGGATAGCTTCATTATTTACTGCTTCTGCTGCAACAGCCGCCCGCCCCACCGTATTGGCCAGGGAAAAGCCTGTGCAAAGCAAGCCTCCCACCAGGGCAATGATAATCCCAGTGGTCATGGAACCTTTTTTTGCGCCTGATTCGACGGATTCGCTTTTAGCCCTTTCCAATCCAGCTTTACCATTAAAAATGACCCCGATAAGCACCACAAAGATTCCGAAAAGAATAGGGACGAGGACCTGTTTTTCAGGCAGCCCGTCCACCAGAAATGGAAGGAGGGAACCCACCAGGATAATGGTGCCGATGAACAGAGAAAAACCAAGTGACAGGCCTATGTGGTTAATGGCCTTGCCCCACATCATCATTCCTACACCCCACAGGAAGCTGGAGATTAACATTTTCAAGAGATCGGGCCCAGAGAAAGTCTGGTATACCTCAAACATACCCTCCGAATAGATAGCCAGTGCCAGCAAGGGAAAGATGACCATGGAGGTCAGAAAAAACATGCCCCAGGTATTTTCAAAGGCATAGTCCTTGGTAAACTTTTCAGGTAGGGCATAAAAACCCAGGATGATTCCGGCAAAAACAGCCAATAGTATTCCAGCAACCATGATATGTAGAATTAGTTAGTTTGGATCAGGAACGTAAATTATTAAATCTATTCCAATCCACAAGCGAAGGTTACAAATCACCAATAAAATGTATTATTTGTCGTATTATTCCGCAGTGTATTTTTCAAACTGTTCTGCAATGCCTGCCTCCAGGTGACTGCCACTGTGAACTACTACCCTGTATCTCAAGGTGATTTTATCTCCTTTTTTGAACTTGTTTGTGTCCCCATTCTCAGGCCAGTACATAGGTGTGGGTGAGAAGAATCCATAGTCCCGGGTAAACCAGGGGGAGGGATACCATGGATTTGAGGGATGTTGCAGAATGGCCATGCCCTCAGTAAGCCCCATTCGATTTCCATGGCAATCCATCCACGGGGATGCTTGTCCGAATGTATTATTTTCGCCGGTCTGGCCTTCTGCATTGACCATGGTACCTCCATTAACTACAGCCAGATCGGGATCCATTCGGATGCTAAAGAGAGAATGATTGGTCTTCTCGATGATTACATCCAAAAGCATCTCCATGGTGATCACAAAATCAATCTGATAGATCTCTGGCGAAGGGGCGGTGACTGTGATGACCCTCACATCCTTGATGGGGGCCAAAGCTCCTGGCCGTTTCCAGATATTTTCATTCTCAATGACCACCCGATCCTTACCCGATTCAATAATGTCGGCACGGAGAGGGACGATCTGTCCCCGATCCAACCCTTCCTGCCAGTAATTTCCCCCATTGACCTTGTCACATCCAAAAAAGAGAGAGCTGTGATGCGGGTAGAGTGCATTTCTCATGGAAGTCACATTGGCCTTGGATGGGCCATTCACAGGGAAAAAGAAAGGGTACTTCTCATGTTCAGAGAGGATGTAAGAGGTAAAGAGATCCCCTTTGATCCTGATTTCAATTTTGTCTCCGATTTGATCTGCAGTCACCTGTGAATTGACAAAGGAAGGCCAGCATAAATAAAGGAGAAACAGTCCCAGGGAAAGTAGATGTTTCATACCTCTTAATAGTTTAAGTAGATAGTTCTCTTTTGCATATATCCCTCGATTCCAAAGACCCCGTCTTCGCCTCCCACTCCGCTGAGCTTATGTCCCGAATGGTATCCCTGAATATAACCAACAATTCCCCGGTTGATAAAGATGGTGCCCACTTCCAGGTGATCAATGGCATGCATAAACTTCTTATAGTCCCGGGTGAAGAGGTAGGCAGAAAGTCCCTCTTTTCGGGCATTGGCCAGGGAGAGTGCCTCTTCGTAACCAGATACCTTTACAATGGGCATCACTGGTCCGAAAATTTCATGTTTAGCAGCCTCGTGGTCATTTTTTACCGGATAGAGCACAGTGGGTTCATACCAGTTCCCCTTTTCAAACATAGCTCCCTCGGGTCGTTTCCCACCAGTAAGCAGTTCGGCTCCCTGTTTAATGTTATCCTGCACAATCTGATCCACCCGGTCCAGTCCCTTTGCAGTCACTGCGGGACCCATATCCACCTCTTTCATGGGATCGCCCACTCTTATCTGAGCCACTCGTTTTGCTACCCTCTCAGCAAACTCATCTGCCACCTTTTCGTGGACCATCACCATCTCATTGCATATGCAGACCTGACCACAATTGGCAAACCTTGCCACCACAGCAGCTTCCACCGCCAGATCCATATCTGCGTCATCCAATACAATAAAGGGAGCTTTCCCGCCCAGTTCCAGGATCAGGGCGGTGATATTATTGGCAGCCGATTTGTAAATAGCCTGACCGGCCCTGATGCTTCCGGTCATGGAAACCAATCTGGTGATGGGGGATTCAACCAGGGCAGATCCAACTTCCGCACCGGCACCAGAAACCATATTGATAACCCCCGGGGGCATATCGGTTTCATCTACCAGTCGGCAAAACTCAGACGCTGTAACAGGGGTCACTTCATGGGGTTTGATGACCATGGTATTACCCGTCACCAGGGCAGGTCCCACTTTACGTCCGATGAGGGCCAGAGGGTAATTGTAAGCACACAATCCCACACTTACTCCATAGGGTACCTTATGGATGGAGAGGTGCTCTCCAGGATTTTCCGAAGGGAATATGCTACCCTCTAACCTACGGGCTGCCTCTGCCGAATAGCTGAGATAGCGCATTGTATCATCCACCTCTCCAAAAGCTTCAGCCAGGGTCTTGCCCTGCTCCATTACCAGGAGCCTGGCAAAATGTTCCCGTTCCAAAGCAAGTTTATCCACAATGGACATCAGATGCTGCCCCCGCTGGAAGGCAGGGATCTGCTGCCATTTCTTCTGGGCTCTCCGGGATGATTCCAATGCATCCTGAACATCCTGCATGCTGCTGGAAGTGACCGTTGCAAATACCTCTCCTGTGGCAGGATTCTCCACTTCCATCAGTGCTCTGGATCCTGCATCCACCCAAGCTCCGTCCATATAGCTGGCGTAGTTTTTCGTAATTTTAGTCATGTTGCTCAGTAGTTTTAGTGGAGTACAATTTAAGAAATGCTTCCGAAGAGTAATAAAATATTCAACTAAGGTTAGTGGTTAATTTGCAATTATTAATTTTCAAGAAAAAAAATGGCCAATTGGAAAAATGACAAAGAATTATTTGCAATCGCAAAGGAGGACTGATGAGTACCAGGGCAATCAAATTAAAGGCTGCCGGATCAGGGCCCTCGAGGCAAGGTGATCGACCGCCGGAGTCCCATTGAGATTGGTGGAATTCCTATCGAAGACGGGGATATTGTATATGGAGATAGAGATGGGGGATTAATTTGGATTATTTTTTGGTTGCTTTTTTACCAATCACCCCAAAAGCATCCCAAAGTATCCCAAAGAGAGTTAGATTATATCTCACAGGATAATGAGGACGAACAAGCAGCCCAAAAATTAAAATGGATTGACTTGCTGAAATATAAATATACCTGGGCTATATGCTCCACCCGTTTCATTTCTGACTGGGTTTGGTGGTTTTTCCTGTTTTGGATTCCTGATTTTTTAGAAAAGCAGCATGGAGTGAACATCAAAGAAGCCATTCTTCCATTGGTTGTAATTTATGCCGTATCAAGTTTTGGAGGAATTGGGGGTGGGTGGCTATCCTCAAGGTTTATTGAAAAAGGAAAAACAATTGATATGGCCAGGAAAACAACCATTCTTTTTTGCGCCCTGCTTATTCTTCCCGTAATGCTGGTATCTCAGGTTGCGAACCTGTGGATTGCTGTGGCACTTATAGCTGCGGCCGCAGCAGGTCATCAAGGATGGGCGTCAAATATTTTTACAATTGTTTCAGATATCTATCCCAAAAAGGCGGTTGCATCTATGATGGGGCTAAGCGGATTTGCCGGAGCCATTGGCGGAGCACTTTCCGCATCCTTTGTGGGCATTGTCTTGGAGTGGACAGGCTCCTACTTTTTTATCTTTACAATAGCATTTTTGGTTTATATGATCAACTGGATGATATTGAAAAAGTTTATACCAAAAATTGAAGCCCTCACCATTCAATAAATATTTGTGTTGACTTAATTAAGCACAGCCTCAGTATATTCAATCATCAGGCCCTGCAGATCTTCCTCCTGCGCAGTGGAGATAAAATGGACATAACTGATGCCGTGAATACTCTCTCTGTTTAAGGGGATTAGCATGGGTTCGGGCTGATCATCCACATATAATTTACATCCATCTAAATCTGAATCACTCAGTCCGTCCCACTGGAATCTCAGGGTGTGCCAGCTATCCTCTTCTAATCCTATTTTATCTATGGTATTCTGGCCTGGTACCAGCTTTATGGAGAACATGGAGAAGTGGTAAGCTGAGGTGTCAATAGGGTTAAACCACCGGTCGCTCAGGTTGATGCGGGCGCCCTGACTTCCGGCGGGAAGCATCAACCGGGTGGTGAAATTCCCGCTTGTTCCTGCAGGGAAGTTCCAAACGGCACCCTGGTTCTCAATTAAAAGGGAGGGATCGTCCATCCTTGTGACCTGTAAAACTTTGTGATCCGCATGTTTTGGATCAGGAACCAGTTTTGCTCCCGTTTTCCGGTTAAAGGAACAATGCCCCCTGATCTCGGCTATAAATTGGTGGACAGTCCACTCATCAAGTTCTTCGTTGCTTTCCCATTTCCTGGATTTTTCGTAGAGCCAGTCGGGATCAAAAACTACCATGGAGCGATGCAGCGGATGCTGCCCAAATGAAACCAGCACTTTCCCTTCTTCCAGCTCCACAAACTGGCTTTGGTGAACCGAATGGTCCACACCACCAGATTCTGTGTAGTCGCTTGCATTTCGTCGCGGATCCAGATAGAGTTCCCGAAAGCCAACCCAGGTAAGACCTTCATCTTCAGAGACTGCTGCATGGATGGCTGCCCGGTTGGTAAATACATCTTCCCAGGTTCCGTCTTTGGAGGTCTCATTCAAGCCCGACTTTACTGGATTGTCAGGTGAAAGCTCTGGCAGAGGGGTGGTATTATTCCAGATAAAAATCAGGCGTCCGTCTGAGAGCCTTCCTATACGGGGCATGGTAATGGTCCCGTAAAATGGAGAGGGTTCGGGTATGGTCCAGGTTTCGCCTCCATCGGAAGAGAAAGATTGATAATGCCGGTCCTGGGAACATCTCAGGATCATCAAAATGCGATCGTCTTTTAGTTCCACCACTGTGGGTTCGATACCCGGATTTTGCCACCTGGGACCTCCATGGGCACCTGTCGGAATATGATCCGGCACCTGTTCCACCTCGGAAAAGGTCCAGCTCAATCCATCGTCGTCAGAATAGTAAACTCCTGCACTTCGGTTGGGGTGCAGTTTGTGACATGTAACTAAAACCCGTTTCCCATCACGTATAAAAACCGGGGGTGCAAACATATGGTAACGTTCCTTCCCAATCATATGCCTGGTCCAGGTTCCATCGATTCCGCCTGCCGAACGAACGGCTATGATACTGTCATAACTAATCAGTATTCGCAGGTATTCTCCCGATATGGGACTGCGAACATCAGCCCCAATAAATCCTTCGGCCGTTTCCTTCATAAACCAGGAGAGTCCATTGTCCCGGCTGTATATATATTTGTGTGCCGGCCTCATCTCCTCCCTGATCTCCTCCACCTCCAGTTGGCTCTGCTCTCCGTAATCGTAATACCTGATCTCCCCACTCTCCAGCTTTGATAGTCCTATATAAGCATCCGAAAGAGGATGACCCACAAATACAGGAGCCTGAATTTCCTCATAGATGAGTCCACTTGCCGGACTATCCACGGGTATGCCTTCCTTTTCTCCCGGCACTTTTGGCTGGCAGGCGAACAACACAAGTGTGAGAATCAGAAGCAGGAAGTAAGGAGTCGGTTTAGAAGATCTTAATTTCATAAGTTGGTGTTTTTCTTTGGTCTATAAAACTATTGATTTAATGGATGCAATTACAATCTGTTCTTAATCTTAGCATGGATTTTGTACATTAGCAACAAACCCCAACTGAATATTTTTATGTACAGGTACCGGACCCAACTGATACTTTTCTTCCTGTTTTGCCTTCCATTTTCTTCTGCAGTTTTTTGTCAGTTTGAAGATCTTACCCAAAAAATCTCAGCCTTTAATCAGAAGTTTCCAGAAGAGATCGTATATATACATATAGACAGGGAAGTCTATAATCCTGGTGATACACTCTGGTTTAAAGCTTACCTGAGACATAAGGTCACCCTTCAGGAAAACACACTTAGTAAATCACTTTTTATAAAGCTGTTAAGCAACAATGGAAGGGTAGTTCATCAATCCATTTACCCTGTCTTTGATTCGGAAACCATAGGTCAGTTTAAGATTGAAGAGGGGATGAAAAGCGGAACGTATCAGCTTATCTGCTATTCAAGCTTTATGAAGAATGGGGAGTTCTCCGAACTTTACAGGAAATCCATCCGCATACAAGAAGAGACAACCGGGAGGGAGAGTTTTAACTACAGTTTTGATCAGGGACACTATTCTGAAGGAGATACCATGGAGGTCTCGATGAGTTTCCTGGATGCTTATAAAAGCGAGCTCCCTGATATAAAGATTAAGTACAAGACCCTGAATGAAGAAGGATTCTATGAGAAAGGATCTATGAATGCTTCTACACCTGGAAACCTGTCACTGATAGTGACCCAGTCACTTATTAAAGCTCCGGAACTAGAGTTGTCCGCTACCTACAAAGGGGACTATTTCGATACCATTGTTAGTTTACCCATCCTGTCTAATATTGAAGTGGAATTCTATCCAGAGGGTGGCACAATGATCGAAGGTATGTCCAATCAAATTGCATTTAAAGCTGATAGCGAGAGTGGGATTCCATTTGAAATAAAAGGCGGACTATTTACCGAACAGGGTGAAAAAATTGGGGAGGTGAACTCCGAGTTTATGGGAATGGGCTCATTTCTACTTATCCCAGAGCCAGGGGAGAAATACCATGTTCAAGTGACTGAACCCCCAAATGTAGATGAGTTGTTTTATCTGCCCGAGCCAAACAGGGAGGGTTGGGTCTTGCAAGCAAGCTATAGAAATCAAAACCTGTTGGTAACCCTTAATAACACATTTCCCCAAGCAACACCTGCTTTGATTACAGTTTCGATCAGAGATTTTTTGGTGCGGTATACTGTAAGAGAGGTGGATAGTTTTGATTCTTTTTCAATCCCCACCGGGGATTTACCTGCGGGGATTGCCGTGATCACACTCTTTGATGATCAACTTCTTCCGAGGGCAGAGCGGCTGGTGTTTATTAACCACGAAAAGCGAGACCTGGTGCAGTTGGAATCAAACCGATCCAGTTACCTTCCCCGTGATTCGGTGCGCTTAAAAATCAGGGTGTCAGATCATCAGAACCGTCCGGTTAAGGGTTCCTATTCACTCACAGTGGTGGATGAAGAGTTGTGTCTTACACCAGCCATAGATGAGCCCGACGCAGTCTCTTCCTTGCTTCTCTCATCAGAAATCAAAGGGTATATCCAGACCCCCGGCCACTATTTAAATGCCAAAGAGCCCCGTGGATTATATCATCTTGACCTCTTGCTGCTTACACAGGGTTGGCGGCGTTATAGATATGATTATATCCTGGAAAATGAGATAGAATCATTGCCTCCTCCCAGGGTATATGATGTGGTATCCGGACAATTATTCCGCTACAGATATGGTAGGGATGGTATTCCTACAAAAGGAATTATCCAGGTATTTAATTCAGGAGGAACCGCGGAGTTTGAAACGGATGCCGATGGAAGATTCAGGTATTTACACAATTATCACCCTACTCTAAATCCCAATGTGGTCCTCTTAGGTCTCGGGGAGAATGAGAATCAGAGGATGGAAATCCATTTGGATGCGGATGAGTTTGAGGATCAGTTAATTCCATTTTTTATATCAAAGGCTGATACACTATTTTACGAACCCTTTTATCTTCCCGAACCAGAAGTGGATTTTGAGGACCAGTATACACTGGGGATTAATAACAAGTGGATCGAAGAGGTCAATGTATATGCAAAGCGAAGAATTGACATCGAGTATTTGGAGCAGACCTTTGTCAATAGCAGTAAGGTCTCTAAGGATATGGTGTTAAGTGCACCTGATGTTTATGGGGCTTTATTAAATATGGGACTACCGGTGAGAGAGGAGAGGGATCCTCAGGGTTTTTCAATGATGGTTTATGATGCTTATCCCCGGGGACCTATTCACTGGTTTGTGGATGATTTTAACAGGGATTATGATTTTGTAAAGAACCTGTGGACGGGTGATATAAAGGCGCTCTTTGTGGTTAAGTTTCCTGACACACAAATGTTTGAAATACCTGACCGGGATTTGGATAGTGATCTTTCCTCTGTGATTGTCTCCATTCACACCATTCCTTACTTAGAAAGGGCAGGCCCCCCGAGAAGATCAAACTCGGTTATTTTACCCAAACTATCTATGTCCAAGGAGTTTTACCGACCCAGGTATGATACCGAAGCCCAAAGGTATAGTCAGGTGCCTGACCTGAGAAAGACCATCCACTGGGAGCCCAGGGTGGTGCTGGATGAGAACGGAGAAGCCTCCATTACGTATTACAATGGAGACCGATATACAAGGGTATCATGCATTTTGGAAGGGATTAGCAAGGAAGGTATTCCCGTATATGGCAAGACGGGCTACAATGTATATACCGTCAGGGAGTAGATATGGGGATAATTTCAGGAGGGATATTCAGTTTCTTATCATCAGCTCCTCCAGCAAAGTTGCTTATGTTGTATGAATTGGCCTGAGACCAATCACATTCGATCCTCCCATCTCCCAGTACAATCCGGCCCAGCTTATCCCTGAACCAGGCAGTCAGCTTTCGATATTCTTCTGTGTTTGCCACATTGTTCCTTTCTTCCAGATCCACCCTCAGGTCAAAGAGGGCAAGGTCAGCCTCATTTGCATCGCAGTTCAGGGCCCAGAGGATATCATTGTTCAGGTTCGGGCCTGTTTCATTAGGTTTTTTATTCTTTCTGGTGCGCATGGAAAAGGCAAAGTCCTCTGTCCGTATGTAGGCACGGTGTCCAATAACCAGGTTCATTTCTCCCAGGATATATTCCCTGGGTGACTCACCTGATTCAATAATTCCGGCCAAATCAAAACCGTCCAGGTAGTCAAGCTTCGGATCGGTGATATCAATCCTCCCTGCATTTAGTATGGTAGGTGCAAAATCCACGTATTCCACCATTAGCTCACTTACCTTTCCGGGGGGGAAACGTTTCTTATCCGACGAAACCAATATGGCTGCATTGTGGACCGATTGTGTGTATGGACCGAACTTGGCTTCTATCCCCTGTTCTCCTAGGTGCCAGCCATGGTCACCCACAGTATAAATGATCAGATACTCTTGCTGATTCTTAAGGCAATAATCCTTAAATGCCTCTACTGCATCGCCGATCAGTTCATCTCCGTAGGCACAGAAGGCATAGTAATCCTGTATGGCTTGCTGCTTTTGCTCATTGGACCAAGGGGTCCAGAGGCAGGTGTTGTAAAGCCTTTGTAACTGTGGAGGCAGTTTGTCAAGGTCCTCCTTGGTGTATTCAGGGAATATATAGGTATGGGCTCTGAACTGGTCCCTGTATTTTTTAGGAGGCAGAACCGGAGTATGTGGCAGATGGAAACTCAGGTTCACCAACAGGGGCTTATGGGGATCAGCTCCTGTGACTTCCTGGCCAAAAAGTGTTGTGTAGGTCTCCCCTGAATTTTTCAGATAACTCTTAAACTCCTTTACGATGCTGCCATCGATGGTCTTGCCGGCAGCTTGAGGATTTACACCCCCAAAAATGAGTGTGGAATTCCTGTGTGGCGCCCTGAGGATTTCATATTCGTCATCGATTTCCTTCATCATGACGGTTTCCTCTTCTGTAAGACCACCTGGGGATCGTTTGACCACATAGGGTTTTATTGTTCCATCGGGATAAACGATGGATTCTTTCATGGTTCTAACGCCATCTATTACCTGAGACGCCGGAGCATAAAATATGTCGCCCACCCCGTTCTTCTGCAGGTCGTGTTTGAAATGGACCGAGAAATCATAGAGCCCCGCATCGTGGAAACCCTGTCCGGGTCCCCATTCGTAGATGTAGGCCCCGGTTTTCCCAAATATGGCTGTCCCATAGCCATGATCTCTAAGGGTCTGAGAAACTGCAGGTGTGATAAAGTCGGGATTCTGATGGGTCACTTCAAAAGCATAATGGCCATTCCGGTTTAATATTACTTTGTCCAGAAAGGGAACAGCTCATCCATATTGCTCCCAACAAAAGAAATAATTGTTCTCTTTTCATACCAAGTCTTTAACCCATGAAATTAGGAAATATTTTTTCTTAATATTAAGACAGTGTAATACCGGTTGAAAAGACTTTTTTGTGCCTAAGGTTACAATTCACCCATAAATTGAATCGATTGTTTCAATATTTTCAGGTTCCAGAGCTTGGCTCTACTTTTACAAAAGATGTAAACGGGCTACATTTACAGTAAAACCTAAGCCCATGAAATCACTGGCCTTATTTGCCTTCCTTTTTTGTTTTTCGCTTCAGTCCATTGCCCAACCTCCTTTGCCTCCTGCCGGTAAGGTCTGGGTGCTGAATCAGGAGATGTCCGACGAGTTTGATGCCCATAGCCCGGGTGCAAAATGGCAGGTGTACGACAAGAAGAATTCGTGGAACAGGACTGCTGCTTTTGATAAGAGGGTTCATGAGGTCGTGAAGGAGGAGAAGAACGGGGAGGAAAATTATATTCTGGCCATGAATCCCATGTGGTATGAGGAGGAGGACCGCTTCTCAAAATATGAACGTACCTATCATTTTGCCGGCGGAGGAATGGCTACCGAGGCCATGCTTACCTACGGATATATTGAAATCAGGATAAAACCATCCAATTTCCCCATGGGATCGGGAGTATTCATGAATTCACGTGCTTATACTGAAGGCCCATGTGGGGTAAAATATAAAACAGAACTTGATATTATCGAGAACATGGGATATAATGGACCGGGAGCCAGTGACTCCTGGTTAGAAAATGTATCATTTAACGACAAGATGCATGTAAATACCCACGTAAAACCCACAGATGAGAATTGCAAGGGTCTTCCTTATCTATCCACCGGAGGGGGTTTGTATAAGGACCTGGAGAAACCACTGGATTTTAATGTGGTAGGAGCCTGGTGGAAGAATAAGGATTCGGTGGATTATTACCTGAATGGGGAGTATTTCCAAACCATAGAGTTCATTAAGGACTTTCATATCCCCATGCCAGTTATTCTAACCATGGAAACCTATGTTTGGGGTGATGACGAGAACAATGCAGACAATCCCAAACCTCAGGAGTATATGTTTAAGGATGATTTTAGATCCAGGGAGGAACGGGCTGTCTATTATGATTGGGTCAGGGTCTGGAACCTGACAGATATAAAGAATGTAAAACCAAATGATATTGTAAGTAAATGAAAATCAAAAAGGTAATTATATTTTGTCTGATATTATTGCCAGGCTACCCTTTGGCTCTAATAAAAGCTCAGACTCCGGAACCACTTCCAGGTAAGGTTTGGGTTTTGAATCCGGAAATGTCGGATGAATTTGATGCCGATGGCCCGGGATCCATGTGGAAGGTGTATGATAAAGCTGATTCCTGGGACCGGACAGCAGCCTTTGATAACAGGGTTCAGGAAATACAGAGAGTGGATGAGAATGGGGAGGAAAATTACATTCTGGCCATGAATCCCATATGGTATGAGGAGGAGGATATCTTCACAAAAAATGGTCGCACCTATTATTTTGCCGGAGGGGGCATGAGTACAAAGGCCCGCACTATCTATGGTTATATGGAAGTTCGGATTAAACCCTCCAATTTCCCCATGGGCTCCGGTGTCTTTATGTTTTCAAATACTTCAGATGATCCCTGTGGGGAGAAATACAGCACCGAGCTGGATATCATTGAAAATATGAGTTATGACGGACCAGGTGCCAGTGACTACTGGAATGGTTTCCAGCATGTGAATACCCATGTATGGCCCACCGATGAGAACTGCAACAGACTCCCGTCCAATGCCTTTGGAGGCAACAGTGAGTCGCTGGAAGGTTCTTTGGATTTTAATGTGGTGGGAGCGCATTGGAAGAGTAAGGATTCGGTGGACTTTTATTTGAATGGGAGGTACTGGCACAGTGTGGCCTATGAAGCTGATTTCGACCTGTCCATGCCCCTGATCCTGACCATGGAGACCTATACCTGGGGAAGTGATGAGAACAATGCAGACAATCCCAAACCGGAGGAATACATGTTCCAGGACGATTTCAGGACCCGGGAAGAGAGGGCTGTATATTACGACTGGGTCAGAACCTGGAAACTGGCGGATATCGATACTTCAGAGTATAATGATCATACGGAGAATGTTGGATTTTATGAGGATTCCATAATCCTGTATGAGGATAGCATTCTGGATCTCACCATACTCTATTCTTCCCTGGAAGAAAGAGAAATAGCTGTCTCCATATACAACAACACATGGGAGCTTCTGGGATCTGATACCACCCTGTCGGAAATTGGAGTAAAATCTCTTATAGCCAGGATAAACACGGATACAATTCTGGGCGCAGCTAACGATTACAAAGCCATCTGTACCCTGAGGCCCGTCGGAGGGGATGATCTCTCTGATCTGGCTGCTGATACCGTACAAGTAATCGTAAAGCAGAAGGACATTGAAACCTTGCTGATGGATGATGGCTTTCCAAAACAGGTCTACCCTTCAAGCACCGGCTATTTGCTGGATGTATATTACCAGGGGGCAGATAATATGGAGATTGCCGTGGAGGTGCGCGATCCTTCTGGTGCCTGGATTGGTGGCGGACTGATGGATGTCCCGGATGGAGATGGCCTTGCTCAGATTTGGGCAGGACTGATTCAAGCTACACAGATAGGTTCGGGATATTCCTGGAAAACGCATATCAGACCCAGGGGGACAAGCTGGCGGGAGAGTGTGCATGGGCTCTCTTTCTTGCCATTCCAGGTGATCGAAGAACCGGTAAATGAAATTGGCCTGCTTTCAGATGCCTGGCCACTTTGGGATACAGTGAAGTCAGTTGAAGTTTCGGTTCAGTTCAATGCACTGGAAGCTGCCGATCTGAGCATTTTTATGGTCAAGGGAGATTCTCAGGCCATTGATGACACTACCCTTCAAGTGGAGCCTGGTTCTGCGAGCCTGATTTTTAATCTTTCCTTTCTATCAGATCCTTTGCCTGGGGATGATTATATGCTAATATCTCACCTGCATAATACTGCTAACGATTCCCTGCTGGCGACTGACACCCTTAAGAACCTGGTCGTACAGGAGCTTCTTTCTGAACTCCATCTTCTTTCCGAGGGTTGGCCAATGCCTGATACCATGGCGGGATACGATGTGGATATAAGTTACACTGCACGGGAAGCATCTGATATCCATGTATCCCTGTTAAAATCTGAACTCCTATTACATGACACATTGATTGTAGTGACGGGAGGATCAGGAGTGCTGAGCCTGGAGTTTATTTTTGCAGAAAAGCCTGCTCCTGGAGTGGACTACCAGCTGGTAGGAGCACTATTTATCCGGGGTCAGCAGTCTGCCATTGCAGGTGACACCCTTGAGAACCTGGAGATACTGGAGACTGAAGATCCGGTGGGAGTTTCCCTTGCTTCTGAAACCCAGGCAGGAGTGATCAGGATCTATCCCAATCCTGCTTCAGGAAGAATTATGGTACATATTCCGGAATCCATGGAGCATGTGGAAACCATACATATCTCCGACATCAATGGTCGCATATTACTTCAGCTAAAGGATAATCTTAAGCAGAATAAGAAGGAGGAAATTCATATAGATATTTCATCCCTGCAACCTGGGTATTATATATTAAATTGTAAGGCCGATAAGTCTTATTATTCGACAGGCTTAATCATAGAGTAATTCAAACCTAAAACTCATACCAATGAAACGCTTTAAATGTTCTATTCCAGTAATTTTGATTTTCACACTAATCAGCCTAATGCTAGGATCATGCACTAATTCTTCTAAAGTGTTCACTATCGCATACGATGTGGATTCCGAGCAGCAAGCCTTTGCAGTGGATGCGCTTACTCGCTCTCTGGAAAAGAGTGGCCATGATGTGGAAATTGTAAGTGAAGAAGGTGGAATCACTTTCTCCATATCAGAAGATTTGGAGGAAGAAGGATTCTCGCTTACTAAAGGAGGGGATAAAAATATCCTGATCAAGGGAGGAGACCAGGCAGGAGCCATGTATGGGGGACTCGAGCTGGCCGAACAGATCAGGATCTTTGGGCTTGAGGGGGTTAAACCCATAGAGCGCAATCCATATATGAAGATGCGAGGGATTAAATTTAACATTCCCCTGGATGTGAGAACCCCCAGTTATACGGATCCTTGTGACGCTGCCCAGCAAAATATCGCTGAAATGTGGAGTTTTGATTTTTGGAAATCCTGTATTGATGAACTGGCCCTGAACCGCTACAACTATATCTCTCTCTGGAGCCTGCATCCTTTCCCATCCATGGTGAAGGTACCTGAATACCCCAATGTGGCTCTGGCAGATGTACAGCGCTCCACGGTGGAATGGAAGGAATCCTATAGTGGACTGGGAAAAGGTTTCGATGCTCCTGAAATCATAAATAATGTGGAGGTTCTAAAGGTAATGAGCATTGAGGAGAAAATGAACTTCTGGCAGAAGGTGATGGCCTATGGGAAATCCAGAAATGTGGACTTTTACGTGGTTACCTGGAACATATTTAACAATGGAACAAACGGGCAGTATGGCATTACTGATGAAATCGACAATCCCATAACCAAAGACTATTTCAGAAAATCGGTGAGCCAGATGTTCCTTACCTATCCCGATCTGGCCGGTATTGGCCTCACTACAGGGGAGAACATGCCAGGATCTTCACAAGAGGAGAAGGAAGACTGGGCCTTTGACACCTATGCAGAAGGAATGATGGATGTGGCGCGTTTGCAACCCGAGCGAAAATTTACATTCCTACACAGGCAGCATATGACCGGGGCTAAGGCCATTGCTGATAAATTTGCACCCTTGGGGGAGATGGATAATATCGAATTCCTGTTTAGTTTTAAGTACGCCAAGGCCCATGTATTCAGTTCGGTAAACCAACCTTACTGCAATGATTTTGTGAAAGATATAGAAGGGATGAAAACCATCTGGACACTAAGGAATGATGACAATTATCACTACCGGTGGGGTGCTCCCGATTTTGTGAGGGAGTTTATAAAAAACATACCTTATGAGGTCTCGGAAGGTTTCTATTATGGATCGGATCAGTGGATATGGGGACGGGAATTCCTGAGCCTTGATCCGGAGACTCCCCGGCAGGTGGAGGTGGCCAAGCATTGGTACCACTGGATGATCTGGGGAAGGTTGGGTTATGATCCCAATCTGAGCAATGAGAGGTTTATGGCCATTTTAGACGCTCATTTTCCTGAGGTGGATGGTAAAACCCTCTTTACTGCCTGGCAGGAGGCTTCTATGATCTATCCATTAACCACTGGCTTTCATTGGGGATCCCTGGACTTTCAGTGGTATATTGAAGGCTGTAAAAGTCGCCCGGGACCTGCCGGAAATAAGACTGGATTTCATGATGTGAATCGTTTCATCACCCTGCCACCTCACCCCGGGGTGGATTACCAGTCTATTCCCGATTACACTGCTATGATCAAGAGTGGAGGAGAAACGGATCTTGTTAGCCCTCTTGAAATATCAAAGAGATTGCATAATCACAGTGATATGGCTTTGCAGACTCTGGAGAAACTGAAGGCAGAAGACAACAAGGAATTGGATAAGACACTGAAAGATATCAGAGCCATGGCCTATCTGGGCAAGTATTATGCCCACAAAGTGGCTGGCGCCACCGAACTGGACCTGGCCAGAAAACTTGATTCAGGAAATAAAGAGGCCCGTGGGCGTTCTGTGGAAGAGCTGACCAGTGCTGCGGAGTACTGGAAACTCTATACGGATATCGCTGGGAAAGCCTATAAGAATCCACTTTGGACCAATCGGGTGGGTTATGTGGACTGGAAACAGATCTCGGAGTGGGTTGAACTGGACATTGACATTGCCAGGGGAGAGGAATAATTCTTTTAAACAGAACAATATGTTAAGAAATGCAGTTTGTGTTTTACTAGTGGCCATAAGCTTTTCACTTACGGCAGGAGAGAAACCCAATGTGATTGTAGTGCTTGCCGATGATATCGGGGTGGGGGATATCTCTTTTTACCGAAGCATGCATTCGGACCAGATCATCCTGGAAACACCGAATATTGACGCCCTGGCCAAACAGGGCATGGCTTTTACCCAGGCCCATGCACCTGCAGCGCTCTGTGCACCTTCGCGTTACGCCATTATGTCTGGCAATAGCTGCTATCGCAGTTCTTTTCCATGGGGCGTGTGGGGACCCTATGAGAAATCACCCATAAAACCCGATCAGCTTACCCTTGGGAAACTGATGAAACAGGCAGGTTACCAGACCGCATTTTTGGGGAAGTGGCACCTGGGAGGAGATTACCTTCGCAAGGACGATCCAACTGTGATCTACCGGGGTCCCCGCAACAAACCAGAATTAGATGTGGATATTACCCGGATTATTGAGGGACCCATGGAGAAGGGATTTGATTATAGCCTGACATTTCCAGCTGGAATTCAAAATGTTCCCTATGCTGTTTATGAGAACCAAGAATGGATGCCTTTGAAGGAAGACTCTGAGATTGGATATATCTCCCAGGAGAATATGAGCAAAATTGGAGTGAAACTGGATAAATCGGAAGGATTGGGTGATCTGAACTGGGATCCCCATGATATGGGCCCCTTGCTGGTTAACAAAGCTGTTGACTATATCAATAAGCATGCGAATCAGGAGGATCCATTCTTTATCTATTACTGTTCCCAGGCGGTACATCTTCCCCACACCCCACCAGAAGAACTTAATGGAATCAAAATCGCAGGCACCACTCCATCCAGGCATATGGATATGATTAAGGAATTGGATGTACAAATGGGCATGCTGGTGGAAACTCTAAAGGCACAGGGCATCTACGAAAACACCCTGATCATCTTTACTTCGGACAATGGGGGCCTCTTAAGAAAGGAAACCCTAAACTCAGGACATAAGCCCAGTGATATATACAGAGGGGGTAAAAACACAGCATTTGAAGGGGGACACAGGGTTCCGTTTTTTGCCTCCTGGCCAGGAACAATAGAGCCTGATCAGCTCTCTGGAGAACCTGTTCTGGGATTGGATATTATGGGCACCCTGGCTGAACTAACAGGTCAGCAAATTCCAGATAATCAGGCAATGGATACCTATAGCCTTATGCCCATGCTGCTTAATAAGGATCAGGCAATGGGACACGCCCATCTGATGCTTCAGGCGGGTACTGGCAAGGAAGTGATTCTGATCAGGGATGGATGGAAGCTGATTATGCAGGTGGATAAAAAGGACAAAAGCGATCGGATCAGGATCCCTATTGCCCTTTATGATCTGAATGACAATCCCCAGGAGGAGGAATCAAAGAATCTGATAGCATCCAAAGAGCACCAGGAGCTTGTTATGGAGATGTTTGCCATGTACAACACTCTGCGGGACCAGGATTCTCAAGTTATTTCCATGTCGCTTGAAAAAGAAAAAGAGGCCATCAAAGCAGTAATCGAGGAAGAGAAGAATGCCTTCTACGATCAGGATCTGGATCGAATTAAAGCCACCATGGTAAATGATTCCAGCACTCGAAAACTCATTATGCGCAAGGATGGATTTGACGAGACTGTGGGCATTGAAGCAAACCTGGAGGGCAACAGGGAAGCTTTTGGCAGAGAGATGGGTGATGATATCAAGTGGACATCAGAATATTACAATTATACCATTCAGGTTTACGGAAATACCGCACTGGTGTATCACGACAGCAAACACACTTCCACCGATCCCAGTGGTGCAACTGTAACCACCATGCGAAGGATGGTTCACCTGCTTAAGGTGGATGGCAAATGGAAGATGGACCTCATGGCCCTTTTTATGGATCAATAATCCGGAATGCTATTATAGGCCTAAAGTATTCTTCAGGTTCTCAAGCATGTGGTCATGCTTCTTAACATTCTCTTTTAAGAGCTTTTTAATGTTAAGTAGCTTCCATTTTACAGCTGGTAATTTCTTTAGAACAGGTAATGGAAATAGGTTCCATTCAGGTTGTCCTTTTTCGAAGCTAATTAGAAATTCTTTATCGTCGTTAGTTAATTGGTTTCTAATAATTTGAATCAAAATTTTCCTTGTATTCTCGAAGTCTTCATATGAAAACTCAACAGAACTCATCCCTGCAAACTGCTTATCAAATGCTGATCTTTGGTCTTTTATTCTCGGAGAAAGTAGCTCGCCAATAGGCTTATAATGACTGATTAATCCAATTTTGAAGCCATTCCAAATTTCATCTGTTAAACCCTCGTTTTCAAATAATAGTTTTACATCAAATATATCTCGTGGATGTTGTCTGTCTATTGCCGCACAAATCTTACCCCCGTACAATTCAGCAATTGAAACAACCTGGATAGCAGCGAATCTATCGAACTCTTCCTGAACAGAATCAACGACCTGCATTATCTTAGTTGGGAATACATTACCTCTTGTTATCGTGTTAACTTCAATTTTTATCTGAGCACCCTGTCCCTGGCAATTTAACTTCACATCAGTACCCTCATTTAAAGGGACAGTACTAACTCTTACACCTCGAACATTTTTTTCAATATCAGCTTTAATTCTACCCAGACCTTCCTGTATGTTTTTTAATGCTTCATTTCTCGAATCAAAGGGAAGATATGTGATGTCTATATCTACGGATAAGCGTGGCATATCCCTGATAAAAAGGTTAATTGCTGTTCCGCCTTTTAATGCAAATATTTCTTCTTTACCCACATAAGGTAATACTTGCAATAACAAGCCCAGCTGTGCTCTGTATGCAGGTGAAATCAAAGCTCTGCCAATTCTTTTGGTATTGTTATATAATACTTTGCGTTGTATACCCCATTTCTTGTTATCATTCTATCTCCTATCCCTAAGTCAATATTATCGATATTTAAAAAATTAAGCCACTGGTGGTTTGTCTTATCAGCCAAATACATAAACAAGCGTTTTACTTTTATTGAGTTACAGGCTAATAGTAAATCGCTAAGCAACTTTGGTTTTAGATTGACCAAACTTTCGAATACTTGATGGCATTCAACAAGGTCAGAATGTTGCGGAGCTAAATACAAGCATTCCAAAATAGCTCTTTCCGGAGTTGATGCATTTACTTTTATTCCTTTTACCTCAGTTTCCTTGATGCCTAGGTTGCCAGGTAAAAATGAGCTTGGTTTATGAAATATATCAACCGCCCAGTTATAGTCAGTAAACCATTTAGGAAGCCTTGTTTTTTGAGAAGAGAATAGGTATAAAGTTTCTTTACTCAGCCTAAAATAATGATTATATCCGTGATGAGTCAAGGCTGATAATCCACCTAAGTTTACATCTATGTTCAATTGCTTTTGCATGGCATTTAGTGCTCCCTGCCATTCTACTTCGTCATCAGGCTTCTTATATGCACCCCTCCCCAAGGATTCTAACCAACCACTTTCAAGGTAATATTTACGTAAATGTCTGGATACTCCATTACTATCCAATAATGATGCTGTAAGCACATTGTTTGGCTGTAATAATTTATGAAGTGTCTTTAATTTTGTTTCCTTATGCGTAGTCATACTACTCAAATATACACAAAAATAAAGAAAATGATTGAGAAATGCTGCAGTTTACTTTAATTATATTAGAATATGAGTAGCCAAACTACGCATATAATGATATTATTAAAGCAGTTATGAGTGCCTGAACAGTTTATCGCCCTCTCTCTCCTGCCGAGGCCCGCTCTACCGCATCCTGCCGGGCCTTCTCCTGCTTGGCTACATTCTCCAGGTGGGGATCTTCCCAGAGGGGTGTGACATTCTTTTTGTTCCAGGTCTCATAGAGCTCTTGCAGCTCCCTGACTTTTCCGGCATTGGATTCGGCCAGGTTCTTCTGCTCATAGGGATCCACCTCCAGGTTAAACAGGGAAAGGGGCTTCAGATGTTGGCTCACCAGTTTATAATTGCCCTGCCGAACTGCGTACCCGGCTCCATTGGAGTAACGCCAGTACATCTCTTTGTGAGGTGGGCCCGAAACCTCTTCCCTTAGGTAGGGGAGAAGGTTCACTCCATCCAGATCCCCGTAATCAGGTTTGATCCCGGCTGCGCTTAAGAAAGTGGGAACTATGTCCAGTGCAGAAACGGATTGATGATAGGTCCCCATAGGCTGCAGTTGCAGCGGCCAGGATAAGCAGAATGGAACGCGGATTCCTCCTTCAAACAACATTCCTTTCCATCCCCGGTAGGGTCCGCATGAGGAACCAATGTTATGTCCTCCGTTATCGCTCAGAAATACGATCAGGGTATTCTCGAGGATCTCCAGCCTCTCCAATTCAGCCCGAATTTTACCCACCCCCTCGTCCACTGCAACAATCATAGCTGCATAGGCGCTCCTGGCTCCATCTTCCATATATTCTGTGGTGGAAAGGTAGGCTTTGGGAGCCTGTATGGGAGCATGAGGGGCGTTATAAGCGAGGTAAAGAAGAAATGGGGTATCTGCTTTGTCCTGGATGAAATCCAGAGAAGCCTCTGTAAAATCATCGGTCAGATAGGTAAGCTCATTTTGCGGAACCGGATTTCCATTGTGCAGTACTCCCCTGATGGGTTCTCTGGAAACTCCCCAATAATTGTTTCCCCCTCCCGAGAAACCATACCAATGATCAAAACCCCTTTCGGTGGGCCAGTATTCGGGGCTATCACCCAGGTGCCATTTCCCAATGGCTGCTGTTGCATATCCATTTTCTTTAAGGATATCAGAAAGCAGGGTCTCATTGAGCGGCAAACCATCGGGAGTTTGGTCTTCAAACTCGGGGTAACCAGGATTGTTTTCATGTCCGAACTGCTGCTGGTATTTCCCTGTAAGGAGTCCTGCCCTGCTGGGACTGCAATAGGGATGGGATACATAGCCCTGTGAGAATACCACGCCCGATGCTGCCAGGGCATCCAGATGTGGCGTCCGGATATCGGTACATCCATTAAACCCAACGTCGCCCCAGCCCTGGTCATCGGTAAGAATGATAATCAGGTTGGGCGGTGTAAATTCTATCTGTTTCTGCTGACAAGACGTCAACAGATAAGTCATCATGGCAACAATAAGGAAGCGGAACATGTTATAAAGGTTTGGTTGTATAATATTAATGAATATTTTTATCCCCTAAACTGGCGGAAATGGCAGAAGCTATATTAAAAGATGAGATTCGCGATTACAGTCTGATCGGTCAGGAGGTAAACTTATCATTGGAACGCGGACTGGCCGATGCCACCTGGTATACTTCACCCATTCCCCGGGAGCAAATGAGAAAGTTGCTTGTGAGAAAGGATGGACCTGCCATCCGGGATACAATCATCTGGTTTGGACTTATTTTTGGGTCGGCTTTTCTGGTGATCCTGCTCTGGGGAAGCTGGTGGTTTTTAATCCCCTATGCGGTTTACACCGTGCTTTATGCGTCCAGCTAAGACTCCAGGTGGCATGAATCCAGCCACGGAA
>RCNC010000235.1_pt1 | contig 33023 bp, 35 predicted proteins | sample 2041301 | NCBI WGS metagenome assembly RCNC01 (sample SAMN09708231, study PRJNA481090) | Marine sediment metagenome, whole genome shotgun sequencing project. | biome: marine sediment; feature: ocean; material: sediment; isolation source: Sewage treatment plant 13A marine sediment (STP13A) ... | reverse complement strand
GATTGGAAGATATACCTGAAGATCATTTTAAGATGATCAAATTCTACGTGGACTATTGGTTAAAAAATAGAGACGTATTATTGGATGGTGATTTTCATGCTGTAAGTCCGCTTACCAATTATCCTATGTTGGAGGGGATGAAAGGAGATAAAAAAATAACCACCCTATTTAATGACCAAGTGGTGGAAATTCCATTTGAAAAATATAACCAAGTTGACATTTTAAACGCCAAAAGATCCTCCCGAATTGTTATTGTTGCAACAGGCGAAACCAGAAAATTTGAATATGTTATTTCAAATTGCCTTGGTGACGAAATTAAAAAAGAATCCATAGAATTAACCGAAGGAGCACATATGTTTGAGGTACCTCCATCGGGTTTAATTTCTTTTGTTGCAACTCAATAAAATAAAGATGTTATCATGATTAAGGTAGCTCCTGGTTGAGGTTAAACGGCAAGGATAAATCAATAAGACTATTATATTAAACAGGAATTTTATGAAGACCAAAAAATATGCCCTTAAAACCACTCGATTAAAATCATTGATTATGTGTATGTTGCCCATATTATTGGGGGCTTTTTTATTTACTTGTAAAGAAAAAGCACAGGATATAGAGACAGATCCCCGACCCAACATTTTATGGATTTATTTGGAAGATACAGCGCCTCTTTTAGGAGGTTATGGGACTACCCTTATATCTACTCCCAATATAGATAATCTTGCCCAAGAAGGTGTATTATATAAAAATGTTTATATGCCAGCTCCAGTGTGTTCGGCCAGCCGTTCTAGTATAATAACAGGAACGATGTCAACCACTTTTGGGGCACATAACCATCATAGCTCTCGAACAAAAGAATCTGCCATAAAATTGCCCGAAAACCTAAAAACAGTGCCAGAGTTATTTAAAAAGGAAGGGTATTTTACATTTAATAATGGTAAAGATGATTATAACTTTGTCTACAATAGAAGAGATTTGTATACCCAAGATTATAAAGCTCATCCATTGTATGGTAAAAGTGGTGTACGACTTGATTTATCATCATTGAAAGACAGACAACCATTCTTTGGACAAATACAATTATATGGCGGCAAAGAAATATTTTCTGATAGTTTCAAGGATAATCTAAAAACACCTGTGGATAGGTCTAAAATAGAACTACCACCTTATCTGCCAAGTCATCCCACAATTATTGAAGAATATGCAAATCATTTAGATGCCATTCAAATTACTGATGAAAAAGTAGGAGGTATCATTAATAAGTTAAGAGAAAGCAATTTACTGGAGAATACGGTTGTTTTCTTTTTTTCTGATCACGGTATGCGAATGACACGAAATAAACAATTCTTATATGACGGAGGCTTGCATGTGCCATTAATCATAGCTGATTTTACCAAGAGCAACAAAAAGCTGCCTGCAGGGACTATTAATAATAATCTAATTAGCGGACTCGATCTTGGAACAAGTTCATTGGCTTTAGCGGGCATTCAAATACCAGAATATATGGAAGGCAAGGATATATTTAATGATTCAGGTAAGCGTGAATATGTAATTTCAACTAGAGATCGTTGTGATTTTACTATTGACCGCATTCGTTCTGTACGATCAAAAGAATATAAGTACATCCGAAATTTTATGACTGATAGAGCATATACTCAACCCACTTATATGGATGTTGACGGTATAGCGTTTGTTCAGGTAATGCATAAATTACATGACGAAGAAAAACTCAGTTCAGTTCAAGATAGATTTATGTCCGATAAAAGACCTGAAGAAGAACTGTACAATCTTAAAGAAGACCCTTATGAATTAAATAACCTTGCCCCAAGTCCTGAGTACAGCAATGTATTAAAAGAATATGCAAACGTTTTGGATAAATGGATAGTTGATACAGATGATAAAGGGCAATATCCGGAAGACGAAGAGAATTTAAAGTTGATGTTGGGCATTTGGGGTGAGCATGCTGTTAATCCAGAATACGAGCCCATTAAGAAGAAATTCCCAAATTTGGCAGGATCATTATTTTATTTAAAAAGTGAAGCATCCAAATTAATAGACTCTAGCATTGTAGAAGATCCTTTGTTTGATATGCATCCATTAAGGAATTAAGAATCAGACTTTCTAAACTAAAAGAGTTACGTAATATTTTGACCGTGGAATAATGATACATCAAATATAGGAATAGCTGCTGTTTTCTTATAATCAGGCAACAGTTTATAGGGTGAAATATGTGGAGTTGGTGTTTATTGAAATAACTTTTATTTCTTATCTTTTCATTTGTTAGTTGTATACCAATTTGGACCTAAAGTATTCCAAGTGTGGAGTATCTTGAAATTTGCTTATTAGTTATTCACAGTATGAGATTTACAAAAACAAAAAACAAAACGATATGACCGAGCCAAAAGTACAATCCCATAATCGACTTCTTTCACTTGATTTTTACAGAGGCTTAACCATGTTTTTGCTCATAGCGGAGTTCTCACATCTATTTACATACATGGTAGCTCCCGAGCTAGAAGGTTCCATAGTGCATGCGATAGGGGAACAGTTTCATCATGTAAAATGGGAAGGAATGCATTTCTGGGATTTGATACAGCCGTTTTTTATGTTCATTGTTGGCGTGGCTATGCCCTTATCCTTTTACAAGAGAATTGGGAGAGGTGATTCCTATAATCAGGTATTTAAGCATGCATTGAAAAGGGCATTTCTTATGTTGGTTCTCGGCTGGGCACTCTATTGTATTGACCCTGGAGAAATTGTGTTTAGATTTCAAAACGTGCTTGCACAGCTATCGGTAACTTATATTTTGGCCTTTCTAATCCTGAAAAAACCAACTACAGTCCAGATAGGTTTTTCAGTATTGCTGATTCTTATCACGGAAGGTCTTTACAGATTTTTCCCATTAGAAGGGTTTAACCAAGCATTTCTACCCGGGGAAAACTTTGGAGCTTGGTTCAATATTCTTATTTCAGGAGAGGAAGATGGTGGTCATTGGGCCATGTTCAATGCCATTCCTACAGCAGCCCATACCATTTGGGGGGTATTGGCAGGCCGATTATTGATGAGTGACCAATCGAACAAAAAAAAGATGCAGACCTTGATTGTTGCGGGTATCATAGGATTGATCATCGGATATGGACTTAGCCCAATCACCCCAATTATTAAACGAATTTCTACGAGTACTTTTGTATTTGCCAGTGGAGGGTGGTCTGTGTTGGCACTCGCATTGTGTTACTGGGTTATAGATATTAAGAAATACCAAAAAGGAGTTCTTTTTTTCGCGATTGTGGGGATGAATCCTTTATTTATTTATCTTTTCGCCCATGTTGGTGGGGCAGATCTTATAAGAAAAATTGTTCTTCCATTTTCTAACGCCATTTTTGGATGGATGGGTGAGTTGAATGCTATGCTTATTTTGAGTGCTATTGTACTTTTCTTTTTATGGTATCTCTGCTATTGGTTATATAAAAAGAAAATATTAATAAAAATTTGAGTTCAATTGTATTGTTCTTTGTTCCAGCCCAGGCATGACCATATAATAAGAAATCCAATCTATTTGCTTAGGTTGGATTTTTTGGTCAGATAGTATGCTACAACACATTTTGGAAAAGCATTATGGGATCAAGGGCGAAACTCAACCGGTGTGATTTTTAAAATTTTGAAATCGGTTAGATCATTGCCTTGAATGTCTATAAAAACATCCTCATTCAGTCCTTTTGCATTGGCCCTTTTGGCAAAATTTATTAATACCCGAACAATACGATCTTCATAGTTGCCTACCGTTGCCGAAATTTGGTAAATCTCAAAGTTTTTAGGGGCAGCTTCATGTTCCCGAATATATGCTTTGGTAGGTTCATGGGTATTTATAAAATGTATGGCATCGATTAAGGTCTGTGTTTTCATGCTTGGGGATTTAAATCAATTAATAGCCCATAATATAGTTTAAAGTTCTCTAGGTTCAATTTTTTTAATATAATGCAACGGTTTTTGAACCTTACGCCCTCCACAGCATCCGCAACCTTTTTCTTAAATCTTAAAGCCTTTCTTTTAAAGACCAATGCTAAAATAAAAGGCCAAACCAACTATCTGGCGGTCCATCCACCATCAATAAGCATTATTTCCCCAGTGATCAGTGAGGCGGCATCCGAGGCCAAAAATACCACAGCACCGGCAACCTCCATAGGTTTGCCAATACGGCCCAAGGGAATCCTATCCAATACACTTTGTCTAAAGGCCCTATCCTTTAACCAAGGTTCGGTACCCGGTGTTTCTATAAAGGTCGGCGCCACGGCATTGACGTTTATATTATATTTTGCCCATTCCGAAGCAAGGTTCTTGGTCAAGTGATTGACCCCTGCTTTGGTCATACAGTAAATTGACTCATTGTCCAAGGCAATAAAACCAGCCTGTGAACTCATATTGATAATGCAGCCCGATTCCTGTTTGATCATTTGTCTACCTACAGCCTGTGCAGTAAAAAAGGTTCCTTTCAAATTCAAATTGATGGTATGATCAAAATCCTCTTCAGTCACATTTTCGGCAGGATTGCCCGGGGCAACACCAACATTGTTGACAAGGATATCGATCTTGCCAAAAGTTTCAACCACACGGGCAACAGCATCATTGATTTGCTGAAGATCGGAAACATCCATTTGCAAACGGATCACCTTTCTGCCCATGGTCTTAATTTCCTGCTCCAGATCAGCGGCAGTAGCTACATCCCTTAGGCCCAGAGCAATGTCCGCACCTTCATGTGCTAAGGCAAGTGCGCATGCCCTTCCTAGACCTCGGGCCGCTCCCGTAACAATCGCTACCTTGCCGTTGAGCTTGAAATTTGGGTATTCTTGTACAGATTTTTTCATATTTAAATTCTTATCGTGATAACCTATCGTTTATGTGAACTTTGTTCTTAAACATCTTGTCGCGATGACGATTTTTTGGAAAATTAAAAGCTTTTTATGCTTCTTCATTCTTTTTACCGCGATAGTATCCAAGGAATGATTTGAATATTTAGCATTCGTTATCCTTTAAAATTAATCCTTTTTTTTGAACATATGCAGCCTGTTTTTGTTAACTGATTTAGGCCTAACATTCCTACATATGTTTAGTACAATTAAACGATATGATCATACAACAGGGACAAACCAACATTCGATTGCTTTCACTTGATTTTTATAGAGGTTTAGCGGGACCGTAATAGCCTCAGTATTCTTTGAGGCTAATTTGTTTTGGGAATAGGCGCTTTTAAATTAATCGTTGCCGATTCAACTTCTTTAAGAACATTAAACCGTTTTGGATATAATTATTCTTAATCCGTGTAAAGGTCTTTAAATAGGTCAAAACACCAATGGATCCAAGTTAATCGATCAAAGCTTATGCTTAATCCAAAACCACAACCTTTGAAGTGTGCTTATACTAATATTGCGGTCATTATAAAACCTCCGATTATGAAAGAAAAAATCAATTTTATCGAACTTGGAAGATTTTTTATTTGTTTGGGTATTTCTTGGATAGCTTGGATGTGTACGTGGTCTACAGGCTCTGTTTTTTAGGCATGGGCAATTAGGAAAATAAAAATTTAGTTGGCCACTTCTTAATCGAAGCGGCTTTTTTTTGAAAGCCAGTTACCCTTTACAGCATTGAACAGGAAGCGAACTTGTAATGTATTCGGTGACAAGTTGCTCTTTTTCAGTACTACTGAAGACAGTATCTAATCATACGATTTGTTTTTTGCCCCGGCTTTTTTAAGGATTTTGTCAATTAGTTTGCGTTCTTTTTTGTTGAGTTTACCATCAGCACCACCCATTTCATTGAGAAGAACTGTTAAAGCATGCTTTTTATTATTGGGCATTTCCTTTAAAATAGACTTATATTGCTTATTGGTTATATCCCTGGATTCCATTATAAGGGACTTATCAAATCTAAGGATCTGCATTACTAGGGCCATAAAATCCAATTCTGCATTTTCTATTTGCCCATCTGCAAGTATTACCTCCTCAATTGCTTTTATTATCGCTAATTTCTCGGCCAAATTATATTCCATAACCCCCTTTTTAATATTTTATACAAGGTAAATAAAAATCCGCAAGGACATTATATTTTTAATTGCTTTTCAACCAAATAAAGAGCTTAGGTCAAGGTCTACTAAATGCTTTTATTAATTTGACCACAAATTTGAATGGAAATCTGCCTAGGTAATAATGAAGTTTCCTTTATCTGAACAATATGAGAATAGCACCGATGGCAGTTAGAACCAGAATCATTTTTCTGTAAAAACCTTCCTTGATGATTTTCACCAGTCGTACACCAACGAATAAACCGACAAGGATTCCGGGGATAAGCTTTAAATCAATTAGGAGGGTGTCTGGAGTAATTGTACCCCAAGACCAAATATGAAAAGGCACTTTAAAAAGATTGATAATAAAGAACAACCATGCAGCGGTGCCAATAAACTCATTTTTCGGCAATCGCATGGCCAAGAAAAATATATTACTGAATGCCCCGGCCAAATTGCCGATCATCGTAGTGATTCCGGCCATTATTCCCATAAAACCTGCAAAGGCCCAATGAGTAGGAACGTTTTTCGATTTTTTACGGTCCCACCAATACATCATGAGCACACTGCCCAAAATTATAATGGACATTCCAATTTTAAAGGTTTTTTCGTCCAAATCCTTTCCAATAAAAACCCCTATAAGAACCCCGGCAATCATCCAAGGCAAAAATTGGATAATATATTTCCATTGTGTATGCCGGTTATAATAGATTACAGCAAAAATGTCACCTACTATTAAGAGGGGCACAATAAGCCCGGTAGATTCCTTGGCTCCAAAGGCAAGGGCCATTAGCGTAACAATGATTATGGCGATGCCCTTGATCCCAGCTTTGGAAACACCGATAACAAAAGCTGCGGTTAAAGCCAAGACCCAAGAAAAGGTTGCTATATCTGATTGTATTGATAGAAGCACATTTGTCGTTTAGCGAACAAGGGACAAAAGTATTCTAAAATATTATATCTTTAGCCGTCAACCAAAATACCACCAATGGAACTAAGTACGCTCGATTATAGCTTTATTCTTGTATTCTTTTCAATTGTTTTAGGAATTGGAATTTATGTCTCCAAAAACTCAGGGAAGAACAGTTCAGGATTTTTCCTAGGCTACTTAGGTACAAATTATTTGGACGGAACAGCCCTACAAGGCACGGTGTCTTCTGAGAAAAGATTATTTTGGCACCAAGTAAGATGCTAATATACGAGCGGGTCTCGGACAAATTTCTTTAAAGAGATGAATATTGAAGAATTTTTGAAACAGATAAGAGAATTGGAAAAATCAATGGGAAGGCAGTGTTTAAACAATTGAATTGAAACAAATATTAAAATATGAAAACAGAAGTAATTGTAGGTGTTGACATAGGCGGTACATCCATTGGAGCCGGTTGTATTGTTAACAAGAAAATAGAGAAGACGCATTCGTTACCGACAGGTGCCGACAGGTCGGCCGAGGAAATACTCGAAACACTATATGAGGTTATAGAAAAGGTAATGCTACCCGAAACAAAGGCCATTGGCGTTGGTGTCCCCGGACTGATAAATGCCGACAAGGGAGAGATTGTTAAAATCGCCAACATCCCTGCATGGAATGGGTTGCGCCTCATTGAAAAACTAACTTCCCGATTCAATATGCCGGTGTATTTGGAAAATGATGCCAACTGTTTTGCCTTGGGCGAAAAACATTTTGGCAAAGGGCAAAAACATAAAAACATGTTGGCCATTGCCTTAGGAACTGGTGTTGGTGGGGGTATTATTATCAACGACAAACTACACTCGGGCATGTTTGGCGGTGCTGGAGAAGTAGGTCATATGCCCTATAAAGACGATATTTTTGAAGCCTATTGCGGCAGTGGTTTCTTTAATAAAATGAACAACACTACTGGTGAATATTTATTTGACAAAGCAATGGAAGGTGACAAGAATGCCTTGGAACTTTTCAATGAGTTTGGACATCATGTTGGCAAACTCATCACAACAATTTTATATATCCTCGCTCCCGATGCCATTATTCTTGGAGGTTCTATCAGCAAATCGTTTCCTCTTTTTAAAGCTGGGATCCAAGAAGAAATCGCCGATTTCCCCTTTGAGGTTATGAGGGACGTCATTGCCGTTGAGCAATCGGAACTTGAGGATATTGCAATTTTAGGCGCTGCCGGATTGTATTACAATGCTTAACTATTTCTAAATAATAAAAATTCTTAATATGACTAATTTAAATAAATCAAACTATATTATTCCACTGGCAATTGTTAGTATCCTATTTTTTGTCATTGGTTTTGGTGTTGGGATCAGCGGGTTCTTAACCCCTTTTCTTCAGGAAGCCTTCGATCTTTCCACATCGGAGTCGTATCTGGTGACCGCAGCTATTTTTTCTGCCTTTGTGGTATTTGGTGCACCTGCCGGATGGCTTATAAAAAAAGTTGGCTACAAATACGGAATGGTCATCGCCTTTTTTGTAATGGCCATCGGAATGGTACTTTTCGTGCCATCGTCGAACATGCTTAGCTTTCCTTTGTTCCTAATCGCCCTTTTTATCGGTGGGATCGGAAACACAATTTTGCAGGCATCCGTTAACCCTTACGTCACCATCATTGGCCCAAAAGAAAGTGCTGCAATGCGTATGAGCCTAATGGGTATCTTTAATAAATCGGCATGGTGGTTATCTTCGTTGTTCCTTGGGCTGTTCATGGATTTGAACAACGTTAAACTCGATGATGTCATTGTTCCATTCTATATTGTAACTGGCATACTTGTGGCATTGGGCGTATTCATGATTTTTGCACCACTACCGGAGGTGAAGGCCGAAGGCGAAGATGAATCGGACGAGGCAGCCACAACGGGTTATGCTGCCGGTAAAACAAGCATCTTTCAATTTCCACATTTACTGTTGGGTGTACTTGCCCTATTTATTTACGTTGGCGTGGAAACCTTGCCCATGGTATCGATTATTGGTTTTGCAAAGTCCATATTTGGAGATACTGCGCAGAATTTGGATAGTTTCGCCATATATGTTCCATTAGGGCTAGTCATTGGATATATCTTTGGCGTACTAATGATTCCCAACTATATTTCGCAAACTGCGGCATTAAGGTTGTTTTCGTGGTTAGGAATTGTATCGGTATTGTTGATGATTTTCCTTCCAGGCGAATATGGTATTTATTGTATGGCGCTCGTTGGTTTTTCCAACTCCCTTATGTGGCCTGCCATCTGGCCTCTGGCCATTGCCGATTTGGGCAAATTTACGAAGACCGGTGCGTCCATGTTGGTCATGGGTATTGTGGGCGGGGCCATTATCCCGCTTATTTTCGGCTTTTTAATCGATCTGATCAAAACGACCGAAGTAGCCACAGTATCTGATTATCAAAGTGCTTATTGGATATTTATTCCTGCTTACCTGTACATTCTTTACTTTGCAGTTAAAGGAAACAAAATCAGAAAGTAGTTGTTCTAAAATTTTAAAGATATGGTACCGGAATTAAATAACATCGCTAAACATTTTCAAGTTGAAGGTGAAATAGAATCCATCAAGCCCCTTGGCGAAGGATTTATAAACGACACATATATATTAAAAACCGTTGGTGAAGATTCACCCAACTATTTGTTTCAACGAAAAAATAAAACAATTTTCAAGGATGTACCGTCGATGATGGATAATATCCAGAACGTAACAACACATCTTAAAGCGAAAATTGTTGCCAATGGCGGCAATCCTTTGCGCGAGACAATGACCCTGACCAAAACCCACGATGGGGGGCTTTATCAACTGGATGAAGAGGGCGAATTTTGGACCATGTGCCTGTTTATCAGCGATAGTATATCCTACGAATCGGCAGATACTCCAGAGCTGGCCTACTCGGGCGGTAAAGGCATCGGAAAATTTCAGCGCATGACTTCTGATTACAAAGGTCAGTTGGTTGACATTCTGCCTGGTTTTCACAACATCCGCTTTCGCTTTGAACAATGGGATGACGTGTTGGCAAAAGATCCTGTTGGACGAAAAAACTCCGTAAAGGAAGAAATCTCATGGATAGAGGACCGTCGTAAAGAGATGCTGCAATTTTGGACTTTGGTTGAAGATGGCACCATTCCTACGCGCGTAACGCACAACGACACCAAGATCAACAATATTTTGTTCGACAAGCAGGGAGAAGTTTTGTGCATGATCGACCTCGATACGGTTCTTAGCAGTACCGCCTTAAACGATTATGGCGATGCCATGCGCTCATACACCAACACTGGGCTCGAAGATGACACAGACCTGGATAACGTGTCCATGGATTTGGAGATTTTCACGGCTTACACCAAAGGATATCTCGAAGAGGCCAAATCGTTTCTGGTACAGTCGGAGCTGGAATATCTGGCATTTTCCGCCAAGTATATTACCTACGAACAAGTGCTTCGCTTTTTAATGGATTACATTGCTGGTGATACCTATTATAAGATAAAAGATCCCAAGCACAACCTAGTACGCACGCACGCTCAGTACAAATTGTTGCAAAGCATGGAGGCCCAATTTCAGGAGATGCAAGATGCTGTCAAATCTTTCTTGTAAAAGCAATTGAAATGACTGAATCAAAGGTAATTCCTTTTATTGACGATCTTAGTGGGATGACCCAGGAGAAGATGAACAAAACACTTGTTTCCTTGGGTTTCTCGGGCAAGATAGATCAGGTTAATTGGAAAGCAAACAGTTATAAGCCGTCGGTGGCCTTTTACCTGGCACACAACAATCAGCATCTTTTTATCCTTTACAAAGTAAGCGAGCAAAATATCCGTGCCACGTATGTAAACGATAACGATGCCGTTTGGGAAGATAGTTGTGTGGAAGCGTTTTTCTCGAAAGATATAAACGATGGATATTTCAACATTGAAGTTACCTGTATTGGCACTGCCCTCGTTGGTTTTGGCAAAGGCCGGGACAACAGAACCCATCTGGGAGAGGATTGGATGAAAACGATCAAAAGAGCCTCTTCTCTTGGAAAAGAGATTATTGGAAAGGAGAATGTGAATGGAGACTGGTGGTTGCAACTTGCAATTCCCTTGGAGATACTCGGCATTAAGAAAGGACAAACCATTCACGCTAATTTTTACAAGTGTGGGGATGAATGCAAAGTGCCACATTTTTTAAGCTGGCAACCCATCACAACACCTCAGCCCGATTTTCATCAACCCACTTTTTTTGCAGAGTTAACACTGGAATAAAACTGAATAAATCAAGATGTATCTCAGCTACCTGCAAGATTTAAGACAAAAGAAGGAACTTCTCCACGGCATCTATTTTTCAATAAAATGCCGATGTCTATAAATCAACCCATTCGATTATTTCAGATTAAAACAAAATTTTTAAATAGATGAAAAACAGGATAATTTCAGTTGATATTTTTAGAGGGTTGACCATCGTACTTATGATTTTGGTCAACACCCCCGGTACTTGGTCTAGTGTTTACGCTCCCTTTTTACATGCAGAATGGCATGGATACAGCCCAACTGACTTGGTTTTTCCTTTTTTCTTGTTCATTGTAGGAACATCGATTGCCTTTGCTTATCAAAAAAAGAAAGGCACAGCCGCTACATATAAGAAAATCACAGTTCGGAGTTTAAAATTAATTGGTCTTGGCTTATTTCTGGGAGCCTTTGCCATTAGTTTTCCGTTTATAAAAGACTTTGCCGATATTAGATTTCCTGGAGTCTTGCAGCGTATAGGCATTGTGTTCTTCTTCGCGGCGATTTTGTTCATCAATTTTAATTGGAAAACATTGGTAGGTATCTGTGCTGTATTTTTGGTTGGGTATTGGTTGTTGATGGGTTATGTGCCTGTTGAGGGAATGGAATCTACATTCGAACGTGCACCAAATAACTTGGCCAATTATTTGGATGTAAAAGTGTTAGGCACACATAATTACAAACCTGATTATGACCCTGAAGGGCTATTGAGTACAATACCATCAATTGCTTCTTCCTTATTGGGGATTTTTACAGGGTTGATCCTAACTTCCAAGAGAGAAAAGAAGGAAACAATCCTAGTGGGCTTAGGTATTATAATGTTGATTGTTGGGTACTTATGGGATATTGTGTTCCCTATTAATAAAGCACTTTGGAGCAGTAGTTTCGTAATGGTGACTGCTGGTTGGGCCAATATTTTCCTAGCACTTATTTACTATTTATCAGATGTGAAAGGGCTGAAGTTTGGCAGTATTTTTAAGTATGCGGGGGCAAATGCGATAACTGTTTATTTCCTCTCAAGTTTTGTGAGCAAGTTGTTCTATTCCATCAAAGTTGATGGCGATACCTCTTTGCACGGCTGGTTATTCCAAAATATTTATGTACACGATTTCATGCCCTTGGAACTTTCATCTTTATTATACGGACTCACAGTAGTTAGCTTTTATATGCTGCTGGCCTATATAATGTATAGAAAGAAGATATTTATTAAGGTATAAATAACGTCTACGAAAGTGGTTGCATTATTCGGGCGACATATTTTCCAATGACATCAAATTCCAAATTCACAGTACTTCCCGCCTTATACGCATTAAAGCGGGTATTTTCATAGGTATATGGAATAATAGCTACGCTAAATGTATTCTTGCCTGAATCAACAACGGTTAAACTAACCCCATCAATGGTGATTGACCCTTTTTCAATGGTAATATTATTTTGTGCGGCATCATATTCAAAGGTGAAGAACCAACTTCCGTCTTTTTCCAAAACGGCAATGCATTTACCCGTTTGGTCAACATGGCCTTGAACAATATGACCATCCAATCTGGACCCTAGCACCATGGCCCTTTCCAAATTAACCTTATCCCCAACCTTCAATTCTCCCAAATTGCTCTTTTGTAGGGTTTCATCAATCGCTGTTACCGTATAAGAGGTACCATCTAATGAAACTACGGTTAAACAAACGCCATTATGCGCTACACTTTGGTCAATTTTCAGTTCTTGGGTTATTGAAGAATTAATGCTGATGTGAAGATTGCCCCCTTCTCTTTCCAGTTGTTGTACTTCTCCCAAAGATTCGATAATTCCCGTAAACATGTGTCGTTTAAATTAAGTAATTTTGTGCATTAAAATTAAGCCTAATTCGAAACAGGCTCTAAGATACAAAGGTAAATATATAATGCAGGAAAGCCGAATAATAAGAGTAGGAATATCCATAGGTGATTTAAACGGAATTGGGTGTGAAGTCATACTCAAAACTTTTGAGGATGCCCGTATGTTGGATTTTTGTACACCCGTTATTTTTGCTTCGAACAAAACCATATCGCACCAAAAAAACGAATTGGGTATAACCATAAATTATAATGGCGTACCTGATGCCTCTAAAGCGATTGATGGTAAGGTCAATGTAGTTAATGTTTGGAATGAAACCCCTAAAATTGAGTTTGGGCAAGAGACCGAGGAAGGTGGTACATATGCCATTAAATCGCTACGTGCGGCCGTAAAGGCTTTAAAGGAAGATAAAATTGATGTTTTGGTCACGGCGCCAATAAACAAAAAAAACATACAAGCTGAAGATTTCAACTTTCCGGGGCACACCGACTATCTAGCACAAGAGTTGGATGGTGAAAGCTTAATGTTTATGGTCACAGATACTTTGAAAGTTGGCCTTCTCACGGATCATGTGGCCGTTAAAGATGCACCAGATGCAATAAATCCCATATTAATAAGGACCAAAGTACGGATTATTAAAAAATCATTACAGATGGATTTTGGTATTCGTAACCCAAAAATCGCCCTTTTAGGAATAAATCCACATAGTGGGGATAATGGCGTTATCGGCAAAGAAGATGAGGAGATCATGAAACCAGTTATCAAGGAAATGTCAGATGCCGGACACTTGTTATTTGGCCCCTATTCGGCAGATAGTTTTTTTGGTTCCGATGTTTATAAAAACTTTGATGCAATACTAGCGGCTTATCATGACCAAGGCCTTATACCCTTCAAGACCTTATCTTTTGGGAATGGTGTGAATTTTACAGCAGGGCTATCAAAAGTGAGAACATCCCCTGACCATGGGACAGCTTATGAAATAGCGGGAAAAGGAAAGGCCGACCATAGTTCTTTTAAGGAAGCCCTTTTTAAGGCGATTCAAATTTTTAAGAACAGACAAGAGTATTTGCAATTGACAGAGAATCAACTTCAACCACAGAAAGCCAGACGGTAATTTGTTGGACTTATTTGAGGAGTCAAATCCACCAAAGAATTGAAATTGCGATTAGAAGCACAATAATTACAAGAACCCCTAAAACAATCCATTCCTTTTTGCGGTCTTTTTGAGCGCGTTTCCTAATTTGGTTTTTTATTTCGGTAAGTTTTTCTTCTGAAACCGTTTTGAACTTTAGGTTTTGATTTTTATGTCCAGAAGATGAATAAATGTTGTCACGATTGTGCTCTCTGAATTTTGGGCGCTTGGATGGGCGTTGTGCTCGGTTTTGCTTTATACGGTTGTTCATATCTTGAACATGTCCTGACCCACTCATGGTATGCTTATTTGGTTATCAACACTATAATTTAAGCAATTTTATTCCTATTTATAAAAGTTTACATGAGTTTATTGGCATTTATCAAAAAAAAATTATCTTTGCACCCGCCTTTGTGTGGGCTAGAGTAATTAAACAAGTGTTGAAGTGATGAAGCAAAAGGAGTTTAATATTCCTTTCTCAGGATTGAAGCAAGGAAAACACGAGTTTGATTATAAGATTGAAAACAAGTTCTTTGAATCTTTTGGATATAATGAGTTTAATGATGCAAACATAAGCTTACATGTTGTTCTTAATAAAATGAGCACCATGTTAGAGTTGGAAATGCAGGCAGAAGGCTCAGTAAATGTTGATTGCGATACTACTAGTGAACCCTATGATCAGAAAATTTCGGGTACTTTGGAACTGGTTGTAAGATTTGGTGATGAATACAATGATGAGAATGATGAAATATTAATCATTCCACATAGTGAGCATCAGTTGAATATTGCGCAGTACGTTTATGAAATGCTAGTTTTGGCAGTTCCTCAAAAAAGGGTTCATCCAGGTGTTCTTGATGGCACTTTGGAATCTGAGGCACTTAAAAAATTGGAAGAACTAAGTCCAAAAGAAGAAAAAGATAATAAGGAAGATAACGATCCCCGTTGGGATGAATTAAAAAAGTTACAAACGGATAAATAATTAATAATGGCACATCCTAAAAGAAAAATTTCCAAAACAAGGAGAGATAAAAGAAGAACGCATTATAAAGCAGTAGCTCCTACACTTGCTAAGGATCCTACTACAGGTGAAATGCATTTGTTCCATAGAGCCCACTGGCACGAAGGTAAATTATATTACAAAGGTCAAGTTCTTATCGATAAGACCGAGGAAGCCGAGGCTTAATCTCGATTTTTGGATACAAAATTGATTCCCTGCTAATTTAGCAGGGTTTTTTTATATCTGAAATCCAATAAGAAAATCCCAAATTGAACCTTAATTTTCAATATTTGAGTAATTTTTACAAATAGCCTCATTTTATCAAAAAATCACTTTTTAATCAAATAGTCACAAAAAATCATTAATTTTCACCACTTTTGACGCATTTTTGAAGGTTTTTGGACACAAAAGATAATGTTGTATGAGTAAACTTACGGCGGCCATAACGGCTGTAGGGGCATATGTTCCCAAATTTATCCTGACCAATAAAATGCTTGAGGGTATGGTTGACACCAATGATGAGTGGATAACTTCTAGAACAGGCATAAAAGAAAGAAGAATATTAAAGGAGGATGAAGGCAGTGGTAGTTCGTACTTGGGTATAAAAGCAGCTGAAAACCTTATTGAAAAAAGCAAGATAAATCCAGCTGAAATAGACTTGGTCATTGTTGCAACCGCCACGCCAGATAGTATGGTAGCCTCAACGGCTGCCTTTGTAGCTTCGGAAATAGGAGCCACAAATGCTTTTGCCTATGATTTGTTGGCTGCATGTTCAAGTTTCCTATTTGGCATGTCGACAGCGGCTAGTTATATAGAATCAGGAAAGTACAAGAAAGTGCTATTGATAGGAGCCGATAAAATGTCTTCGATTATCGATTATACGGATAGAACCACATGTATAATTTTCGGAGATGGAGCCGGCGCCGTTCTTTTTGAACCCAATGAGGAAGGTCTAGGTCTTCAAGACGAGCATTTAAGAGCAGATGGTTCGGGAAGAAAATTTCTGGGTATGGATGCCGGGGGTTCATTAATGCCGGCAACTTTGGAAACCGTAAAGAATAGAAAACATTTTATCTACCAGGATGGTAAATCTGTTTTTAGATTCGCAGTTTCGAATATGGCCGATGTTGCGGCAATGATAATGGAGAAAAATGATCTAAGTGATCAAGATGTAGCTTGGCTGGTTCCACATCAAGCCAATAGGCGTATTATTGATGCCACGGCAAATAGAATGGGCTTGGATCATTCTAAAGTGATGACGAATATTCAGAAGTATGGCAATACAACATCCGCTACATTGCCACTATTGCTCAATGATTATGAAGATCAACTTAAAAAAGGAGATAATCTTGTGTTCGCTGCCTTTGGGGGCGGTTTCACATGGGGGTCCATTTATTTAAAATGGGCATATAATAAATAACCAATCAACTAAATAAAACAACTTTCTATGGACATTAAAGAAATTCAAAGCCTCATAAAGTTTGTGGCCAAGTCCGGTGCTAGCGAGGTAAAGTTAGAAACAGATGATGTTAAGATTACGATTAGAACGGGTCCAATTAGTGGCACACAAGAGACCACTTATGTGCACCAAATGCCAATGACCCAAGCACCTGTTGCCCCGGTCAGTGTACCAGAAGTTGCTGCACCTGCTTCAACGTCTACCCAGGAAGCTGAAGATGCTAAATACATTACTATAAAATCGCCAATAATTGGAACTTTTTATAGAAAACCTTCACCTGATAAACCTTCTTTTGTTGATGTTGGTTCTACTATAGGAAAAGGGGATGTACTTTGTGTTATTGAGGCGATGAAACTATTCAATGATATTGAATCTGAAGTCTCCGGTAAGATTGTAAAGATATTGGTAGAGGATTCCTCTCCGGTAGAGTTTGATCAACCGTTGTTTCTGGTAGATCCATCTTAGTAAATTTTAAGTTGAAAAATTGGTGTTTAACACTATTCAAGACTTAGTACTTAAAATTTAAAACTTCAGATGATGTTCAAAAAAATACTTATTGCAAATAGGGGTGAGATAGCGTTACGAATTATCAGGACCTGCAAGGAAATGGGAATTAAGACTGTTGCTGTCTATTCAAAGGCCGATGAAGAAAGTCTACATGTAAGGTTTGCAGATGAAGCCGTTTGCATTGGTCCTGCACCAAGTAGTGAATCTTACCTCAAGATTCCAAATATCATTGCTGCCGCAGAGATTACAAATGCAGATGCCATTCATCCTGGTTATGGTTTTCTTTCTGAAAATTCGAAATTCTCAAAAATATGTGCTGAGCACGAAATCAAGTTTATAGGTGCTTCAGGGGAGCATATAGACCGTATGGGAGATAAGGCCTCAGCCAAAGAAACCATGAAAAAAGCCGGGGTACCAATTGTCCCTGGTTCAGAAGGGTTATTGAAAGATGTTGGCGAAGCAAAGAAGATTGCCAAAAAAATGGGCTATCCGGTGATGATCAAGGCCACCGCTGGTGGGGGTGGCAAAGGAATGCGTGCCGTATTCAATGAAGAGAATATGCAAGACCTCTATGAAAGTGCGGTTCAAGAAGCGACTGCTGCTTTTGGAAATGGTGGAATGTACATGGAAAAATTGATTGAAGAACCTCGCCATATCGAAATCCAGATTGTTGGTGATCAATACGGTAAGGCATGTCACCTTTCTGAGCGAGACTGTTCCATTCAGCGGCGACACCAAAAATTGACCGAGGAAACACCTTCCCCTTTTATGACCGATAAGCTTCGTGAAGATATGGGGATAGCAGCTGTAAAAGCGGCAGAATTCATTAAATATGAAGGCGCAGGGACAATAGAATTTTTAGTTGATAAGCATCGAAATTTCTACTTTATGGAAATGAATACCCGTATTCAAGTAGAGCATCCGATTACTGAACAGGTTGTGGACTATGACCTGATAAGGGAACAAATCTTAGTTGCTGGAGGTGTACCTATCTCAGGGAAAAACTATTATCCAAAACTTCACTCAATTGAATGTAGGATCAATGCTGAAGACCCTTATAATGACTTTAGACCGTCTCCGGGCAGAATAACAACACTGCATACTCCAGGGGGGCATGGCGTACGAATGGACACCCATGTATATAGTGGTTATACAATTCCACCAAATTACGATTCTATGATCGCCAAGTTGATTACAACTGCACAGACGCGCGAAGAGGCAATTAACAAAATGAAGCGTGCTTTGGATGAATTTGTGATTGAAGGAATAAAAACGACAATACCTTTTCATAGGCAGTTAATGGTTCATCCAGAATACTTAGCAGGTAATTATACCACGAAGTTCATGGAAGATTTTGAAATGGAACCACAACCAGAAGAATAAAATTAAAACTCCGGCATTAGTCGGAGTTTTTTTTATCTTAAAACATGAATTTAAGTTATTGGGAATACAAGACTTGGTTATCCAATATTGATTATACCATTGTTGGCAGTGGTATCGTCGGATTAAATTGCGCATTGGCCTTATGTGAAAAATATCCCCATGCCAAAATATTGGTCTTGGAAAAAGGGATTTTGCCGCAAGGGGCAAGTACCAAAAATGCCGGGTTCGCATGTTTTGGAAGTATTTCTGAAATATTATCGGACCTAAATAGCCATACTGAGGAAGAAGTAATTCAATTGGTGGGAAAAAGGTGGGAAGGCATCCACTTACTTAGAAAAAACTTGGGGGATGATACTATTGATTATCAAGAGAACGGTGGCCATGAACTTTTTCTTGAATCCAAGGAAGAGCTATATAACAATTGCTTAGACAACCTCGACAGGGCAAATAAACTTTTAAGACCTGTTTTTAAGATCGATGCCTTTGAACCACAAGGCAACCGTTTCCAATTTAAAAACATTAAAGAGCAGTATATAACAAATACGTTAGAGGCCCAGATTGATACTGGGAAGATGATGGCCGCTCTCTTACAATTAAACAGGAAAAAAGGTATTCGAATATTGAATGCAATTGCCGTTGAGGAATTCCAGGAGATTGGAAATTCGGTAAGCGTTAAAACCAATGCCTTTGAGTTTAAGACAAGGAAATTATTGATTGCCACCAATGGCTTCGCTTCTCAATTAGTGGGTGAAAAAGTGGATCCTGCTAGAGCACAGGTATTTGTAACCAAACCAATACCTAAATTACATATTAAGGGCACTTTTCATTTGGATGAGGGGTATTATTATTTTAGGAATATAGATGATCGCATTCTTTTTGGGGGAGGTCGAAATTTGGACTTTAAAGGGGAGCAAACCTATGAGCATGGTGAGACTCAGCTGATTCAAAACCAATTGAAAAAAATGTTGACAGAAATTATTCTACCAAACACTTCTTTTGAGATAGAACATAAGTGGAGTGGCATTATGGGTGTTGGCCAGGAGAAAAAACCGATTGTAAAACAACTTTCCAATAATGTGTATTGCGGTGTTCGTTTAGGAGGTATGGGAGTAGCTATTGGCAGCCATATAGGTAGGGAACTGGCAGAACTTTCATCTTTGTAAATAGCATATTGTTCATTTTTCTTTCTATATTGTTCTTCGTTTAAGAAAGATTACTACCCCAACGCTTATTGCCGCCCAAATATTTAATTATTCTGGACTTAATTGAATTCGATATCATCGTAGAACTGATATAATGATATGGTGAATATTGAGTTTAGAAGGATATTTTTATGGCCAAAAATGTATTTGAATCCAGTTTAATAGTGACGTGTTTCGTCTTTACGTTTGCATGCTTTGTAAGTTGTTCAACTTCAAAGTCAAATTATCAGCGCGAATACACTCGGTTGTGGAAAGAGATTATAAAATCTGAAGCTTGGAAGAATTCCTTATTGACCGAGAACTCTGAAATCCAGACAAGGGATTCTGAATTTTATGCCACCAATACAGACACCGGTATTGCAGAAGATCGTTTTACCGCAAATATTGATATGGAAGCACTTTTTGATAAGCGTTTTAATTCTTTGGTGTCAAGAGCTTATTTTAAGATCATTTCAGAAGCAGAGAATGCCGATACTCGTCTTAAGGCAGAATTTGACCGGTGGAACGGTATGCAACAGAATACAGACTTAAAAAAAGATCATGCTTTCAAAAAGAAGTATGAGACCGTAATACGAAGATACAATGCACACAAGGAGATGTTAGAGGGGCTTAAATCTTGGAATATTTTTAGTGATTTTAGATCAAATGATCTGGATTTTTTCAAAGCGGAAAATAGGAATGAAATTCATAAAATGTATCAAAACGGAAGTACGGAAGATAATATGATCAACTTTCTGGTATACAGATTAGCTGATTTATACCATTACGGGGACTAAGGAAAAACGATTAAAAGCTTTTTCATCGTACATTTATACTTATAAGTCATCAATGCCGAATGAGCGAAAAAGACCTTAAATTATCCTTATATCAATTTTGTCAAGGGTTTGTTGACGAAAGATCTACCCGTATTCTATTCCAAATAAAGGAACTTCAAATGGCCTTGGATTCAGAGACAAAAAGTAGTGCAGGTGATAAGCATGAAACAGGTAGGGCGATGCTACAATTGGAAAGGGAAAAATTGGGGCAACAATTGGCCGAAGTCCAAGAATTGAATCGAGTGATGCAAAAAATCGATATTTCATCCAAGAAAACCGCTGCTGCTTTAGGCAGTCTGGTTAAAACAACGGAGACCAACTATTTTCTGGCAATCTCTGCGGGCGAGTTTAAATCAGGGGATGGATTAAATTATTGCATTTCTCTAAACACTCCCGTTGGCATAATGCTCTTGGGCAAAACCGTGGGAGATACCATTGGGTTTAACGGGAATATATTAAAAATAGTAGCGATTGAGTAATAGCATCAATCCAAACTGGGACGCCTTCGTTTTGCCTTTTTTAAAGCATCTTTTTTCTTGGTTTTCAATCTTTTTTCAATGGATGACCTTGAAGGCTTTGTCTTTCGTCTTTTTTTTGGAACCGCAAGTGCAAATTCCATTAAATCTAAAAAACGTTTGGTAATATATTCCTTGTTTTTATGTTGACTTCGACTTTCATCAGAATGTAAAATCAAAACATTATCCTTGGTGAGCCTGTTTGCAAGTTTATTGTAGATGCGCTCTTTTTCTGTCAATGACAATGCATTTGAATTTTCAACGTCAAAAGTCAATTCAACTTTGGTAGAAACCTTGTTTACATGCTGTCCGCCAGGCCCACTACTTCGAACCGCTTTAAGTTTAATTTCTTGAATGAGACCCTTTTTTTCCATCTGTATTATAAGTTCAACCGTTGGTTTATGGTCTCGATTGAAACGTTCAAAAACACATTACTTTCGGGCTCTAAGGCTCTAGGATTATTAAAGTAGATTTTTCGTTCTTCATAAATGCCTTCTATCATATAGTAACCTCCTTTGTAAAAAGAACGCTTTACCACGACTTCCAATCCTGATTTTTGTGATACCCTAAACTCATGGGCGTACACAATGATACGTCGTTTTGTGTCGGCATATGACTTTACAATATTAATTGGGATTTTGTTAGCCTCTCCAAAAAGGGAAGCGATGTAGAGGTCATTGGGGTGCTCATATAAATTCTTGGGGGTATTTTTGGCAATAATCTTATGGTCCTTCAAAACAACAACATTATCCGCAAAAGGCAGCATATCATTGTGATCGTGAGTGGCCGTGATTACCGTGACGCCTTTATTTTTTAAATACCCGAAAAGGTTTCTTCTAAGACTGTTTTTCCTAAAATTATCAATATGGCTAAACGGTTCATCCAATAAGAGTATCTCAGGTCGTTCGGCAAGAACACGGGCAAGTGCTACGCGTTGTTGTTGCCCGCCACTTAAATATTTTACTTTTACCTTGGCGAAATCGGTCATTTCTATCATTTCCAATAACTCAAAAGTTCGCTCTTTTAATTTTTCAGGTTCAAAAACGGAAAGGAATTCACTTACGTTTTCCTCTACCCGGGTAAAAGGCATTAAATCAAAATCCTGTGAAAGGTATTTCATGTAGGGTTCTCCCGGGACTAGATTAAATTTTGGCCCCAATATTTGGGTTTCATCCCAATATACTTCACCAACCTCAACATTCAATAAGCCGTAAATAATTTTCAATAAGGTGCTTTTGCCACATCCACTTTCTCCAATAATCGATACATGCTCGCCTTTCGATACTTTTAGATTGATATCTTCAAGTACCGGAATTTTATCATAAGTAAAAGAAACATGGTCTAGATGTAGCATTGTACAAGGTTCTTTTAACGGACAAAAAAATCCGTTTCAATTAGAAACGGACTTTATGTTAAATTATTGATGCAAACCGAAATTATTCTTTGAATTCTTTCAATACAACTTGATTGGGTAATTCTTCAAATCCCATATTAAACAAAGTGAAACCAAAAATATCGGCGTACTGTTCGATGGTCTTACTTACTGGTGTGCCTGCACCGTGACCTGCATTGGTTTCTATACGAATCAAGGTCGGATTTGTACCTGCCTGCTTTTCTTGGAGTTCTGCGGCAAATTTAAAACTATGTGCTGGTACAACCCTATCATCATGATCACCAGTGGTAACCAAAGTAGCAGGATATTCAACACCTTCATTTACATTATGCACTGGGGAATATCCTTTTAGGTATTCAAACATTTCCTCACTTTCTTCAGAAGTACCATAATCATATGCCCATCCTGCGCCTGAAGTAAAGGTATGATAGCGTAGCATATCCAAAACACCGACTGCAGGTAAGGCTACCTTCATTAAATCTGGGCGTTGGGTCATGGTGGCGCCAACCAAGAGTCCACCATTACTTCCTCCACGAATGGCCAAATAATCTTTTGAAGTGTATTTATTGGCAATAAGATATTCTGCTGCTGCAATAAAATCGTCAAATACATTTTGTTTTTTGGTCTTTATACCTGCTTTGTGCCATTTTTTACCATATTCGCCACCACCACGCAGGTTGGGAACGGCGTATATCCCCCCTTGTTCCATCCATACTGCATTACCGATACTAAACGATGGGGTTAGACTTATGTTGAATCCGCCATATCCGTAAAGAATAGTGGGGTTTTTACCATTCATTTGTAATCCTTTTTTATGTGTAATGATCATGGGTATTTTAGTACCATCCTTTGAGTTATAAAATACCTGATGGGATTCATATTCTTCAGGGTTGAAATCTATTTCAGGCTTCCAGTATTGTTTGTAATCACCCGATTCAACATTGTATTTGTAGGAAGATCCGGGAGTATTGTAGTTGGTGAACGAAAAATAGAACTCCTTATCTTCTTTTTTCCCACCAAAACCACTTGCACTGCCAACGCCAGGTAATTTAACCTCACGAACTAATTTACCATCATAATCATATTGGTAAACCTTTGAAATGGCATCGACCATGTACTCGGCAAAGAAATAACCCCCACCTGTATTTGGCGAAAGTACATTCTCGGTTTCTGGAATAAAATCCACCCAATTGTCGGGAGTCGGATCCGATGCATCCACGGTGACTATCTTTTGGTTGGGTGCATCCATATTCGTTACGATATATAATTTAGTTCCTACATTTTCAATGACGTAACTATCTGTATCTGTATGGTCAAGAATGGTAACTAATTTACTCTTTGGTTTGGTCAGATCTTTAATATAAAGTTTGTTACCCGAAGTAGAAACAGAAGCAGTTATAATTAAATATCGACTATCCTCAGTTACTCCTCCGAAAATGTATCTATGTTTTTCCTCGGGCGTAGCCCCAAAGACGACAATATCATCTTTTTGAGGAGTACCCAATTTGTGATAATACACCTTATGTTGATCGGTCTTAGCAGAAAGTTCGCTTCCTTTTGGTTTATCATAACTTGAATAGTAGAAGCCTTCATTGCCTTGCCAAGAAACGCCACTAAACTTAATATCAACTAGTGTGTCTTCAACGATTTCTTTTGTTTCAGGATTCATAACAATTGCCTTGCGCCAGTCACTACCCCCTTCAGAAATAAGATATGCTGCCATTGAGCCATCTTTGGTAAAGCTAAGTCCCGATAACGAAGTTGTGCCATCCTCTGAGAAGGTATTGGGATCCAAAAAGACCTCAGGTTCTTCTTCACCTTTTTGTCGATATACCACATATTGGTTTTGAAGTCCGTCATTCTTGTAGAAATACGTATAGCTACCTTCTTTGAAAGGAGATCCTAACTTTTCATAATTCCATAGATTTTCCAACCGTCTTTTTAATCCATCTCGAAATGGAATTTTATCCAAATATCCAAAGGTGATACTATTTTGTTCCTTGACCCAAGCTTCGGTTTCTGGGCTTTTATCATCTTCTAGCCAGCGAAAAGGATCTTCGACTTTGGTTCCGAAATAAGTATCAGTTGAATCAGCTTTTGCAGTAATAGGGTAGTTCACAGTAATTAGCTCTTTTTTGGTTGTGGTATTGCAGGCAATAAGAAGGAAAGCCGCAACAGGAAATAGGATAAGTTTTTTCATGACCAGTTTAAATTAACTAGCCTTAAAAATACCATAAAAAAAGCTTTGGAAGGTAGAATAAGCTTCCAAAGCTTTTTATTTATTTATAATATAACATAAGTACGCTTTAGACGAGCTTATGCTCGACTAAATATTCAGCGATTTGCACAGCATTTGTAGCAGCACCTTTTCTTAGATTATCGGCAACGATCCACATGTTCAAGGTGTTTCGCTGGGTTTCGTCCCTTCGTATACGGCCAACAAAAACCTCATCCTTATCATGTGCATAAATAGGCATCGGATAGGTGTTGGTATCCGGATTGTCTTGTACGGTTACCCCAGGAGTATTATTCAGTAATTGTCGGACTTCATTCAATTCAAAATCATTAACGAATTCTACATTCACAGATTCTGAGTGACCACCTGCTGTTGGGATTCTCACTGCGGTTGCCGAAATCGAGAACGTTCGATCATTGAATATTTTTTGAGGCTCTCGTGCCAATTTCATTTCTTCTTTGGTATACCCATTTTCCAAGAAATCATCACAATGGGGCAGTGCATTGCGACCAATAGGATAAGGATAAGCCATTTCACCCTGTACCCCGGCAATTTCATTCTCCAATTGTTGCACTGCTTTTACCCCAGTTCCAGAAACGGACTGGTACGTTGAAACAACCACGCGCTTCATTTTGTATTTTTCATGCAAGGGCGCCAATGCCATCACCATTTGTATGGTAGAACAATTGGGATTTGCGATTATCTTATCTTCTTTAGTCAATTCATTGGCATTGATTTCGGGAACAACCAATTTTTTTGTTGGATCCATTCGCCAAGCCGAGGAATTATCCACTACGGTAGAACCAGCCTGGACAAATTTTGGCGCCCACTCCAGAGACGTATCCCCACCTGCTGAAAAAATGGCAATATCCGGTTTAGCTGCAACGGCATCTGTAAGACCAATTACAGTATGATCCTCACCTTTATATTTTAATTTTTTGCCTACAGACCTTTCTGATGCTACCAATAATAACTGGGTAATCGGGAAATTACGTTCTGCCAATACTTTTAGCATTACTTCGCCAACCATTCCAGTGGCTCCAACAACTGCAACTTTCATACTATAATCTATTTAGAGGGCAAATGTACTTCAAGGATGATGAATGGGCAAGATAAAATATAGTGAACGTACAAAATATAACAATATGTTAAAAATATAACAACTTGTGTTAGTCAAGCTATCGACGCAAAGCTCGCAAAAGAAAACCGGCTCTTTTTAAAGAGCCGGTTTGGTTAAATCGTGGTGTAGCGGTATGCCCTGAATATTTAAACAGGACTTAGCTTGTATTATTTCTTTAAAGAATCACGAATCTCTGCAAGTAAATCCTCTGCAGTAGGTCCTGCCGGTGCTGCCGGTGCTGGTGGTGTTTTTGTTTTGTTGTAAGATCTTACAATTAGGAACATTACAAAGCCTACAATAAGAAGATTTACAATGGTATTGATCCAATTACCATAAGCAATAACAGCGCCACCTGCTTCTTTAGCTGCAGCCAATGTTGCATAGTCATTTCCATCCATAGAATAGAATAAGTTTGCAAAATCCATTCCACCGGCAAAATGTCCTATAAATGGCATTGCGATGTCATTGACAAACCCATTGATTACAAGCCCTAGGGCGCCAGCCATAATTACAGCGACGGCAAAATCAATAACATTGCCGGTCATAATAAAATTCTTGAATTCTTTTAACATTTTAGTGTTTTTTATAGTTAATAATTAATGTTTCCGCAATGTAGTTAAAAAAAAGTTTCTTAACAAAATGTTAAAGAAATTTCTAAATCCCTTTATAAAAACGTTTTATACGTTGTGAAATACCAGTAATCAATTCATAGGAAATGGTGTTGACATATGCTGCGAACTCATCTGCGGAAGGGTTTTCTCCAAAAACAATCACCTCGTCACCCTCACTACAGTTAATGTTGGTAACATCGATCATGATCATATCCATACAAACATTGCCTATAATAGGAGCCAATGTTCCATTTACATTCACAAAGGCTTTGTTATTCCCATATTGTCTTCCTATACCATCCGCATGCCCTATTGGCAGTGTGGCGGTAACCCTATAATTATCTGAAGTGAAGGCCCTGTTATAGCCTACGCTTTCATTAGGCTCTATTTTATGTATTTGTGAAATGACCGTTTTTAGCGTTGCTATTGGTTTTAGTTCAGCATCGATTGTTTTGTCATTTCCAAATCCATAAAGACCAATACCACTTCGAACCATATCAAATTGCGCTTCTGGATAGTTGATAATACCGGAGGTATTCAATAAATGTTTAAAAGGAATATATCCTAACTTTTCATCGACCTCTTTTGCAATTTTTTCAAATGTTGTGATTTGTTGCTTGGTAAATAGTTTTTCATTGATATCTTCTGAAGCAGCCAAATGTGAAAAGATTGAAGCAATTTTGATTTCATTGCTATCTTTAATCTGATCAATAATATAATCAACGTCATTCTCCCAAAACCCTAATCGGTTCAGCCCAGTGTTAAATTTAATATGTACAGGATATGATTTTTGGTTCAGCTTTTTACAGGCATTTAAAAACGCTCTTAAGATTCTTGGAGAATAGATACTGGGTTCAAGACATCGTTCAATAAGTTCTTCAAAATTCGCTGGCTGGGGATGAAGTACCAATATAGGTGCTTGTATGCCCGCATCACGCAAGGCGACACCCTCGTTAACGTAAGCTACCGCCAAATAGTCAACACCTAAATGCTCAAGCTTTTTAGCGATTACAATAGCATCAGAACCATATGCGAATGCTTTTACGACGCCCAAAAATTTCGTTTCAGGTCTTAATCTGTTTCGTAAAAAAAGGTAGTTGTGTTCTAAGGCATTTAAATCAATCTCTAAAACAGTTTCCAAAGTCTTAGGCATTGGTATCTTTTTTAGACTGAGGGACTTCTTCAATATTCACATCAATTTCCTTGACTCTTTCTTTTAGCATGGCCTTATAATATGCAGCTCTGCTCAGAGGTTCATATTCTCCCGTTTCTCCTAATAAGACCAAATCGTCATTATCGGCTTTTCTAAAACTATAATTGGCCAAATTCCCCGTTCGTGTACATACCGCATGTACTTTTGTAACATATTCAGCGGTAGCCATAAGCGCGGGCATAGGACCGAAAGGATTACCCTTAAAATCCATATCCAATCCAGCAACGATTACACGCACTCCTTTATTGGCAAGGTCATTACAGACAGTCACGATTTCATCATCAAAAAATTGGGCTTCATCAATACCAATTACATCGCAGGTATCGGCTAAAATTCGAATATTCGCAGCAGCAGGGACAGGCGTAGAACGTATTTCATTGGCATCATGTGACACCACCATTTCTTCATGATACCTTTGATCTACCATAGGTTTAAAAATCTCTACTTGCTGTTTTGCAAATTGGGCACGCTTTAGCCTACGGATCAATTCCTCGGTCTTACCAGAGAACATCGAGCCACAGATAACTTCTATCCAGCCGAATTGTTCCTTATGATTAACAGTATTTTCGAGAAACATTTTGTAATTTTAGACGAAAATAAGGTGTTTTTTCGTTCTTATTTATAAGAATTATAAAGTTATTAAAAAAGACTCACCTTTTCCGCATAGGATAAAACAAAAGAGATGAAAAGAAAATTGAAAGAGGAATTGGTAAAAATGTCCAAAGATATCATTACCTCAAGGAGTTTAAATGAAATCACTGAATTATACGAAGCCTCTAAAAATTTATATGAGAAATTGGCCGTATTAAAATTCATAGAAGAAAAATTGAACGATATAGAAGTTGATGTTTCAAAAAATGTGATTGCTGCCAAATTTGAGAAGATGGCCAATGCCGTTTTAAATGTCGATTCTTCTGTTCCAGAAAGCAATCCGCATGAAGAAGATATCATAACGCCTGGCATGCAGACAATAAGAGATATGGTTTCTGAAATGCCTAATGATGCCGCTGCCGATGAGGTTCTGGCAGAATTTATGGCCAAGCCCAACTTAATGAAGAATGATAAGGAACTTTTTGAACCTCAAAAGGGGAATGCTGCGAATAAAGAAGAAAAGATGAAATCGTTAAACGATAAGTTGGCTGAAAAGGAGTTGAAAATAGACTTGAATAACCGCTTGGCTTTTGTAAAACACCTCTTCAATACAAGCACGGAAGATTACAATCGTGTTTTATCCCAATTGAATACCATTGATACCGAAGAACGTTCTATTGCGTTTATTCAGAGCATGGTGAAACCCGATTACAATAATTGGGAAGGAAAGGAAGAATATGAAGAACGTTTTATGGCTTTGATAGAACGCAAGTTTTCTTAGAATTCTTGAATACTTTTAATATGATTTAGGCCTCACATAGGAGTGGGGCCTTTTTATTTTGTATTGCCCTTTTTTATCTACCTTTAATTTTCGCAAAACGATCAATTCAATGAAAACACAAAAAATAATATACTGGATAGTTACAGCATTATTAAGCTTGTTAGTGCTATTTTCTGCTGGCATGTATTTTTTCAATCATGCTGAAATAGTAAATGCTTTTACCAATTTAGGCTTTCCCACATATATCATTTACCCGCTGGCAACTTTGAAAATTTTAGGGCTGATAGTGATTTTAGGTAATTTAGGTGGTAATTTAAAGCAATGGGCCTATGCCGGATTCTTCTTTAATTTTGTTTTGGCCTTCTTTGCCCATTTAATGGTGGGTGATGGCGAACAATTTGGTGCTTTGATGGCAGTGGTATTATTGCTTGCCTCTTATTTCTTAGGAAAGAAAGTAAGGTCTTAAAATATAGGTATGGGTAAATTATTCATCGTGCCAACACCAATCGGCAATCTTGAGGATATAACCTTACGGGCGATTAAGGTCCTAAAGGAAGTTGGACTTATTTTGGCGGAGGATACCCGAACCAGCGGGAAACTACTGCACCATTTTGAGATAAATACCCCAATGCAGAGTCACCATATGCATAATGAGCATAAAACGATTGACAATCTGGTGAAACGATTAAAAAGGGGTCTAGAAGACATTGCATTAATATCTGATGCTGGGACCCCTGCTATTTCTGATCCGGGATTTTTATTGACTAGGGCATGTTTGGAAAATGGCATTGAAGTAGAATGTCTCCCTGGGGCAACAGCCTTCGTTCCGGCCCTGGTTAATAGTGGATTGCCCAACGATAAATTTGTGTTTGAGGGATTTCTTCCCGTGAAAAAAGGAAGACAGACCAGATTGAAACTCTTGGCCGAAGAACCACGTACCTTGATTTTTTACGAATCGCCGCACAAACTATTGAAAACCCTTACCCATTTTGCTGAATACTTTGGGGAAGATAGATTGATTTCCGTTTCCCGTGAATTGACAAAACTGTATGAAGAAACAATTCGGGGAACAGTTAAAGAAGTTCTTCAGCATTACACTGACAAACCACCTAAAGGAGAAATTGTAATCGTAGTTTCAGGGAAGAAATAATGCAAAAACTGCTTTCGGAAATAAGGGGATGTGAAGTTTGCAAGGCCCATTTACCTATGGGTCCTAGGCCCATTGTTGCTGCACACCCAGATTCCAAAATTGTAATTATTGGCCAGGCGCCTGGGACTAAAGTACATAAAACCGGAGTGCCCTGGGATGACCCAAGTGGCAGACAATTGCGAAAATGGTTGGGAGTAACCGATGAGGTCTTTTATGATCAGTCTAAAATCGCCTTGATACCAATGGGATTTTGTTATCCAGGAAAAGGCAAGTCTGGTGATTTACCCCCAAGAACGGAATGTGCTCCTCTATGGCATGAACCTATGTTGGACAAAATGCCCAATTTAGAATTGGTAATATTAATAGGTATGTATGCCCAAAAATATTATTTAGGCAAAATGGCCAAAAAGACACTTACAGAAACGGTGGCTTCATACGAAACCTATCTTCCTAAATATTTGCCATTGCCACACCCTTCTCCACGAAATCGTTTTTGGTTGACGAAGAACCCTTGGTTTGAAGAACGAGTGGTGCCAGAATTGAAGCAGCGGGTTTCAAAGATTATGATTGGCTAGTAGACTATTTTAGTAAAACAGTCATTTCGACCGGAGGGAGAAATCGCACTTTAATCATTCACAGGTCTTTAATTTATTAGATTATTCGAATTCACAAGGGTATGGGATTTCTCCTCACGAAGTTCGTTCGAAATGACAAAATGGGCACCATTGATTTTATAACAAACTTAGTAGATGAAGAACCCTTGGTTTGAGGAACGAGTGGTACCAGAATTAAAGCAGCGGGTTTCAAAGATTATGATTGGCTAGTAGACTATTATAGTAAAACAGTCATTTCGACCATTGGGAGAAATCGCACTTTAATCATTCACAGGTCTTTAATTTATTAGATTAATCGAATTCACAAGGGTATGGGATTTCTCCTCACGAAGTTCGTTCGAAATGACATTCAACGGTCAAATAAGTTAAAAGTCTAACAATCCAAAAATCTAGTAAACCTATAGCCTAATAAACCCCTCCTCCATGCTTCCCTTTCTCCCAACCATGTTTTCCTAAATACTGGTCACCACTTTCGACTGCTCCATCTTCTATTGATGTGCCCATAGAATCGTTCCATCGGTTAAGATATCCAAAGAGTGAAATAACGCCAAGCATCTCTACAATCTCACCTTGATTCCAGTATTTGTATAAGCGTTCTTTAATCTCTGTATCTACTCCATTGGGCACTTGTGAAGCCACTAAAGAAAAGTCCAGTGCAGCACGTTCTGCTTCCGAAAATGCAGGATGTGTCCTGTACTCCCAAATATTGTCCAACTGTTCCTGTTCGGCCCCATAGCGCTCCGCAGCGCGTATGGCATGGGCCTGGCAATAGCGACAACCCGTTGAGTTACTACTGACCCAAGCAATCATACGCTTTAATGCTGAGGTAACCCTTCCCTCATTCGCCATTACTGCTTTGTTGAGATTGATAAAGGCTTTTGAAATGGCTGGCCTATGTTGCATGGTCAACACAGAATTTGGACAAAAACCAAGGGTCTCATTAAAGAACTCAGCTAATTTTTTGGTCTCTGAATCGTGGTTGGGGTCAAGCGGTTGTACAAGTGGCATAAAATTATTGATTATTGATTATTAAAATTGCTGTCTGTTCGAGCCTGCCTGTTCGGCAGACAGGCGGAGTCGAGACCTATTTCTCAGTGCTAACTACTTCTAAGTATTTCTAAAAGTACACAAGCTCTTTTTTCTCTACAGTGCTCGAAATGACTGCATAGATTATCGTATTTTTAATGAAGCCCTAATTTGAAATATATGGCAAACTGAATTTCAAATTGGGTGGCTGAATTAATCCCGCCGTTGGGCGGGATCTAATTTCTTTTGTTTTATTTTTATCCCTCACAAGTAACGAAAAATTATGGGTACCACAAATCATATCACAACCAAATGGTTAGGCGGAATGGCGTTCGAAACCAATAACACATCTGGAAATTCATTTAAAATAGAAGATGCCGATGAAAGTGATGGACTAAGACCAAAATCATTAATGCTTTCGGCATTGGCCGGATGTTCTGGATTGGATGTAGCATCACTCATTAAGAAAATGAAGTTGGATGTAGATACTTTTCAAATAGATACTATTGCAAATTTAACCGATGAACATCCGAAACATTATGATGCCGTTAAGGTTGAATACCATTTTTATGGCAGTAATTTAAATGAAAAGAAACTACAAAGGGCCGTGGATCTTTCTATAGAAAAGTATTGCGGTGTTTTTGAAATGTTTCGACAATTCGCCAAAATGGAAACTAAAACGATTTTTCATCATAAGTAAAAAATCGTCACTTCGAGTGATTTCGATTTTAATCGAAATTGTATCGAGAAGCAATGAACAAAATAAGTGAAACTATCTTTTGTCCATATCATAAAATGTTCTGACGGCACCTATTATACCGGAATTACTACGAACCTTGAGAAACGGATTTTTGAACATAAAAGTGATAAACACCCAGATAGTTATACATTTAGTTGAAGACCACTTAGCTTGGTATTCTTTTGCGAATTTACAGATATCAATTTGGCTATTGAAAAGGAGAAACAAATAAAAAAATGGTCAAGAGCAAAAAAAGAAGCTCTGATTAAAGGTGAATTTTTGGCTTTGCCATATTTGTCCCAAAAGAAATTTCAATAACTTGTTCTCGATACATTCCGAATCCAGTTCGGAACACTCGAACTGACGTTATTGGATTAAACCTATCACTTGAAACTTGAACTTGAATAGAAGTATGCGCTGGACACTCAAACCAAAAC
>RCNC010000234.1_pt1 | contig 33118 bp, 25 predicted proteins | sample 2041301 | NCBI WGS metagenome assembly RCNC01 (sample SAMN09708231, study PRJNA481090) | Marine sediment metagenome, whole genome shotgun sequencing project. | biome: marine sediment; feature: ocean; material: sediment; isolation source: Sewage treatment plant 13A marine sediment (STP13A) ... | reverse complement strand
ATTATCGTTGTAATCTCTGTTGGTAAGTTTTAAAATTGGCTTGTCCACCTTCTGGCAGAGCCAAACTACCGCTTTCCGAATTAGCCGTTCATCCCATTTGACAATTTCAACCAACCATGGAGTATTAATTCTTGTGAGTTCCGCAGAAGAAGCCGAGCCAAGAACAACTATTGCCTGTGGATGATCCTGAATATAACTGGCAGGCAGGGCCTCGGTTTTAGGACCTTCAACCATATCCTTTATTACGGTGGCTTTTCCTTCGCCCCAGGCCATCAAAATTATTCTTTTGGCCTCCAGGAAAGTTCCTACTCCCATAGTTATAGCCCGGCGTGGAACATTTTCCTCTCCAAAAAAATCACTGGCTGAACCCGCCCTTGTAACGTGATCAAGAGTTATTAAACGAGTTCTTGATTCCTTTCCTGAACCAGGCTCATTGAATCCAATGTGACCTGTTCTTCCAATTCCAAGTAACTGAAGATCAATTCCACCGCTATCGATAATACTCTTCTCATAATCTCTACAATACTCCGTTACTTTATCAATGGAAATCGTTCCATCAGGGATATGAATATTTTCTGCTTTTATATCTATATGATTAAATAGATATTCCTGCATATACCGACTGAAACTCTGGAGCTTTGTGGGTTCTATCGGGTAATATTCATCGGTATTGAAAGTTACTACATTCTCAAAGCTCAATCCTTCCTCTTCATGCAAGCGAACTAACTCCACGTATACCCCAATGGGTGTTGAACCAGTTGGAAGGCCTAAAACGCAGGATTTTCCCTGCTTATTTTTTTCTCTAATAAGAGAAGCAATCTCTTTTGCCACCTTTAATGAAGCCTCTCCGGCATTTTCAAAAATCTTAACCGGAACTTTTTCAAAATGACTCTGGCTAGAGTCTGGTTTTAGTTCCCTAAAATCTATTTTCATGATATATGTTTTCTACATTAGGTAATTTTATTCATCCAGCTTATCCAGAGCAAAAGCATAGGCACCCAATGCAATAGAGCGACTGGTGCCATATCTGGATATTCCAACTCCTGTCCTGGCCAATGGGTCATACAATAATTTTTTGTTGGTGTGTGGAATATTGATCTGCTTCGATTCCCCCATAATAAACTGTCTCAGGCTATCTTCATTCTCCAGGTTGAACACTCTTTCTGCCAGGCGTGGAAATTTTTCCCCTCCAGGTGTAGTAAAGGAACTATTCATAGCTTCCACTGTTTTCTTAAGAAATATAGGGTGAGCGGCAGAAATACCACCTCCAATGACAACCAGTCCATCTACCAGGGTCACTACTGTTGCCATTGCTTCTCCCAGGGCAGTAGCCATCTTTTCATAGGATTTTATAGCTGCATTTTCATCTCCTTTTTGCAGCCCCATGGCAATTTCAAAAATATCCTTCGGTTCCGGGGCAAGGTCAATACTAATGTTTGCAAAAGATGCATAAGCTTTTTTTATTGCGCGAATGCTAATACTTTCTTCCACATTCATTGTCAAATCACTGTTATCACGAAGCAGCCATGCCTCTGCTCCAAGAGAATTATCTCCCACCAACAACTTTCCATTTATTACAATACCCCCTCCAAAACCCGTTCCCAGTGTAAACCCAATAAGATTCTTATATATTTTGGGACTACCACCCTTTTCCAATAAGCCATTAATGTATGGTAGAAATCCTGCAATAGCCTCACCGTAAGCAAATAAACTCCCGTCATTATTAATATAGACAGGCATTTTAAATTCATGTTCCAACATTGGACCCAATGCGATACCTCCCCTGAATGCAGGAAGGTTTGGCAAATCACCTATCACTCCGGCCGGGTAATCACTCGGACCGGGAAAGGCAAAACTAATCGCTTCCGGTTCTATTTTTAGCGATTGCCGAATGCTACTAAATCCTTTAACCAGAGTTTCGAGGCAAAGATCAAGATTTGATGCATTGGATGGCAGGCTTATGGTTTCAACTATTTCTTTACCACCCTGCATAGCTGAAAAAACAAAATTCGTACCACCGGCATCAAGAGTCATTACTATTCTTTTATCGTTTTCTATGTGCATAATCAGTCGAATTTACATTTGGGAAACTCAGGAAATATTAAGGATGGCTAAATTAACAAAAATGCCTCAGATATTTCTTTAAGCACCATCATGTTTTTTCCATACCTGGAACTTTTTTACTTAGTTAGGATCACCTGACTTTTTCTGGAATTAATCAACCTTATCAAATAAAGATACATGTGAATTTGATTATGTTTGCAAATTCACTTGAAATAAATTTATTATGTCAGATACTATTAAACAGATACTCAGAGATGAGTCCAGTGCAATCTTAAATATCCCAGTAACCACCGATTTTGATGAGGCATTGGATCTGATATATGAAAAAGTTCATAATCAGCATGGGAAGGTTATTACCAGCGGGATGGGAAAAGCGGGTCAGATTGCCATCAATATTGCTACTACATTTAGTTCAACAGGAACCCCTTCCATATTTTTACATCCCAGCGATGCACAACATGGGGATTTAGGAGTTATTCAGAGGAATGATGTCTTTCTCCTGATTTCAAATTCCGGAAAAACGAGGGAAATAACTGAACTTGTAGAATTGGCAAAAAACCTGAATCCAAACTTGCCTATTATTGTCATAAGCAGTCGGGAAGATAGTCCTCTCGCCAGGTTGGCTGATGTGTTGATACAAACTGGTAATCCAAAAGAAGTTTGTCCACTTGGCCTATCTCCTACCACCTCAACTACTGTTATGACAGTAATTGGTGATGCATTGGTAGTTTGTATGATGAAAAAGATTGATTTTTCAGCCCAGGATTATGCTTTAAGGCACCATGGTGGATATCTTGGATCAAAATCAAGACAAGCTGCACAAAAAAATAAATAGATCTCCCTTATTCTTCGGACAATTGCTTTTTATATAACTCCAGATTTTTAATTTGATCTTCGCTCAAGCTGGGGTATTTCATATCAAAACTTTCAAGTGTATTGATAATTGCTTCTGAAATCAGGTACCTGGCATAGGGCTTTTCATCCGCCGGGATAATATACCAGGGAGAATCTATTGTGCTTGTTTCAGATATGGCTTCCTGGTAACATTTCTGGTATTCATCCCAATGTTCTCTTTCCTTCAGATCAGAAGCAGAAAACTTCCAATTTTTGGATGGTGTCTCCAACCTTTTCAGAAACCTTTGCTTTTGTTCTTCCTTTGAAAGATGGAGGAAAAATTTTATCGTAATAATTCCATTTTCATGGGCATACCTTTCAAAATCCCGAATCTGACGATATCTTCTCTCCCATATATTCCCTTTTGTAAACTCTTCCGGTATATTTTGATATTTAATAAGATTATGAACCTTAACTACCAATACCTCTTCATAATAGGACCTGTTAAATATTCCAATACGACCCCTTTCAGGCAGTGATTTGGAGGTCCTCCATAGATAGTCATGATCAAGTTCATTTTTTGAGGGTTGCTTAAAGCTAAAAACTTGCGTTCCCTGCGGATTTACGCCTGTCATAACATGCTTGATGGCACTATCTTTCCCGGCTGCATCCATAGCCTGGAAAATTATTAGAAGACCATATTTGTTATAAGCATAGAGAATATCCTGAAGCTCAGCCATTCTCTCGAGATTATCCTCCAGGTCTCTTTTGGCTTCTTTTTTGGTTACACCATTATTGGGAATACAGGTGTGGTAATTCTTTAAATCTACTTTTTCTCCCTCTTTTACTAAAAAATCTGAAACATTCATACTCTAGAATTTAATATTTATAAAACAACAAAGTTCAAAATAGTTTTTTTACCCAACTATTTTAAACTTTTATTTGATATCTGGCAAGAAAAAACAAGCCTATTCTTCTACTTTCTTTTCTTCAAAAAATACACGGTAAGCGAGACCAGCCAGAATGGCTCCGGCAATAGGTGCTACCCAAAACATCCACAATTGTGATATTGCCCAATCTCCTACAAATATTGCAGGACCAGTACTACGAGCAGGATTTACTGAGGTATTTGTAACTGGTATACTAATTAAATGAATCAGCGTCAGCATAAGGCCTATTGCAATACCAGCAAAACCTTTTGGAGCACGCTTATCAGTAGCTCCCATAATAACGAGAACAAACATAAATGTCATAACAATTTCAATAACCAGGCCAGATATAAGGGAATAGCCTCCTGGTGAATGTTCTCCATATCCGTTTGAAGCCAAACCGCTGCTAATATCAAAGCCAGCCTTTCCACTTGCTATGAAGTACAGGACTCCAGCAGCCGCAATGGCACCCAAAACCTGCGAAATAATATATGGAACCAGATCTGAAGCAGGGAACCTACCACCAGACCATAAACCAAAAGATACAGCCGGATTTAAATGGCATCCGGAAATATGTCCAATGGCATACACCATTGTAAGAACGGTAAGCCCAAACGCGATGGAAACTCCCAACAGGCCAATACCTACATCAGGAAATGAAGCTGCCAGAACAGCACTTCCAGCTCCTCCGAGTACTAACCAGAAGGTCCCAATAAATTCTGCTCCTAATTTTCTCACCATAATACATACAATTAAGTTAAATAATAGAATTTCTTTAAGATAAGTACAATTGTACTTTTTAAACTTCTAACATATACACAATTATTGGAGTTTGCAAAAAAAATACGAGTCCTCAAAAAAAGTTTCAGTTCATTCTAATGATATTGTAGCATGCATTTATCAAATTTTATACTTTTGCTAAAGTAAGAATTAATAAATTAAAATATAAATCCAATGGATTGGAAAAAACTGCAGAATGGCTCAGATATCAGAGGAGTTGCCATAGATGGAATAGAAGGAGAAAAAGTTAATTTAGATGGAAATGTGGCTTATCTACTTGGAAGGGCATTTCTAATCTGGCTGGGATCTAATTCACCTATGGCAATAAAGCCACTAAAAATAGCCATTGGCAGAGACCCCAGAATTACAGGAAATGACTTAAAAAAAGCTATTAGCTCGGGTATTAGTGCTGAATCAGGTAAAGTTTATGATGCTGGGATAGCTTCCACTCCTGCCATGTTCATGAGTACTCAATTTGAGGAATATGGAATGAATGGAGCCATTATGATTACCGCCAGTCATCTCCCCTTTAACAGAAACGGGATGAAATTTTTTACTCCAGTTGGGGGCTTAGAAAAAAAAGACATCAGTGCCATTCTTGAAATTGCTGAGCAACTTGATAATACAAGTAGTTCCGAAACCAGGATTGAAAAAATTGATTTAATGGACAGATATAGTACTCATTTACGAGATATTATTAGCAATGGGATTGACCCTTATAAGAAAAACGACCTGGCATTAAAGGGATTTAAGATTATTGTTGATGCAGGTAATGGTTCCGGCGGATTTTTCGCTAGCAAAGTACTTGAACCATTGGGAGCCGAGATTCAAAACAGCCTTTTTCTGGAACCGGATGGAATGTTTCCGAATCATATTCCAAATCCTGAAAATTCGGAGGCTATGCAAGCAATTACCGAAGCTGTAATTCATCATAAGGCAGATCTGGGTATTATCTTTGATACGGATGTTGACAGGGCTGCTTTTGTTGACCACCAGGGGAATCCAATGAACAGAAATAGCTTGATAGCCCTGGTTTCAGCTATTGTCCTTGAAAAACACCCACAAAGTTGGATAGTAACTGACTCTATTACTTCAGATGGTCTAAATCAATTTATCAACCTGAAACTCAAAGGGAAGCATCACCGGTTTAAGCGAGGGTACAGAAACGTTATTAATGAGGGTATTTCTCTTGATAATAATGGAAAGGAGTGCCATCTGGCCATAGAAACCTCTGGCCATGCGGCGATAAAGGAGAATCAATGGTTGGATGATGGAGCCTACCTGGCTGCACTTATCCTAGTAAAAATGGCCAGAATGAAGATTGAAGGACAAGGGATGCTGGCAGATCTTATTGCTGATCTCACTATTCCTTTAGAATCAGAAGAGTACAGGATAAAGATCCTGGATGAAAACTTTAAGGACAGAGGTTTGAAAATACTCCATGAAATAGAGGCCTATTCAAAAAAGATAGAGGGGTGGTCTATTGTGCCGGATAACTTTGAAGGGATACGGGTAAAATGCGACAAAAATCATGGCGATGGTTGGTTTCTTTTACGCATGTCCTTACATGACCCGGTTATGCCGTTGAATATTGAGTCAGAATCCAGCGGTGGAGTAAACTTTATTCAGAGAAAACTTATTGATTTTTTTAATACACAGGAAGGCTTAGATATATCTGTTTTAAAAAATAGTTAGATCATGATTTATACACTTGGGGAATGCCTATTAGAATTAATTTTCAAAGAGGGAAAACAAATTAATGCCATTGCTGGTGGATCTGCAATCAATACTGCCGTTTCATTAGGACGCCTAAACCTTCCCGTCCATATTTTAACTGAATTCGGACTCGATGAAGATGGGGCAAAACTGGAGATTTTTTTTCAAAAGAATAATGTTAGCCTTGAAAATGTATACCGTCATAAGGATGGCAAAACGACCATTTCAAATGCTATTTTGAATGATAGGAATGAGGCCCGGTATAAGTTCTTTTCTGATCCTCCTGCGGAAAGATTTAATATACCACTCCCTGAATTTACCGGAGATGATATCTTTTTGATGGGATCGTGGTTTGTAATAAATCCGCTGCTCAGGGAAAAAGTAAAGAAGTTAATATCACTGGCCAGGAGTGCAGGGGCATTAATTGTTTATGATCCAAATTTCAGAGAGGCTCATTTAGATGAGATTTCCACTTTAATACCTATTATAAAGGAAAATATTCTACTTGCTGATATTGTTAGAGGATCTGATGAAGACTTTAACTATATATTTAATACGGAGGATCCAATACAAGTATTTAGCAAAATAAAAACAGTTAACCCGTGTTTGATCTACACCATGGGCAAGCAGGGAGTATTATTGCAAACAAAGTATTATCAAAAACATTTCATTACACCTGAGATTACCCCCGTTTCAACCATTGGAGCTGGAGACAATTTTAATGCAGGACTAATTTATAGTCTGAACGAAAAGAAAATCAAAAGAGATGATCTTATGGCCCTAGTAAATACCGATTGGGACTTTTTAGTTCAAACCGGCATTCAATTTGCATCCAATGTATGCATGTCAGATGAAAACTACATCTCAGAATCTTTCGCTCAAAATCTCAAAAATGAGCAGCTAGGATAGTTTTGACACATTTTTTAATAGAAATGCCTCCGCCTCAACAGACCATAAGCCATTGTGCCTGGAAGTAATTTCTGCAAGAGATTTAAAGAGGAGGTTATTTTCGCCCAATTGCTCAAAATCATCAATGGCAGTTAGTTCCAGGTTTATATTGGTATAAATTAGCTTTTTACCTCCTGGAATTCCAGGCAAATTCAAGGTAGTATCAATTACAGCATTCAGTCCTCCAATATGAGTAATTAGACCTGAAGGATCCAGGCCCTTTGCCATTAATTCAAGGGCCTCATTCATATCATCGTTATTGCCACCACTGGTTCCAACCACATGCGTTGAATTATAATGCAAATTATAGAAATTGAATTTAGCTGAAAAATCCGGATTGGAAGGTCCTGCAAAGAAATTTAGACAACCATCCCTGGCCAATATTTTATCACCGAGTTCAATCACCTCTGGTACCGGGGCAAAAACAAATACATCGTTAAATCCCACTCCACCCGCTAGATTCAAAAGGTCTTTATCAGCCACCCTGGATTTACCTGTATTCATGTAAACAAGCTCTACCCCCATTTTTGACGCAAGTTCTTTAGAGTATAACAACTCGGCTTTATTCAATCTCTGGTCATCGATATCGGTTACCACCAGAAGCGAAGGTTTTCTTTCCCTGTACAGGGCATAATTGATGGCCGCCAGTCCCATAGGTCCGGCTCCTGCCAGAATTGCCATATTCCCCTTCTCCTGTATATCCATATGATGGTTATATTTCCCAGGTTTCATATGGTAATTTGCATGAAATGCTCCAATCACACAGGAAAGAGGCTCCGATAATGAGGCCGGATAAAACCCAGGTCCATCATAGGCCAGTAAGCAATTCATTTCCATGACTTCATTTGGAATAATTATATGTGTGGCATTGCCCCCTATCCATCTATACGAGTAGCCCGGGGCATCGAGGCTGCCTTTATAGTTTAAAGCAGGTTGGATGGAGAACTTTTGCCCGGCCTGGAACTGACCAGCCCATTTTTCGCCTACAGCGATAATTTCACCACTAAATTCATGGCCAACAATGGTGGGGTTCTTATGCACATCATTAGGAATCCTCTTGTGCTCTATTCCCTGCAATGCAGCCTTGTGTGTTGACATGCAAATACTATCCGAAACTACCCTCGCAAGGATCTCATCTTCTTTCATTGGTGGAAGATCAAATTCTTCTAATCGAAGATCTCTCTTCCCGTATATTCTAACAGCTTTTGATTTCATTTATATCAATTATTTCAATCTATACAATTATTAATAATTTCACGATTAAAAGAGGATTCAGATTCAATAATATCAAAAGAATTCTTTAGATAACTGCTTAGCTCTTTTATTTCTTTCTTATTCAAATATGAAAAATCTTCAATAATTCTAAATAGTTCATCTTTATTCTTAAGTAAGACTTCTTTACCATTTCTTAAAGCCTCTTCAGGAAGGCAGATTCCTCTATACAATCTCTCTGTTATTGACTTAATCCCTAAATCTTCTGATGGTATGGCATATTCTGTATTAATAATCCCTGAATAGTCAAAATCATAGGGTACGGGTATCGGATCAGGAAGATTTAGGTCATTTATCTTCAATACTTTTATATTATGCAAGCCCGTAACAGACCAATCAGGGTTGCCAATCATATATTCAAATAAAGCAATCAATGCCATGTGGTCTTTCTGCATAACAGATTGGCCCAGCTTCTCGTTCTTTAAAACAAAAGCATTGTTTCTTGAGGCAACTGAATTTACATGTTCAATAATAAAGCCATACTTCGAATAAACCTTTTTCCTTTTGCCCGTGTCAATATATTCCATTTGAATAAGCCGAACCCTAAAACTGATGTCTGTAAGCTGATTAAATAATTTATAAACAAGAAACTCCTTTAATAAATATGATTCAAACAAACCTGAATTCTGACAATGTGTTACAAATTTAAATGTCGTTTGTTTATCTAAATAGTCATTATCAAAATCAGTTTTCTTAACATTTACTTTCAAAGGTGGAAATGAACAGTACTTCCTCCGAAATTCTCCCCGGGGTTTTATTCTTACCTTTTTATCAATAGATCCATCCATCCCATGAATAGTTAGAACGGCATCCTGGTATTTGGGTTCAGTAGCATATTTTTTATACTCCTTCATATCGAAGGAAAGGGATAATCTAAGTAGATCCTGATTTCCAAATAAGTCCCAATCCACTTCTGAATCAATACTTACTACAGATGTAGTATCAAGCAAAAGGTCTTTATCATCATCTAAACCCTGTGCATTTAATACACCGGAGGGTAAAAGGAAAACTAAGCAGAACATAAGTGCTATGATAGGCTTACTTATATTTTTTTTATTTAACATTATGATAAACTCATATTACTCATTATTTAATGCATGGATCAATTAAATCTCTTCTAATAAACTTATCGTTTTCCATGGGTTCAAAGTAGTCATTTAAATACTTGGTAAGAAAAGCTTTTTCATTTTTAGTCAGGTATTCAAAATCATCAATTAATTTGAACATGGCATCCTTTTTAGAAGCTATTAAATCAACAGATTCAAATATAGAGGATTCTTCAAAGCAAATACACCTGTAATATCTATCCTTAACAGATTCAAGTCCCAGTCCCTCAGCCGGAATTGCGTATTCTGTATCCACAAACCCTGCGTAATCGAAATCATATGGTATAGGGTAAGGATCAAAATCAGTAGGATTTTTTGATTGTATGACTTTAATATTATGTAAACCTGCCAGGCTCCAGTCAGTATTCCCAATCAGATACTGAAAAACACAAAGCAGAGGCATAATTTCTTTGTTCATATTTATTTGAGGGAGATATTCATTTTCAACCTCTTCACAATCCATTCGCCTGGCCAATGCATCGATGTGCTCAATTAGGAATCCATATTTGGTTATTACTTTCTGTTTAGGACCTGTATCAATGTAATCGATTTGAACAAGTCTGACCTTTAAACTATAGTCAGTTAAAAGATTATAAAGCTTGTATACCAGATATTCTTTAAATATGTACCTCTGATACAAATTGGAATTTTTACAATGGGTGACCATTTTCAAGGTAGATTGGTGCTTCAGCTGTGTATCATCCAAATCAGCCTCTTTCAGGTTTAGTTTAATAGGAGGAAAAGTACAAATTGTTTTCCGTGTGATTCCTCTGGCACGAATTCGAATATCCCTTTCAACAACCGTATCCTGTAAATGCACAGATAGAACTGCAGGCTGGTACTCTTCTTTGTGCGTATTTTTGCGAAATAATTTTCTATCAAAGGCCAGAGATAATCTCAGTGGTTCAACTTCTTCAAACAATCGCCAATCCTGGTCATTGTATATCTCGACCTTGGAATTTATCTCATGCTGACCAGCATTTACAGGTTCCTGCGCAATTGTAGTGGGGGAAAAGGAAAAGAATAATAGAAAGCCAATAAGTGTCCATTTATTCTTAATTGTTGCAGGGAACAATTTTTCTAATTTCTCCATTTAATCAAGGTATAAGAATAATAATTTGGAATTTATCTAAACAAATTTAAACAATTCCTACAATCTTCCAGAATTATCTCATTACCTGTCCACCAGTTACCGGAATTGCCTGACCAGTTTCATATTTCTGGTCTGAAGCATATAAAATGGCAAGCATTACATCATCAACAGTAACGCCTCTATTCATGGGCACCTTACTTTCATAAAATCTTTTTACGTCAGCAATATTTTTAGCTCCTTTAACTTTGCCAGCACGCAGATACTGAACAAATAAACCATTTTCCGGATCGGACCAGAGAGGCCCATCAAAATAGTTCCCTGGACAAATAGCATTTACTTTGATCCTGTTTTCAATCAGCTCAAGGGCAAAGGATTGAACCAAACCAATACTTCCAAACTTACTTCCGGCATAGGCAAAGTTCTTCTGACTTCCCTCTAAGCCTGATTTTGAGTTAATCTGAATAATATCGCAGTATCCAGATGGGTTGAACTTATTTTGTACTTTCATTACACGGGATGCATATTTGCTACACAAGAAAAAACCTTTGTAGTTTACATCATTCACAAATTCGAAGTCACTTGTTTTTAATTCATCCAGACCACCGGCCCTTAACACTCCAGCATTGCTAATTAATATATCTATGCCCCCAAAATTATCAACTATATTCTCTATTAAATTCCTGACTGATTCCTCATTGGTTACATCTGCGTAAAAATACATCATTCTATTCCCAGAATCACTCTCGCTTTTCCATTTTCTAACCAGATTGGATCCTAGCTCTTCATTCAAATCGGCTATCACAACATGTGCGCCTTCTTTGAAAGCCCTGACAGCAATACCCTCACCAAATCCCTGTGCTCCTCCTGTGATCACTACAACCTTCTGGTGAAGGTGCTTGGGATTATAATATACAAGCTCATCCTCCAAATCATCACCAGCTATTTGGTTGCTTGGCCTAACATTAATGAGACCCGTATCCTGAATGAAAATAAAAGAAGGAAGTCTTTTTTGCTCCGTACTCAGACCATTTTCAAAGGACTTAACGGCTTTCAATATATCACTGATCTTTAAATCATTATCAAGGTACAGTGAATTTAAATCTGATCGTTTTTGCTTCCAGATATTGAATGCACTTTTCGTTTTAGCTATTGTATTTGAAGATTCATTCAATGTTACATTTAAGGTAACAAAAGAACTTCTTAAAAAGATTCCCCGGATGGCCGGAAGTAATTCAAAATAAAGGATTTCCGTATCTATTTGCATTATTTATCAGTATGTTAAGAAGTTTAACAAAACATCTTTTCCTAATGAAACAAAATCTTTTATCTGGCTAGATTTTGCTTCACCATTTGAATCTATATACCCTTCCTTGCCATCAGTCACTAAATGTTGATGCGCTGCTAAAACACTAGCTCCATCAAGACCAATTTTTCTCAACTCGTTATCCAGTGGTTGCCCATCCTTACTGAGGACTGTAAGAGGTATTAAATCTGGCGTATTATGCTCTGTACCAAAGGTAATAATGAAATTCTTTTTTTTAAAAAACTTAACGAACTTTTTAAGAATATTAGGATCGTTTCGAACTGGAATTAGTTCAATAGCAAATATTCCAAGACCAACAAGCTCAGAACAAAGCAGCTCCCAATCCTTTTCAAATTCTGTAAAATCCCCCTTTTGATCATCGAGCAAAACCGGGTAACAAGGAATTCCTTTTCCATCGATAATTAGTTCAACTAGCTCAGAAACTGGCAAAAATGCACTTTCTGTTTCTTCAACAAATGCGAATCCACCCTTTTTTAACAATTTTGATCTAATTAGATTTTCCAGAAAAGCATCCTGCTTCAATATAGCTTCATCGATACCTGTTTCAAGGATAAGACCTAGCATATTTATACACTCTTCCTCAGTTTTGGATTCCTGGCATGAAGCAATTCTAATTGCTCTTGCAATATGTCTCTCCCGGACCATGTTCCGGGCATATTTTTGCTTAATCTCCTCAAAATCAATATGAATAGAAAGTCCAAGGGAAGCAAAATAGTTATTCGCTTTCAATACCATAGCCCTTGCCTGATCCTGGCTTTCCCGAGTTAATTCTGAGAGCTTATCTGAATATTTTTTATTTAAAGCAAAGGGAAAGCCAAATGCTTTACCACAGAGGTATGTCCTTCCCGGGTTGTTGGGATCATTTACCCTGATATTTTGTTCCTGTTTCTCCTTTAAAAGGCCAATATACTCCATGCAGAAGATAGGGTAAACCCTATGTCTTTTAGCCAGACTATTAAATTCATCATAGCCATCATCCGTATAGAAGTCACTTATGCCTAACACTTTAATATTCTCCTTATAAGCTATATCAAAGATTTGATCCATAGAAGAAAATGCACTAAAAGAATAGGGCGTATGGATATGTGTATTAACACCAATTTTAAGTAAGTCCGTCATTTTTGTATTGTGTTATTGTGCCGGAGATTTTTTTGAATAGTAAAAACAATTTAATACAATTGATTATTTAATTTAGAAGTTCTCTCCTCGTAGCTCTACTAATAAAAAATGAAACCGTCCTAATTAGAATATCAAGGCAATGATAGAAATGCACAACAAATCCTATACCTAGGAATTGAATCTAAGAGCTCAATAAAAATCAAAACACAGTAATAACAAGGAATAGAACCACAGAGAGAATTAGTCCAATAAGGAACATAGTATAGGAAATATTGAGATAATGAGACTTCCTGGACACTACCTTACTCAGAAAATACAAATCAAGGTTTAGGTTCTCATAAATCAGTTCATTCGAAGAAATCACCTTTTCCATATAACTTAGATACTCATCTACCGGAGTTTTTTTCTGATGTGATAAGGTAAATTGCATGGGACTGGTTTTTGCTCTGAATTTCTTTATACTTAAATCAGTCCTGGTGGAAAGAATTGCATATGTCATTGCAATAATAGCAAAGAAGAGCAGGGCTAGAAAAGGAACATAATCTACCAGCTTCATTTCTCTTGGCGCATCAATAAAAAACAGGGAACCTGTTAATAAACCAAGTGTACCAGTAATTAACAGCGTATTCATACTTATTATCAAGTTTGCTTTGCTATCCATAATCCCAATAAGCCTTATTTGGCTTCGGATAGTTACCCTGTATAAAGTTTCTTTTCCTCCCCCTTTGGCGTATTTAGGCTGTGTAAGATTCGGATCAATGCCATTTTCATTGGGTACTAGTTCCTGTTGATTGATATTTGCCGTTTCCATTAGACACTTTAAAGTTTAGTTAGAAATCATAAAAATAGTGAATTTTACCAATAAACTATATACCTTCCTGAAACCTTTGCAAATCAGAATTAATTGAGCTGTTGCTTTTAACTACATATGCTTTCAATGGCATTATCTTTTTATGAATGGCATCAAGGATCCAATCAACCTGCGGGAAAAAATAATCCTCTAACTCATGAGCCGGTACAATCCAATTACGTGAACCAACTACCACTGGTGGAGCATCCAAATCGTCAAATGCAAGTTCGGTAATAGTTGATGCCATATCTTTTATAAAAGATCCTCTGGCGGATGCATCACTTGTTAGAAGTATTTTACCTGTTTTTTGCAAGGATTTTAAAACTGGCTTATAATTAAATGGAACCAGGCTCCTGGCATCAATAACTTCAGCTTCCATTCCATATTTTTCTGATAGTATATTCGCTGCTTCCATGGCCTTATACAGGGTGGCACCAATGCTCAAAATAGTTAAATCTTTGCCCTCCCGTTTGATATCTGGTTCACCAATAGGAATTTCATAGTATTCTTCAGGAACACCTTCTGTATGAAATAGTTCACCAATATCATAAATACGCTGACTTTCAAAGAAAACAACCGGGTCGGTACCCTGAAGGGCAGAATTCATCAATCCTTTCGCATCATAGGGTGTAGCCGGAAAAACCACCTTCAACCCGGGTATATGCGCTACCAGTGAGGACCAGTCCTGGGAATGCTGAGCTCCATACTTTGATCCTACAGAGACTCGTAATACAAGTGGCATCTTTAAAATGTTTCCACTCATGGCCTGCCATTTGGGTAATTGGTTGAATACTTCATCTCCCGATCTACCCAGAAAATCACAATACATAATTTCCGGGATCACTCTCCCACCACACATTGCATACCCTATAGCCGTTCCAACAATAGCTCCTTCAGAAATCGGTGAATTAAAAAGCCGCTGGTAAGGCAATGCCTCTGTTAGGCCCCGGTAAACAGCGAAAGCACCACCCCATTCTCTGTTTTCTTCCCCATAGGCAACAAGTGTTGGGTCTTTATAAAATCGATCGATCACTGCTTCAAAAATTCCATCACGTAATTGATAGGTCTTTACTTTTGAAAAAGGTTTTCCTTCTTTGTCAAGGCCGAACCTCTCTTTCCTGGCAATTTGTTTCACCCTGGGGTTTTCATTCATTGGATGATTTACTTCAGGAGGCCTATTTTCCATGGCTGATATTGACTCATTTGAAAACATCATTTCCCCAATGGCATCAGGATTTTTCACCAGGTTCATTCGTGGTGATAAGTCATCGTTGGTTGCCAGTCGGGTAATATGAGTAATCTTATCTTTCACATATTCCTTAATCTCTTCAACCTGAGCTTTGCTGGCAATGCCTGCATTTGTCAGTTCTGTTTCAAAATATAGCAGGGAATCTTCTTTCATCCACGCATCCACTTCTTCTTTTGATCTGTAAGAAGATGCATCGGAAGGGGAATGGCCACTATAACGATAGGTAAGTGTATCAAGCAATACGGGACCTTTTCCTTCAATTAGCAACTTCTTTTTACGCCGGAAAGCATCAATTACCGCCAGTGGGTTATAGCCATCTACTCTTTCGGCATGCATTTGTTCAGGGTTTACGCCTGCACCTACCCTGGCCAAGATATCGTATCCCATAGTTTCACCTTTGGTCTGACCTCCCATGCCATACTGGTTGTTCATAAAATTGAACAGAACCGGAAGGCCACCCTTATAATCACCTTCCCAAAGGGTTTTATACTGATCCATTGCAGAAAACATCATTCCTTCCCAAACAGGGCCGCATCCCATTGATGCATCTCCAATATTGGCTACAACAATGCCCTGCTTCTTATTTACCTTTTTATAAAGGGCAGCACCCACAGCAATATCCCCTGAACCACCTACAATAGCATTGTTTGGATAAATTCCGAAAGGAGGAAAAAATGCATGCATGGAACCACCCAAACCTTTATTAAAACCTGTTTCCCTTGCAAAAATTTCAGCCAGGGTCCCATATAATAAGAAATCAATGGCCAATTCATTCTCTTTGCCTTGGAAATTTTTCTCCACTACTGATAGTGTTTTTCCACCAAGGTAGCTGGTCATTATGGAATTGAGCTGCTTTTCCTCAAGCCGGGAAATAGCAGATAGACCTTTGGCTAAAATTTCCCCGTGACTACGGTGAGACCCGAAAATTATATCCTCTACAGAAAGGTCATAGGCCATCCCAACTGCGGAAGCTTCCTGGCCTATAGACAGGTGAGCAGGACCTGGATGATTATAACTTATCCCGTTATATTCATTGGTAGTTTTAATCTTATTGAGCATAAGCTCAAACTCACGGATAATCATCATATCCTTGTAAATTTTCAGAAAATCATCATTTGAGAAGTTGGCTTTTTCCTCTTCAATGGTTTTCTGATATTCATTTACCGGAATGGGTTGAAAAGTAATTTTTCCTGGTTTCCGGACTGTTTTTGGGTCAATAAATAAGTTCTTAGGCATAATATATTTTTAATAAATCAGATCAAACAGTTTCTTCAAAGCTTTCTATTTCTTCTTTTATTGTTCTCAGGAATAGTGAGGCCGGGGCCCCATCTACTGCACGGTGATCGTAAGTAAGTGAAAGTCCAATAAAGGGAACAAATCCTATTACACCTCCACCAATATCAGCCGGCTTCAATTGAATGGTATTCACACCTAAAATTCCTACCTGAGGCAAGTTTATTACAGGAGTAAACATCTCAATACCAAAAGCTCCCAGGTTTGAAACGGTAAAAGTGGCTGCATCAGGCATTAGAAGGTCCGGATCAATATTTCCTGACTGACATTTCTCTGCAAGGCTTTTCATTTCTTTTGCAAAATCAGGCAGGGTAAATGTATCCGCATTTGTTAATGTCGGAACCATTAATCCACGTTCCGTATCGACTGCAAATCCAAGATGAACTGGCCTGTACTGTACAGTATGATCCTCCTTGAAGTGGGCGTTTAGGTTGGGGTGTTTCTTCAGTGCCCGAACGACAGCATAACAGACCATATCATTCAAGGTAATATTCGGTAAAACACCCTCTTCAGCCTTTGGCTTAACAAAAGTCCTCAGGTTTAAAATCCTTCGGGCATCCGCAGTGAGATGATGTGTTAGTTGAGCCGAGTTTCTTAAAGATTGGAACATATTCTCTGCAATTAGCTTCCTCATCCTTGATAATGGAACAATTTCAAACTCATTGCCTGGTTCGGTTTTTCCACCTAACAAATCCCTGGAAGTAACCCGTTCACCTTTGCTGAATTGCTGTCTGTTATAAACCAGCTGGTCTTTTTCCATTTTTTTGCGAGCGAGAGGTGTAATAAATGGTTGCTTGCCAGCTTCTAAAATAACGTCTGACTCAATAACTCTTCCGCCCGGCCCAGACCCTTTAATACCCTGTACAATCAATCCCAGTTCTGCTGCTTTTTTTTGAGCCCGGGGAGAGATTTTTAGTTTTTCCGTATCAAGCATTCCTATTTTTCCTGTGGGAGGCTCTTCTTTATCGCCAAATTCCTTTTCTAATAATTCAATCTTTTGTGGGGGTTCATTTTTTGTATCATCAACTATGTCAGAAGGTTTAAATTCATCCACACTTTCACCTTCCTCTCCTATCACACAAACATTGGTAAGTACAGGTACCTCATCCCCATCATTATAGAAAACATCCAAGAGGATGCCCGTAATGGCAGATTCTTCATCAAAAGCTGCCTTATCTGTCTCATAAGAGAAAAGCAAATCTCCTGCTTCGACTTTATCACCCTTTTCCTTCATCCATTGTGTAATAATACAGGTTTCAACAGATTGTCCCTGCCTGGGCATGATTACCGGTGTTGCCATAAGTAAAATTCTAATAATTATTGTCTATTGACCTACAAAAATAACAAAATAACTTGTCAGTATATGTATTTTAATAATTATTTTTACAAATACATATATTACTATATATATGATACTTACTGATATTATTTACACATTAATGAACAACTTGTTATAACAGGTTGTTCATTTTATCAATACATATTAGTCATTTTTTCATGTTTTCTTATACCTTTGCACCAAGTAATAAACGGAATATTTTGTGTTAAGATGGCCAAATCGAATTTACCTCAATACAAGCAATTGTATGAAATATTAAGGAAACATATTGTTGACGGAGTATTTCAGGAGGATGATGTCCTTCCATCAGAAAATGAACTCTGTATTACCCATAAGCTAACCCGACCTACTGTAAGACATGCACTTGATGATCTTGTTAAGGATGGTTTTATTCGGAAGAGAAAAGGAAAAGGGAGCATTGTTAATAAAAAGCCAAAGGGCATTGGCATTCTATCTATTGCAGGAACAACCAGTGCATTGGAGGGCCTCGATCTCACCACCAGAATCCTGGTAAAACCGATAATTCGGCCATGGGAAGAGCCTTTTATATTCCCCCTTTCTGAGCTTGAAAAAGAAAGTGGATTGATTTATATGGAGCGGCTTCGATTAGTTGGGGAAGAACCACTTTTTTACGATATTTCTTACATTCCAAATCTGAATTTACCGCGATTTACCTCTCGCTCATTTGAAAACAAATCCCTGTTTGACACATTAAGAAAATCCTACAATATTCATATCACAGGAGGTGAGCAGAAACTTAAAGCCATTAAGGCGGAAGGAAAAGTACGCGAATATCTTGGTGTGGAGCCTAACACGCCAATTCTTCATCTCGAAAGGCGTATTGATACCAATAAATACCTGTTCAGTTTTTATTCAAGTATATATTGCAATACCCAAAATCTCGATTTATATGGGATATTTTAAGCAGGGATATTTTGCTTCTGCTTAATTAAAGAAACGTTCAATTAACTGGGTATTGTTATTGGTCCTGGCATTTAAGGGTTCAGATTTTGAAAGGAGCATTTTCTTAATTTGCTTGCTAAATAGCCGGGTCACTAACTTCTTGAAAAATGGCGTATCCTCCTCTAGCTTAATAAAGTAATCATCCATTGTATCTTGTCTAAAGTGCAGGATCTCCTCCAGTTTATCACCATCGGCATAATGACCACAGTGAAAGTTCCTCTCCGCAAAGGTATTTTCCGGGAAGTCAAGTTCTCCTAAACCTGCTATATCAAACGACTTTGAAATAAAATCCAGGTATTTTATTCGGCATTTATCTCCTCCTCCCAGATTAAAAATAGTGTGATTGAGCTCAGCTGCATGATCAACTGCATAAACGAATGCCCTGGCTGTATCCTCGGGTGTTGCAATTTCCATGGAAGTACTCAGGGGCATATGAAACATGAGCTTCCCGGTCTCATGATTGTTGCTTCCCATAATGGCTGACAATCTAAATATGGTCCACTTCAACTTCGATTCCCGGATAATTTGTTCTGCTTCAATTTTTGTCTTAGCATATTCATCTCCAACACTGGGGATCAAAGGATCAGTTGTATAGATATCGGGATTACTCAGCCTATCTCCATATGTAGCCACAGAGGAACTATAAGCAAAAAAAGCATATGGGGAGTTTATTTCGAGTGACTCAACCAAATTCTTAGTACCTGTAACATTTACTTTATAGGCTAGTTCTGGCATGTCATCAGCCAATGGCGGGATAAGTGCAGCAAGATGAATTACAACATCCTTATCCTTACTGACCTTTCGTACATCCTCCTTATTGCTAATGTCTCCAAATACCAACTTTACTCTGGATTTATATTTCCTGAGAAGCTTCCTGGATTTTTTCGTTTCAAGATCAAATACAGTGATTTCATGCTTACTCTCCTCGACCAGCATTTTTAATGCTGCATAACCAACTGTTCCAGATGCACCGGTTAAAAGAACTCTTTTTGACATGGTTAATTGAATTCAGTTTGATTAAAAGCTACCAACATTCCTATTCCAAACAGGGACATTATATTCCATCCAATATAGGAAATCTACCTGGATATTAAATCCTGATAGACAGAAGAATTTGTTCCGGGTTCAAACACTTCTCCCTTATACTCTATAACACTCCTGGCCTCCTCCGGAGATTTGTAAACACCTACACCGCTCAAAGCGAATAAGGCAGCACCCAGAACCGTAGTTTCCTTTTGTTCAATTACTTTTATGGGCAAATTCAAAACATCGGCCCGAATCTGGTTCCAGAGCGAATTCCTTGAACCGCCACCCACCACGATCAAAGATTCGGCTTTAAAATCACCAGACTTTTCCAGTTCTTTTAACTCTTTTTTAAGTCTATATGAAAGCGACTCAAGAGCAGCCCTATAGATTTGACCACGTGTTGTATCCATGGTTAATCCAGAAATAACTCCTCCAACAGAACCTGGTTTCTTGAAAAAATCTGGTTTTATAGAAATGACATCAGAACCCGGAAGAATCTTCGAAGCTTCTGAGATCATATACTCATATATATTTCCTTTCATCTCACACTCTGAGTAGAACATTCTTTTTACCCACTCCAGCATCCCTGATGCGATCCACTGCAAACCAATATTATATATTCCAGGTATAGCATCCAACTCATTGGTTACACCCTTTTGCAATTGCTTAATATTTGAATCTGCCTGCCTTGCCCGAACCATAAGTATTTCCCATGTCCCAGAACTAAGTACAGGGATATTTTCACCTGCTCCTGACCCATATACAGCAAATTGGGTATCATGGCCGGAAGCTATAACGGGTGTACCCAATGGAATCCCAGTCTGTTTTTGAGCCTCCTGGTTTATCCTGCCAACCAATTGTCCCGGCTCAAGGCAGTCCGGAAAAATTTCCTTTGATACGCCAATTCGATCCAAAATCAGGTCGGAAAAGGAGCGGGTTTTTAGTTCAGTAAGCATGGATGTTCCTGCCATAGAACTGTCAATGTTTAATTCACCTGTTAAGAAATAGGTGAAAATAGAAGGAATAAACAGATACGCATCCGTTTTCTCAAGTATATCTGGCTTATTTTCCCTAAACCATATAAGTTTATTAATAGTATTGAAATGAAAAGGTTGGACACCACTAATCTGGTATAATTCATCCAATGAAATATACTTGTCAATGGAATTCATTATAGGTTCTGTCCGTGAACATTGCCATGAAATGACCGGGTGAAGCATATTCCCATCTTTATCAAATGGTGCTCCATCTACACCAAAAGCAGTAACGGTAACCCCAGCAACATCATCGGGGTTAATTTTGCTTAAAACGGCAGCAGTGGTTTCTTTAAATTTATCCCAAATTTCAAACACATCCCAAATAACCAGATTCTTTGCATCTGGATCAGGACGCGTATTGTTAGACAGGGAATGACTTTCCAGGATTTTGCCAAACTCATTTACAGCTATGGTTCGCACATTTGTGGCACCACAATCCAGAACAAGTATGATCTTCTCATTCACGTACGAGATGAATTAATTAAACTAAATAAACTCCCTTATCTATAAAGTGGCCCATAGCTGTTGCAGGCTCGAAAATCTGCACCTTCAGTATTTTGGGTTCCAAAAGCTGACCAGGAAGAAGGCCTGAACAAACGGCTTTCATCCACATTGTGCATGTTTACCGGTATTCTTAACATAGAGGCTAGTGTAATCAACTGATGACCAATATGTCCATAAGAAATAGTGCCATGATTCGCACCCCAGTTAGCCATAACTGAATAAACATCCTTAAATGGCCCTGTTTCCAACAAGTTTGGAACAAACCAGGTGGTTGGCCAGGTCGGATTGGTCCGACTATCCAGTATTCTATTTACTTCCGGATCAAGATTTACCGTATAGCCTTCTGCAATTTGAAGCACAGGCCCGAGCCCCTTAACAATATTCAATCTCGACATAGTTACAGGCATTTCGCCAAGAGTCAGAAACTGGCTAGAAAATCCACCTCCTCTGAAATAGCCCAGGTCAGCCGGGGCCCATTGAGTTGCATTCATGCACTCCTCTACATCTTCAGCGCTAACCTCCCAGAATGGCTTCATAACTGATTCTCCGTTTACTTTCATCTGTCCGGTTGCATCCAATGTAGTAGACCCAGAATTTATTAAGTGTATTATCCCATTTGCAGCTTTCCCTTCCAATTCTTTTCCAGTAACTCTTTTAACCGCATCAGGGCTCCAGTATGTTCTTACATCAGAAAATATTTGTGCCCTGTCGGTGAGTAAATGACCAAATAACATTGAAATACCATTCAGGCTATCATTCTCTGTAGCAACCATAAACGCTTCCCGAATCCCATTCCAGTCAAAGGAGGAATTGAGCATAGCCTCCATAAAATCTCCATTTGGAAAATGATCTGTCCACTGCCTTTGTCCCTGAAAACCAGACACAATGGAATTGTGGCCAAGTGCTTCCTCTCCAAAACCAATCTCCTTCAATTTTGGATTTCCGATCATTAAATCCCTAACGATCAAGGTCATTTTAACAACTACCTCCCAATCTGCTTCCTTCTTTGCGGCAGATAGCTGATTTTCATGAGAATTTAAATCTTTTCCCTCACGTCCATATTTCTTTACCCATGACATGGCCTTTTCAAACTCATCAAGATCATATATTGATTCCTCAATTCTCCTCACCAGCTCTGTCATATCGACTGACTCAGTCCTGATACCCAGGTAGTCCAATAAAAACTCATGATCAACAATGGAACCTGCAATTCCCATAGAAACACCACCCACTGCTAAATAGGATTTGCCTTTCATTTCAGCCACGGCCAGGCCTGCTTTACAAAAATTCAGAATCTTTTCCCTGACATCTATTGGTATGCTGGTATCTCCTGAATCCTGAACATCTCTTCCATAAATGCCAAAAGCCGGAAGACCTTTTTGACTATAACCAGCCAGAGCAGCTGCCAGGTAAACAGCACCTGGTCGTTCCGTACCATTAAAACCCCATACTGCTTTAGGCAACAATGGGTCCGTATCCATAACTTCAGTTCCGTAACACCAACAGGGAGTAACAGTAAGTGATACACCAACCCCTTCTCGTGAAAACTTTTCAGTACAATCAGCAGCTTCTGCAACACCACCTATTGTAGAATCTGCAATAACACACTCAACAGGGAATCCGTTTGGATGTTTCAGGTTTTGAAATATCAAATCGGCAGCAGAAATTGCCATTTTCATAGTTTGTTCTTCTAGCGATTCACGCACGCCTTTTTCACGACCATCAATAACCGGGCGAATACCAATTTTGGGCAAACTCCCTCTAAGCCTGTTTACCGGCTCATTCATTTTAAAATCTTCTATTTTTGTCATATTAAAACGTTTTAGCAACTTTTTCAGCTGACTAAATTAAATAAAATCTGGTCAATTTAAAATGATATTCTTACTTATTCTTAATCAGTCTTATATTGCCTGAAATACCCGAAGGAACATAGTCCCAATTGGATGCATCAAAAGGCTTGTACTGGATATCAACAAAATTAATATCATAAAACTTTTTCCAGTTACGCCCCTGTCTATCAATTTCTCCTATCTTATTGGCTGAAAGGTTCTGAACTTTAATCTGAATTGTATTGCGTTTTTTCAAAACACTGCCCGGTATTTCAAGCTCATATGGCAAGGTCCAGATTGTGCCACAATTAATACCATTTATGGTGATTTCTGCTGTCTCATTTATATCATCAATAACAAGCTTGTAACTAATCGATTTCTCGTAGTTTTTAAGTTTAAAAAATGAAGAATACGTAGCTTTTCCACAAAATGATTTTAACTCCTCATCCACCCACTCAATCCATGATTCCAGGGTGTCAATTTTGTACCTGGAATTTACATTCTTTTTGGAATCCAGATGAAAATCTACAGTCCATTCATTATTGAGATTTAGGGTATCGCAGGGTCTGAAAAAAGTCCATGGGTCTGATGAAGGTTTTTCCTCATAGGTTTTTATGAAACATGACTTCCCAGGAGGTAATTGTAATATAAATTTATTGGATGATTTTAAAAAGCCCTGGTTTTGATTTTGAGGATCATAAATCTCGATAAAATTGGAGTTTCGAGACAAACTTATGCTATCCTCATAGTACTGATTGCCTATATTAGTAATGAAATAAAGAAAACCATTTTCGTTCTTTTTTCGAATAAAGTCGAGCCCCATAAGTTTAATATTCTCCTGATTAATGTCCTGAACACCTAAATCAATTAATAAATTATCAGATATTACTGTGTTGTTATTAGACATTAAACCACTTTTCAATTCTGAAATTTCCTCTACTGGGAATGATTCTCCCATGATACCTGCAAAACGTTCTGGAAGCCTATCAATAAAAATAATTTTCACCCCATTTTTTGCCAGGGAATCCAGCTTTGAATAGGTTTTTTTATTGATATAGTCAATGGAAGGAATTACTATCAATGAATAGGATGATTCGGATTTCAAAGACAATCGGCTATCAGCCCCAATTGTCAATTGATTTATTTGCTTGTCGGAAATATAATCAAAACAATATCCATTATCCCATAACAATTTAGCAGTAATACCAAAAGCCGTTTTACTAAACCATTTCGAATGCTTATGCACATCAAGTGTCAGAAGAGGTTCGCCTGGATATTTTGTCCATAAATCATCTATAGGGAAGTACAATAGAATATCGTTATCAGGACTAGAATTTTGTAAAAGGTGCTGACATTCCTCTATGTATGAGTTGAGCAGTGGTAGCTCATCCCAGAAATGAGATGTTTGTCCGAAATTCGTGGAAGCATAAAACAACCAGCCTGGATACACTTCTTCATTAGGAGAATATGCAATACCATGATAAAAAATGTGATTGATTCCTGAAACGAATAATTCATCAACCTGAGGTTTCACCTGGCTCAATGACACCTTAAAATGATTTCCCAACCAGGTTGCCGTCTCAGAACTAACCAATTGTTTATGAAATAGATGCGCTGGAGAAGAAGCGAATTTCATCATTAAAGGACTGGGACGACCAAATCGGTCTTCCTCGAAATCCGGATCACATTTTAAATTGGGTATAGTAAAACCGCTGCATCCAAAAGATTCCGTCTCAGGAATATCTGAAAGGGCATACAAATCAAGTAAATTGGAAGGGGAGCCATGGGCCTGGTATCGAGAATTAATATTATGATTTTTGCACCAATTAGTCCAGGTTTCAGCAAATTCCGTAAAAACCAGATCAGAAATGGTTTCCCGAATATCATGAATAAGAAGAGGCCTTTGTGGACTTAGCTCATCAATTAAAACAGGCAGTAACTCCACCAGTTCATAACCTCTCAGCTCTTTGAAACGATTAGTAAAATTCAATGTCCAATCTGCACCAAACACCTCATAAGAATCATGATAATAGGCTCTTGGTGACAGGGAATATGAAGATTTATCAAATATTGAGTCAAAATGATTTAGGTAGGTCATGACTGCCTCTCTTTCAAAATAATCTATAACCAATCCTTCTCCACCCGGAGCTGCTCTCTTCACCTTCTGATTTGTATTGGCAATTCCAAAAAAGCTTAGTTTCCAAACGGACTCGCTCACATCCTTGTCCACCTTATTTTCAGAAATATTTGAACTTAAATTTAAGGATTCACCCCTGCTGTTTGTTGCCAGTAGTCCAACCAGGTTGAGGTAGTTATTATTGAGAATAACACTATCTAAATCGACAACAATGTGACTGGTAGAGTTTAAATTGTATTCTTTTATAAGTAGTTTTTTTGCCGCTGTATTAGAATCAATCCATTTCCCTCCATAGGGCCATCCTGTTCCAAGGGTAATATCCACACCTAAATGCAATAGCTTAGCCTGTTCAATGGTATAATTAACTATTTCAAGCCAATCTTCTGTTAAGAAATCTATAAATTGATTTTCGTATCCTTTCACTCCATAAATTGGAATTATATGAACGCCCCCAAGTCCGGCCTTAGCAAATTCCTTAAGCTGCCAATTTATATCTGATTTATTTACAGCACTACCCATCCACCACCAATAGGTCCATGGCTTACTTATAATTCTATGGGGTTGTGCATTTGAATCAGGCGTAATAATCAGGAAGACAATGATTATCAATAATATTCTAACTAGTTTTCTTTTATACAAAATGTGAAGATTTAATATTCCAATGCCCCGGTATGCATAGTCAATTTCCATTCATGACCTATCTTCGAATACACTTTACATACTCGTCCTTTCCAATGGTTTTTCCGCTTGTTTTTATCAATCCAAAGGGTGTCAATATCCACAACTGCAAAGGCTCCATCTTTTTCCTCAGAAATTACAATCTTCTTTATTTCCCTCTTATTATGTACCAAGTTATGTGTGTCAAACAAGTCCTGCCATCCTTGGCTCCACTTTTCTTTGTTGAATTTACCCAATACCATTACCCAGTCCACCGGGTCATGGGAATCGGTTGTTCTGGGCCAGGGCCAAACCATATCAGGGTGAAAAATAGTAATAAGTAAATTTACATCCTGAGTATCCCAGGCTTTGGTTTCCCTATTTACAATTTCTGTAATCTCAATTTCTTCCTTCTTCATATCTTTTCAGGTATTTTAGATTAATCAGTAGATCAAAACCAGGATTCTTCCTAGATTGCCCCATAAAGTTAATCAATATATCCTCAATTAAAAAGGCTGGTATTAGTCTTTGATTTTAAAGAATTAAAAAAATTATGGGATACCTGCAATTATTCTGAACCTCTTCCAACAAAACTTCGAAAGATTTAACTTTTATCAAGTTTTATTTCTACAAGCTATTATTTGAAGATTAATACATTTACCAATTAGTAAAAACATTTGGATACCAAACCGGAATAATTTAGATTTACATCTTCATTTTGCATCAAAAAACTAACCTAACTTTATCAAAATGGGAAATAATCCAGTTCAATTCCGTTCCAATTTAAATCGAAGAACATTCATAAAATCAACAGCAGTTACTGGATTGGGAATTGCTGTGGCCCCCACACTGGCCTTTGGAAAGTCCTCTAAGAATAAAAAAGTTAATATTGCTTTTATTGGAGTTGGTGGCCGAGGTAGAAGTCATTTAAGAAATATTCTCAACCGAGAAGATGTTGAGGTTACAGCAATTTGTGATATTGATCCAAATGCTATTGACAGAACCCAGGATATGCTTGAAAAGGCAGGAGTCAATAAAGCTACTGCTTATACTCAAAGTGAGCATGCCTACCTCGACCTTCTAGCCAGAGAGGAAATTGATGGGGTAATAATTGCCACTCCATGGTTGTGGCATACCAAAATGGCTGTAGATACTATGAAATCTGGAAAATATGCGGGAGTGGAAGTTTCTGCTGCCAACACAATTGAAGAGTGCTGGGACCTGGTAAATACCTTTGAAGCCACCGGCAAGCCTACTATGATCCTTGAGAATGTTAATTATCGCAGGGATGTTATGGCGGTTCTGAATATGGTAAGGCAAGGGGTATTTGGTGAATTAGTGCATGGTCGTTGTGGTTATAGGCACGATCTAAGGGGTGTGAAATTTGATCCAGGTGTTGAGTTTGGAGATGGAGCACACGGAGAAGCAAGATGGAGAACACAGCATTCCCTATATAGAAATGGGGACCTCTACCCTACTCATGGAGTTGGCCCAATCGCATCTATGATGAATATAAACCGAGGCAACCGTTTTGTATCTCTTACATCTCATTCTACTAAATCCAGGGGTTTGCATAATTTCATTGTAAATCATGCTGATGGCGGGCCAGATCATCCTAATGCAAAGCTTAAATGGGAATTGGGTGACGTGGTAACCAGCCAGATAAATACAGCAAATGGCGAAACCATACTTGTAACTCATGACACAAATTTACCCAGGCCTTATTCCTTAAATTTTGAAGTGCAGGGGGAAAAGGGAATAAGCGATTTCGATTATCATACCCGTCGTATTTACATAGAAGGGGTAAGTAAGCCACATCAGTGGGAAGATATGAATAAAGCCCCTGAAGTTGCTGAAGGAGAAGAGGTTCTGCCAAGCTGGCTTGAGAAATACGATCACCCCCTCTGGCAAAAATATGGAGAATATGCTGCTGGTTCAGGCCATGGTGGAATGGATTTCTTTGTTGATCATGCATTCGTAGAATCAGTAAAACGCCAGGAGTCACCACCACTTGACGCTTATGATGCTGCTGCCTGGAGTGCCATATCCCCATTATCTGAAAGATCTATTACAGAGGGCAATGCACCTCAGTATTTTCCAGATTTTACTAGGGGAAAATGGATTAAGCACAAACCTATTTTTGCCACTAAAGGAGATGAATATTAGGACAGGCATTAACAGGAAACTATTAACAGGTATCAGTTTCAATTAGCAAATTTATAAAATCATTTTATTTCAATTTGTCTCAATAAAAAAGTTTATTTGCAAGTATTTTTTTAGCTATTAATACAATTCATTTTCTCCTAAAGATTATAGGCTTTCAAGGGAAATAATGTTTTACTAAATAATAAATTCTATGATTACAGCAAGTATTGCATTGAATAACCTCGATTGGTCCATCGTGGGTGTATTTTTTATTATTGTTTTATCTATTGGATGGGTTGCCTCCAGAACAGCAGGTAAGAATACTTCGGAATTTTTCCTGGGTGGTCGCGGTATGCCATGGTGGTTATTGGGTATCTCAATGGTAGCTTGTACCTTCTCGGCTGACACGCCGAATCTGGTAGCCGGAATGGTGCGTGAAAACGGCGTAGCAAAAAACTGGGCCTGGTGGGCCTTCCTTATTACCGGTATGGTAACAGTGTTCATCTTCGCAAAGTTATGGCGACGCTCAAATGTATTAACAGATCTTGAATTTTACGAAAAAAGATATGGTGGAAAGCCAGCCGCCTTTCTTCGTGGCTTTCGGTCCATCTATCTGGGGTTGTTCTTCAACGTCTTAATTATGGCGACAGTAACTCTTGCTGCTATAAAAATTGGGGCTGTGATGCTAAACCTTAAGCCCTGGCAAACAGTAGTTGGGGCATCCATCGTTGTTGTTCTTTATGCTGGAATGGGTGGTCTCAAAGGCGTTATATGGGCCGATTTCTTCCAATACTCGATTGCCATGTTTGGTGCTGTTCTGGCGGCTGTGGTTGCCGTTCGTCAGCCTGAAGTAGGTGGATTATCGGGCCTTTTAAGTAATCCAGCCTTGCAGGATAAACTTTCATTTACTCCTAATTTCTCTGATCCATCAGTGTATATACCTCTCTTGATCATTCCCATTGCAGTGCAATGGTGGGCTGTATGGTACCCGGGTGCTGAACCAGGTGGCGGTGGATATATTGCTCAGCGAATGTTGGCAGCTAAAGATGAGAAAAACGCAATTGGTGCTACTTTATTGTTCAATTTTGCCCACTATGCATTGCGGCCCTGGCCTTGGATTATTGTTGCCCTGGCGTCCCTGATTATTTATCCAGATCTTGCTTCTATCAAAGCTGAATTTCCGGCTATTACTGATGCATACCTGAAGGATGATATTGCATATCCAGTAATGCTTTCAAAACTAAATCCCGGGTGGCTGGGATTGGTAGTAGCCTCTATCATAGCTGCTTATATGTCTACAATTGGCACCCACCTGAACTGGGGATCTTCCTATATTGTTAATGATTTTTACAAAAGATTTGTAAAACCAGAAGCTTCTGAAAAAGAACTTGTTTTGATGGGTAGGATTTCGACTGTCCTGCTTATGATCCTGGCTGGCTTCATCGCTCTAGCTTACCTTGAAGATGCTACCCAGGCATTTAATATCCTCCTTTTGAGTGGTGCAGGGTCCGGTCTCATTTATCTCCTGCGCTGGTTTTGGTGGCGAATTAATGCCTGGTCGGAAATCTCAGCCATGTTTATAGCCACCATTAATGCAATACTTCTAGTTTTTGTGGTTAATGACCTGGCTCTGGCTGATATGTTCTCAGGCATTTATCCATTACCAGCTGACTATGCCGAAATGGGGGAAAAGGCACTTTCAAGCACTGTTTTTCCAATCAAGCTTCTTATTGCAGTTTTTGCTACAACAATTATGTGGCTTGCTTCTACCTACCTTACCAAACCTGAATCTACAGAGACACTACGAAGCTTTTATCGTCTCACTCGTCCTGGTGGTCCGGGTTGGAAAAAAGTTGTTAAAGAGGCTGATGAAGATGGAGATCCGGTTGATCTGAAAGATCGAGGATTGGCCTGGGAAATGCCCATACAAATATTACTCGTTTTCATTGGTATAATAGTTATTTATTCTAGTCTGTTTTCCATTGGCAGCTTCGTATATTTGAAACCTGGCCAGGGATTTATCCTATTAGGTATTGCTGCAATTGGGACTTTCTTCCTTTTCAAATCATTTAATAAACTGCGGGCAGACTAAATTATTTTAAAGTTTACATAATGTTTTCACATGGTTCCGAGAAGCTTTTATGCATTTCAATGCCATGTGAAAATGCTTTGAGAATTATTGATACAATATGAAATATAATCTGAAGGAAATATTCTCGAATTTTAAAGCAGATGGTTCTTTTGAGTCAGGCAAGCCTTATGGATCAGGACATATCAATGACACATTCCTGATTGCTACAAAAGAGGGGGATGCCACGGATTACATTTTACAAAGAATCAACCACTTGATTTTTAAAAATGTACCGAATTTACAGGACAATATTCTCAGGGTAACTACCCATCTTAAGAATAAACTAGAAGAAATCCCTGGATCAAATCCTGACAGGGAGACACTTACCTTAATTCCATCTCTTGAAAACCTACCTTTTTACAAGGATCTGGAGGGCAACTATTGGCGACTCTACATTTTTATTAAAAATCGTAGTTACGACAGAGTGGAAAACCCATCACAGGCTTTTGAAGGAGGGAAGACTTTTGGCCGTTTTCAATACCTCCTTTCTGACTTGAAAGGGGAACCGCTTTTTGAAACGATTCCTGATTTTCACAATATGCAAAAACGTCTGGACACATTTTTTGACACTGTTAAAAATGATCCGGAAAACAGGGCAAATCTTTCCGCTACAGAGATTAAATTCGTGGAAGTAAGGGCGGTAGAGATGACTACTATTCAGCGACTTGGAGAAGAAGGTAAAATTCCATTGCGTATTACACACAACGACACAAAATTTAATAATGTTTTATTGAATGAACACGATAAGGGTCTATGTGTTATTGATCTTGATACCGTAATGCCAGGCTATATTCATTATGATTTTGGGGATTCAATACGCACTTCTACCAACACAGGTGATGAGGATGAGAAAGACCTGTCAAAAGTAGAAATGGATCTTCAACTATTTGAGGCCTATTCAAAAGGATTTCTCGGTGAAACAAAGTCTTTCCTGACAAAGAATGAATTAGATTATCTGGCTTTTTCTGGAAAGATGATGACTTTCATTATTGGTTTGCGGTTTCTCACAGACTACATTGATGGGGATAATTACTTCAAGACTCATCATGAGCATCATAATCTTCAACGCGCAAGAGCTCAATTCAAGCTTGTTTCAAGTATGGAGGAGCAATTCAATCAAATGCAGGAGATTATTAAACAGATTGTTGAGGAGGATTAATTTACTGATTTGTTCTCTATTGCCGGTTTTTGCATTAATCTTTTTACTTTTGAGGTGGATTTTTATAATTATACTTTTAAACAAATTTCGATATGTGTTTAGCAGTTCCTGGAAAAATCGTTTCAATCGATACCAGTAACCCCGATTTAAGGATGGCAAAAGTAAGTTTTGGTGGGGTAATAAAAGATATTTGTGTTCAATGGTTGCCGGAAGCCGGTATTGATAATTATATAATTGCCCACGCAGGGATGGCTCTAAGTAAGTTAGATGAAGAGGAAGCCCGTTTAAGCCTGGAAGCTTTTGACGAAATGGAAAGGTTGTTGGATGAAGAAGATAATGAGGTAAAAAGCTAATAATAATCCATTTTCAAACTGGATTGACCCGGCCATACATTACATCAAATACTATAGACGAAGGGTTTTAAGTCAAAATTGACTAATTCCATTTCTGATTCCAAAAATAAATTAATTGTTTTGAAATACGTAGAGGAATACCGTGATTTAGAACTTGTTAGAAAAATTTCTGAGGAGATAAAAAAGCTTGTCACACGGCCATGGATCATCATGGAGATATGTGGAGGACAAACGCATTCCATATTAAAATACAATCTTGAAGAGTTTTTGCCTTCTGATATAAGCCTGGTACATGGGCCAGGTTGCCCGGTATGTGTTACTCCTCTTGAATTAATTGATAAAGCCATCATAATTGCCTCAAGGCAAGATGTAATTTTCACCTCCTTTGGGGATATGCTGAGAGTGCCCGGTTCAAAAAACGACTTGCTTAAGGTAAAGGCTGAGGGTGGTGATGTGCGCATGGTATACTCTCCTCTTGATGCAGTTAAGCTGGCGGAACAAAATCCAGATAAAAAAATAGTTTTTTTTGCGGTTGGTTTTGAAACCACAGCACCGGTAAATGCTATGGCAGTTCGCGAGGCCCACCGACGAGGTCTTTCCAATTTTTCCATACTTAGCTCCCATGTACTTGTTCCTCCTGCGATTGAGGCTATTTTATCGGCCCAGGGATCTTTAATTCAGGGGTTTTTGGCAGCAGGTCATGTATGCGCCATTATGGGCTACGAACAATACATTCCGCTGGCCAATAAATATAATGTCCCCATTGTAATAACAGGATTTGAACCAGTTGATATTCTCCAGGGAATACTGGCTACTGTTAAGCAACTTGAAAATGGGAAAGCTGAGGTTGAAAATCAGTATTCTAGAGTAGTTACAAGAGCTGGCAATATTCCAGCACAAAAAGTTTTGGATGAAGTATTTACAATTATTGATAGAAAATGGCGTGGTATCGGTGTTATTCCGCAGAGTGGATTTGCCATCTCACCTGAGTATGAAAATTTTGATGCAGAGAAGGTTTTTGATTTAAAGGAATTTACTAGCCCTGAGTCCCCTTTGTGTATTGCAGGTGAAGTTTTACAGGGATTTAAAAAGCCTACAGATTGTCCAGCATTTGGAAAGCAATGCACTCCTGAAAACCCCCTCGGAGCTCCAATGGTTTCATCGGAGGGTGCCTGTGCAGCATATTTCCATTATAAAAAAAGACAGGATTAAACTTAATTGTAAACTGCCAGGAGTAATAAAACATAATAATAAATTGTAA